>Ga0137353_1000154_pt1 | contig 13293 bp, 10 predicted proteins | sample EasRivERMLT760_2_FD_104759 | JGI IMG/M metagenome (GOLD analysis project Ga0137353, IMG submission 104759) | Soil microbial communities from meander-bound floodplain in the East River, Colorado, USA - East River MetaG ERMLT760_2 | ecosystem: Environmental > Terrestrial > Soil > Floodplain ...
GGCGGGACGGTGGGCGACATCGAGTCGCTGCCGTTCCTCGAGGCCATCCGCCAGTTCCGCCACGACGTGGGGCGCGAGAACACGCTGTTCATCCACCTCACGCTGGTGCCGTACATCGCGGCGGCGGGCGAGGTGAAGACGAAGCCGACGCAGCACTCGGTGCGCGACCTGATGGAGATCGGTATCCAGCCCGACATCCTCATCTGCCGCACCGAGCGCCCGCTCGCCGAGGACGTGAAGCGCAAGATCGCGCTGTTCTGCAACGTGGAGTTCGGGGCGGTGATCGAGAGCCGCGACGTGCGGACGATCTACCAGATCCCGCTCACGTTCCGCGACCAGGGCTTCGACGACCTCGTGTGCCGCAAGCTCGGGCTCGACACGAAGCAGCCCGACATGACGGCGTGGAAGACGCTCGTGGACCGCGTGCTCGCGCCGCCGCGGAGGGTGCGCATCGCGGTGGTGGGCAAGTACACGGACTATGCGGACTCGTACAAGAGCGTGCAGGAAGCGCTGATCCATGGCGGCATCGCGAATGACGTGGGCGTGGACATCGCGTGGACCTCGAGCGACCTCTTCACCGACGCCGCGCGGGCGAACGACCTCGTGCGCCAGTTCGACGGCGTGCTCGTGCCGGGCGGTTTCGGCGTGCGCGGCGTGGAAGGGATGGTCGAGTGCATCCGCGCGTGCCGCGAGACGGGGACGCCGTTCTTCGGCATCTGCCTCGGCATGCAGATCGCGATCATCGAGTTCGCGCGCAACGTGTGCAAGATCGACGACTCCAACTCGAGCGAGTTCGCGCCCGAGTGCAGCAACGCGGTGATCTCGCTGCTGGAGTCGCAGCAGAACGTGAAGGACATGGGCGGCACGATGCGGCTCGGTGCATACGCGTGCCGGCTGAAGCCGGGCTCGAAGGCGGCGGAGATCTACGGCCAGCCCGAGATCAGCGAGCGCCATCGCCACCGGTACGAGGTCTCCAACCAGTATCGCGAGCAGTTCCAGCAGAACGGGATGCGGCTCTCCGGCCTCTCGCCCGACGGCTCGCTGGTGGAGATGATCGAACTCGCCGACCACCCGTACTTCGTCGCCTGCCAGTTCCATCCCGAGCTCAAGTCGCGCCCGACGCGGCCGCATCCGCTGTTCTCGGCGTTCATCGCCGGGGCGGCGCAGCGCGCGACGGCGACGGCGGGCGCGCGCGGACAGGCGCAACTCGCCGAGGCGAACTGATGCCGGCGACCTTCCCGACCGATCGGCTGTTCCTCATCGCCGGCCCGTGCCAGGTGGAGGGCGACGACCTGATGTTCCGCGTGGCCGACCACCTCGCGAAGCTCGCGGACAAGGTCCCGGGCGGGATCATCTTCAAGTCGAGCTTCGACAAGGCGAACCGGTCGAATCCGGGCGCGACGCGCGGACCGGGGATCGAGGCGGGGCTGGCCTCGCTCGTCCGCGTGCGCGAGCGCAGCGGACTCCCGGTGCTCACGGACGTCCATCTCCCGGAGCAGTGCGCGATCGCGGCGCAGGCGGTGGATGTGCTGCAGATCCCCGCGTTCCTCTGCCGACAGACGGACCTGCTCGAGGCCGCGGGGGCGACAGGGAGGCCGGTGAACGTGAAGAAGGGACAGTTCCTGCATCCGGAGGGAATGTCCGGTGCAGTGAAGAAGGTTCGCGCGGCCTATGCCGCCGCGGGACATGGCAAGGCGCCCGAGTGCACCGTCGCCGTCACGGAGCGCGGCTCGTTCTTCGGCTACGGCGACCTCGTGGTCGACATGCGCAGCTTCGCGCGTATGCGCGCGGCGTGCAACGCGCCGGTGATCTTCGACGCGACGCATTCGGTGCAGCGTCCGGGGCAGGGAGAGGGCGGCGCATCGGGCGGGGCGAGGGAGTTCATCCCGCCGCTCGCGCTCGCGGCCTGCGCCGCCGGCGCCGACGGCTTGTTCCTGGAGACGCACCCCGACCCGGACCGCGCGCCAAGCGACGGCCCGAACATGGTGCCGCTCAAGGACCTCGACGCGCTCGTCGAGAAGTGCGTCGCCATGTGGGAGCTCGCGCGCCGATGATCATCGGGAACGCTGCGGTCACGATCGACGGCGATGTCGCCCGCCGGATCCGCCTCGTCTGCTTCGACGTGGACGGCGTGCTCACGGACGGCGGCATCACGCTCGGTGACGCCGTCGGCGACCGCATAGAGCTCAAGCGGTACGACATCCAGGACGGCCTCGGCATCATGCTGCTGAAGCAGGCGGGGATCCTCACGGCGATCATCACCGGGCGCGAGTCGGTGAGCGTGGCGCTGCGCGCCGAGGAGCTCTCGATAGACGAGTGCGTGCAGGACAAGTCGGCGCGGAAGGTGCCGGCACTGCACGCGCTGATCAAGCGGCGCGGCATCGCGTTCGATGAGGTGGCGTTCGTGGGCGACGACGTGCCGGACCTCGGCGTGATGCGCCTCGTCGGGCTGCCCGTGTGCGTGGCCAACGGGAGTCCGGAAGCGCGCCGCGCCGCCACCGTCACGCTCACCAAGAACGGCGGGGCGGGAGCGGTGCGCGAGTTCTGCGAAGCGCTGCTGCGGGCGCGAGGCGAGTGGGACACCCAGGTGGAGGCGTACGTGACCAGCCGTTCGGTGGCGCTGTGACCGCGGATCGCATCGTCGAACGCGGCCGCCGCGTGCTGCGGCTCGAGCAGGAGGCGATCGGCGTGGCCGTCGAATCGCTGGGCGCGGAGTTCGCGCGCGCCGTGGAGCTGATCAAGGGCGCGACGGGCCGCGTGATCGTCGCGGGCATCGGGAAGTCGGGGCTCATCGGCCGCAAGATCGCCGCGACGATGACCAGCACCGGCACGCCGGCCTTCTTCCTGCATCCGACGGAGAGCGTGCACGGCGACCTCGGCATCGTCACGGCGAACGACGTCGCGATCCTGCTCTCCAAGTCGGGCGAGACGGTGGAGCTGCTGCCGCTGCTCGAGCAGCTCACGCGGCTGGGCGTGAAGTGCATCGCGATCACGGGCGAACCGAACTCCACGCTGGGCAAGAACAGCGCGGTGACGCTGAACGGCTGGGTGCGCGAGGAGGCCTGTCCGCACGACCTCGCCCCGACGACGAGCACCACGTTGGCCCTCGCGCTGGGCGATGCGCTCGCCGTGGCGTTGCTCGAGGAGAAGGGCTTCCGCCGCGAGGACTTCGCGCGATTCCACCCGGGCGGCTCGCTCGGGCGCAAGCTGCTGCTGCGCGTGCGCGACGTGATGGTGATCGAGCCGCTCCCCGTGTTGCCGCCGACGGCGACGATGCGCGAAGCGGTGGTACAACTCGCCGAACGCCGGGGTATCTGCATGATCGCCGCCGCCGATTCACGGCTGCTCGGCGTGATCACCACCGGGGACCTCACGCGACTCATGGAGCAGGAACAGGATGTGTTTCGCGTGCCGGTGGAGCGCGTGATGACGCGCCTGCCGAAGATCGTGCACGCCGACGAGCTGGGAAGCGCGGCGGTGCACCTCATGGAAACGAAGGGGATCATCGCGCTCCCGGTGCTCGACGCCGAGGAGAGGATCGCGGGCGTGGTGCACCTGCATGACTTGATGCGGGCGGGGGCGGTCTGATGAAACACGGCAAGCGCCGCATCCAACGCCCCTGCGCGCGCCGCGCTCTTTCGGCGTGCGTGCTCGCCGCCGCCTTGGTGGCCGGAGCCTGCTCTCGTGCGGGCGACCAGGCGGGCACGGGCGCGGAAACCGCGTCGATCCTCGACTCGGCGGACCAGGTGGCGTTCGGGTTCCGCACCCTGGTGACCGACGGCGGGCTGCTGCGCGCCGAGGTGTTCGCCGACACTGCGCTCTTCCTCGACCAGAACACGCGCATCTCGCTGCGCGGCGTGCACGGCGACTTCTTCGGCGCCACGGGCGCGAAGGAGGCCACGCTCACGTCGCACATCGGGAACCTCAACACGCGGACGAACGTGCTCGAGGCGTGGGGGAACGTGGTGATCACGTCGGTGGACGGGCGCGTGCTCAAGACGCCGATGATCCGCTACATCCAGTCGCAGAACCAGGTGACGTCGGACTCGGCGTTCGTGATGACGGAGCCGGGGTCGAAGGAGATGCGCGGCATCGGGTTCCGCGCCGACCCGAATCTCAATGCGGTGCAGGTGCTGAAGGTGCAGCGTGCACGCGGCGGGACCGTGGACGTCCCGAACGAGAACTGATGCGCCGCGCCGCCCTCCTCCTCGCATCGCTCGCCGTGCCCGCGGCCGGAACGCTCGCGGCGCAGGAGCGGCAGACGTGCGAGGTGGAAGTGCGCGGTGTCACGCGCGGCGGCGTGCTCGTCACGTCGACGAACATCGTCACCATGCCCGACGGCACGAAGAACATGTTCTGGAGCGGCGGTGTCGATGCGACCTGCATCGGGCAGGGGAATCGCCTGCTCGCCGACAGCGCCGAGCACTACCAGGACCGCGGCGTGCTCATCCTCATCAAGCGCGTGCGGTACTCCGAGGCGCGGATGAACATGCAGTCGGACCGGATGGTCTACTACACGCGCGAGGAGCGGCTGCTCGCGACGGGGAACGTGCGCGGGAAGACCAACAAGGGTGCCCGATTCTCGGGTCCCGAGATGGAGTACATGCGCGCCAAGCCGGGCCTGCGGGCCGCGCCGAGCTGGCGCGCGCCGGGGCGTCCGTTCGTGCGCATGCCTCCGCAGGACTCGGTCGCGCCGCGCCCGAGGACAGCGGGCGAGGCAGCGGTCTCCGACTCGGTGGACCTCACCGCGGACGTGATCACTTCGCAGAACGACTCGCTCATCTGGCTCGACGGGAACGTGATCATCGAGCGGCATGACATGCGCGCCACCGGCGACTCGGCGACGCTGGACCAGGGGACCGGCTACGCGAAGCTCATGCAGGACCCGTCGATCGTCGGCCGCGGCGAGCGGCCGTTCACGATGGTGGGCGTGGAGATCGACATGTGGTCGAAGGAGCAGCGGCTGGAGCGCGTGCGGTCGTCGGGGAAGGCGCGCGTGGTGAGCGACTCGCTCACGATGACGGGCGACACGATCGACCTCCGCTTCGCCGATCAGGAGATGCAGCAGGTGTACGCGTGGGGCGGTCGGGCGGTCGCGATCACGCCGCAGCAGGAGATCGAGGCCGACTCGCTCGACATCCGCATGCCGGGCCAACAGCTCCGCGAGTTCCACGCCCTCGGGCGGGCGATCGCGCGCACGACGGTCGACACGGCCCGCGTGAACTCGACCGAGCGCGACTGGATCGCCGGCGACACCATCGTCGCGCTGTTCGACTCGGCGGCCGCGGGCGACACGACGTCCGGCGCGAAGATGAAGCAGGTGACCGCCTCGGGCAGCGCGCGCGCCTTCTACCAGATCGCTCCGTCGGACGGGGCAAAGGGCCCTCCCGACCTCAGCTACAACCGGGGGCGGGAGATAATCGTCTCATTCAAGGACGGCGACGTCTCCACGGTCGACGTGAAGGACCGCGCCTCGGGGCTCTTCCTCGAGCCGATCGCTCCGCCCTCTGATACCTCACGCACTCCCCCCGCCAAGCCCGTCAGCAAGAGACCGTGACCCACGAACCTTCCGCAGGCCCGGACCGCGAACTGATCGTCCGCCTCACCGGCGGCGACCGGTCGACCGCGCTCTGCCTCCTCGCGATCTGCCAGAGCGCGAACGCGGAGGGCGCGGCCGCGTTCCATGACGTCGCGATCTCGTACCGCGACGACCACCTCGCCGCGCTTCGCGCCGAAGGACGCAACGCGGAGGCCGAGGCGGGCCGGCTCTCGCTCGACGAGGTGCGCGAGCACCTGCGCCGGGTCACGCTGCCTCGGCTGGAGGCCTCCGGCGCGATCCTCCCGATCGGCGAGCCGCAGCGCGACGGGGAGTTCGTCATCCGGCTCGGGATGGAAGTGCGCGCGCACCTGCTGGCGGACGCCGACGGCTGGCACGGACTGCTCCGCCACACGGGCGAGCACCATGCGCCGGCGCGCCGCACGCCACTCGTCTCGCAGGCGGCGATCGGCGGCTCGAGCGTGCTGTCGGCGCACGGCCTCGTAAAGACGTATCGCAAGCGCAACGTCGTGAACAACGTCGGCGTGGAGCTGCGGCAGGGCGAGATCGTCGGGCTGCTCGGTCCCAACGGGGCGGGGAAGACGACGACCTTCTATATGATCGCGGGGCTCATCCCGCCGGCCGCGGGCGCGATCAAGCTCGACGGCGCCGACATCACACGGATGCCGATGTATCAGCGGGCGCGGCGCGGCATCGGCTATCTGTCGCAGGAACCGTCGATCTTCCGCAAGCTCACGGTGGAGGAGAACATCCTCGCGATCCTCGAGACGCTGCCGATCGACCGCAAGGAGCGCGAGCGCCGGCTGGAGGCGCTGCTCGACGAACTCAGCATCAAGCACCTGCGGCACAGCCGCGCCTACGCGCTCTCGGGCGGCGAGCGGCGCCGGCTCGAGATCACGCGCGCGCTGGTCACGCGGCCGAAGTTCATGATGCTCGACGAGCCGTTCGCCGGCGTGGACCCCATCGCGGTGCACGACATCCAGCAGATCGTCGCCTCGCTCAAGGACCGCGGCATCGGCGTGCTCATCTCGGACCACAACGTGGAGCAGACGCTCGACATCGTGGACCGCGCGTACATCATGTTCGACGGGTCGGTGAAGGTCTCGGGAGCGGTGCGCGAACTGATCTTCGACGACACCGTGTCGAAGGTGTACTTCGGCCCGACGCTCACCGCGCGGCTGCGCGAGCGCTTCCGCAACGAGCATCCCGACGACGATGACCGTGATGCCGGCGTGGGTGCGCCGCAGGCGGAAGGAGCCGCATGAAGGCCGGTCTGCAGCAGGCGGCGAGGCTCGGGCAGGAGCTGAAGGTCAATCCACGCCTCTACCAGGCGATGGACATGCTCTACATGCCCTTGCTCGACCTGCAGCAGCACCTCAAGCAGGAGCTCCTCATGAATCCGTTCCTCGAGCTCATCGAGCCCGAGGAGGAGGAGGCCGAGGCGGGGGAGGAGACCGCCGCGGAGGCCGACGCCGAGAACGAGGCGCAGGCCCCCGAGACGCCCGAGCGCACCGACACCGACGACGAGTCGCAGTGGGAGGAGATCCTCCTCAACGGCTTCGACGTGGGCGGGCAGCGCGAGGAGCGCGACGACCGTGAGCACTACGAGCCCACGACGATCGCCACGCGCGGCCTCGACGACCACCTCCGCGACCAGGTCCGCCTGCTCGGCGTCTCCGAGCGCGGGGAACTCCTCGCCGACGAGTTCATCGGCAACATCAATGAGGACGGGTGGCTCGCCGCCTCGCTCGAGGAGATCCTCACGGGGATCAACGAGATGATCGCGAAGGCCGCGGAGGATGCGGGCGACGATCGCGAGGTGCCGCTGTTCACGATGGCCGAGGCGGAGCAGATGCTGCGCGTGGTCCAGTCGCTCGACCCGCCAGGAATCGGCGCGCGAACGCTGCACGAATGCCTCATGCTGCAGCTCAAGGACTCGGGCCTCGCCGGCACGCTCTCCGAGACGCTCGTGAAGGAGCACTTCCAGGAGCTCATCGCGCACCGCTGGGTGGACATCGGCCGCAAGCTCGGCATCCCGCCGGGCGATGTGCAGACCGCCGCCGACGAGGTCGCCAAGCTCAACCCGAAGCCGGGGCGCGCCTACGCCGAGGGCGGCGACAACTATGTCGTGCCCGACCTCATCGTCGAGAAGGTGGAGGGCGAGTACCTCGTCTTCATCAATGACGCGAACCTGCCGCGCCTCAAGATCAGCAAGTCCTACCAGGACATCGCGCGCGACAAGAAGAAGTTCGACGCCGAGAGCAAGGAGTTCATCACGAGCCGCCTCAGCGCGGCGCAGTGGCTCGTCCAGGCGATCGAGCAGCGCCGCCAGACGATGCTCAAGGTGATGCACTTCATCGTCGACCGGCAGCGCGAGTTCTTCGAGAAGGGGCAGCAGTCGCTGCGCCCGCTCACCCTGCGCGAGGTGGCCGAGGCGATCGGGATGCACGAGTCGACCGTCTCGCGCGTGACGAACGAGAAGTTCGCGCAGACGCCGCGCGGGGTGCTGCCGCTGAAGTACTTCTTCTCGTCGGCGCTCAAGAGCTCCGACGGCGAGGACGTGTCGGCGCGCGCCATCCGCGCGACGATCGAGAAGCTCGTCGCCGACGAGGACCCGAAGAACCCGCTCACCGACCAGGCGCTGGTGGAGCTGCTCGAGCGCGACGGCGTGCAGATCGCGCGCCGCACGGTCGCCAAGTACCGCGACCAGCTCGGCGTGCTGCCCGCCCGCATGCGCAAGCGCCTCTAGTGCCCCAGACCATGTCCGCCCTCACCGCACCCGTGCCCACCGCCCTGCTCGCCTCCCCGCGTGTCTCGATCCTCGTGCCCGCGAAGGACGAGGCCGAGAACCTCCCGCTGTTCGTGCAGCTCTGCGCCGACATGATCGCGGGGCAGCCGGTCTCATATGAAGTGATCGTGGTGGACGATGGGTCGCGCGACGCGACGCCCGCGGTGCTCGAGGAGCTCGAGCGCAAGCATCCGTTCCTGCGCAGCGAGCGGCATCGCGCGCAGCGCGGCATCGCCGATGCGTTGCGCACCGGCTTCCTCGCGGCGCGCGGCGACATCCTCGTGTTCTATCCCGCCGACCTGCAGTTCAAGCCGGAGGACATCCCGACCCTCGTCGCGCCCATCCTGGCCGACCGCTCGGACATGGTGACGGGCTACAAGCAGGGCGCGTACGAGAAAGCGTTCGTGTCGGGGATCTACAACAAGCTCTCGCGGTCGCTCTTCGATGTGCCGGTGCGCGACCTCAACAACGTGAAGGCGTACCGTCGCGAGATCATGGAGGACCAGCCGGTGCGTCCGGACTGGCACCGCTACATGATCGTGCTCGCGCACCACAAGGGTTACACGGTCACCGAGGTGCCGATCCCGCTGTACCCACGCCATGCGGGCAAGTCGAAGTTCGGCTTGAGCCGGATCCCGATCGGTGTGCTCGACATGCTCGCCGTCTGGTTCGAGCTGCGCTTCGGGCAGAAGCCGCTGCTCGCCTTCGGCATGCTGGGTGCGGGGCTGTTCGCGCTCGGGACACTCGCCGGTGTGGTGGCGCTCGTGCTCCTGTTCACCCAGGGCGTCGGCCTCCGCTGGGTGTGGACGCTCATCCAGACGTGCCTGCTGCTCGGCTCGATCTTCTTCGCGACGGGCCTGCTCGGCGAGCAGGTGGCCGTCACGCGCGCCGAGCAGCGCGAGCTGCGGCGCTTACTCGACGAGGTCTTGCCGGACCGTCGCACGCGGTGAGCGCGATGCGCGTGCTCTTCCTGACGCACGCGTACCCGCGCTTCGCGGCGGACGCGGCCGGGTCGTTCATCCATCGGCTGGCGATCGCGCTGCGCGACGCGGGGACGGCGGTGCAGGTGCTCGCGCCGTCGGGGGAGGGGCTCGCTGAATCGGACTCGATCGATGGGATCCCGGTGCGCCGCTTCCGGTACGCGCCTCGCGGGATGGAATCGCTCGCGTATACCGGCACGATGGCAGAACAAGTGCTTGGCTCCTGGAGTGGGAAGGCCGCGCTCGCGGGCATGATGGCATCGGGCAGCTGGTCGCTGAGCGGAGAGATCGGGCGCTTCGGGCCGGATCTGGTGCACGCACACTGGTGGTTCCCCGCCGGACTTCTTGCGCTGGGCGGCGGCAGCAGCCGTCCGCTCGTGACGACGCTGCACGGCTCCGACGTGCGGCTCGCGAAGAAGGTGTCGCTCGTGCATCCATTGTTCCGCGCCGTGCTCGCGCGCTCACGCGCCGTGACGGCCGTCTCGAGCTGGCTCGCCGGAGAAGCCGTTGCGATGGCTCCGAACGCGAGCATCGAGGTCGAACCGATGCCCGCCGACACCGCGGCGTTCGCGCCCGCGGGCGGGCGCATCCCGGGCCGGTTCACATTCGTCGGGCGGTTGAACGCACAGAAGGGCGTGGCGGACCTCCTCGAGGCCTTCGCGCTCATCCCGGCCGAGTCGACGCTCGACGTGATCGGCGGCGGGGACGACCTCGACGCGCTGCGCGCGCAGGCCGAGCGCCTTGGTGTCACCTCGCGCGTCCGCTGGCTCGGTCATGTCGATCGCTCGGCGCTTCCGGAGGCATATCGCAGCGCGCAGGCGATCATGATGCCTTCGCGCGACGAGGGGCTCGGACTCGTCGGTGTGGAGGCGCAGCTCTGCGGCACGCCGGTGATCGCGTATCGCTCGGGCGGCCTGCCGGACGTGGTTGATCCCGCCTGGGGAGGGCGACTCGTCGAGCCCGGGGACATCGCAGGTCTCGCCGCGGCGATGCGCGACGTACTCACGCCCGACGCAGCGAACACCCGCGCCGGACTCGCGCAGCAGGCGCGCGCGCGAATGCTCGACCGCTTCGCGCCGGCCGCGGTCGCCGGCAGGTACCTCCGCATCTATGAGCGAGCGATGCGCCGTGCAGATACCTAGCGTCCAGGAGCTGTGGAACCTGCTGCGCGGCCGCGGAGACCGCGACACCGCCCGGGCGCGCACGGCGCGGCTCATGGGCGCCGTCGCGCTCGGACAGGTCGTCTCGCTCGCCGTGTCGCCGCTGCTCACGCGGCTCTTCGCCCCGACGTACTGGGGCATCTTCGGCATCTATCTCGCGGCGCTCGGCTCCTTCAGCACGGCAGCCTCGTGGCGACTCGGCGTTGCGGTCGCGCTGCCCGAATCCGACGAGGAAGCCGTCGCGATCGTCGGGGCGGGGCTCTTCGCGTCCTTCGCGTCGTCGATCTTCGCCGTGCTCGTGATCGCGCTCTTCGGGCACTGGATCGCGAACGACCTGCTCGCCGCGCCCGAGGCGTACGCCGTGCTCTGGCTCGTGCCGCTGGGCATGCTCGGCGCCGGCGTGGCCGACGTGTTCTCGGGATGGTGCCTGCGGCACCGCGAGTTCGATGCGCTGGTGCGCCTGCGCGTCTCGCGCTCGGTGGGCATCGCGGCGGTGCAGGCGGCGAGCGCGCTCGTGTCGCGCGTGAGCGCGCTCGGGCTCGCCGTCGGCGACGGCATCGGGCGGATCTACAGCGCGCTGGAGATGGGCGCCGTGGTGCGGCGCGCCGAGCGCGCGCGCGGCAACCACCTCACATGGAAGGCGACGAAGGCGGCGCTGTCGCGCTATCGCGACTACCCGCTGATCTCCGCGCCGTCGACGATGATCAACGCGGTGGGGCTCTGGGCGCCGGTCTTCCTGCTCACGTACTGGTGGGGGCCCGTCGCGAGCGGACTGTATGTCGTCGGGCAGCGAGTGATCGGCGTGCCGATCGGACTGCTCGGCGATTCGGCGGGGCAGGTGTACGTGAGCGAACTCGCCGCGCGTGCGCGTGGCGCGCGAGAGACCATGCCCGCGCTGTTCGCACGCACGGCGCGCGCGCTGCTGCTCGTGAGCGCGCTGCCCGTGCTCGCGATGCTCACGCTCGCCCCGGTGGCGTTCCGCCTCATCTTCGGGGCCGAATGGACCGACGCGGGCGTGATGGTGCAGTGGCAGGCACTCGCGCTCGCGGCACAGCTCGTGGCGATCCCGCTCGCGCACACCCTCCTCGTGCTGCAGCACCAGCGCCGGCAGCTCGGCTGGGACGTCGCGCGACTCGTCCTGACCGTGGGCGGCTTCTGGGTGGCGCACCGCTACTCGATGAACGCCATCGAGGCGGTGGCGGTGTACAGCGGTGTGACCGCGCTGACCTATGGGCTGCTCATCCTGCTGAGCTGGCGCGCGGTGCATGAGCGCGCGGCCGTCCCGAGCGGTGACAGTCTCCCACCAGCCCCGTAAGTTTCCCGGATGACTTCGACCTCCCTCCGCCGCTGGCTCAGCCACCCGGTCTTCATCTTCGGCGTGGTCTGGGCCGTGATCCTCGGGTTCTTCTTCCTGCCGCTGCTGCTCGGCGGCGTCATCGTGAATCCGTACAGCGATGGGAAGGACGGCTACGTGACCCGCCACTTCGCGGCGGAGATCATCCGGGCGTGGGGCGAGGTGCCGCGGTGGAATCCATACATCTTCGGCGGCTTGCCGTTCCTGGGCGCGATGCACGGTGACCAGGTCTATCCCGTCTCCGTCGCGCTGCGCGCCGTGTTCGCGCCGGCGCTCGCGATCGGACTCGGGATGGTGCTGCACCTGTGGCTCGGGGCGGTGGGCCTGCTCGTGTTCCTGCGCACGCAGCGGCTCACGTGGACCGCGGCGGTCGCGGGCGCGACGGCGTACGGAATAGGCGGTCCGTTCATCGGACTGTTCTATCCGGGACACGACGGCAAGATGTACGTCCTCGGCCTGCTGCCATGGGGGCTCATCGCGATCACGCAGGCGACGCGCACGCTGCGGCCGGTGTGGTTCGCACTCTGGGGAACGATCGTCGGGCTGATGCTGCTCTCGCCGCACTTCCAGATGACGTACTACGCGTCGTTGTTGATGGCGGCGTTCCTGTTCCTGTGCCTGTTCACCGAGACGACCGGGAAGGTCGCGCGCGTGAAGGTGCTCGCGTTCATGGCGGTGGCGAGCGTGTTCGCGGTGGCGCTCGCGGGTGCGCAGTTGATGCCGTTCGTGGAGTACCTGCCGTTCAGTCCGCGCAGCGCCGCGGGCAGCTCGTCGACCGGTTGGGAGTACGCGACGAGCTGGGGAATGTCGGGGCTCGAGATCATCGGCTCGCTCTGGGGCGGGTTCGATGGCTGGCACGACACCTACTGGGGCTCCAACGCGTTCAAGCTGCACTCCGACTATCTCGGCCTGCTCACCGGCGTGCTCGCCCTCACCGCGCTGATCACCGTACCCAAGGGCGTGGAGCGGAAGCGCGCGTGGTTCTGGATGGGCGCGGTGGTGTTCGGCGCACTCTGGTCGCTCACGTCGCACACGCCCTTCTACAGGATCCCGTACACGATCCTCCCGGGAATCTCCAAGACGCGCGCCGCGTCGATGATGTGGGGGCAGGTCTCGCTCTGCGTGGCCGTGCTCGCCGCGTACGGCGTCGCCCAGTTGGAGGTCATGAACGCCGAGGTGCGCAGGCGCTACGCGCTTCGCGCCGGACTCGCCGTGGGGATCGGCGCGGTGTTCTTCGTGGTCGCTGCCGAGAGTCTCCTGCCGGCGCTGGCCGCCGACGCGCGTCAGGGTGCTGCGTTCGACGCGGTGTTCGGTGCGCGCTGGGGCCTGCTGCTCGGCGCGGGCACCGTGATCGCGTTCCTCTTCATCGCCGTGAAGCAGCCGATCTGGATCGCCGTCTCAGCCGCGCTGCTGCTCCTCACGGACCTCGGCGTGCAGGCCCGTCGATTCGTGGA
>Ga0137353_1000155_pt1 | contig 13121 bp, 8 predicted proteins | sample EasRivERMLT760_2_FD_104759 | JGI IMG/M metagenome (GOLD analysis project Ga0137353, IMG submission 104759) | Soil microbial communities from meander-bound floodplain in the East River, Colorado, USA - East River MetaG ERMLT760_2 | ecosystem: Environmental > Terrestrial > Soil > Floodplain ...
ACGGTTGATCCCCCTGCAAGAGTACGACGCCCGTCCTGGCAGCGAGCGTCACGTTCATCGTCCCATCGCCTGCGACCACGTGCGAGGTCCCCGCGCACGCAGCCGCGACCTTCCCGCCCGTGAGCAGGTCGCAATACGTCCCCGCGGCGAGTCCCGTCTGCATCGTCTGGGTCACGGGCGTGAGCCCCGCGTTCATCACCACGAATCCCTTGTTGCCGCGCGAGAACCCCACCGCCATCGCACCATCATTCCAGTTGTTCGCGCGCGAGAGACCCGTCGTCGACTTGCGGAAGCGGATCATCTGCGCGAGCCAGGCGTCGCGATGCTCGCAGAGCCACAGGTTGTTACCCGCGACCGCGGGATCGGCGACGCACGTCTGTCCCGCGGCCGTGCCGTTCGGACCCGGCGGCCCCATGTCACGCCCCGTGCCCGAGGTGTAGTCGAATGAGTAGCCCGACATGATCATCGGATAACCGTACGGCTCGGCGAGCATGAAGACGTTCGCGAGCCGCGCGAGGTCGCCGTCGTTCCAGCGCAGTCCGCCCGCGCGTTGGGTGTCGTGGTTCTGGATGAACGTCAGCGCCTTGTCGGAGGGCATGAGCCCCCAGGAGTTCTGCGAGAATGTCGCAAGGTCGGCGACCTTCTGCCCACCGACCGCCTGGAACTTGTCGCCAATGCCGCGGAACTTGAACTCGCTGATATCGGACTCGCTGCCGCCCTTGTGTCCGAGTCCGTAGTACTGCGGCGCCGTCACCGCGCCGCCGCCCATGTCGATGATCTCGAGGAAGAAGTAGGGCTTGAGGTCGCCCGCGAGCACCACCGCGCGGTCGAGCTTCGTCACGATGCTGTCGAGCTCCACCGGCTGTATGTGCTTGGCCGCGTCGATGCGGAAGCCCTTCACGCCGACATGGACGAGGTCAGCGAGGTACTCGACGATGCGCGTCTGCACCGACAGGCTCCCCGTCGAGAGGTCGGAGAGCCCGACGAGCTCGCAGTCCTGCACCTGCACGACGTTGTTCCAGTCGTTGATCGCGCACGCCGTGTGGAACTCCGATGCGATGTACACGCCGGGATAGTTGTACTTCGTGTAGCTCGTGCCGTTCGTCCCCGTGCCGGAGCCGGCGGTCATGTGGTTGATCACCGCGTCGACGTAGATGTCGACGTTCTGCGCGGCGCATCGCTGCACCATGTCGACGAACTGCGCGCGCGTGCCCGACCGGTTCTGCGCGAGCGAGTAGCTCACCGGCTGGTAGCGCGTCCACCACTGCTGCCCCGTGATGTGCTCCTGCGGCGGCGAGACGAGCGCGGCCTCGTAGCCCATGGGGCCCAAGTGCAGTTCACACTCGCGCGCGATGTCGGCCCAGCCCCACTCGAAGAGTTGGACGGAGACATCGCCGGCGGCTGCGTGGCCCGTGGGCGTGTACGTGGGATCCAGCGTGGGCCGCACGACCGGTCCCGGAGGACCCGGATTGACCGGACCACCCGTCGACGGCCCGTCGCCACCACACGCGGCGAGCACGAGGGCGAGGAGAAGAAGTGATGCGCGCACGGTGACTCTCGAGCTGGGGGGAAAGCATACGCCCGGCCCGAGACACTCCTCGGGCCGGGCGCACGCCAACTACATGGATCAGTACCCGGTGTTCTGGGTCAGCTTGGGGTTCGCGATCAGCTCGGAAGCCGGGAGCGGGTAGAGACTGCGGAAGGCATCGGTCGTCACGCCCGCCGCGTCGTTGCCCTTCCAACTCCAGAGCTTGGCGCCGCCGGTGAAGAGCCCGTAGCGAACCAGGTCTTGCCGGCGGTGGCCTTCCATGTACAGCTCACGTGCACGCTCGTCGAGCACCAGCGCGAGGTCCACGTCGGCCTGCAGCACGTCGCCCGAGTTGTCGCCGTAGGCGCGGCCGCGGAGCGCGTTGATGTAGGTCGTGGCCTGGGCGATCGTGCCGCCGCCGGCGCGCAGGTTCAGCTCGGCGTACATCAGGTACACGTCAGCGAGGCGCCATACCGGCACATCGGTGTCGGTGAACTCGAGGTCCTGGCCGTTCGCACCACCGGAGGTCTTGTTCGTGAACTTCGGCGAGCCGGTGCCTTGCTGGTAGTCGAACATGTTGCTGATGGTCGGCGTGTTCAGGTCGACCCAGAACTCGGCGCGCCTGTCAGCCGCGCCGGCGCCGATCGCCGGGAAGAGCGCCCGGGTCTCGGGACGCATGCGCAGGCCCCACCAGCCGCCGTTGATGCCGTAATCGCCGCCATTCATCGGGCCGCCGACGTTGGCGTGCACGAGGAACGTCGTTCCGCCGTAGTTCTTCATCCTGATGCCATCCTGGGGGATGGCGAAGATGAGCTCGGGCGACGTGTTGTTGTCGGCCGAGAAGATGCGGCGGTAGTTCGCGTCGATCGAGTAGGCGCCGCTGCCGATGATCGCCGTCACCTCGGCCATCGCCTCGGTGTACTTCGTGGTGCCCGTGTAGATGCCGGCGTTCAGATAGGACTTGGCGAGCAGCATCGCCACCGCGCCCTGGTCCACGCGACCGTACTCCGCGGCTCCCATCGCCGGGAGTTCGTTGCGGACCGCGATCAGTTCGGCAACCACATAGTCGTAGACCTCGGCGCGAGTCGCCTGGGCAGGCGGCTCGGCGACCGAGGTGTTCTCGTCCACCAGCGGAAGCGGACCGAAGAGGTCGACGCCGTGGTAGTAGCTCAGCGCGCGAAGGAAGCGCGCCTCGGCACGGTAGCCTTGGATCTCGGCCTTAAGCGCCGGCGACACGCCTCGCGAGTCAAGCTTCGCGTTGGTCGTCTCGCGGAGGAACACGTTCGCCATCGCCACCTGGAAGAAGATCCGGTAGTACATGGCGTTGAGGAATCCGTTCGACGAGGACCACATCCCGGTGTTGAGCTCACTGAGCGCCTGATCACCGCCCCAGGCGATCATGGCGTCGTCGGTCGGCAGAGTTTGCATCTGCATGTAGAGGCGCCAGTACTGCGAGAAGCCCTCGTCGAAGCCGCCGCCGAGATCGGGAGCGCCGCAGCACCCCTGCTGGCCCGTGAGGGCCAGGCCGGCGTAGACCTTCGCGAGGAGGGACTTGTACGCCGAGGCCTCGGTGAAGACGGTCTCGGAGTTGATGGTGGACTTGGGAGCCACCGTCGGGTCGGTGCAGGAGACGCCCACGAGGAGCGCAGTTGCAGCGACCAGGGTCGTCCGGATGATCCTGTTCATAGTGTCCTGTGGGTTAGAAAGCGATGTTCATGCCGAACGTCATCGTGCGCGAGGCAGGGAACAGGTTGTTGTCGATCCCGTTCACGCCCGCGAGCGGATCCACGCCGCTGTAACCGGTGCTCGTGAACACGTTCTGAACGGTGCCGAACACCCGGAGCGACTGCACCCCGCGGAGGCCACGGAAGGTGTAGGCCGCCGAGATGTTGTCGAGGCGCAGGAACGACGCGTCCTCCACGTAGTAGTCCGAGTAGAACTGCGGGTTCACGAAGCCCGTCTCCAGCACCGAGCGGTGCCGGTTGGACGGCGTCGAGCCGGTGAGCCCGCCGTAGTAGCCGTAGCTCGAGGCCATGTTGTTGTACGTGTAGTTGCCCAGGTACATGCGGGCCGTCGCCGAGAAGTCCCAGTTGCGGTAGCTGGCGGTCGACGTATGGCCGATGATCCAGCGCGGGGCCGGATCCTTGTACGGCCGCAGGTCGTCCTGGTTGATGATGTTGTCGCCGTTCTGGTCGACGTAGAGCGCCGTGTCGGGCAGGTTGCCGAACACGGTCTTGCCGTTCACCTTGCGGGTCTCGTAGACGAAGAACGAGTTGATCGGCGAACCCGGCTGCAGGATCTGGATGCGGCTGCCCACGCCGCCGGAGATGCCGCCGACCTGGATCTTGTCGGTCTCGTTCGCCGAGATCGCCGTGATCTTGTTCTGGTTGTTCGAGACCGCGAAGCCCGCCTCATACCGCCAGCCGCGGTTGCGGCCCTCGAGGACCACCCACGAGACGCCGAGCTCGAGGCCCTTGTTGTTCATCGAGCCGATGTTCGTGACCACGACATTGCCGGGCGCCGTGCCCGCCGGGACAGGGACCGTGTTGATCAGGTCCTTCGTGTCCTTGTCGTAGTAGTCGAGCGTGCCGGTGAGGCGATCGTTCAGGAAGCCGAAGTCGACGCCGAAGTTGGTCGAGGTCGACTGCTCCCACTTGATGTTCGGGTCCACCGCGCTCGGACGGATGGTCGTCACAAAGGTGTTCCCGAACGGGTACTGCGCCTGGCCGCCCGACGGCGTGTAGGTCGGCACGTACAGACCGTTGCCGAACGCCTGGTTGCCGTTCACTCCCCACGAGAAGCGGACCTTGAGGTCGGACAGCCAGTTCATGTCCGCCATGAAATCCTCGTCCACCATGCGCCAGGCGGCGCCGACGGCCGGGAACACGCCCCACTGGTTCTCGGGGGCGAACTTGGACGACCCGTCGCGACGGAGGCTGCCGCTGAACAGGTACTTGCCCTTCCACGTCACGTTCGCGCGGCCGAAGAACGAAATCAGCTTGGACTCGTCCACGCTCAGCTCGTTGACCAGGACGCTCGTCGACGTGGTCGGGACGTAGTTGACCCCGAGCAGGTCGGTCGAGAGCCTCTCGGCCGAGAACGAGGCATAGTCACCCTTCTGCTGCTCGAATGTGTAACCGCCGGTCAGGTCGACCGACATGTCGTACCGGTCGAGCTTGCGGTTGAAGTTGCCGAACATCTCGAACACGGTGTTGACCTGACGCGGGAGGTTGCGCCAGATGCGCCCGCCGCGGGCCAACTCGATGTCGGCCTGGGCCGTGCTCGGCGAGAAGCTCGTGCGCGACGACGTCGCGTAGTCGAAGCCGCTGCGCATGGTTGCCGAGAGCCCGTCGACCCACTCCGAGAAGAACCACTTCGCCTCGACGTTGCCCACGCTGCGGAACGTCGAGCCCTCGTCCTGGAGCTGGTTGAGGTCGGCGATCGGGTTGTTGGTGCCGAGCGGGGCCGCCCACTGGAAGTAGACCCCGTTCGTCGACACGGCCTGCGTCGGGTCCATGTTGGCCGCCTGGCCCAACACGCCGCCCGGCGTGTAGAGGTCGTCGTTGCGCGTGCCCTTGAAGTTCGCGCGGAACTCGAGGCGGTCGTTCAACAGCAGGTCGCTGTAGCTCGCCGCGGTCGAGATGCGCTTGGTCCGCGTTCCGAGCAGGATGCCGTTCTGGTCGAGCGTCCCGAGGGAGAGGCGGTAGCGCATGTCCTCGCGCACGCCCGAGACGGCGACGTTGTGCTCTGCCCCGCCCGACGAACGCAGGACGCGGTCCACCCAGTCGGTGTTCGCCGTGCCGAGCAGCCCGACATTCGCCGGGACCTGCGCCGTCACCGCCGCGCGGAACTCGTCCGCGCTCATCAGGTCGGGCTTCCGCACCACGGTCGAGCTCGAGAAGCTGCTCGTATAGGAGAACGACGGCTCACGGCTCGAGCCGGACTTCGTCGTAATGAGAAGGACGCCGTTCGCACCGCGCGATCCGTAGATCGCAGTGGCCGAGGCGTCCTTGAGGACCGTGATCTCGCGGATGTCCTGCGGATTCAGGAAGTTGAGCGGGTTGCGGCCGGAGGAGAGGCCGCCACCGATGTTGAGCGGCACGCCGTCCACGACGTAGAGCGGCTCGTTCGAGGCGTTGATCGACGTCCCCCCGCGGATGCGGATCGAGATGCCGCCGCCCGGCTCATTGTTATCGATGATCTGCACGCCCGGCACCTTCGAGGCGATGAGTTGCTCCGCGCTCACCACACGGCCGGGGTTGAACTCCCGTGCCGTCACCGCACGCACCGAGCCCGTGTTGTCACGGACATCCTGCGTGCCGTACCCGACGACCGTCACGCCGACGATCTGCGCGGCGCGCGCGACGAGCGTGAAGTTCAACGTCTTCGTCTCACCCGCCGCGACCGCGACGTTCAACGCGGAATCGGCGGCAAATCCGATTCGGCGGACGCGGACCAGGTAGGTCCCCGCTTCAACGGCCACGGTGAATCGGCCATCGTCCCGCGTCGGGGCGACTCGACGGAAGTTCGCGCCGACCACTTCGACGTCGGCGGCAACGATCGGAACGTTGCCATCTGCGGACCGGACGGTACCCGTGATACGGGTAGATTGCGCGAGTGCCGGCTCACTCGCACAGAGGACAGCGACCAGCGTCAGAGCGCCGAACCGCCACATGGAACAACTCCTGGTGTATTGGGGGGTCAACTGCCTCCCTTGCACACCGGGCCCAACGCACCTTGACAGTGCATCCGTAATTACCAGGCTCGATTGTGAGGGGGGGGACGTAGCGACAAGAGTATCGGGCTTGATATAGTCGTGTGTCAAGAAGGTGACGCCTCAGAAATTCCCCTTCCGGCGTCCGTATTACTCGCACAGCATCCTCCGATATTGCCGACGGCGACACCGTCGAGCCACCAGAAAACGTGCCCACCATGACCCGCCTGTCGCGTTTCTTGCTACCTGCTGGACTCCTTGTCCCCGCCCTCCTCGCCGCGCAGCCCGGCGGAGGTGCCGGCGGTGTGCGGATTGAGCCGGGCCAGGACTGCCCCGCGAACATGACGGAGATCCGCCCGCGCCTCTGCCAGGCGACCACGATGCCCACGCCGTCCATTGTGGACTACCGCCCGCGCAACACCCTCGTCACCGCGGAGCACAAGGTCCCCAAGCCGAAGTTCCCGGCGATCGACTTCCACGGGCACCCGCAGGGCCTGCTCGCAAGCCAGCAGTCGCTCGAGCAGCTCGGCGACGGTCTCGACGCGATCGGCGTCCAGGTGATGGTCGCGGCGGACAACTCCAGTGGCGACCGCCTCAAGACCCAGGCCGCCCTCATCGCGGCCTCTCCCCGCATGCGCGACCGCGTACGTCTCCTCGCGGGAGTCAGCTTCGGCAACGTCGGACCGGGGTGGGCGGAGCGCGCAGTGGCGCAGCTCGAGGCCGACGCCGCCGCCGGCGCGGTGGGGATCGGCGAGATCGGAAAGGGGCTCGGCCTCTCCGCCCGGAAGGCCGACGGCTCGCTGCTCAAGATCGACGACCCCGCGCTCGACCCCGTCTGGCAGGCCGCGGCGCGACTCAATCTCCCGGTGTTCATCCATACCGCCGATCCGGCGGAGTTCTGGCAGCCGATCGACAATCACAACGAGCGGTGGCTCGAGCTCGCGCTCTTCCCCGGCCGCCGCTACGACCCGGCAGTCGTCCCGACCTTCGCGCAGCTCATGGAGCAGCGCGACAACATGGTGCGCCGCAATCCGCGCACCACGTTCGTCATCGCGCACATGAGCTGGTACGCGAACGACCTCCCGCGCCTCGCGACGCTGATGGACGAGATGCCGAACACGCTCGTCGAGGTGGGCGCCGTGCTCTACGACATCGGCCGCCAGCCGCGCGCCGCGCACGACTTCTTCATCAAGTACCAGGACCGCATCCTCTTCGGGAAGGACTCGTTCCAGCCCGAGGAGTACCCGTACTACTGGCGGGTCTTCGAGACGCGCGACGACTACTTCGACTACTACCGCGACTATCACGCGTTCTGGAAGCTCTATGGGATCGACTTGCCGGATGCGGTGCTGAAGAAGATCTACTACGCGAATGCGTTGAGGATCACGGGCGGGATCCCGCGCGCGGGGTTCCCGCGGTGAGAAGTGCGCGGCGCGCCGCCTCGTCGTAGAGGCGTCCCGCCGCGATCACCGCGACGATGCGTCGCACGTTCGCGATGTCCTCGAGGGGGTCGCCGGCCAGCAGCACGAGGTCGGCGACCTTTCCCGTCTCAACGGTGCCCATCGTGGAGTCCCGCTCGAAGTAACGCGCGGGTTCGAGCGTGGCAGCGACGAGCGCTTCTAAGGGCGTCATCCCGCCGCGCACGAAGAGCGTGAGTTCCTCGTGCAGGCCGAAGCCGGGCGGACTGTTGCGCAGCGGCGCGTCGGTGCCCGCGAGCACGCCCACGCCAGCGCGTCGCATCGCGGTGGCCTGCGCGAGTCGCAGCGCGAGCATCGCCCTCCCCACGGAGTCCGCTCCCGACGGGAAGCTGTCCGGGATGGGGAAGATCCCCGCGACGTATGCCTTCAGCTCGGCGGGCAGATACGGTGCGAGCGAGTCGCCCGGCACGACGCGGCCAGGCCAACTCGCGACCTCGACGGCAGCAACGAAGGTCGGTGTCACCCAGGTGTGGTTGCGCACGAGCTTCGCGTAGAGAGGCGCCTGGTCTTCCGAGGAGCAGCGTCCGATCGCGGACTGCACCGGGTGTCGCGGAACGAGTGCGATGGACTCGGCGGGCGTGCACGGAAGCGGGACGGCGAGCAGGTGCTCGATGCTTCGCTGCCCCGAATCGGAGGCATTCCCCGCCCCGACCACGCGCGCGACGTGCCCCGAGAACCAGATGCCGCGCTCGCGCGCTCTCCGCGCGATGGCGTAGAACGTCTCAGGGCGAAGTTGCGTGTGGACCTTGATGAAGTCGACGCCGAGCGTGACCAGTGAGTCGACGCCGGTGCGGCCTTCGTCGGGCGTGCGCGCGAGGACGTGCGGGATCGGCTGGTCGCCGCCCTCGAGGTACGGACCGGAGACGACGAGCCGCGGACCGACGAGCGTGCCAGCGGTGATCTGGCTGCGCCACGCGCGCAACGTGTCGAGGTCGCCGGCCATGTCGCGCACGCCGGTGACGCCGTTCGCGATGTAGAGCGGAAGGACCTTGCGTCCGCCCGGCATCACGGTGTGGACATGCATGTCCCAGAGGCCGGGGATGAGGAACCTCCCCCTGCCGTCGATGAGCGTCGCGCCGGGGGGGATCCGTGCGCTCGCGGCGGGGCCCACCCAGATGATGCGGTCGCCGCGAACGACGACGGTCTGGTCGGCGCGGGGGCGCGGGGCGCGGCCGTCGACGACGGAGACGTGCGTGATCGCGATGGCCTGCGCGGGCGACTGCGCGAACGCGATGGCGGGCGACGCCAACGCGACCAGCGCGACGAGTGCGACGAGTGCGCGCGGGAAGCGCTCGAACCGGAGGAGCGGACTCATGCGAGCGAAGCTACGCCCGTGCGTCCCCGCGCGCGACGCGCTTCCTCGTTGCCGCGGTGTCGAGCTGCTTGAGTGCGTCCTTCCCGATCCACCGTGCGGTGGCATCGTCGCTCGCGGCGAGCTTGGCGGAGCGCTTCATCGCCGCGGCGTGGCAAGCGGTGTCGCGCGAACCGATCGAGCGCAGCGCCCAGTTCACCGCCTTCTTCACGAAGTTGCGCTCGTCCCTCGACGCCTTCTCGACGAGTGCGAGCGACTTGATGAACGGCGCCGACGGCTCGTCCTTGTGGTGCAGCGCCATCGACGCGAGCATCGCGAAGCCGGCGCGCTTCTCGAACTCCGGCTTGGCCGTGCACCACTTCCTCGTGAGCGGCCACGCGTGCGGCGACTGATCGAAGAGGTGCATCACCGCGGTGTCGCAGTCAGCCCAGTTCTCGAAGGCGCGAGCCCAGCGCTGCATCTCGGCGGCGCTGATCACCGCGGGGTCGTCGACGAATGCCGCGACGAGGCGCGCCTCGAACCATCCCGTCTTGAAGAGTGCCTGCGCGAGCGCGTGGTCGTGCCGGAACGGCTTCGCGATCAGCTGGCAATCGCGCACGCTCACGCCGTACGCCTTCTTCGCGACGATCCCGTAGCGCGCCATCCCTTCGCGACCCTTGGCGGTGCCCTTGTTCTCGAGCTGGGCGAGCACCGCCTTCACGCGCGCGGAGAGCGAGAGCGCCGGCTTCGCACGCGTTGAGGACCTTGTGCGCGCGCTCAGGCAGCCGCCAGCACGCGATCGAGCCGCGCGTAGCTCTGCTCCATCCCTTCGCGCATGCCGGTCGCCATCGCCGCATCACGCGCTTCCTTCGACGGATACTTGATGGTCATTGTGAGCACCGTCTGCTTGCCCCGTTCGGAGAGCTCGACGGTGTTGATCGTCTCGGGCCACTCGGGGCCCCAGCGCTCGCTCGTGACGAGCTTCGACGGCGGCACGACTTCGACGAAGGCGCCCTCCATCGCCATCTCCTCGCCCTTCGACTTGCGCCACATGTACTTCCAGCGGCCGCCCTTGCGGACGTCCACTTCGCACACGGGCATGGTCCAGCCCTCGGGGCCGGTCATCCAGTTCGCGATGTGCTTCGGGTCGGTGTGCATGGCCCAGACCAGTTCACGCGGCGCGTCGAAGACGCGAATCGCACGGATCTCGGTGTCGGAGGGCGTCGAGAAGTCGGTCACGCCCAGGTCAGTCGGAATAGCCATCGCCCTGCGCCTCCAGTGTCTCTGGTTCGGGTGAGTCCTGCTCCTGCTGCACCGTCTCGAGATACCGATCGAGCCGCTCGTAACTCGCGTCCCAGAACTTCTTGAACTCGCCAGTCCACTCGGCGACCTGCTTGAGCGGCTCGGCCTGCAACGTCCTCGGGCGCCACTGGGCTTCCTTGCCGCGCGCGATGAGTCCCGCGCGCTCGAGGACGCGCAGGTGCTTGGAGACTGCGGGACCACTCATCTCGAACGGGGCCGCGAGGTCCTTCACGGTGGCGGGCCCTCGGGCGAGTCGCGAGAGGATCGCGCGCCGAGTGGGGTCGGCGAGGGCGGCGAACGTGGCAGAGAGGAGGTCTGGGGAGTCGATCACATCAAGAGCCGTTTGGTTAGATAGCCAAGTGGTTATCTAAAGTGCGCTTGCCGGCGTGTCAAGACCCCTCCGGACTCCTGCCAACCGCCTTCCCGCCCTCGCTCCTCGACCAACCGATTGCGTGTTGGACCGGAATTCCGCACCGTGGGCGCCATGTCCGCCTCCAGTCCTCCCGTCTCGGCTCCCGCTTCTGCCACTCCGCCGCCGACCGATCGCATCGCGTCCACCTTCGCGTCGAGCTCAGCCGGCGGTCGCCTCACTTCAATCGACGTCCTCCGCGGCGTCGCCTGCGTCCTGATGGCGATCGATCACGTCCGCGTCTACTCCGGACTCCCCGCCGGCGGCGACACCGCCGGCATCTTCCTGACCCGTTGGGTCACGCACTTCGTCGCGCCGGCATTCTGCTTCTTCGCCGGCGTCGGCATCTGGTTCATGGCCAAGCGGCTCGATGGTGGCGCGGTGCGCCGATTCCTCGTCTCGCGCGGATTGCTGCTCGTCCTGCTCGAGCTCACGCTCATCCGGTTCCTCTGGGCGTTCTCCGTCGGCCCCGACTTCATGCTCGCCGGCGTGATCTGGATGCTCGGCTGGTGCATGGTACTGATGGCGCCGTTCGCGAAGATGCGCGCGCGCGTCGGCTGGCTCGGCGTGGCGATCGTCGTGCTTCAGCCACTCTTCTTCGTGGTCGGCAACGTGTTGCCGGGATCGGTGCAGGGGGTGTGGGCGTTCGTCTACTTCGTCGACGCGCGGCCGGCGCTCGGCTTCAACGTGCTCTATGTGATCGTACCCTGGATCGGCGTGATGCTCGCGGGCTACGGTTTCGGCAAGCTGCTCGAGCTACCCGAGGTGGCGCGGCATCGCATGCTGTATCGCGTCGGCCTTGGGATGACGGCGGCCTTCCTGCTCATCGCGCCGCTCTTGGCGGCGATGAACGCCGAGCCGCCAGCGGACGGCAGCCCGATGCGCGCCCTCTGGATGCGCGCGCTCGACCAACGGAAGTATCCCGCTTCCCCGCTCTTCCTCTTGATGACGCTGGGCCCGATGATCGCGCTCATCCCATGGGCCGAGCGCGCGAAGGGCTGGGGCGTGCGTGCGCTGGAGATGTTCGGCCGCGTGCCGATGTGGTACTACCTCATGCATCTCGTCGTGATCCACTCGCTCGCGGTCGTCGTGACCTATCTCCACACGCGCCAGTTCGGGTTCGACTGGTTCAGGACGGCACCGTACACGCAGGTGCCCGACGAGGGGCGCTGGTCGCTCCTGCTGCTCTACATCGTGTGGGCGGGCGCGATCGCGGTGCTGTACCCGACGTGTCTCTGGTACGCGCGACGGAAGAAGGAGAAGCCGGCGCGGTGGATGCACTACATCTGAAGCCTCGCCAGCGCGCGATCACCGCGCCAGGACCGCGTTCACGAACCCCCGCTCCTCCGTCACCTCGCGCACCACGTGCGGCGCGAGCCACTCGGGCAGCGCGACCTCGCTCTCGGGACTCGGCAACTCGATCTCGGCGAGCACGAGTTCGCGATCGGTGAACACGTCGATCGCCCAGGTGCGCTGGCCGTCGGGGATGAGGTGGCGGTCCTTGATGACGCGGCGGCCGGTGGTGAGCGGCCAGAGTCTCGCGAAGAGCGCCGCCGTGCACTGCTCCTCGACCTCGATGCGCGCGAGACCCTTGCCGCCCTTCACCGTCCGGAAATGTCGCGAGCGGCGTCCGTCGCGCACGCGGCGCACGCGCTCGATGAGCTTCGTTCCCGGCAGGTAGCCCTGCTGCAGCCTCTGCATGGTGCCCGACGGCATCTCGGGCGGCATGCGATCGAGCAGGTACTTCCGCTCGACCTCGATCCCCTGCGATCCCCGCGCGGCGAGCCACTCGACCACCTCGGCGACGGTGGCGAAGAGCGTCGGCGTCGAATGGAGCCAATCGTTCGCGAGCGTCGTGTAGCGCTCGGCGCTGCGCTGCTCGATGCGGGCGAGGATGGCGCGCAGGCCCACGCGGAGCGCCACGCGCGGCGCGCGCGGCATCGCCTCGGTCACCAAGTCGTGCCAGATCGAGTCGTCGTGATGATCGCCGAGCAGGTCCTGGAGGATCTTGAGCCGGACAAGGCAGCCAGGCGTCGCGGGCACGAGTTCGGTGATCGGCTCGAGCTGATATCGCAGCCGTTTCCCCGCGATGCGCGCGCGATGGATCGCCTCGACATCCTCCGGCCCGTTCACGCCGGCGAGCCGGCGCTGCAGTCGCGCGCTGCTCGACTTGATCAGCCCCGACATGCTTGCCGCGAAGGTCTCGCGCTGCGGGCCACGGTGCACATGGTGCGGCACGGCGTAGCGCGGCAGGACCTCGTCGAGGAGCGCCATCGCGCGATCGAGGTCGCGGTCGATCTCGGCGTGCAACTCCTTCTCGGCGAGTCGTCGCATGCGACCGATGCGCGAGAGCATCCAGTCGGCCGCGCCGCGATGTCGCGTGGCGAGCGTCTCGCGCT
>Ga0137353_1000156_pt1 | contig 13116 bp, 12 predicted proteins | sample EasRivERMLT760_2_FD_104759 | JGI IMG/M metagenome (GOLD analysis project Ga0137353, IMG submission 104759) | Soil microbial communities from meander-bound floodplain in the East River, Colorado, USA - East River MetaG ERMLT760_2 | ecosystem: Environmental > Terrestrial > Soil > Floodplain ...
ACGCGGAACGAGGACTGGGCGCCGACGAGGGGCGATGGACCAACAGGGCAGCGATCCCATCCGGCCACCTTCATTAGAAGGCAGGGCACGGTGCGGGTGCAGCAGAAGTGGGTGTCCGTTCGCCGGTGCGGATGCAATCGTTCTTCGACTCCAATCCGGCGACGGGCATGCGAGACCTCGTGAAGCGCGTTGCCCTACCGCGACGAGAGGTACAACTTCCTCCCGTGCGCCAACGCCCCCTGACCCCGACTCGATGAGCGGACCTCGATCCCTGACGTGGCTGCGCGCGGCTGCCCTCATCTGGATCGGGCTGCTCGCCGGATTCGCGACCGGGATCGAATGGATCCGCCAGCGCCCCGAGGCGCCCCCGCAGCCCTCGGGCGGCATCGACCTCGTCGGCGCGGGCGCCACCTTCCCGTATCCGCTCTATCGGCGCTGGTTCGCCGAATACCGCGATGCGTTCGGCGTGAAGATCAACTACTTCTCCGTCGGCTCGGGCGAAGGGATCCGCCTCCTCCTCGACGAGGACGTTGACTTCGGCGCGACCGACCGTCCGCTCCGCGCCTCCGAACGTGCGCGCGCGCACTGCGGTCCGGTCGAGATCCCCACCGTCGTCGGGGCGATCGCGGTGGTCGTGAACCTTCCGCGCATCGCGAGCCCGGTCCGCCTCGACGCCGCGGCGCTCGCCGGCATCTATCTCGGGCGCATCACGCGCTGGGACGATGTCGCGCTGCGCGAGCTCAATCCCTCGCTCGCCCTCCCTGCGATGCCGATCCTCGTCGTGCAGCGCGTGCGCACGAGCGGCACGAGCGAGGTGTTCGCCGACTACCTCGCGACCGACGCGGCCTGGCGCGCGGCGCAGCGCGACACGGTCACGCACTGGCCGGTCGGCGAACGCGTCGAGGGCAATGAAGGCGTCGCCGCGCAGGTGCGCGCGCGTGAGGGCGCACTCGGTTTCGTGGAACTCTCGTATGCGGAACAGTCGCGCCTCGCGACCGCTATGCTGCGCAACCGCTCCGGCGCCTTCGTGCGCCCCGACTCCAGCTCGCTCCGCCGCACCGCCGCCGAGTTGCTCGCGACCGCGAGCGCCGACACGCTGCACGGCCTCGTCGGCGCGCGCAACGCGCAGGCGTATCCCATCGTCGCGATCACGCGACTCGTCGTCGACAAGGCCCTCGGCGACGCACGCCGCGGCGCGCACTTCCTCGCCTTCGCGCGCTGGGCGCTGCGCGACGGCGCGAACTCCGCGCGCGCACTCGGCTACGCACCGCTCCCGCCGCAGGAGCTGCGCCGCCAGCACGCGCGCCTCGATGCCCTCACCGCCGGCGTCTGTCCGTCCCCGAGGGCCGGTTGATGGCGCACCGCCCCCAGGATGGACCGTACCGCGCCACGCGCGAGGACCGTGACCGGCGCATCGCGGCGATCGACATCGGCTCGAACTCCATCCGGCAGATCGTCGCCGACGTCTTCCCCGACGGCGAGATCCGGATCATCGACGAGATGAAGGCGGCCCCGCGCCTCGGCGCGGGGCTCACCGCGACCGGCCAGCTCGACGAACGCCACATGGACGAGGCGGTCGAGGCGCTCTCGCGCATGGCGACGCTCGCGCGGCAGCAGGGCGCCAAGCGCATCGAGGTCGTCGCGACGAGCGCCGTGCGCGACGCCGCCAACGGACAGACCTTCCTCACGCGCGTGCGCAAGGAGACGGGCCTCAAGCCGCGCGTCCTCGTCGGCGAGGAGGAGGCGCGCCTCGCGTTCCGCTCGGCACTGGCGCACTTCGAGCTCGGGTCGGGCCGGTCTGTCGTGATGGACATCGGCGGCGGCTCGCTCGAGCTCGCGCTCGCCGCCGAGGGACTCGTCGAGCGGCTGATCACCTTCCCCTTCGGCGCGATCCGGCTCACCGAGCAGTTCCTCGAAGGCCGCGCGCCCGGCAAGGGCCTCAAGAAGCTGCGCAAGCATGTGCGCGCGCAGATCAAGAAGGTCCTGCCCGTGCGCGACTGGCGCGGCGCCGAGGTGATCGGTTCCGGTGGCACGTTCACGAACCTCGCGGGCATGTTCCTCGCGCGGCAGGGGATCAAGGTGCGCAGCGTGCACGGCACGCGGATCCCGCGGCACGACCTCGAGCACATCCTCGAGCAGCTGTCGTCGATGACCGTCGAGGAGCGGCTCCAGGTGCCGGGACTCAACGCCGGCCGCGCCGACATCATCGTCGCGGGACTCGCCGTGGCCGCGGAGGTGCTGGCGCGCGTCGAACCGCGCGAGCTGAGCGCGTCGGGCTTCGGGATCCGCGAGGGACTGCTGCTCGAGAGCGCCCGCGTGATGCCCGTGATCGCCGACCCGGGCCAGGCGAGGGCGCGTTCGGTGCTCGGCTTCGCCGAACGGTGCCACTACGAGGAGCCGCACTCGCGGCAGGTCCAGACCCTCGCGCTGCAGTTGTTCGACGCGATGGGCGCCCGGCTCGGCTGCGAGCCCGAGGAGCGGCAGACGCTCGCCGATGCCGCGCTGCTGCACGATGTGGGCTACCACATCAACTACGAGCAGCACCACAAGCACTCGTTCCATCTCATCCAGCACGCCGACCTGCTCGGCATCCCGCCGGAGGAGCAGATCGTGATCGCGCATGTGGCGCGGTATCACCGCGGCGGCACGCCCAAGCGCAAGCACGAAGCGTGGTGGCAACTCGACCGCGACTCGCGCGAGAAGGTGCGCCGGTTGGCCGCCCTTCTGCGCGTCGCCGACGGCTTCGACCGCGGGCACGCGAGCGCGGTGGAGAAGGTGAAGGTGCGCTGGCTCGAGCGCGCGATCCGGCTGTCGCCGGCGCCGCAGCGCGCGAACGACCCCATGCGGCTGGAGCTCTGGGGCGCCGCGCGAAAGGCGGCGCTGCTGGCCGAGGTCGCGGGCGTGCCGGTCGAAGTCGTTGCCCCCGACGGGACCGTCGTCGACACCTGAGCCGGTGGGGCGGGTACGGGCGATCGTCCGTTACAGTCTCCGACGTGGCCGATGCGCGGGGCCTGTGAATTGGCGGCGTCGTGACATGGGCGTGACTCCTCCGTTACAAATGGAGATGAGCTTCCGTGACGTCCGAGCGTGAAGATGCGCGGCTGACCGGCCGGCGCGCGGACGACCCTCCCACCCGAGCCTGCCGATGCCCTCCGCCACGCCAGCCCTCCGCATGATCCTTCGTGGGACCTTCCTGCTCGGCGCGGTCTCCGTCACGGCGCAGGCGCAGACGACGATCGACGGCCTGATCTACGCGAGCGGCCGGTACGGCCTCGTGAAGGACACGACGTTCTCGCCGGCGGCGCACCCGAACAACTTCGACGTCGACCGCGCCTACCTCACCGTCCGCAGCAAGTCGGACGGCGGCATCGCCACGCGCGTCACGATCGACGTGGACGGACGCCGCGCCAACGCCAACCAGCAGACCTTCCGCCTCAAGTACGCCTACGTCGCATGGACGCCCACCGGGAGTTCGCTCACCTGGAAGCTCGGCGCGCAGAACACGCCGATGGTGGGCTACGAGGAGGACCTCTGGGGCTATCGCATGCAGGGGCCCGTCCCGCTCGACCGCGCCCGCTATCTCTCGTCGTCCGACTTCGGGTTCGCCGTCGAGGGAGCGTGGCAGGCCCAGCGCGTGAACATGGACGTGGGCGTGTTCAATGGAGAGACCTACTCCGGCGCCCCGGGCGACAACCGGAAGGACATCGCGGCGCGCGTCTCCGTGCGCCTCATGGACACCGAGAACACCAGCAAGACGGGCGGCCTCCGCCTCACGGGCTTCGCGCTCGTCGGCCGTGCGACCGGTGGCGCCGACCGCACGCGCGCCGTCGCGCTGCTGTCCTACCAGACGAACGCCTTCATGCTCGGCGCCGAGGCGGCCTCGATGCTCGACTCGACGGTCGTCGACGCCGAGACGAAGGGCCGGCTGATGAGCGTCTTCGGCACCTACATGCGCCCGAACACGAAGGTCGGCTTCATGGGGCGCATCGACCAGTTCGACCCCGACGCCGACCGGAGTCCCGCGGCGGCGAGCGCCGTTGCGAGCCAGCAGACGCGCGTCGTCGCCGGCGTCTCGTACCAGCTCGCGAAGAACGTCCGGTTGCTCCTCGACGCCGACGTGACCTCGATCGAGAACGGCCCGGCCATCAACACGTTCCAAGTCGCCAACCGCAACCTGTTCCTGCACGCCGAGATCAAGTTCTGAACCCGATGTCCGCCCACACCACTCAGGGGTCACGCATGCGAACCACCTCCTCGCGACCGGGCCTGTTCCGCTCGCTCGTCATCGCGCTCGCCACCACCGCGTTCGTCGCCTGCGGCGGTGAGAAGCCGGTGATGCTCACCGGCGCCGGCGCCACCTTCCCGAATCCGATCTACTCCAAGTGGTTCAGCGCCTTCTACGAGGCGACGGGGAACCAGGTCAACTACCAGTCGCTCGGCTCGGGCGCCGGCGTCAAGCAGTTCAGCGAAGGCACCGTCGACTTCGGTGCGACCGACGGCCCGATGAGCGACGCGGAGATCGCGGCGGTCAACGGCAACGTCATCCACATCCCGACCGTGCTCGGCGCGGACGCGGTGACGTGGAACCTGCCGACGCTCGGCACGACGGTGCTCAACTTCGACGGCGCCACGCTCGCCGACATCTTCCTCGGCCGCATCACGAAGTGGAACGACCCGCGCCTCGTCGCGCTCAACCCGGGCGTCGCGCTCCCGGACAAGGACCTGCTCGTCGTGCACCGCACCGACGGCTCGGGCACCACGTTCATCTGGACCGACTATCTCACGACCGTCTCGCCCGACTGGGCCTCGAAGGTCGGCCGCGGCAAGTCGGTGAACTGGCCGGTCGGGCTCGGCGGCAAGGGCAACGAGGGCGTCACGCAGCAGATCAAGCAGGTCGAGGGCACGATCGGCTACGTCGAGATGATCTACGCGGTCGCGAACGACCTCCCGGTCGGTGCGATCAAGAACAAGAACGGGAAGTTCGTCGCGCCGTCGCTCGAGAGCGTGAGCGCGGCCGCGGCCGGCGTCTCGCTCGCGGCGGACACCGACTTCCGTGTCTCGATCGTCGATGCGGCCGGCGACGACGCGTATCCGGTGTCGTCCTTCACCTGGCTGCTGGTCAACCCCGACCTCGCCGATGCGGACAAGGCGAAGGCGATCAAGCGCTTCCTCACCTGGATGACGGGACCGGAAGCGTCGGCGATGGCGCGGGAACTCCACTATGCGCCGCTGCCGGCGTCGGTCGCGGAACGCGTCACGGCGCGGATCGCGACCCTCAAGGGCGCGGGAGAGGTGCTGCCCTGACGCAGGTCCCGCAGTCGCTCGCCGGGACGTCGAAGGGGGACTCGGTCTTCAAGTGGGTCCTCATCGTCGCGGCGAGCACCATCCCCGCGCTGCTGTTCGCGTTGCTCCTCGAACTCACGCGCGGGGCCCTGCCGGCGGCCGACCGGTTCGGCCTCGGATTCATCACCTCGAGCGTCTGGGATCCCGTCGCCGGCCACTTCGGCGCCTGGCCGGCGGTCGTGGGCACCCTGCTCACGTCGCTGCTCGCGCTCGCGATGGCGGTGCCGCTGGCGCTGGGCGTCGCCATCTACCTCACCGAGTTCGCGCCCGGCCCCATCCGAAGACCGGTCGCGACGGTGATCGAGTTGCTCGCCGCGATCCCCAGTGTCGTCTATGGACTCTGGGGCATCTTCGTCTTGGTGCCGTTCCTCACCAAGTGGGTCTACCCGTTCCTCGAGGCACGGCTCGGCTTCCTGCCGTTCTTCTCCGGCCCGATCTACGGTCCGTCGGTGCTCTCGGCCGCGGTGATCCTCACGATCATGATCGTGCCCTTCATCATGTCGGTGTCGCGCGAGGTGCTGCTCGCCGTCCCGCCCGGACAGCGTGAGGCCGCGCTCGCGCTCGGCGCGACGCGCTGGGAGGCGGTGAGCACCGTGATCGTGCCCTATGCCAAGTCGGGCATCATGGGCGCGGTGATCCTCGGGCTGGGCCGCGCGCTCGGCGAGACGATGGCCGTGACGATGCTCATCGGCAACCGGCATGACGTCTCGGCATCGCTCTTCGCGCCGGGCTATTCGATGGCGGCGGTGATCGCGAACGAGTTCGCGGATGCCGCGGGGGGGCCGATCCACGAGTCGGCGCTCATCTACATGGCGCTGCTGCTCTTCGCCGTGACGGTGCTCGTGAATGCGGCGGCGCGACTCATGATCTGGCGCGTCTCGCGCGCGCGGGGCGAGGCCTGATGGACCGCCGCGCGCTGCGCCGGGTGAAGTCCAACGCGATGGTCGGCCTCATGATCGCCGCCGTCGTCGTGGCGGTGCTGCCGCTCTTCCTCATCCTCGCGTCGCTGCTCGCGAGGGGCGCGGCGTCGCTCACGTTCGACTTCTTCGTGAATCGCCCCGCGCCGGTGGGCGAGACGGGCGGCGGCGTGGCGCACGCGATCCTCGGCACGCTCATCATCGTAGGCGGTGCCTCGGTGATCGGCATCCCGCTCGGCATCGGCGCGGGGCTCTACGCGAGCGAGTACCGCGGCACGCGGCTCGCGTGGGTCACGCGATTCGTCGCCGACGTCCTCAACGGCACGCCGTCGATCGTCGTCGGCCTCCTCGCCTGGACGTGGGTCGTCGCGACGCAGCGGCACTTCTCGGCACTCGCCGGGTCGTTCGCGCTCGCCTTCCTCATGGTCCCGATGGTGATGCGCACGACGGAGGAACTCGTGCTGCTCGTGCCCGACGCGCTGCGCGAGGCCGCGCTTGCGCTCGGATACCCGCGCTGGCGAACGACCTACGTCGTGCTGCGCACCGCGCTGCCGGGCATCGTGACCGGCTCACTGCTCGCCGTCGCGCGCGTCTCGGGCGAGACAGCGCCGCTGCTGTTCACGGCGCTCGGCTCGGAGTACTTCTCGCTCGATCTGCAGCGCCCGATGGCCGCACTGCCGCTGGTCGTCTACAAGTACGCGACGGGTCCGTACCCGGAGTGGCATGCGCTGGCGTGGACCGCGTCGCTCGTGCTCATCCTCGTGGTGCTCACGCTCAACCTCGGGGCGCGGTTCGTCACGCGCCAACGGTTCGGTCGCAGTGAGTGAGGGACCCGTGCGCCTGCGCACGCACCGCCTGACGGCGATCTACGGCGACTTCCGCGCGGTTCGCGAGGTGTCGCTCGAATTCCCATCCAATCAGGTGCACGCGCTCATCGGCCCGTCGGGGTGCGGCAAGTCGACGTTCCTGCGCACGCTCAACCGGATGCACGAGACGGTGCCCGACACGCGCGTGCAGGGGACGGTCTTCCTCGACGGCAACGACATCTACGCCCCCGGCGTGTCGCCGATCCGCCTGCGCCGCCGCATCGGGATGGTCTTCCAGCGGCCGACGCCCTTCCCCTTCATGTCAATCCACGAGAACGTCGCCTCGGGACTCGTCCTCGACCGCACGCTCTCCAAGCAGCGCGTCGGCGAGATCGTCGAGCACTCGCTGAAGCGCGCCGGGCTGTGGGACGAAGTGAAGGACCGCCTCGGCGCGAGCGCGATGGGCCTCTCGGGTGGCCAGCAGCAGCGGCTCTGCATCGCGCGCACCATCGCGCCCGAGCCCGAAGTGATCCTGCTCGACGAGCCGACTGCCTCGCTCGATCCGCTCGGCACGCAGCGCATCGAGGAGCTCGTCTTCGACCTCAAGCGCGAGTTCACGATCGTCATCGTCACGCACAACATGCAGCAGGCGGCGCGCGTCTCCGACACGACGAGCTTCTTCTACCTCGGCACGATGGTCGAGCACGGCGAGACGAAGCAGATCTTCACCGCGCCGCGCGAGTCGCGGACCGAGGCCTACATCACCGGGCGGTTCGGATGAGCGCGCCCAACGCCACCGCCGCGGAGGCGCGCGCCGTCGAGGCCCGCGACTTCTCGTTCTGGTACGGCCCGAGGAAGACGCTGCACGAGCTGTCGCTCCACATCAAGCGGCGCGCCGTCACGGCGATCATCGGCCCGTCGGGGTGCGGCAAGAGCACCTTCCTGCGCTGCCTCAATCGCATGAACGACCTCGTGCCCGACACGAAGACGTCCGGCTCGCTGCTCGTCGACGGGCGCGAGGTGTACGGTGCCGGTCTCGACCTCGTCGCGCACCGACAGCGCGTGGGAATGGTCTTCCAGCGCCCCAACCCCTTCCCGAAGTCGATCTACGACAATGTCGCGTACGGCCCCGCGCTCAACGCACTCGTCGCGCCGGGCGAACTCCCCGAGGTGGTGGAACGCTGCCTGCGGCGCGCCGCGCTCTGGGACGAGGTGAAGGACCGCCTCTCCGAGCCCGCGACGGGCCTCTCGGGCGGCCAACAGCAGCGGCTCTGCATCGCGCGCGCGCTCGCGAACGCGCCGTCGCTCCTCCTCATGGACGAGCCCTGCTCGGCGCTGGACCCCATCGCGACGCAGAAGGTCGAGGAGCTGATCTTCGAGCTGCGCGCGGAGTACACCATCGTGATCGTCACGCACAACATGCAGCAGGCGGCGCGCGTCGCGTCGCGCACGGCCTTCTTCGAGTCGGGCAAGCTCGTCGAGATGGGCGACACCCAGCAGATCTTCACGGCCCCGCGCATGGAGCGGACCGAGGCCTACATCACCGGGAGATTCGGATGACCGAGACGCATCGGCACTTTCACGAGGAACTCGCCGAGGTCCGCTCGCGGCTCGTCACGATGTCCGGCGCGGCCGAGGCTGCCGTCGCACTCGCGGTCGAGGCACTGCTCGGCCGCGACGACGCCGTCGCGGCGCGCGAGATCTGCCGGCGCGACGACCAGGTGGACGCGCTCAACCGCTCGGTGTTCCGCATCCTCCTCACCTACATGATGGAGGACCCGCAGACGATCTCGACGGGGATGGAGATCCTGCTCGTCTCGCGCAATCTCGAGCGCGTCGCCGACCTCGCGACGAACATCGCCGAGGGCGTGGTCTTCCTCGTCGAGGGGAAGTCGATCAAGCACCACGCCGAGGACGGCGGGACCTGAGTGCATGAGGCGCGGCGCGCTTCGCGCGCCGCGCCTCACTCCTCGTCGGGGATCGCGAGGAAGGCCATGCTCGACGACGGCGGACGCCCGGTCTGCCTGGGAGTGTTGTTGAGGGCGCTGTGCTGCACGTTCACCACCCCGCTCTCGCGGCTCGCGCCCCACGAGTCGCGCAGCAGCATGCGGTGCGTCGCGCGCTCGCCGCGCTCGCCCGGCTGGCGCTGCACGTAACTGCCGTCCGGCTGCAGGTCCCACGCCTGGCGATTGTCGGCGAGGCAGACGTCGAGCACCGACTGCAGCCGCTGCTGGAAGACGGGGTTCGCCACCGGCGTCACGACCTCGACGCGGCGATCGAAGTTGCGCGGCATCCAGTCCGCCGAGCCGAAGAAGTACTCGGGCGCACCGTCGTTGCCGAACATCCAGACGCGCGAGTGCTCGAGGAAGCGCCCGATGATGCTGATGACACGGATCCGCTCGGAGAGGCCGGGCACGCCCGGCCGCAGGCAGCAGATGCCGCGCACGATCAGGTCCACCTCGACTCCCGCCGACGACGCGCGGTAGAGCGCCTCGATGCACTCGGGGTCCACGAGCGCGTTCATCTTCGCGATGATGCGCCCCGGCCGTCCGGCGATGGCGTGCGCCGTCTCGCGGTCGATCAGCCCGAGGACCTGGGCCCGCATGTTCACCGGCGCGACGAGCAGCCGCCGGTACTCGGCGCGGCGCGAATAGCCGGTGAGCGAGTTGAACATGTCGCTGATGTCGGCACCGATCGCCTCGTCGCAGGTGAGCAGGCCGACGTCGGTGTAGAGGCGCGCGGTGCGCGTGTTGTAGTTGCCCGTCCCGATGTGGACGTAGCGCCGGATCCCGTCCGGTTCCTTGCGCACGACGAGCGCCGTCTTGGTGTGCGTCTTGAGGCCGGGCAACCCGTACACCACGTGCACGCCGAACGATTCCAGCGTGCGCGCCCAGGCGATGTTGTTGATCTCGTCGAACCGTGCCTGCAGCTCGACGAGCACCGCGACCTGCTTGCCGCGCTGCGCCGCCTGCGTGAGCGCCTGCACGATCGCGCCGTCGCCCGAGGTGCGGTAGAGCGTCATCTTGATCGCGAGCACATGCTCGTCGCGCGCCGCCGACTCGATGAAGGTCTCCACCGACGCGCCGAACGAGTCGAACGGGTGGTGCACGAGCACCTCGTGCTCGCGGATCACGTCGAAGATCGAGCGGCTCGCGTCGCGCAGCTCGGCCGGCACCATCGCGATGAGCGGCGGGTCACGGTGCTCGGGCATGTCGATCTGCGAGAGCGCCAGCAGGTCGCTCACGTCGAGCAGCGGCCCCGGCGCGATCACCTCGCGCTCGGAGAGCGGCGCCATCTCGGGCGCCTCGCTCGCCCGCAGCTCGTCGAGCAGCAGCGCGCGCAGGTGCTCCGGCATCCCCTCCTGCACCTCGAGCCGCACGACTTCGCCGAAGCGTCTCTGGAACAGCTGCTCCTCGATCATCGCGAGCAGGTCCTCGGGCTCCTCGGTATGCGAGATCTCGAGGTCCGAGTAGCGCGTGAGGCGGAAGCAATGGCAGCCGAGCACTTCCATGCCCGGGAAGAGCGCATCGAGCCTCGCGGCGATGAGCGCGTCGAGCGGCACGAATGAATGCGGCTTCCCGGTCGGCACCCAGCGCGGCAGGCTCTTCGGCACCTTCACACGCGCGAAGCGCACCTCGCCTCGCTCGGGGTCGCGCAGTTCCACCGCGAGCGAGAGCGAGAGGTTGCTGATGTACGGGAACGGGTGTCCCGGGTCCACCGCGAGCGGCGTGAGCACGGGGTAGACCTGCGCGTCGAAGAACGCGTCGATCCGCGCCCGCTCCTCGCCGTCGAGCTCCCCCACGTCCAGCACGCGGATGCCGACGCGCCGCAGCAGCGGGAGCAACACCTCGTGCAGCTGGTGCCGCTGGCGCCGGATGAGCGCGCGCACGCGCTCGTCGATCAGGTCGAGCTGCTCGGCCGGCGAGAGCCCGTCATGCGCGGTCGCCAGCACGCCGGCCGCGAGCTGCCGGCGCAGGCCCGCCACGCGGACCATGTAGAACTCGTCGAGGTTCGATGCGAAGATCGCGAGGAACTTCACCCGCTCGAGCAGTGGCGTCCGCTCGTCCTCGGCCTCGTGCATCACGCGCGCGTTGAACTCGAGCCAGGCCAGCTCGCGATTCAGGAACGCGGGATTCTTCGAGGTGAGCGGCTGCATGCTGGCCTCAACTGCTGAGCGTCGAGACGACCAAGTACGCGATGGCCGCGACGAGCGCCGACGCCGGGATGGTGATCACCCACGCCCAGATCATCCGCGTGGCAAGGCCCCAACGCACCGCAGACAGGCGGCTCGTCGCACCCACGCCGACGATCGCGCCCGAGATGGTATGCGTCGTGCTGACCGGGATCCCGAGGTACGTCGCGAGGAAGATCGCCGTCGCACCGCCCGTCTCGGCGCAGAAGCCGCCGATCGGCCGCAGCTTCGTCACGCGCGACCCGAGCGTGTGCACGATGCGCCAGCCGCCCATGAGCGTGCCGAGCGCGATCGAGAGGTGTGCACCGAGCTTGATCCAGAACGGGATGGTGTCGCCGGTCGACAGGTAGAAGTGCCGCAGGAATCCCGTCTCGTTCATGAAGTACGCCTGCGCGGCCACGAGCAGCGACACGATGATGCCCATCGTCTTCTGCGCGTCGTTGGCGCCGTGCGAGAGCGAGAAGAGCGCCGAACTCGTGATCTGCAGCCCGCGGAAGACGGGCTCCATCCGTGCGGGGCGCTGGTTGCGGAAGAGCCAGGTCGTGCCGATCATCAGCGACCAGCCCGCCAGCATGCCGATCATCGGCGAGAGCACGATGAAGATCAGCGTCTTCGTCCAGCCCGCGACGATGAGCGCGCCGAAGCCGGCCTTCGTCACCGCGGCGCCGGCGTACCCGCCGATCAGCGCGTGCGACGAACTCGACGGGATGCCGTACCACCACGTGATGAGGTTCCACGTGATCGCGCCGAGGAGCCCGGCGAGGATCACGTCGGGATTCACGATCGCGATGTCGATCATCCCCTTCCCGACCGTCTTGGCGACGCCGGTGTCGAAGAGGAAGAGCGCGATGAAGTTGAACGACGCCGCCCACGCGACGGCCGTGAACGGACTGAGCACCCGCGTCCCCACGATGGTGGCGATGGAATTCGCCGAGTCGTGGAAGCCGTTGATGTAGTCGAAGATGAACGCGACCAGGACGATCGCGAGGATGTACCAGACCACGGTCAGGAGTTCTTGAGGGAGATGCTCTCGAGCACGTTCGCGACGTCCTCGCACTCATCCACCGCGTGCTCGAGGTTGTCGAAGATCTCCTTCCACTTGATCACCTCGAGCGCGTCGGGGCGGCCCGAGAAGAGCGTCTCGATCGCCTCGGAGTAGATCGCGTCCGCCTTCTCCTCGAGTTCCTTCACGCGGCGCGCCGCCTTGTGCACCTCGGCCGGCTTGCGGATCGACTTCACGCCCGCCGCGATCACCTCGGAGCACTCCACGAGCACGACGGTGAGCGCGATCGCCGCGTCCTTGGTGGTATCGAGGTGGTACATCTTCGCGCGGCGCGCCGTCCCGTCCATCAGGTCGACCACGTTGTCGAGCCGGTTCGCGAGCAGGTGGATGTCCTCGCGATCCAGCGGCGTCACGAAGCTGCGGTCGATCCGCTGCATGATGTCGTACGTGATCGAGTCGGCCGCATGCTCCTCGGCCTTGATCGCCTTCGTCAGTTCCTCGAGCCGCTGCGGCTGCGAGAAGAGGTCCTGGAGGAGCGCTGCCGAACTCTGGAGGCGCGCGGAGAGCTGGTCGAAGAGGCCGAAGAAGCCTTCGTCCTTCGGGAGGAAACGCACAGGGGACTCGTTCGGTGGGGAGAGGTCGAGATCGGGACGGCCGCGCGGCGCGCGGAGCATCCATGAGGCGGGCGCGGGTAAAGATACCGCTCACTCGGAGGGGGTGGCAAACCGCGGCGGGCCTGTACGGGATTCTGTGTGTGAGGCCATACTCACCCTGAGGAGGGGAGATGGCCCGACCAAAGGAGTTCCCCGAGTTTGACCCTGCGACGTTGGATGCGCTGATCGGGGACGCGAAGTC
>Ga0137353_1000157_pt1 | contig 12968 bp, 12 predicted proteins | sample EasRivERMLT760_2_FD_104759 | JGI IMG/M metagenome (GOLD analysis project Ga0137353, IMG submission 104759) | Soil microbial communities from meander-bound floodplain in the East River, Colorado, USA - East River MetaG ERMLT760_2 | ecosystem: Environmental > Terrestrial > Soil > Floodplain ...
CCGGCGATCTCCATCCGCGACCTCATCGTGAAGGAGAACGACCTCGCGGTCGGCACGCACGGGCGCGGCCTCTGGATCCTCGACGACATCAGCGCGCTCCGACAGTGGGGCGCGACGACCGGCACCGAAGCATTCACGCTCTTCAAGCCGGCCATGGCGACGCGCGTGCGTTACTCGATGTACACCGACACGCCGGTGCCGCAGGAGGATGCGCGCGGCGACAACCCACCCGACGGCGCGGTGATCGACTACTACCTCAAGAACGAGGCGCGCAGGGTCACGCTGGAGATCCTGAACCCTGCGGGGCGCGTGCTGCGGAAGTTCTCGAGCGACGACCCGACGCCCACGCCGGTGGACGCGGGGAATGCGCCCTGGTACTGGTTCCGACCACCCGCCGTGCCGTCCCGCAAGGCGGGCCTCCAGCGCTTCGCGTGGGACCTGCACTACGCGCGGCCGAGCACGGAATGCTCGCTTCCGATCTCAGCGACGCCCTTCAATACCAAGTGCGAGCCCGAGGGTCCGTGGGCGATGCCGGGGACGTACACCGCGCGGCTCACGGTGGATGGCGCGACGCGGTCGCAGTCGTTCACCGTGCGGATGGATCCGCGCGTGCGAACGCCGCTGCAGGCGCTGCGCATGCAGCACGATCTCTCGGTGGCGCTGTACGATGCGTCGCTGGACGCGCGCCGGCTGGGCGCGGAGGCGAAGGCGAAGGGCGATACCGCCTTCGCGCAGGAGTTCGACCGGGTGCCCAGCGCGCACCAGACGACGATCGATGCGCTGCAGGATGCCGATGCGGTGCCGACCGAGTCGATGGTCAACGCGGCGAACGAGCGGCTCGCGGCGTGGCGGGCGCTGCTCGCGCGGTGGCTGGCTAGGGGTTCTTGAGCGCCCCCGCGGCGGGGAGCACGCTCCCCGCCGCGTCGAACATCGCGAGCGTCCCGCCACCCCAGACGTCGAGTCGGGCGACCTCGACCGCCTCCGGATACCACCGGTGCACTCCAGCGCCACGTTGATTTGGAACGGAGGCGACCGTCACGAGCAGGTCGCGCACGAAGAGGCGCTGGCCCTCGGCGGTTGCGGGCCACGACATCGTGCCGGGGATCGCGCGGACGGGGCCCATCCGTCGCGCCATGGATAGGACGTCTCGACGACCATCACGTCTCGATTGAACCGCAATGCGGTCGGCGACGAGGTTGTAGAACCACTGCGTGCCCGCGGTGTTCGCGCCCCCCGAGTAGTGGATCCTCACGCGCACGGAATCGTCCGCGGTCGTCGCGTTGCGGACGCCACGCGTGCCGGCGCGGAGCAACCGGCCGAAGCGCGCATACGCCGTCGCGTCGTCGTGGCCCGGCGATCCGATGCGGCCGAGCAGCCAGAGGAGGCTGGCGCCGAGTTCATTGCCGACGGCGACGATGCGCAGGAGCGCGCCGTGAGCGCGCAGCGTATCGAGCACGCGAGACGTGTACGCCCCGACGGTGACCTCGAGTGCGCCGATGTCGAGCGCACTCCAGGCACCGGGTGTCACCTGATGTCCCGGATCGGCCCCGAACGTTCGGATGCGGCTGGCGGTGTCGCCACCCGCGCCCTTCCCCAATGGGATGGCCGAGAGGTAGCCTTCCATACCACCGGTTCGCGGCGAGAGTCCGCGCCGGGCAGGGTCGCCCCGATCACGCGAGGATCCACCATGCGGGTCGCCATCGCAGTCATATCCGTGGCCGCAGTCGCGTGCGCCAAGGCACCGGCCACTTCGGCGCCGTCGCCCGCACCGGTCGTCACCGCGCCCGCGCGCGTCGCCGCCGAGACGGTCACCGTTCGCGATCCCGAACTCGAACGCGAAGCGGTCCGTCTCCGCCATCAACTGCTCGAGCGTTCGGCGCAACTCGTCGATGCACAACGCCGGGTCGATGAAGCGACGACGGAGGTCGTGCGTGCCATGGCTCGGCTCCGCACGCTCGCGACGCGCGCCGAGGCTGCGTCGGCGATCGCCGAGGCGGAGGTGACGGTGCAGCAACTGCGCGGACGTGCCGGACAGCAAGCGCCGCCGGAGGCCGCGCAGGCGGAAGCCTCGCTTCGCGCCGGGAGCGCGGAGTTCGACAAGGCGAACTTCGGCGGCGCGGTATACCTCGCAACGCAGGCGAAGCGCATCGCGACCGCGGGTCGCGGCAGACTCGCCGAGACGGCGGGCACCGAAGCGCGACCGGGTGAGCGCGCGTTCGCGCTGCCGGTCCCGCTCACGACCGCGTCGCGCGCGAATCTGCGGTCCGCGCCGAGCACGAGTGCGAGCGTGGTGCTCGCGGCGCCCGCTGGGATGGAGCTCACCGCGTACGCCTTCGTGCAGGATTGGCTGCGCGTGACGATGCCGGACGGGCGCGGCGCGTGGGTGCACCAGAGCGTCGTGAAGGGAACGGCGCCGGGCGCGCCGTAGACGCGCTCAGCCGGCGGCGGTCACGCGGTTGCGGCCGGCCTGCTTCGACTTGTAGAGCGCCTGGTCCGCCGCATCGATGATCGCATCGGCCGTCTTCCCGTGCGCGGGGAAGATCGCGTAGCCGATCGAGACGGTGACACCTGCCTCGGCCCCGTCATCGAGCTTGAAGCGATGCTTCGCCGTCCGTGCGCGCACTCGCTCGCCCATCTCGGCGGCGCCCTTGGCGGTGGTCTCCGGCAGGATGACCGTGAACTCCTCCCCGCCGTAGCGCGCGACTGTGTCCACCTCGCGAGTGCTCTCGTTGAGGATCAGCGCGAGGCCGCGGAGGACGTCGTCGCCGGCCGGATGGCCGTGCGTGTCGTTGAACACCTTGAAGTTGTCCACGTCGAGCATGAGCACCGCGAAGCCGCGGCCGTGCCGCTCGCCGCGCTGCACTTCGCGTGCGAGCTCCGTGCTGAGCTGTCGCCGATTCGCGAGGCCCGTGAGCTCGTCGGTGACCGAGAGGCGCTCGAGTTCTGCGCGGCCATCGCGCAGCTTGCGCACCATGTCGTTGAAGACATCGGTGAGGTGCGAGACCTCGCCCACGCCCGACACCGGGACGAACTGGTCGAGGTCACCCCTGGCGACCTGGTCGGCAGCGCGCGAGAGTCGCTCCACGGGCAGCACGATGAGGAGCCCGAGTCCATAGGCGAGCGATCCGACGGCGATGAGTAGTATCAGCACGAGCAGCACCATCGTGTTGCGCAGACGCCGGATGTCGGCGAACGCCGTTGCCGCGGGGATCTCGGCGACGACCATCCACTCTGTACCGGTCACGTGTGCGAGCACGCCAAGCACGGGAACTCCATCGGGCGCATCGAATGCGACGGTCGCACCCTCTGCCTGTTGCAGCGAGTTCAGCGTGGCTTCGGGCAGCGTCGCCGTCGAATCGCCGGCGGCGGTGATCGTCTGACCATCGAGACGCAGCACGATGAGTCGGCCATCGTCGCCCGCACGAAGCGCCGCGAGCGGCTCGCGGATGCCGTCGAAGCCGAGTCGCGCGCCGAGGACACCGAGGAATCGTCCGTTGGCGTTCGTGATCGGCACGGCGACTTCGACGCTGACGGCTCCTGAGGAATCGAAGCGCTGCGGGTCGCCGAGCACCGGGTCGCCCAGCCGCGCCTGCTGCATCCAGTTGCCCGTGAGATGCAGGCGGTCAACCGCGCGCCCGGTGCTCGCGACCGTGCGCTGGTCGGGCGTCACCACCATGAGTGCGAGCCCATCGGGAAAACGCTCATTCACCGAGTTGAGGTAGTCGGGAAGGCGCCGGCCGCCACCGCGCTCGACGTTGTCGATGACTTCATATGAAGCGGCGAAGACACGCAGGTCGTAGAGGCGTTCCTTGAGCCAGAGTCCGACTTCGCGAGCGCCCTGGCCGCTCGAGGTAGCGAGCTGCTCGTTGAGCTTGGCCTCGAGCGCGCGGCTGTTCTGGCGATAGGAGATCCAGCTGGTCGCGATCGCGGGGATGAGCGTTGCGAGGACCGCGAGCGTGAGGATCGTGGTCCGCAGGCTGCCGAGCCCCATGCGCCGGAGCGCGCGTCCGGCGCGGTCCTCCCAGATGTCCCTGAGCTTGACGGGAAGCGGCGTCTTGGGTTGTTCCACGCGGAGAAGATGCCCGTCGACGTGCTCGGGCGCTACAGTGTCGACTATCCGGTCACCTGCCGTGGGGCTATGATAGGCCCGCCCGCCCGCTCGGCGGGACCCAATTCAGGAGTATGCCCGTGCGGCGGACGATGCTGGCGTTGCTGTTGTTCGTGTCCGGGGTCGCGGCGTCGCCGCCGCCCGACCTCCCGCTCGTCGCCGCCAACGACAACCGGGTCGCGGCGGGGACGATGCGCGACGGGGTGCTCACGCTCCAGCTTGTGGCGGTGATGGCGCGCTGGTATCCCGAGTCGCCGGATGGCCCGTTCGTCGAGACCGCCGTCTTCGCCGAAGAAGGGAAGGCGCCTTCGATCCCCGGTCCGCTCGTGCGCGTGCCGCAGGGCACGCGCGTGCGGCTCGTCGTGCGCAACGCACTCCCCGACTCGTCGCTCGGCATGTGGGGGATGGGGATCACGAGCGACGACACCTCGCTCGTGCGGATCGCGCCCGGTGCGACGCGCAGCTTCGAGTTCGCCACGCCGCGATCGGGCACGTACATGTATGGCGCACGCACCGAACCCATCGGCGCCGAGGCGAACGAGACGGAGCAACTGGCCGGCGCGATCGTCGTCGACGCGCCGGGAGCGCGCACCGACGACCGCGTGATCGTGCTCAACGTCTGGGGCCAGATCCGCCGCGACAGCTCATACAACAACGCACTCGCGATGAATGGGCGCTCATGGCCGTTCACGGAACGCATCGAGGCGACCGAAGGCGACACACTGCGCTGGCGCGTCGTGAACGCGACGGTCCGCATCCATCCGATGCACCTGCACGGCGCGTACTTCCGCGTCGACGCCCGAGGCGATGCCGACGAGGATTCGCTCTTCGCAGCCGCGCAGCGAGAGATGGAAGTCACCGAGCAGATGCTGCCGCGCAGCACGATGTACATGACCTGGGCCGCGGAGACGCCTGGGAACTGGCTGTTCCATTGTCACCTCGCCTTCCACGTCATCGCGACGGCGCGGCTCGACGCACCGCCCGACGACCACCACATGCACTCGACCGATCCCGACAAGCACATGGCCGGGCTCGTGATGGGGATCCGCGTGCGTCCGCGCACCGAGGCCGCTGCGCGCCGCAACGTGCGCCGCCTCTCGATCACGGTCGCGCCAGGCATCCCGAAGGACACCGCGCACTTGCGACCGATCGGCGTGCGGCTCACGCCCGACGGGAAGGTGCCACCGCCGGCAGGCATCACGCCGCGCGGTGACCTGATCCTCCTCGCGCGCGGCGTGCCGACCGACATCACGGTGCACAATGCGCTCAGCGAACCGACGGCCATCCACTGGCACGGACTCGAACTCGAGAGCTTCTCCGACGGCGTGGTCGGCGTGAGCGGGATCGGCAAGCGCCTCGCGCCTTTCATCGCGCCAGCCGACTCGTTCGTCGCGCACCTCACGCTCAAGCGCGCGGGGACGTTCATCTATCACACGCACCTGAACGACCTCTACCAGATCGCGTCGGGACTGTATGGGCCGCTCGTCGTGCTCGAGCCCGGGCAGCGGTGGGATCCGGAGCGCGACCTCATGCTCACCGTGGGCTACGACATCTCGCAGGTCGATGCACCGGTGGTGAATGGCGGCGAGCAGGACTCCGCGCTCACCCTGCGCGTGGGACGGGCGGTGCGCATCCGCATGATCAACATCCAGCCCGCGGATCCGGTGACGTTCGAGATCGTCCGCGATTCGACCGTCGTCGAGTGGCGTGCGGTCGCGAAGGACGGTTTCGAATTGTCGCGTGCGCAGGCGCTCGTGCAGCGCGCGCAGCGCGACCTGTGGGTGGGAGAGACCTTCGACGCCGAGTTCGCGCCGCGCGAGGCCGGGACGTATCACCTGCGCGTGCGGATGGGACCGAAGTTCGTACTCTACGACCGCACGCTGGTCGTCCCGGACCACTAGAGCGAGGCCACCAGCTGGCGGGCGAACGCGACCTCGTCCTCGCTCACCGTGTGCCCCATCCCTTCGTATATCCGGCACGTGACCGCGGCGCGCATGCGCTCGAAGTGCGCTGCGCTCTCGCGCACTCGCGGCTCGGGGATGTGCGGGTCGATGTCGCTGCAGCCGAGGAAGACGGGCGTGCCGTCGAAATCACCCTTGGCGTCCCAGGTGGTGCCGGGTGGACCGATGAGACCGCCCGAGAAGACCAGCACTCCACCGTAGCGGCGCGGCTTGCGCTGCGCGGCGGTGGACGCGAGGCACGCGCCCTGCGAGAAGCCGAGCACCACGATCCGTTCGGCGGGCACACCCGCGGCGATCACCTGGTCGATCAGCGAGTGGATCACGCTGATGCCCGACGAGATCCCCGGTTCGTTCGCCGCGATCGGCGACATGAAGCCCTGCGGATACCACGTGCTTCCGCTCGCCGCGGGCGCGAGGCAGGCGACACCGTCGGACGCGATGAGCGGTGCGAGCGAGATGATGTCGCGCGGACCGGCGCCGCGTCCGTGCACCATGATCATCGCGGTGCGTGCGCCTTCGAGTGGCGCGCCGTAAGTGAGCACCGGCTGGCCCGAATGCGGAGGGAGTGGCGCCGCCATCAGTAGTTCACCTTCGGCAGGCGCGACTCGATGAGTCCGCGGCGCGACTCTTCCCACGGCGGGAGCTTGAGCGCTTGCCCGAGCTCGGCGAGCGGTTCGTCGATCGCGAAGCCTGGCGGCAGCGTCGCGATCTCGTAGAGCACGCCGTTCGGCTCGCGGAAGTAGATCGACGTGAAGTACTGGCGGTCCATCACGTCGGTGACGTTGAGGCCCATCTTGCGCAGTTCGCACTGCATGCGGAGCTGGTCCTCGCTCGTCGCGACGGCGAAGGCGACGTGATGCACCGTGCCGAGTCCGTTCACGCCCTGCGGTGTCTCGCCTCCGGCCTCGACTTCGACGATCGCACCGGGCCTCGCCGCACCGCCGATCGCGAAGCGCTCGATCCCCGCCGCCTCGCCGACCTTGGTCGCATCCATCATCGCGACGAGCAACTCGACACTGCGAGCTGGCATGCGCACGGGCATTGCGACGGAGTGGATGCCGAGGATCGCCTTGTCGGCGGGGATGTCGGGGCAGGTCCATGGCGCGCGGTCGTCGTTCGCGGACCCGACGAGCCGGATGTGGAGGCCCGACGGATCGTCGAATCGCAGCGTCTCCTCACCGAACGGCGAACGCTCGGCGGCGTGCGGTACCTTCGCGGCCATGAGCCGGTCGCGCCAGAACCCGATCGCGCTCGCGGGTACGCTGAACGAGGTGACATCCACCTGGCCCGCGCCCTTCGTCCCGACACGCACACCCATTCCCGCGTACGGGAAGGTCGTCATGATCGTGCCCGGCTGCCCCGATTCGTTGCCGTAGTAGAAGTGGTAGACACCGGGATTGTCGAAGTTGATCGTCTTCTTGACGAGCCGTTGGCCGAGGAGGCCGACGTAGAAATCGAGGTCGGCCTGCGCGTCGGTCACGGTGGCGGTGACGTGATGCAGGCCTTTGATCAGGGTGTCCATGCGTGAGACTCTGGTGAGGGGCTGCCGCAATATGGCCAAGCGCTCGCTGGACCGCCCCGCCGCGCTCGCGTACGATTCCCGGATGCGAACTCCCGCCCGTCTCCTCGCGCTGTGCATCGTGCTCGCGCCCGCCGCCGTCTCCGCGCAGCAAGCGCAGCCATTCGACGTGATGGAAGCCACCATCCCGTCAGTGCAAGCCGCGATGGTCGCCAACCGCCTCACCTGCCACCAGTTGGTGCAGGCGTACCTCGACCGCATCGCCGCGTACGACAAGCAGGGACCGGCGCTCAACACCATCCAGACGATCAACCCGCGGGCGCTCGCCGAAGCCGACTCGCTCGACGCGGTGATGAAGGCCAAGACGCCGCGCGGCTCGCTGCACTGCGTGCCGGTGCTCGTGAAGGACCAGATCGAGACGAAGGGGCTCACGACGACGTATGGCTCGATCCTCTTCAAGGACTTCGTGCCGCAGCGCGATGCGACGGTCGTCGGGCGGCTGCGCGCTGCGGGTGCGATCGTCCTCGCGAAGACGACGATGGGCGAGTTCGCGCAGAAGTACGTGAGCTCGTCGGCGGGGATCATCAGGAACGCCTACGACCCGACGCGCAATCCGAGCGGCTCCTCGGCGGGGTCCGGGAGCGCGGCGGCGGCGAACTTCGGGCTCGTCGCGATCGGTGAGGACACGGGCGGTTCGATCCGCGGACCAGCTGCGGTGAACAGCCTGGTCGGACTGCGGCCCACACTGCCGCTCGTGAGCCGCTTCGGCATGCTGCCCGCGAATCCCACGCAGGACACGATGGGTCCGATGGCGCGCACCGTCGCCGACGCGGCGCGGTTGCTCGACGTGATGGCGGGCTACGACTCGAACGATCCCGTGACGGCATACAGCGTCGGCGAAGTGCCGACGACCTACACATCGTCCCTCAAGACGACCGCGCTGCGCGGCGCGCGCATCGGCGTGCTGCGCATCCCGCGCGACACGGCCACCGTGCGTCGCCCCGCGGCCGACACCGGTGCGCGGCGCGACTCGACCGCTGGCCGCGATTCCTCCGCACGCCGGGACGGCACCGCACGTCCCGACACCACGGCCGTGCGCCGCGACTCGATCGCGCGCTTCAACGCGTTCGAGTACCTCAAGGTGCGCCCGCTCTTCGAGCAGGCGATCGTCGACCTGCGCGCGCAAGGCGCTGTCATCGTCGACTCGATCAAGATGCCCGTCATCCCGGGAACGCGCGGCGGGAATGACTTCGAGACGGAACAGGCGACCGACGCATACCTCGCGCAGCACCCGAACGCGCCGTACAAGACGCTCAAGGAGATCCTGCTCGCGGGCGGAGTGAACCCGGCGCGCGCTCGTGGACTCATGGAGTTCGTCGGACGCACGACGGACGAGGCCGGCTACGGCGCGGTGATGCGGTATCGCGAGTCGCTGCGCATCGCGATGCTGAAGGTCATGGCCGACCAGCACCTCGATGCGATCGTCTATGCGACGTACGACGCGCCGCCGGCGGTGATCACGGGCGACGTGCTCACCGCGCGACCCACCGACGGCTACGGCCGCGGCGACAATCGCGGACTGAGCCCGACGCTCGCCTGGCCCGCGATCACCGTGCCGATGGGCTTCTCGCCGGATTCACTGCCCGCCGGCCTCGAGTTCCTCGGACGGCCGTGGAGCGAGCCGCAGCTGCTCGGCTACGCCTTCGCGTACGAGCAGGCGACGAAGCACCGCAAGCCGCCGACTACGACGCCGTCGCTCGCGCCGCCGCCGCGCTGACGGGTTCCGCGGCGCGCACGAGCTCGACGCGATCGCCGAGGCGTATGAGTCCACCGCGAAGCACCGACGCGTTGAGTGCGAGCCGGCCGCCGAAACGGCGGCCGATGTCCTTGAGCACCCCCGGGTCGCGCACGAGCGTGTCGGGGTCGACCGTCGTCATCGGACAGCGCGCGCGCAGCGAGTCGAGGTAGATCGCCGCATCACCGACGCGAAGGCCCGCGCCCTCCCACTCGCGCTCGGCCATGCCTTGGACGCCCGCGATGAGGATGTTCGGGCGCAGGCGACGAACATCGCGACCGAACTCACGCACCGCGCCGTCGGTCGCGACGAGCAGCGGGAGGATGTCGAAGCGCTCGGGACCGTCGTACGCCTCGAGCCAGGCGTCGTCGCCGGCCGCCTGTTTCACGAGTGCGAGCGCCTGGGGTGAATCCCACCGATGGCCGTCGACGAGCGCGACGCCTTCGGGAGAGAGCGTGCCGTGAAGGCCCAGGAGCTTGTGATGCCGTCGCGAGGTACGCACGCCCTCGGGGCCGCGCACATGCACGAGGCGATCGCCCGGCACGCCGTCGGGTGTGAGTGCGGCCTCGGTGAGTCGTTCCCCGGCGAGTGTCTTCACGGGGTAGCGCCAGAGCTCACCGATCGTGAGCGGGGTTGTGTGCGGCACGGTCCCTCCAGCGAACGCGGTGTCAATCAGCGCGACGGATACAGAGCGACGTATCCGGAGGCGCGCGCTCGCGTTCCCGGCTCAGGGCGTGGGGGGCTCCGCGGACGCCGCCGGGAGGCGGTAGATCGTGATGCTCGTGTCCTCGAACGTGCGCGTGAGCGCGCCCTTGGGCAGCACGTGCGTGCGCGCGTGCTCCACCGCGAGGACGCGCGAGAACCGGCGTGCCTGCCACGACTCGATCAGGCGATCGAGCATGCGCGACTCATACGGCGGATCGGCGAAGGCGATGTCGTACGCGCCCTCGTTGAACTGCGCGGCGAACGGGAGCGCGTCCTTCTTGAAGACGCGCGTGCGTTCCTTCAGTCGAAGCTTGATGATGTTCGACTTGAGTGCGGCGAGGCTCGAGGGGCGCGTCTCGACGAAGTCGCAGCGCCGGGCGCCGCGGGAGATCGCTTCGAGCCCGATCGCGCCGGTGCCGGCGAAGAGCTCGATGCAAGTCGCGTCCTTCAGGTCATCGGCGAGCAGGTCGAGCAACGCGGCCCGCACGTGCTCCGCGGTGGGGCGCACGCGGAAATCGCTCGGCGACAGGAGGTCGCGGCCCGCGTACTTGCCGCCCACGATCCGCATGTGCTTAGTTCCCTTCCGGCACCACGCGCGGAGGCACGCCCATCTCTTCGATGTTCATGATCGGTGCGCCGCCGTCGCCGCCCTCTTCCTTGCGGACGCGCTTCTCTTCCTTTCGAGCGTCCTTCTTCGCTTTGCGGTCGAGTTCCTTGCGGCGCTTCTCGAAATCGTAGTTGGGCTTGCGGGCCATCGGTGCTCCTCGTCGCGCGGGGGTAGGGACGCGGCGCCGAAGGGGCGGGCAACGCGAGTCTCGTACTCACAACCTAATGGATGAGAGCCACCAATGACGGATGACTCGCTCCGAAGGGCCTGCTTGTTCGTCTCGGCCATGGTGGTCGTCGGCTGCTCGAAGCAGGAAGTGACAGTCGCCCCGGGCACCGCCGGAGCGCTCCTCTATGTCTGGGCCGGCGACGCCGACCACAAGGAGGCTGACTTCCTGGCAGTGGTGGACGCGGACAGCGCGTCGAGCGAGTACGGCAAGGTCATCGCGACGGTCCCCGTCGAGGGGCGCGACCATTGGCCGCACCACACCGAGTACGCGGTGGACGGCTCCACGCTCTGGGCGAACGGCTGGAGCACCGGCAGCACGTTCATCTTCGACCTCGCGACACCGCGCGCGCCTACGGTGCGGTCCAGCTTCACCGCGCGCGGCGGCTATGCGTATCCGCACAGCTACGCGCGACTGCCGAATGGTCATGTCCTCGCGACCTTCCAGACGAAGGAAGGCGGATACACCGCGACGGGCGCGCTGGTGGAGCTCGACTCGGCAGGGACGGTCGTTCGCTCGGCGAGTGGCATCGCGCCGGGCGTGAAGGCGGACCTCAACTGGACCTACAGCCTGCTCGTCCTTCCCGACCTCGATCGCGTGGTCACGACCAACACGCGCATGGGGACGACGATGGAGTGGATGGCGATGGCGATGCCGGAGACGGACCCGAAGCACGAGCACGCGACGCCCGAGGCGAACAGCACGCACGTGATGGTCTATCGCCTCTCCGACCTCAAGCTGCTGCACACGGTGGAGCTGCCGGCACAGGACGGCGGTCACAACCGGTGGACCGCCGAGCCGCGGCGCCTCGCCAATGGCGAGGTGTACGTGAATACGTTCTCGTGCGGGCTCTATCATCTCAGCGGCGTCGGGAGCGATGCTCCGAAGGCACAACCAGTGCTGAGCACGTCTTTCACCGAACCCGGTTACTGCTCCGTGCCGGTGACCGTCGGGAACTACTGGGTACAGCCGTCCGCGACCGACCACACGGTCGTCTCGTGGGACCTGAGCGATACGGCAACGCCACGCGTCGCATCGCAGATCGTGCTCGACTCCGCACACGCCGACCCGCACTGGCTCGCGCTCGACCCATCGGGCACTCGGATCGTTCTTACGTTCGACTCGCGCGCGTGGGTGATGCTGATCGACCTCGACCCCGCGACCGGCAAGCTCACCGTCGACGAACGCTTCCGTGACGCGGGTGCCACGAACGCAGGCGTGAGCTTCGACCGCGCGGAGTGGCCCCACGGCGCGAACGGCCGTGCCCAGCCGCACGGCGCAGTCTTCTCCGCGAAGCGATAGCCGCTGTCGACTGCCTACTGTCCACTGCCTCATGACCATTCGCGTCCTCGTCACCGGCGGCACCTTCGACAAGCAGTACGATGAACTCGCCGGCACGCTCAATTTCGGCGCGACCCACGTCGAGCAAGTGCTCGAGCGCGGCCGCAGCCGCGTCGACGTCGCCGTCCAGGTCCTCATGATGATGGACAGCCTCGAGATGCGCGACGAGCATCGCGCGCGCATCGTCGAGGCCGCGCGCGCCTGCGCTGAGTCGCAGGTCGTCATCACGCACGGCACCGACACGATGGTCGAGACGGCGCGCGCGATCGCCGCCGCCGTGAAGGACAAGACCGTCGTGCTCACCGGCGCGATGGTGCCGTTCGCGTTCGGATCATCCGACGGGCTGTTCAACCTCGGCAGTGCGCTCTCGTTCGCGCAGGTGCTGCCGGCGGGCGTCTACGTTGCGATGAACGGGCGGTGGTTCGCGTCGGACGACGTGCGCAAGAACCGGGAGCTGGGGGTCTTCGAGTCGATCAAGGGTCCCTGAGGCGCGACCACCTCGTCCTAGTAGCGGAAGAGCCGATTCACCTTGAACACGAAGCTCCGATTCCTGAGCCCACGCACCGTCGGCGCAGGCAGGAACCCATCGGGCGTCATGTCGCGCTCGTCCGTGTAGACGAGGAACAGCTCGCTCCCCGGCGCGTACTCCCAGCGGAATCGCAGGTTCGTGTTGAGCGCGCGGTCGGCCGAGCTGTACTGCAGCAGC
>Ga0137353_1000158_pt1 | contig 12801 bp, 11 predicted proteins | sample EasRivERMLT760_2_FD_104759 | JGI IMG/M metagenome (GOLD analysis project Ga0137353, IMG submission 104759) | Soil microbial communities from meander-bound floodplain in the East River, Colorado, USA - East River MetaG ERMLT760_2 | ecosystem: Environmental > Terrestrial > Soil > Floodplain ...
ATAGAGATCACCGAGGAGGTCGAACACGATCGTGCGGCCGTCGGGGCTCACGTCCACCGACATCCAGGAGCCCTGCGTGGTGCTGAAGCGCGCGTTGCGCGCCGCTTCGAGCGGGAGGGGATTCCGGCTGGCGGCGCGGGCGGCGGGAGCCTGGGAAGGCAGCGCGGTGGCGCTCGCTGCCAGGGCCAGGAAGATGCGGCGCAGCGCGCGAGAGCGGATGGGCAGTGCGAGCGGCATGCAGGACTCCGGGATGACGGGCACGGGACGCGGATCGGGCAAAGCTACGACTTCCGCGCCGTCACTGACACCAACGGACCTGCGGCGGCGTACGCAGAAGGAGCACCCCTCCACCGTCGCCTCCGGGCGGCAAGGTCCTCGTATGGCAATGGAAGAGTTCAAGGCCACCGGCGCGAACCTCATGGCGAAGCTCAAGGAGCTGATCCACGAAGGCAACGTGCGCCGCATCGTGCTGAAGAATCCCGAGGGACGCACGCTGCTCGACATGCCGCTCAACGCCGGCATCGCGGGCGCGGCGCTGCTGCCGTTCTGGGCCGCCGTCGGCGCGGTCGCGGTGCTCGCGACCGACTACTCCGTGCTCGTCGAGCGCGACCCCGAACCGCCCGCAGCCGCACCGCCCGAAGCGCCGAAGGCCTGACGCACCCCGGCGCTCACGCTCCGTGTGCGCTTCGGCGCCCGGGGCGGGTAAGGTTGGCATGTCGAGCGCCGCCGGCTATTCGGGAACGCCCCTCGCGCACAAGCTCGAGATCCGCGAGGGCGCACGCATCTTCATCTGGGATGGGCCCAAGGATTATCGCGACCTCGTCGCGCCGCTCCCGCCGGGCGTGCGCATCGCGAAGGGACTCGATTCCGACGCCGACCTCGTCCATGTCTTCGTGACCGCACGCGCGATGCTCGAGCGTGCACTGCGCACGCTGCGCCAGACGCTCCGTCCCGAGGCGCCGGTCTGGGTCTCGTGGCCCAAGAAGTCGTCGAAGGTGAAGACCGACGTCACCGAGGACGTGATCCGCGAGGTCGCGCTGCCGATGGGATGGGTGGACGTGAAGGTCTGCGCGGTCGACGAGGTGTGGTCGGGACTCAAGCTGGTCGTGCGGAAGACCGAGCGATGAGGCATGCGCGGATCGCGCTGGCGGTTGCCGCGCTCGCGGCCGTTCCCTTCGCCGCGCGCGCGCAGGGTGCGCCACCGGGCTGCAAGACCGCGATGCACCGCCAGTTCGATTTCTGGGTCGGCGAATGGACCGTGACCGATAGCGCCGGGCGCACCGTGATGGGACGCAACTCCGTCACGCTCGAGGACTCGGGCTGCACCGTGCACGAACACTGGACCGCCGCGGGCTCGGTGCCCAACACGGGTCAGAGCCTCAACGCCTTCGACGCCGCCACGAACCAGTGGGGCCAGGACTGGATCGGGAGCGGCGGCGACGTGCTCCACCTCCGCGGCGGGATCCGCGAGGGCAGCATGGTCCTCGAATCGACCGGCCCCGGTCCCGGCGGCGCCGTCCTCACGCAACGCGTCACCTGGACCCCCAAGCCCGATGGCCGCGTGCGCCAGCTCTGGCAGACGAGCACCGACGGCGGACGCACGTGGACCGTGGCCTTCGACGGATGGTACGCCCGCGTGCCCTGAGGCGCGCCGGCGCTGAAACCCGGGCCGGCGTCCCGCGGTAGTCGAAAGGGCAAACGATATCGGCGCGAGGATTGTCCAACCCTCGTTGTCGTCAGTACTTCGCCCCTCCCGACCCCGCCTCATGCTCCAGAACGTGAAGCTGGCCGCGCGCATGCTGCTCAGGACCCCGTTCGTCACCGGGGTCGCGGTGCTCTCCCTCGCGCTCGGGATCGGCGCCAACTCGGCGATCTTCTCGCTCTTCGACGAGATCCTTCTCAGCTCGCTGCGCGTCCCGAACCCGACCGAGCTCCTGAACTTCGGCGCGCCGGGCCCGAAGCCCGGCATGCAGAACTGCCAGCAGGCCGGCAGCTGCGAGGTGGTCTTCAGCTACCCGATGTTCCGAGACCTCGAGCGGACGCAGCAGGTGCTCACCGGCCTCGCCGCGCACACCGCCTTCGGCGCGAGCCTCTCGGTGCGCAACGAGCCGACCACCGGGCGCGGCATGCTCGTGTCGGGCTCGTACTTCCCGACGCTGCAGGTGCAGGCAGCCGTGGGCCGCCTCCTCACGCCCGCCGACGACTCGGTGTTCAGCGCGAACTACGTCGCGGTCCTCGGGCACACTTTCTGGGCCGACCGGTTCGGCAGCGACCCGGGCGTCGTCGGCCAGACGATGATCATCAACGGCCGCACGTTCACCATCATCGGCGTGCTCCCTGACGGTTTCGACGGGACCGTGCTCGGCCTCCGTCCCGACGTCTACGTCCCCCTCACGATGTGGGGCGTGGTGGAGTCGGGCGCCAACATGAATCGGTTCGAGCGCCGCAACGCCTACTGGCTCTACGTCTTCGGGCGCATGAAGCCCGGCATGACGCTCGAACAGGCCGACGCGGCGCTGAACGGCCTCTATCAGCCGATCGTCAACGATGTCGAGGCGCCGCTCCAGACCGGGATGAGCGACCAGACGATGACGAAGTTCCGCGCCAAGCGGCTGACGGTCGAGGCGGGGAAGCAGGGACAGAGCTCGGTGCACGGCGAGGCGAAGACGCCACTCTACCTGCTCTTCGGCGTGACGGGCGTCGTGCTGCTCATCGCCTGCGCAAACATCGCGAACCTGCTGCTCGCGCGCGGCGCGGGTCGTGCCGCGGAGATGGGCGTGCGTCTCGCGCTCGGCGCCTCGCGTGGCCAGCTGCTCGCGCTGCTCCTCACCGAGTCGGTGATGCTCGCGCTCCTCGGCGGCGCCGTCTCGTTGCTCGTCGCGCAATGGACACTCGCCGGGATGGCGGCGATGATGCCGCCCGACGCGGCCGAGTCGCTCCACTTCGCGATCCAACCCAGTGTCGTCCTCTTCGCCGCGGGTCTCTCGATCGCGACGGGACTGATCTTCGGGATGTTCCCCGCGCTGCACAGCACGCGCAGCGACCTCATCTCGGTGATCCGCTCGGGCGCGGGCCAGCTCACGGGCGGCAAGGCGGCGGCGCGATTCCGCGCCTCGCTCGTCACGGTGCAGATCACGCTCTCGATGGCGCTGCTCATCTCGGCGGGGCTCTTCCTCAAGAGCCTCGTGAACGTGAGCCGGGTCGACCTCGGCGTGGACATCGAGCGCTTCGCGACCTTCGCGCTCTCGCCGGCCCGCGCCGGCTACGATTCCACGCGCTCGGCGGTCTACTTCGCGCGCGTCGAGGAGGAACTCTCCTCGATCGCCGGCACGAGCGCCGTGACATCGTCGGTCGTGCCGCTCCTCGGGGGCAGCAACTGGGGGACGGACGTGAACGTGCAGGGCTTCCCGAAGGGGCCCGACGTCGACAACAACTCGCGCTTCAACATGGTCGGGCCCGGTTACTTCACGGCGCTCGGCGTCTCGATGCTCGCGGGCCGCGACTTCACGGCGGCCGACATCAAGGGTGGCTCGAAGGTCGCGATCGTCAACATGACGTTCGCGAAGAAGTTCAACCTCGGCACCGACGCCGTGGGCAAGTTCCTCACCGACGACACGAGCGCCGACTCGCTCGACACCCAGATCGTCGGGCTCGTCCCCGACATCAAGTACTCGGACGTGAAGGACACCGTGCCGCCGGTGTTCTACACGCCCTGGCGGCAGAACGGCGACATAGGGGAGATGTACTTCCTCCTCAAGACCACGCTGCCGCCCGAGCAGACGCTCTCGTCCATCCGCGACGTCGTCAAGCGGATCGACCCGACCATCCCGGTGGAGGAGCTCAAGACGCTTCCGCAGCAGGTGCGCGAGAACGTCTTCCTCGACCGCATGATCTCGATCCTCTCCGCCTCGTTCGCGGTGCTCGCGACCTTGCTCGCCGGCGTCGGGCTCTTCGGCGTGCTCTCGTACTCGGTCGCGCAACGCACGCGCGAGATCGGCGTGCGGATGGCGCTCGGCGCCGACAGCACGCAGGTGCAGGGGATGGTGATGAAGCAGGTCGGCTTGATGACGCTCGTCGGCGGCGTGCTCGGCATCGCGGCGGCGTACGGGCTCGGCAAGGCCGCGCGTTCGCTGCTATATGGACTCGAAGGCCACGATCCGCTCGTCTTCGGGATGAGCGTGCTGCTGCTCGCGCTCGTCGCGCTCGCCGCCGGCTACGTGCCGGCGCGGCGCGCAGCCCGGGTGGATCCCATGCACGCGCTGCGATATGACTGACGACCGTTCCGGCCCCATCCTCTCCTTCGCCGCGCTCAAGCAGGACCTGCGCTTCGCCGGACGCATGCTGCTGAAGAGTCCGCTCTTCACGGGCATCGTCGTCGTGACGCTCGCGCTCGGCATCGGCCTCAACACGGCGGTCTTCTCCGCGGTCGACGCACTGCTGCTGCGCCCGCTGCCCGGCGCGCGCGACACGAAGGAACTCGTGCAGCTCTATCGGCGCTGGCCGGGCGACGCGAACGCGAAGTACGGCTCGAACTCCATCCCGCACTTCTGGGACGTGCGTGCGCGCACGAAGGACATCTTCACCGGCGCGACCGCGTGGTCCTTCGAGTTCGTGAGCATGACGGCCGACGGTCGCCCATCGCTCGTCTTCGCGCAGATGGTCTCGGCCGACTTCTTCGACGTCCTCGGCGTGCAGCCGGCGAAGGGCCGTCTCTTCCGGCCCGACGAGGATGAGGGGCGCGGTGCGCACCCGGTCATCGTGCTCTCCGACGGAGGGTGGAAGGGACTCTTCGGCGCCGATCCCGACATCGTCGGCAAGGAAGTGCCGCTCAACGGCCAGAACGTCACCGTCATCGGCGTTGCCGCACCGGAGTTCCACGGCGCGATGCCGATGGTGCAGCCGTCGCTCTGGATCCCGCTCATGCAGCTCGCGCAGGTGCGGCCCGAGTTCCCGAACGGGTTCGAGCAGCGCGGCAACAACAACATGAACGTCGTCGCGCGGCTCAAGCCGGGCGTGACGTACGAACAGGCGCGCGCACGGCTCGACGCGCTCGAGCTGGAGCTGCGCGGCGAGTTCAAGGACGAATACGACGACAACGGCATCACGCTCGTGAAGCAGGACGAGGCGGGGATCCACCCGATCTTCAGGAGCGCGCAGATGGGGTTGTCGACCGTCGTGATGGCGGTCGTGATCATCCTGCTCCTCATCGCCTGCGTGAACGTGGCGAACCTCTTCCTCGCCCGGGCGCGTGACCGTGCGCGCGAGATGGCCGTGCGCCTCGCGCTCGGCGCCCGCCGCGCCGCGCTCGTCCGGCAGCTGCTCGTCGAGAGCCTCTGCTTCGCGGCGGTGGCAGGCGCGGCGGGCCTCCTCGTGGCGGTATGGGCGATCAGCTTGGCGAACCGCATCACGCTGCCGATGGCGATCGACTTCGCGCCCGACCTGCGGCTGAGTCCGCCGGTGCTGCTGTTCGCGCTCGGCGCGACCGTGTTCACCGGCGTGCTCTTCGGGCTCGCGCCCGCGCTGCAGGCGACGCGTCCCGCGCTCATCCCCGCGCTCAAGGGCGAGGCAGCGGCGGGCGAAGGCCGCTCGCGCACGAGCAAGGTGCTCGTCGTCGCGCAGATGGCGCTCTCGATCGTGCTGCTCACGAGCGCCGGCCTCTTCCTCTCCAACCTCCGCAGCGTCACCGCGCTCGACAAGGGCTTCGTGAGCGACCACATGCTCATCGCCGACCTCGACCCGTCGCTGCAGGGCTACGCGCGCGCCAACACCGCGGAGTTCTACCGGCGCCTCATCGAGGGACTCACCTCGCATCCCGAGGTGAAGGCGGTCGGGCTCATCGACAGCCCTCCGCTGGGCGCGAGCAACAGTGACCGCGGCGTCGAGATCCCGGGCTACGTGCCGGCGAAGAGCGAGGGGATGTCGATCCAGTACGCGAGCGTGAGCCCCGGTTACTTCGACGCGATGGGCATCCAGCTCAAGCGCGGGCGCGTCTTCACGCCGCAGGACGACAGCGGGACCGTCCGCGTGCTCGTCGTCAATGAGCGATTCGTCGAGCGCTTCTTCGCCGGGCAGGATGGCCTCGGCAAGACGGTGCGGACCGCGGGCCGCGACTACACCGTCGTGGGCGTCGTCCCCACCGGGAAGTACCAGCGTCTCGGCGAGGACCCGCAGGCGTTCATGTGGTTCGTGCAACCGCAGCTCTGGCGCGGCGGCATGTCGCTGATGATCCGGACGACCGGGGATCCTGAGGCCGTCATCCCCATCCTGCGCCAGGAAGCGGCGGCCCTGGACCCGAATCTTCCGCTCAGCAGCCTGCGTACGATGGATAGGCACCTGGGGTTCGCGCTGCTCCCGGCGCGGCTCACCGGAGTGGCTCTTGGGGTATTCGGACTGCTGGGCCTGCTCCTCGCCTCGGTGGGGATGTACGGGGTGATGGCCTACTCCGTCTCCCAGCGGACCCGGGAGATCGGGATCCGGATGGCGATCGGGGCTGCCGGATCGGACGTCATCGGCCTCATCATGAAGCAGGGCCTCGGACTGGTGCTGGTGGGGACCCTGATCGGGCTCGCCGGGGCCGTCGGCGCCGCGAAGCTCATCAGCAGCGTATTGTACGGTGGCAGTGCGTTCGACCCGATGACGTTCACGCTGGTGCCCCTCGTGCTGGTCGGAGTGGCGGCGGTCGCGATCTTCGCGCCGGCCCGTCGCGCCGCCGGGGTGGACCCGGCGATCACCTTGAGGGCTGACTGACCACGATGGATATCGTTCGCGCTCCCCAGAAGAAGACCGGCCGCAACATCGCCATCGGCGCTGGCGCGGCGGTCGTGATCCTTGCCACCATCGCGCTGTCGAAGCTCGATCCCGCTTCGCCCACGGTGCAACGGGTCGCGATCCTCATCGACTCCGTGACCCAGAGCGACGTGATCCGCGAAGTGCGCGGCCCCGGCACGCTCGTGCCGGTCAACATCCACTGGATCACCGCCCAGGCCTCGGCGCGCGTCGAGCGCAAGTCGTCCGAGTCGGGCGAGAAGGTGAGTGCGGGGCAGACCCTGCTCGTGATGAGCAACCCCGACCTCCAGATCCAGACCATGCAGGCCGAGCAGCAGGTGCGCGAGGCGCAGGTCTCGCTGCTCAACCTGCGCACGAACCTCCGCAGCTCGATCCTCTCGCAGGAGGGCGTGGTCGCGCAGTCGCGCACGACGTTCGTGGCCGCGACGCAGGAAGCGCTAGCGGCGGATTCGTTGCAGAAGCGCAACCTGATGTCGGTCTTCGAGGTCGCGAACAAGAAGGCGCAGGCCGAGGAGGCCACCACGCGCTTTCGCGTTGAGCGCGAACGCCTCGAACTGCTCAAGTCGGCGATCGACTCGCAGATCGCGACACAGACGGCGCAGGTGACGCAGCTCGAGGCGATCGCCGAGCGCCAACGCAACCGGCTGGGCTCGCTCAGCGTGCGCGCGCCGGAGAACGGCGTGCTGCAGGACCTGAACCTCCAGCTCGGCCAGTGGGTGCCCGAGGGGACGACGCTCGCCAAGGTCGTCCAGCCGGGGAAGCTCAAGGCGGTGCTGCGCATCCCCGAGTCGCAGGCCAAGGATGTCGTCATCGGCCAGGGCGCGACGGTCGACACACGCAACGGTTTGGTGCAAGGACATGTCATACGAAAGGACCCCTCGGCGATCCAGGGGACCGTGACGATCGACGTTTCCCTCGATGGTCCCCTCCCGGCGGGAGCCGTTCCCGACCTGTCGGTGGACGGCACCATCCAGATCGAACGCCTCGTGAACGTGCTGCACACGGGCCGCCCGGCCTTCAGCGCGGGCACCGGACCGGTGGGACTCTTCAAGCTCATCGATGGTGGTGCAGCGGCGATCCGCGTGCCGGTGCAGCTTGGCCGGACGTCGGTGAACACCGTCGAGATCCTCAGTGGCCTGGTCGTCGGCGACCAGGTGATCCTCAGCGACATGACGCAGTACGCCGCGGTCGACCGCGTGCGCATCAAGTGACCCACGTAGCCCACCCGACACCGCTCCGGAGCCACGCATGATGAACCCCGCCGCGCCTGCCCTCATCCAGATGACGGGCATCAAGAAGGTCTTCCTCACGGATGAGGTGGAGACGCACGCGCTCCAGGACATCCACTTCGAGATCAAGAAGGGCGAGTACGTCGCGATCTCCGGCCCGTCGGGCTGCGGCAAGACCACGCTCCTCTCCATCCTCGGCCTGCTCGACACGCCGAGCGACGGCCAGTACCTGCTCGATGGGCACCAGGTCTCCGGCCTCGCGCCGATCGAGCGCGCCCGCGTCCGCAATCGCCAGATCGGCTTCATCTTCCAGGCGTTCAACCTGATCGGCGACCTCACGGTCTTCGAGAACGTCGAGCTCCCGCTCACGTATCGCGACATGCCGGCCAACGAGCGCCGGGACCGCGTGAACGCCGCGCTCGAACGCGTGGGGATGAGCCACCGCACGAAGCACTATCCGACGCAGCTCTCGGGCGGCCAGCAGCAGCGCGTGGCCGTCGCGCGCGCCGTCGCGGGCGACCCGGCGATCCTGCTCGCCGACGAGCCGACCGGTAACCTCGACTCGAAGAACGGCGAAGCGGTGATGGACCTGCTCCGCGAGCTCAACAAGAACGGCTCGACGATCTGCATGGTCACGCACGACAACCGCTACGCACAGCATGCGGATCGTGAGGTGCACCTGTTCGACGGCAAGGTCGTCGAGGCAGGGGCGATGGCCGGCGTCGCGTAAGCCTGATCGAGCGGGGAAGCGAGGGGCGGGGCGCCATTCGGCACCCCGCCCCTCGCAGTTTGTGGCTCAGGTCATCGAAACGCTGCGACCTGCGTCAATCGGCACACCTCCTGCACTGGCGTGGGTGCAGGGACCAGAAGGAGCCCCTCAGGTGACCGATGCAAACGTGCGTCGTTCCCAAGGAAGGGCAAGCCCGTGCCGATACCTAGCGTCAATGGGCCGCTCCTGAGGAGGAACGCTCGATGTCGCTGCGCGCAGGGTTCGTGATCGTGACCATGCTCGTCTGCGCGGCGCCGCGGGCGTCCGCGCAGGCCGCGTGGCCCGCGCGTGTCGCCGAGCGTTTCGTCGATCTCTCGCTCACCGACGCGGCCGTGGCGATCGCCGACCCGATCCGACCGATCTTCTACTAGAACCCGGTGATCCCGCATCGCCAAGGGCCCGTGATGGCGGCGTTCATCCTCGCGCACGAGGAAGCGCACATCCAGCTCAAGCATGTGCGCATGATTGGCGGCGTCACCGACAACGCGCGACTGCGTCGCCTCGAACTCGAGGCGGACTGCGCAGCAGCGCGAGCGCTGGGCGCAGCACAACCCGAGGCGATCCGCGCCGCGGTGCGGTTCTTCGGCTCACTCGGTGCCGTTCGCATCGATGAGTTCCACCCGAGCGGCACCGAGCGCGTCTCGCGCATCCTCGGCTGTGCCGGAACGACAGGACCGGGCGAGACCCAGAGGTCCCGCCCGGCCCACGCCGGCGTCGATCAGGGACCTGACCTCAGTTGATGCGCTTCACCAGGCGACGGGCGGTGAGCATCCCGCCGTTGTCGAGGATGATCGCACGATCCGCGCTGATCTCGTCGCGCACGCTGCGCGCGGTCGCGACGTTGCCGGCCGCCTGCTGCGCGAGCGCATAGACGGCGCGCGTCATCGGCGTCGAGACGTCGGTCGTGCAGATCTCCGTGACCGCTTCCTGGCCCTTCCCCTCGTTCACGAGGATGAGCGCGCTGATGATCGGCGCCCAGCGTGAGGTCGCGTCAGTCTCGTTGCCGGCACGTGCGCGCTTCAGTTCCTCGAGGAAGCTGCGCGCCTGGGTGTTCTGCTTCGCGACGGCGTAAGCGAGCGCGGAGCAGTAGGCGCGCTCGACCGCCGTTGCCTCGGTGCCGATGCCACTGAGGTGCGCCGCGATCGCCTTGCCATCACCGAGCATCGCGTCCTGGATCGCCATCCCGATGTGCGCGTTCGTCACGGCCGCGGGCTGGTTGGCGGACTTCGCCTCCTCGGCCACCACCATGAGTTGCGCCTGTGCGTTCTCGAGGTCGCCGTTCACGAAGTAGGCGCCCGCGATTGAACGCAGGTAGACGAGCCTCGTGTTCGGCGCGGTGATGTGTGGCAGCGCCGCGGTGAGCGCGGCCTTCGCGAGGTCGGGCTTGCCCATCAGTGCATGGACCTCAGCCTGGCCGAGGTATCCCACGAGGTAATCTGCGTCGATCGCCACGGCGCGCCGGTACTCGACGAGCGCTTCGTCGAACCGGCCGTTCCACGCCAGGATCTCCGCGTACGAGTCGTGCGGGTTCGGTTCGTTCGGCATCCTCGCGACGTATTGCTTCACCATCTCGAGCGACCCGACACGATCACCGGAACGGAAGAGCGAGTAGCCGAGGAAGTTGTACGGCGGCGCGAAGTCGGGGAAACGAGTCGTGAGGTTGCGCAGCGGCGCGATCGACTCGGTGTAGCGGTTTCCCGGGACCTGGCTCGTTGACACCGCAAACATGTAGGCGATGTTCGGGTCGTTGGGGAGCATGGCCGAGGCGGAGCGGAAGAGCGCCTGCGCCGTGACGAAGTCGCCAAGGAACCGCGCGCGCGTCGCCGAGGCGACGAGCACTTCGGCCGGCGATGCCTTCGCCGCGTCGGCGACCGCGCGATCGAGCTCGGCGGTGCGCTGTCAGGATGTGTGGACGAGTGGAGATGCGGGTGGGACGCCTGGGACCTCCGGCCAGAGGGAATCATGGCGCGGCCGACTGGCCGTGCCCGATGCTCCGGGCGCGCACAACAGGTCCGTCAAGGGCAGGGCGGGCGGCGGCTGTTCCGCGGCGCGGATCCCACTGGTCGTCGTCCGTGATGTCGGCGGCGCGATCTTCTGCTGGCCGCTCCGAAACACGCGTAGCGGCCATTCTGGACGTCGCTCGGCGGAGTGTCAACGAGGACCCAGCGACGGTCGAAACGGGGTCCGGCACTCGAGAAGCAACAGTGGCGCGTGAGTGACGCCAGCCCGCGCCAGCACAGCATGGTCCCGGTCCGGGCCGTCGCGGTCTGGCGAGGGTTCCACTGATTGCGCTTCGTGCCCGGTCGAGGCAAGCTCCCAGTGAGCCACGGCCCTCGAGCCGACCACCAGGAAGGAACGCATGCGGAAGGAGAAGCTGCCGGCCCTGCTCGCCCTGCTGCTCTTCTTCACCGCATGGTTCCTGCCCGTCGAGGCCGCGTCTTCCCGTCTCTCGGAGGGCGTCCTCCCCGGTGTTGAGGCGTTCGTCGTCGCGATCGGCCCCGCGACCTGGCACCGCTTCGCCGAGCTCGACCTCATCACGCTGCGCGAGCTGTTGATGGCGATGAGCGCGCTCTCGAACCTGCTCATGCTCTATTCGCTCGTCCTCGTGCTCGGGTGGCCGCGCGTCCGGCTCATCTCGCCGTACAAGCACTCGATGCAGCTCTGGGCGGCGTTCGTGCTGAACGTCCAGTGGATCTGGCCGCGCGGCGGGGAGTTCCTCGACCTGCGGGCAGGCTACTGGCTCTGGTGCGCATCGTTCGCGCTCGCGGCGGTGGCAGTGCGGCGGCTGGAGCGGCGGAGGGCGCACGGCGCGGCCGGGGACGCGACACCCGAGCGCCGCGCCGTGGCGCAGGCCGCGGTCTGAGGCGACCTTGGATGGGCGCGCGGTCCCGCGCGCCTCCCCCTCGCACCCCCAATGGTCAAGTCCCTCCCGCGCCGCGGTCTCCGCGCGCACCCGATCCTCTGGCTCGCCGCCATCCTCGCGCTCTTCCTCTTCGCGCGCGCCATCGCCACGCGCCTCACCGACTGGCTGTGGTTCCGTGAGGTCGGCTTCGAGCGCGTCTTCCTGCTCAAGATCGGCGCCCAGTGGACGCTCGGACTGCTCGCCGGCATCGCCGCGTTCGTGGTGCTCTACGCCAACGCGCGCATCGCGCTGCGCGGCATCGAGATGGTGCGCGAATCGGTGCGCGTGCTCGCCGAGGGCGGGATCGAGATGCGCGAGCGGCTCTTCGTGCGGCTCGCCGAGTTGCTCGCACTCCCCATCGCCTTCGCCGGCGCGGCCCTCGTCGCCGTGAGCGCGGCGGCGCAGTGGAAGACGCTCATCCAGTTCTTCTACCGCACGCCGTTCGGCGCCGTGGACCCGATCTTCGGTCGCGATGTCGCCTACTACGTCTTCACGCTGCCGACGCTCGAGCTCGGCCTCGACCTGATGACGTTCATCCTCGTGCTCGCGCTCGTGCTGCTCGTCGTGCCGATCTATGTCGTGCGCGGCGACATCCGGATGCAGGCGATGCGCCTGCACGTGGACCCCGGCGTGAGCCTGCACACCGCCGTGCTCGTCGCGTCGCTGCTGCTCGTGCATTCGCTGCGCCTCGCCTTCGTGCGCGCGCCGTCGCTCCTTTTCGGGACGCACGCGCCGCTCCAGGGTGCGAGCCTCACCGACGTGCGCATCGTCCTGCCCTCGCTCTACGTGATGTCGGCGCTGCTCGCGATCGGCTGTCTCGCCGTCCTGTGGGAGGCGCGCAAGGGGCGCGTCGTGCGCACCGCCACCGGCGTCATCGTCGGCTACATCGTGCTCGCGGTCGTCTTCACCGGACTCATCCCCGCGAGCTACCAGCGGCTCGTCGTGCAGCCCAACGAGCTCGCGAAGGAAGCGCCGCAGATCGCCCACCACATCGAGGCGACGCGCAAGGCGTGGGGCCTCGACGCCGTGGAGCGGCGTGAGCTGAGCGGTGCGCAGGTGCTCACCGCCGCCGACCTCGCCGCCAATCGCCCGACGCTCGACAACGTGCGCCTGTG
>Ga0137353_1000159_pt1 | contig 12691 bp, 13 predicted proteins | sample EasRivERMLT760_2_FD_104759 | JGI IMG/M metagenome (GOLD analysis project Ga0137353, IMG submission 104759) | Soil microbial communities from meander-bound floodplain in the East River, Colorado, USA - East River MetaG ERMLT760_2 | ecosystem: Environmental > Terrestrial > Soil > Floodplain ...
CACGCGGCGCACCGCGCTCTTGATCTCGTCGGTGATGTGCGGGATCACCTGCACCGTCGAGCCGAGGTATTCGCCGCGGCGCTCCTTGGTGATCACGTTCGAGTAGATGCGCCCCGTCGTGATGTTGTTCGCCTGCGTCAGCGGCCGGTCGATGAACCGCTCGTAGTGCCCGAGGTCGAGGTCCGTCTCGGCGCCGTCGTCGGTCACGAACACCTCGCCGTGCTGGAACGGCGACATCGTGCCGGGATCGACGTTGAGGTACGGGTCGAGCTTCATCATCGTCACGCGGAGTCCGCGTTCGACGAGGAGCCGCGCGAGCGACGCGGCGGCTATTCCCTTCCCGAGCGACGAGACCACGCCGCCGGTGACGAAGATGTACTTGGGGGAGGAATGCGGAGTGGTCGGCGTCATCGGGGGGTTCCGGTGGCGGAGGCGACCCAGTGGGCATTGGCCCTGACCAGGTCATCCTCAGTATTGACTTCGCCCCACGAGGGGGCGTCAACGATCGCCACGCCCATCGCCAAGCCTGCGGCGAGGGCGCGGAGTTGCTCGAGCTTCTCGACGAGTTCGAGCGGATGCGGCGGCAGCGCGACCCACTTGGCGAGCGCCTCGCGGCGCGCGGCGTAGATGCCCATGTGTTGGAGCACGAGGTCGTCGCGCGTGTGTGCGTCGGCCGCGTCGCGCAGGAACGGGATCGGGGCGCGCGAGAAGTAGAGCGCGCGCCCGTCATCCGCGCGCACGACCTTCACGCAGTTGGGGTCGTCCATGATCGCCGCGGTGCGACGGCCTGCGGCCGTGCCCAGGTCGAATCCATGGTCGCGCACCATCGCGATCGCGCCGGCCATGGCATCGCCGCGCATGAACGGCTCGTCGCCCTGGACGTTCACCACCACGTCGTGGCGCTTGAAGTCGGCGTGCATCGCCACTTCGGCCACGCGGTCGGTCCCTGAGGGATGCTGGTCGGAGGTGATCATGGCCCGTCCGCCCGCCTTCCGGACCACCGCCGCCACCTCCTCGGCCTCGGTCGCGACCACCACCTCATCGGCCAGCCGGAGCGACTGGACGCGCTCCAGGACACGGACCACGAGGGGGGCTCCGCCCAGCTCGCGTAGCGGCTTACGGGGGAGGCGCGTCGCCCCGAGTCTGGCGGGGATGACGGCGAGCGTGGTCATTCGGGGCTCACCGGAAGGGGTCGCGCGCACGCAAAATCCACGCCAATCGAATCTATGGTCGGCGTGGACAGGGACAAGTGGGCATCACAAAGCTGTGGGAGGGGCGTTCTTTCACACCCTTCCCGGCCTTCGGGACAGGGCCGTCACACTGTGTCAAACAGCCGTATGACACTCAAGTCCCGGTGGTACCATCCGACACTGAGGGGACAAGCAGCCCCTCACCACTCAATCGGAGCCCCATCCGTGTTCTCTGCCTTCCGTCGCCAGGCCGTCCTGGCCGTGGCCGTCCTCCTCGTCCTCTCGCCGGTCGCGGCGCGGGCGCAGGATGCCGTCTACTCGCCTTCCGAGCTCGACGTCCAGCCCCGCCTCACCTCGCAGGAGATGACGGCCCGCCAGCTGGCCCGTTCCTACCCCACCGCGCTCCAGCGCGCGGGCGTGACCGGCACCGTCAACATCCAGTTCGTCGTGGACGCCAGCGGCAAGGTCGACGCCGGCAGCATCCGCGTCATGAGCTCCACGCAGGCGCAGCTCGCCGAAGCCGCGAAGGGGATCGTTCCTGAGATCCGCTTCCGTCCAGGCGAGGTGAAGGGGAAGCCGGTGGCGTCGATGGTCCTTCTGCCAATCGTGTACAAGTAAGCCACTGAACGCAGGCAACGGCCCCCCGGACTCGGTCCGCGCGGGGCCGTTCGTCGTTCCCGCCTTCCGGGCCCTCCGCGCGCTCAGGGCTTGAGGGCGGGGCTCACGCGGTAGCGGACGACGTAGGGGACGTCGAGGGAGTCGCTGCGGACGGCGTAGACGTGATCGCCTTCCATCGCGAGCACGGCCACGCGGCGCGGGACCGCGACGCGGCCGAGGAGGCGGCCCTCGGGGGTGAAGACGTCGAGGAGCGTCGGCTGGCGCGTGGTGAATCGCGGATCCGATTCCCTGCCCGGAGGGACGGGCGACAACTCGGCGGCAGGAATCTCCACGCCGGGTGTGCTCACGTTCACCCAGATGCGTCCGTCGAGGCCCACCTGGATGGACTCGTACGCCGGCTTGTTCTGCGGGATGTCGGCGACCGTCCATGTCCAGCCGGGATCGGTGCGACGGAGTCCGTGCTCGACGTGTGCGCGGTGCTCACGTCGCTCGGTCTCGGAGATCGCCACGGGCGCGAAGTCGAGTTCGACGCGCGTCGGCTTCGAAGCCGCACGGTCGGTCAGGTAGAACACGTACGGATCGCCCGGTCCGGAGACGAAGCCTCCGGCCGGCGAGACCACCGCGACGTTGTACGGCGCGAACGGGAACGTGAACGACGTGCTCCCCCGCCCGTCAGGCGTTCGCGCGAGAAGCGTCGGCGGCGGTTCACGCCACACCGGATACGCAACGGAATCGATGACGGCTCCCATCGCATCGTAGCGGATGACGCCGCGCGCCCCCCGGGTGAAGTCCTTCTCTTCCCTCGTGAGCACCACCCAGCTGAGCGTCCGTCCCTCGTCGTCGGACCACAGCATGTTCTGCCCGAAGTGCCCCGTCATCGGGACCCGCCACGTCGACAGGAACGCTCCCGTGTCGGAATAGGCGTTGATCCGCCCACCGGTGGCGTCCCAAACCACCACGCTCCCATCCGCGCGCCGCGCGATGCCGTTCACCTGCCCGAACTCGCCCGGCCCGCCGCCCTTCCGGCCGAAGTTCCGCACGAACGTCCCGGTGGAATCGAACTGCCGAAGCGCATTCGCCTGTCCGTCGAACACGAGGACCGATCCGTCCTTCAGCGGCAGGAGGCTCACCACCCAGCCGAACGTCTCCTCCTCGCCCGCATCCTCCGCGCCGACTTCCATCTCGGGGACGAGCGTGTGCATGTCTCCTGCGCCGAGCTCGCCGGTGATGCGGATCCGGATCGTGTCGCCCGCAGCATCCGTCTCCGTAACCAGCGTGCTGCCGCTGCTTCGCGACCCGTCGCACGCCACCGAAGCGCACAGGACCACGAGCGGCAACAGCGACTTCGCGAGCACGCGGCGCATCAGGCAGGGCTCCGGGCGAGCGTGAGGAAGTTCGTCAGCAGCCTCTTCCCGTCCGGCGTCCCGATGGACTCGGGGTGGAACTGCACCCCGAACACGCGGTGTGCGCGATGCCGCAGCGCATGGATCTCCGTCGCGTCGTCGGTCGCCACCGCGGTCACTTCGAGCACCGCCGGGAACGAACCATGCTCCACGACCAGCGAGTGATACCGCATCACCTCGAGCGGATCGGGCACGCCCGCGAAGAGTCCCGTCCCGTCATGCCGCACGCGTGAGGTCTTCCCATGCATCACACCGCGCGGCGCACGGATCACGCGCCCGCCATACGCCTCGCCTATCGCCTGGTGCCCGAGGCACACGCCGAGGATCGGCACCGTCGCGCCGAATCGCTGGATCACCGGGATCGTGATCCCCGCATCCACCGGCGTCCCGGGCCCCGGCCCGAGCACGATCCCCTCCGGCGCGAGCGCCGCGATCGCATCGAGCGTGATCGCATCGTTGCGCACGACGAGCGGGTCCTCACCGAGCTCGCCCAGGTACTGGACGAGGTTGTAGGTGAAGGAGTCGTAGTTGTCGATCACGAGCAGCATCCGCCCAATCTAGGCGCGTGCAACGACCTGCAACAACATGCACCACAGTCGCAGAGAAGGGCGACTGCTCCGGCAACGGCAACTGCATTTCACCACAGGGGGCACAGGGGACACAGGGTGCTCGGCTCGCCGATGCACTCGCCGAGCCCCCTTAAGTCTTTCTTGGGGGGGACACTGCAGCGAAGTCGCGCAGCACGGGACCCCCTGTGTCCCCTGTGCCCCCTGTGGTAGAAAAGCAGTTGCAGTTCTCTGTGCCTCGGTGGTAAATGCAGTTCCCCGCCCAATTCATCCCCTCGGATGGAACTGCTTGTGCACCTGCGTGTAGATCTGCGTCGTCGAGATATCCGCATGCCCGAGCATCTCCTGCACCGCCCGCAGGTCCGCCCCCCCCTCGAGCAGGTGCGTCGCGAAGCTGTGCCTGAGCGTGTGCGGCGTGACCGTCTTCTTGATCCCTGCGAGGTCCACGTACTTCCGCAGGATCGTCCACGCCCCCATCCGCGACAGCGGCCGTCCGCGCGCATTCAGGAAGAGGTGTCCCTTCCCCTCCCCCTTCTCGAGCCGCGGTCGCAACTCGCGGATGTACATCGCGAGCGCACCCGCCGCCTTCCGCCCGATCGGCACCAGCCGCTCCTTCCCGCCCTTCCCGAGCACGCGCACCACCATGTCCTCGAGCAGTACGTCCTTCGCGAGGATCCCGATCCACTCGCTCACGCGCAGCCCCGCGCCGTACGCGAGCTCGAGCATCGCCCTATCCCTGAACGCCGCCGTCTCGTCCAGCGAGATCGCCCCGATGATCCGATCCACCTCGTCCGCCGTGAGCACCTCCGGCAGCACGCGCCACTTCCGAGGCGTCTCCAGCCGCTCGCTCGGATCCTTCGTCACCACGCCCTCGGCGAGCAGGAACCGGTACCACGTGCGCACCGCCGACATCCCGCGCCGTATGCTGCTCGGCGCGAGCCCCAGGTCCTTCAGGTGATAGACGTACTCGCGCAGGTGCGCCGGCGTGATCCCTTCGGGCGAGCGCACGCCCTTCACCACCGCCCACGTGGCGAGGCGCGCAAGGTCGCGGCCGTAGGCCTCGTTGGTGCGCTCGCTGCTCCCCTGCTCGAGCGACAGGAACTCGTCGAAGCGTTCGAGCAGGAAGGCGCGTGCGATGTCTACCGGAGTCGCGTCGTTCACGGCCGGAATCTAGCGCGCCGTCACGGCACGCCGATCACTTCTCGTCCGGCGCCTCTGCCGCATCTGCCGCCGCGGCCGCCGCTGCCGCCGCGGCCGCCGCCGCGCGCGCGGCCTGCGCCGCCCTCGCGCGCTTCCACAGCCGCCAGCCCACGAGCGCGAGCACCAGCGCCGCGCCTATCGCGCCGAGTCCCACATCGCGCGCGACCACCTCGAGCTGCTGCCTCACCGTCTCCCAGTCCTCGCCCACGCGGAAGGCGATCCAGCAGATGAGCCCATACCAGATCCCCGACGCCACCGAGAAGATGAGCGTCACCTCCCAGAACGGGATCCGCAGCGCGCCCGCGGCGGCAGGCACGATGGCTCGCACACCCGGGATGAACCGGCTCACGAACAGCGCCACCCATCCGTACTGCCGGTACGCGGCCTCAATGCGGTGCTCCGCCGCCTCGAGCTTCTCCTCGCCGCCCGTGATGCGGAAGCGACCGACCTTCTTCGCCACCCACTCCGCGCCGAAGTGCCGCCCTATCCACCACATCACGAGCCCGCCGATCACGCTCCCGCCGGTGACCATGAGGATCGTCGGCACGAGGTGCCCACCGGAGCGCGCCGCGAAGAACGCGAGCAGCGCCGCCGCCACATCGCCCGGCATCAACGGGAAGATCCCCTCGATGAGCGAAGCGACGAAGATGAGCGCGTAGAGCGCCTCGAGCGGAGCGCTCGCGAGCCAACCGAGGAAGGCGTCCACTTAAGCCTTCGCGATGCGCGAGAGGGTGGCGACGGCGATGCAGGCGAGGCCTTCGCCGCGGCCGATCCACCCCATGCCCTCGTTGGTCTTGCCCTTGATCATCACATCATCTGGAGTCACGCCGATCGCGGCGGCCAGGCGCTCGCGGATCGCCGGCCTGTGCGCGCCTACGCGCGGCGTCTCGGCGATGACCGTGATATCCACCTGCGCCGGCGCCCACCCCGCCGCACGCACGCGCGCAACGGCGAGGGTGAGCATCTCGATGCTGTCGCGCCCCGCGTTCTCGGTCTTCGTGTCGGGGAACATCTCCCCGATGTCGCCGATGCCCGCACCGCCGAGGATCGCGTCGGTGAGCGCGTGGCACACCGCATCGGCGTCGCTGTGGCCGGTGCAGCGCACCGACGCCGGGATGAGCACGCCACCGAGCGTCACGCCATGCCCTTCGGCGAAGCGATGCGAGTCGTAGCCGATCCCCACGCGAACGTCAGTGGCCATGTCCTCAGGCCGCGGCCGAGGGAGCGGGCTGGATGATGCTGTAGTCCTGGCGGCGCTTCATCGGCGTGAAGCCGGCGTCGCGGATCAACTGTTCCATCTCCTCGATGCTCGTGCGGTGCGTGGTGTTCGCCGCCGACACGACGTTCTCCTCGAGCATGAGCGAGCCGAAGTCGTTGCAGCCGTAGTGGAGCGCGGTCTGTCCCACCTTCATCCCCATCGTCACCCACGACGACTGGATGTTCGGGATGTTGTCGACCACGGTGCGCGCGAAGGCCACCGTGCGCAGGTACTCCACCGCGTCGGTCTTCTGCATGTGGCTCATCGTCGGCGTGTTCTCGGGCTGGAGCGGCCAGCAGATGAAGGCGGTGAAGCCGTTCGTGCGCTTCTGCACCTCCTTGAGCCGCAGCAGGTGCTCCACGCGCTCGGCGAGCGTCTCGCCAATGCCGTACATCATCGTGCACGACGTCTTGAGTCCCTCGTTGTGCGCGATCTCCATGATCTCGAGCCAGCGGTCGGCGCCGGCCTTCTTCTTGGCGACGAGGTCGCGCACGCGCTGCACGAGGATCTCACCGCCGCCGCCGGGAATGGAGTCGAGCCCCGCCTTCACGAGCTCCTGGATCACCGTGCGCGCATCCATCCGGTACAGCGTCGCCCAGAAGTCCACCTCGCTCGGGCTGAAGCCGTGGATGTGGATGGGATGATTGCGCTTGATGTACTTGAGCAGCTCGAGGTACCACTCGAACGGGATGTACGGGTTGTGGCCGCCCTGGATGAGGATCTGCACCCCGCCCAGTGCCTTCACCTCGTCGATCTTCGCGCCGATCTGCTCGTAGCTCAGCGTCCAGCCTTCGCCGTCCTTCGGGCGGCGATAGAAGGCGCAGAATCCGCAGTCGGCGACGCAGACGTTCGTGTAGTTGATGTTGCGGTCGACGATGTATGTGACCACGGGCTCCGGGTGGAGGCGGCGGCGGACGGCGTCAGCGGCGGCGCCCAGCTCGAGGAGCGGCGCTGTTGTGTAGAAGTCGAGGAGGTCGGTCTCGTAGGACATGAGGTCAGTTCTCAGTCATCAGTCATCAGTCAGCAGTCTTCGGTCTTCAGTCGTCGGTCTTCAGTCGTCGGTCGTCGGTCGTCGGTCGTCGGTCGTCGGTCTTCAGTCGTCGGTCTTCAGTCAACAGTAACGACGGTGCGGGTCATACGCGGCTCGCTGCGGGCAAGAATGCGAGCTTGCCTCTCGGCACCCTTCCTGCCAGTTCGAGGCGACGGAAGAACTCCGTCAGCCCCTCCAGCTCCTTCAATCCCAGCCGCCAGTCGAGGCCGTCGAAGTAGTGCCGACACTCGGTGACCGGCACGCCCGTCGCGCGGGCGGCCTGGGCCGAGAGCTCGGGCAAATGGTTCAGGCCCCAGTCTCGCGACGTGATCAGTGAGGCGTGAAGCTTCAAGGCGTCCGCCACCGGCGTCGCACGCTGCGCCACCCACACGGCGAAGACGAACGGCAGCCCCGTCCACCGCTTCCACTCGGCGCCCAGATCATAGACGTGCGAGTAGTAGCCGCCGTGCGCCACCGCGAGCGGATGGTCGCTGCTCTGCAGCATCAGCGCCGCGTCGCCTATCACCAGCCGCGCGGCGATCTGCGTCGGGTCGTCCTTCCCCAGCGAGTCGCGCTCGGCGTCGCCGGGCACGAACTCGGGGTGAGCATGCCAGACATGCTCGAACAACAACTCCAGCAGGTGCACACTCGTCATCGATGAGCTGCTCACCAACACGCGCTTGCCGGTGAGGCGTTCCACCGGCTCGTGCGAGAACAGCATCACGCTGCGCACGGGGCCGTCGCACGAGATCGCGAGGTCGGGCAGCAGCAGGTAGCGCGCGCTGTCGCGCGCGTACTCCACCGCCGACACCACCGACACGTCGAGCTCGCCCCCGGCCATCATGTGGTTGAGCGCCGTCGGCACGCCATCCACCAGCGTGGCGTCTATCGGCACGATCCCCCGGTCCACCGCCCCGTACACGGGGAAGCAGTTGATGTAGGGGATGCGCCCGAGTCGCATCGGGCTACGCGGACATGGCCGAGGCCCTGGCTTCATTGCCTTCTGCCTCCATCCTTCTGCCTTCATCGAACGTCCGGACGACCTGGTAGAAGCTGTCGCGCTCCACGGGGATCTTCCCCGCCCCACGGATCAGCCGCAGGAGCGCGTCGAGCGTCATCGCCTGCGGCGTGTGCGCGCCCACGGCGTGGTAGATCTTCTCGCGCACCACCGTGCCCTCGAGGTCGTTCACGCCGTAGTGCAGCGCCACCTGCGAGAGCGCCGGCGTGACCATGATCCAGTGGCTCTTGATGTGCTCGACGTTGTCGAGGAAGAGCCGCCCCACCGCGAGATTCTTCAAGTCGTCCACGCCCGACGTCGCGATACCCTGCCGATTGAGCCGCTTTCCGAGTTCGTTGTCATCGGGGTGATACGCCAGCGGGATGTACGCGAGGAAGCCGCCCGTCTCGTCCTGCAGGTCGCGCAGCGTCTGCAGGTGCTCCATGCGGTCGGCGAACGACTCCACGTGCCCGTAGAGCATCGTCGTGTTTGTCCGGATGCCGAGCCCATGCGCCGTGCGATGCACGCCGATGTAGTCGGCCGCGCCGAGCTTCTTGCGCGCGATCTCCTCGCGCACCGCCGCGCTGAACGTCTCGGCGCCGCCGCCCGGCATGGTGTCGAGCCCCGCTTCCTTGAGCGCGGTGAGCACCTCGGCCCACCCCATCTTCTCTATCCGCGCGATGTGCGCGATCTCCACCGCGGTGAGCGCCTTGATGTGCACGTTCGGCAGCTCGCGCTTGAGCGCGCGGAACATCGTCGTGTAGTACTCCAGCCCCGCGTGCATGTCGAGCCCGCCGACGATGTGGAACTCGCGCGTCATGCCGTCGTTGCCCGACTTGGCCTCGGCGAGCACCTGGTCCAGCGTGTAGCGGTACGCGCCCTCTTCCTTCGGCAGGCGCGCATAGCCGCAGAACACGCACGTCGTGCGCAGCGTGCAGATGTTCGTCGGATTGATGTGCTGGTTGCTCGCGAACGTCACGCGGTCGCCGTGCTTGGCGCGGTTCACCGCGTTCGCGAGCATGCCGACGCCGGTGAGGTCGGGCGTCGCGAACAGCGTCACGCCGTCCGCCTGCGTGAGCCGCGTGCCCGCGGCGACCTTCTCCGCGATGGTGCGCACCGCGGGGTCGGCGATGCGCTCGAAGGGGATCGTCAGCGAGGCCGCCACCGTCAGCTCAACTCGCAGGGGATCGTCCGCGCGTTCGCCACCGTCAGCTCAGTCGGTGAGGCGTCGGAGCGCGATCGAGACGTTGTGGCCGCCGAAGCCCGACGAATTCGAGAGGACGGCACTGACGTCGCGCTTCACCGGCACGTTGGCGGTGCAATCAAGGTCGCACTCGGGATCGGGGGTCGTGAGGTTGATCGTCGGCGGGATGACCCCGTGCTTGATCGCCATCGCCGAGAAGATCGCCTCCACCGCGCCGGCCGCACCGAGCATGTGCCCGGTGGACGACTTGGTGGAGCTCACGTTGAGCCCGGTGGCCTGCGCGCCGAACACCTTCTTGATCGCGCGGATCTCGTTGGGATCGTTGAGCGGCGTCGAGGTGCCGTGCGCGTTCACGTACTGCACGTCCGACGGCGTGAGCCCGCCGTCCTGGAGTGCGCGCTTCATGGCGCGCTGGAGCCCCTCGTGGTCCTCGGGCTGTCCTGTGAGATGATAGGCATCGCCGGTGGCGCCGTAGCCCACGATCTCGCAGTAGATCTTCGCGCCGCGCTTCTTGGCGTGCTCGTACTCTTCGAGTACGACGCTCGCCGCACCTTCGCCGAGCACGAAACCGTCGCGCGTCTGGTCGAACGGGCGCGATGCCGTCTCGGGCGATTCGTTGCGCGTGGAGAGCGCCTGCATGTTCGCGAAGCCGCCGATGGAGACCGGCGAGACCGCCGCTTCCGACCCGCCGGCGATGATGATGTCGGCGTCGCCGTACTGGATCATGCGGAACGCGTCGCCGATCGCGTGCGCCGACGTCGCGCAGGCCGACTGCGTGGCGTAGTTCGGGCCCTTGGCGCCGAACTTCATGGAGACCACGCCGGCCGCGATGTCGCCGATGAACATCGGGATGAAGAACGGCGAGATGCGGTTGGGGCCATCCCGCTCGCAGATGCGGCATTGCTCCTCGAAGGTCGCAATGCCGCCGATGCCCGAGCCGATGATCACACCGGTGCGCTCGGGATCGTAGCCCGTCTTGTCGCCGAAGCCCGCGTCGCGCATCGCCTGCACCGACGCCGCCATCGCGTACTGGGTGTACAGGTCGGCGCGCTTCGCCTCCTTCTTCTCCATGTACTGCGTGACGTCAAAGCCCTTCACCTCATGGGCGAAGCGCACCTTGAACGCCGTGGCATTGAAGCGCGTGATCGGCCCGCCACCCGACTTCCCGTCGAGAAGGGCCTGCCAGGTGCTGGCCACGTCGTTGCCCACCGACGTGACGCAGCCGGCTCCCGTGATGACGACCCGGCGCCTCAACGCGACCATGCTCAGCCGCCGATCTTCGCGTTGAGATACCCCACCGCGTCGCCGACCGTGCGGAGCTTCTCGGCATCCTCGTCGGGGATGTCGATGTTGAACTCCTTCTCGAACTCCATCACCAGCTCGACGATGTCGAGCGAGTCGGCGCCCAGGTCCTCGATGAAGCTCGCGCCTTCGGTGAGCTTCTCACGCTCGACGCCCAGCTCCTTCTCGATGATGTCCTTGACCTTCGCGGAATGGTCGGCCATGCGAAAAGACTCCGTAGGGGTGGGACTGCGGAATGCCAGCTAAATATATGCGGGGAAAGGCCAAAGGCCACGCGGAAGGGCGTCGGATTTGCGCCGTTCCCGCCTCGCGGAAGGATGCGGATTCTCCGCCCCTCCCGCCCCCCGGATCACATCACCATGCCGCCGTCCACCGCGAAGACCTGCCCGGTGATGTACGCCGCCCTGTCGGAGCTCAGGAATGCGACCAATCCCGCGATGTCCTCCGGCGTTCCGAGCCGCTCCAGCGGGATCACCGCCGCCAGCGCCTTCACCGCGTCCTCGGTCATCGCGTCGGTCATGTCGGTCTTGATGAACCCCGGCGCGATCACGTTGCAGAGGATGTTGCGGCTCGCGAGTTCCTTCGCGACCGACTTGCTCAGGCCGATCAACCCCGCCTTGCTCGCCGCGTAGTTCGCCTGGCCCTTGTTGCCGATGATCCCGACCACCGACGCGATGTTGATGATCCGACCCCAGCGCCGCTTCATCATCCCGCGCTGCGCCGCACGGATCGCGACGAACGCCGAGCGCAGGTTCGTCTCGAGCACCACATCCCAATCCTCGTCCTTCATGCGCAGCATCAGGTTGTCCTTCGTGATGCCGGCGTTGTTCACCAGGATGTCGAGCGACCCGAACGCGTCCTCGACCTGTTGCACGAGCATCGTCACGTCAGTCGGAGTGCGGATGTCGCACGCGAACCCGCGCGCCTCGCCGAGCTCCTCTGCGACCGCCTCGGCCTTGGCGAGGTCACGGCCGACGACGGCCACCTTGGCGCCGCAGGAGACGAGCTCCTGGGCGATGGCGCGGCCAATTCCGCGAGTGGATCCCGTCACCAGCGCCACTTTGCCTGTCAGATCGATCTTCATATTGGGACGATGAAGGATGGAGGATGGAAGATGGAAGATGACGGCATCTTTCTGCCTTCATCTTCCATCCTTCATCCGTTCAGCAACGCTTCCACTTCCGCGACCGTGCCGCAGGTCATCGTCTTGCAGTCCGGGGCGAGGCGCTTGACCATGCCAGTCAGCACGGCGCCCGGGCCCATCTCCACGAAGGTCGTACCCGGGAAGCGCGCGGCGATGTTGCGCACGCAGTCCACCCAGCGCACGGGCGAGGTCAATTGGCGCAGCAGAGTCTCGCGTGCAGTCAACGGCTCGCTGATCGGCCCGACCGCCACATTGCTCCACACCGGGAACCGCGCCCTGCTCCAGTTCGCGGCTTCGAGCGCGGTGCGCAGTCCCGCCTCGGCGGGCTCCATCAGCGGGCTGTGGAACGCGCCACTCACAACGAGCCGGATCGCCCGCTTGGCGCCCGCCGCCTTCGCGAGCTCCATCGCAGCCTCTACGGCCGCCACCTCACCCGAGATCACGATCTGCTCGGTCGTGTTGTAGTTCGCGGGCACACAAACGCCCTTCGCAGTAGCCTCGGCGCAGATCTCCTCGATCGGCCGCTGCAACTCGCCGAGGATCGCCGCCATCGCGCCGGGGACCTTCACGCCGGTCTCGTACATCAGCTCGCCGCGCCGGCGCACGACCTTGAGCGCATCTTCGAGCGAGAGCGACCCAGCAGCGTGATACGCCGAGAACTCCCCGAGCGAATGCCCCGCCGCCCCCTGCACCTTCGCCCCGACCTTGTCCTTCACGACGGCCCACACCGCCGCGCCATGCGCGAGCAGCGCCGGCTGCGCGTTATACGTCAGCGTCAG
>Ga0137353_1000161_pt1 | contig 12540 bp, 11 predicted proteins | sample EasRivERMLT760_2_FD_104759 | JGI IMG/M metagenome (GOLD analysis project Ga0137353, IMG submission 104759) | Soil microbial communities from meander-bound floodplain in the East River, Colorado, USA - East River MetaG ERMLT760_2 | ecosystem: Environmental > Terrestrial > Soil > Floodplain ...
GATCAAACCCTCAGGGAATTTTTATCCTCCTTAACTTACCCCGTTTATAACGTAAACAATTTCGACAACCTTTCTATACCGTTCAGGGCACTTGCAACAGATCTTGTAAATGGCAAAGAGGTGATTCTGAGCGGAGGCTCATTAAGTGTGGCTATGCGAGCCAGTATGTCTATTCCGGGTGCATTCAAACCAGTTCTGTATAATAAAACACTATTGGTAGACGGAGGAATTCTCAACAATTTCCCAACTGATGTCGCAGAAAACATGGGGGCCGACGTTATCATTGGTAGTGATGTGGGAGGTGGAATGGAGCCAATGGAAAAACTGGACAATATCCCAACCATTCTTTTTCAGACAGGAATGCTGGCCAGTAATTTAAAAAATGATGCTAATCAAAAACGTTGCGACATTTTATTGGACCATATTCCAAATTTGACTTTTTCGACCGGTGATTTTACACATGGAAATGAAATATATGAAGAAGGAAAGATTGCTAACTCACAAAACAAAGCCGCGTTGATAGCATTGGCTGAAAAACTAAAAGGCTACAGTCAAAGAACCCACAAATTGCCGGAGGTAAAAAATGAGTTTGTTATTGATTCTATAATCTTTAATGGTATTAGTGACGCAAATCTAAATCTTGTAAAAGCAAGAACTAATATTAAAGTTCACGAAAAACTCAGCGTACAAGATTTAATTGAGGGAGTAAATAGAGCTATGGGAACTAATCTATTTAGCCAGATAACTTATAATCCTGTTGCAAATGAAGATAAACTAGACATGCAATTTAACGGGTTTGAAAATTCGAAAAACCAAGTTAAAGCATCACTCCATTTTGACACATATCGAGGTGTCGGACTTATTCTTAATTATACAGGCAGAAATATTTTAGGAGAATCCTCCCGTTTCATTATTAGCGCCGATGTTGCAGAACAACCCAGACTTCGAGTGCAGTACCAAAAAATTTTTGGAAAGGAAAAAATATGGTGGTGGAAATCGGAGGCCTACGAAGAACATCTACAACAGCAAATTTACATAAATGGGGATCTCGCTGATGATATGCGATATAGATCCTTTCTGTTTGACAACCAGATAAACAAAAATTTAAACTCTCTAGAAAGTTATGTGGGCATGGGAATAAATTATCAATACACCAATTTAAAACCCAAAAACAACCCCGAATTTAATGCAAATGTATTTCAGTTAACTGATTATGATTTTAATAATATTGAGCTGTATGCCCACTATTTATACAACAGTAAAAACGAAGTATTTTACGCCACAAGCGGTTCCACTTTTCAGGCAAACATGAGCAGATCATTTTTACATGAGGTTGACCTAACTTATTCTGATGTAGCAATTCCAAATGTTAAAGGCACCACCAACGGTTTTACCAAATTGGGCTTTAATTTTGAAAAAAGACAGCTTCTACAAAAGAAAATTACAGGAATTATTGGCGCTTCAGCCTGCTTTATTTTTGAGGACAAACTCCAATCCGATGAAATCTCCTTTTCAGAATATGGCTATGCGGCAAAATATTTTTTAGGAGGAAATTTGGCAAACCCCAGAAACGACAGTTATATTTTTTTGGGATTGCATGAAGATGAACTGAGCCTAAATCAATTTATAAAACTTAATCTTGGTCTTCAAACGAATCCTTTAAATAATATATATGTTACGCCACATTTTAATATTGCATCGATTGGCTTCAATAAATTTAACGAGTACATAAAAGATGTATTTTCTCCAAAAGGCAGTTGGCAACAAAGAACTGAAACCAGTCTTTTGATGTCTGGAGGAGCAACTGTCTCTTATCGCTCCATTTTAGGTCCAATAAATTTTGATACCTCATGGATAAATGACATTGACAAAGTCAGAATATTTTTTAGCGTCGGACTCGTATTCAATCCATCTAAATAAGCGACTAAACCCTTTATAAAGTTAAAGAAACACTAAAACGAACTTTCGCAGTAAAAAAGTGCAGCGGTAATTTTTTAAGAAAAAAAATTGGTTTGCTAGAATGTTCTGAGCAAGATTCTCTACTATTTAAATGCTTTAATAATAAATATCTAAAATAATATTGCTTTTCGAACTGTCAATTAGCTTTTCAATTCTTTCATAATAGGCTGCATTTACCATTGGACAGCCCAAACTTCTACAAATTGGCCTATCCTGTTCATCACAAGGCACTTTGTCGTATTTATGGAGGACAATGTTTCTTACAAAAGCATTACTGTTTGTTTTCTCTAAACCATATAATTTGTAGGCTTTGCCATATTCTCCGTTATAACTGGATCCAATATAATATTTACCTAATGAAGTACAAAAGGAATTGGGTATATTACTAAATTTAAGCTGTCCCGTAATTTCGTTTCCTGAGCCCAAACCGTGAGCAACCAGCCCCTGGTCAATTATCTTATTGTTTTTTAAGTCATAAATGAAAAATCTGTTTTTTCCGGACATAATTCTCATATCAATAAGAAAAGCGATTTCTTTATTGTATTTTGAACTCGTATTAATCAATTGTTTAATAACAAACACCCTATTCAGGAGTTTTTGTTCTATTGAATCTATCGAATCATGCAATACAGGGATCTCGGAAGATTTATCTTTAGCGCCTTTTGACGAAGCCTTGACACTAAAGAACAATAATCCAATTGAAATAAAAACAAAAATTAGTCTTTTCATTTGGTTGCTATTAGACGTTATAATTTTCCTTTCCGTAGTAATACAGCTTATTTGGGGCGACCAATTTAATGGCTTCGCGGTGGGGCAATGAATCATTTTGCAAAAATAAATCTTTTTACCATGCCCTTATTATAACTTAATACTTTATTAACAAATGAAGATTTCAGTGATAAAATTCCCCAATAAAACACAACCAGCTAGCATTAAATAACTTACAATTATTGAATTTCAGACAAAAAAGAACCATGTTATTTATTCTTTCTACAAAACATTTAGCATTGACTATATAAAAAGACTTTTAAAAAATCTAAATTTTCTAAAAAACATAAAACCCGTTTCTTTCGAAACGGGTTTTATAATAATATGAAATCGTACTGATTATACTCCGAATGGAAAGATAGAAACGTATGATCTATTATCTCTTTTCTTTTGGAACTTAACAACTCCATCAACTTTCCCATGTAAAACATGATTTTTATTGATGTAACCGTTTTCACTATATCATGTTTTAAACTTCTTCTAAAAAACAAAAATAGCTTGTTGTAATTAAACTATAACCTGCAAAAAATAATTTTTATAGGGATTTTGATTATAATATTTTTATTTAGCCAATGGTGCACCGACTGCTATGTCGCAACGATGTCCTTCTTGCCCATGAGGAGGATTCATTCCAGGCGCTGTAACTATTGGAGTGGCGCTGGCATTTGGAGCCGTAAGTAAAGCCGGTGTATTATTAGTTGTTGATACAGAAACTACCGGAGTCTTTGTTACTACCGTCTTCGCTGGTTGTGGAGCAACTGGGGCTTTTCCTGGAGGCGAATTTAATGGTGCTCCCACTGCAATATCACATCTATGACCTGGTTGCCCATGTGCAGGATTCATTCCTTTAGTGACAGCCGTTGGAACAGCAGTATATGTTATATTCCGCATTATTGAAGGAGGAGTTGCTTCCGTAGCTTTTGGCTGTAATGGAGCAGGCATTGCTGTAGCATTTTTAGAACCATTCGTTAGACTTGCAACAACTGCCTCTAGAGATACTTTTTCTGTTTTTTTTGCAGAGACATCGGAAACCGGTTCTTTTTTACAAGAAATAAAAAATAACGAGACTACCACAAACGATTTCAAGAGATTTTTCATAGTTAGGTATTTTTTTTTTAGAAATTCAAATATAATGGTTTTTGAATTAAGTTATAAAAAAGCGGAACAACAAAACAGGTCCAAAAAGTGATTTACTTAAAATACAACAAAGTAGAGATGCATCAGTGTGTCTCCACAGATATGCCTCTCAATAAACAAAATTAAATTTCAGATAATCCACAAAAAAACCCGCTTCTTTCGAAACGGGTTTCATAATAATATAGAATCGTACTGATTATGCTTCGAATGGAAGGATAGAAACGTATGATTTATTATCTCTTTTCTTTTGGAACTTAACAACTCCATCAACTCTTGCATGTAAAGTATGATCTTTACTGATGTAAACGTTTTCACCTGGATTATGTTTTGAACCTCTTTGTCTTACGATGATGTTCCCAGCAATAGCAGCTTGACCACCAAAAATCTTAACACCTAAACGTTTTGATTCTGATTCTCTACCATTCTTAGAACTACCGACACCTTTCTTGTGAGCCATGACGTATTAGTTTTATTTTGTTATTATTCTTTAGTAGCTTCTTTTTTTGCTTTTGGAGCTTTTTTTACTTTAGGAGCTTCTACTTCTTCAGTAGCTGCTTCTGCAACAACCGCTTTTTTAGTAGCTGCTTTTTTAGTAGCACCAGATGCAGTAATACCTTCAATTACAATTTGAGTAAGATATTGTCTGTGACCATTTCTCTTTTTGTATCCTTTTCTTCTTTTCTTTTTGAAAACGATAACTTTATCTCCTTTTAAGTGTTGTAACACTTTAGCTTCTACTGAAGCACCTTCTATAGCTGGGGCGCCTAAAGTTACGTTTCCATTATCGTCTAATAAAAGAACTTTGTCAAAAGAAATTTTTGAACCTTCTTCATTAGCCAAACGGTGAACATAAACCTTTAAGTCTTTGCTTACTTTGAATTGTTGCCCTGCTATCTCTACGATTGCATACATACCAAATTGATTTATTGATTTTTAAGGTTGCAAATATACAATTAAAAATTTACTGTGCAATTCCCTGAAACAAAAAAATATTCGAATTGTCACACATTCCTTTTTTAGTATTTTACAACGCTACTAATCAATAATTTAACACATTCATTTCATGGTCTTTTTTTTTAAATCAAAAATAAAAGTCCGTATAATAATTTAAAAAAAAGTATTTTTGATAAAACGTTAATTCTTGTAGCAGCATATTTTTGAAACTGAATACAGTAAATTGTCAATTTTTTGGTCTGTAAAATGACATACTAAATCTAAAATCAATTTTAAATTTTAATAAAAAGTAGCTCGCTGCACATCCAATTCCCGTTATTATTGCTTGTTGCAAATGAAATATTATTAATTCCTATGAAAAAATCACTAATGGTATTAAGTACTGCACTTATGTTGGGAGGAGTTGCTTCGGCACAAAGAATAGTCTTCGACGAATACGATTTAGACAATGGCCTGCATGTTATTCTTCATCACGATCCTACAGCACCGGTAGTGATCACCTCGGTGATGTATCATGTGGGGTCAAAAGATGAAAATCCGGACAGAACCGGTTTCGCCCATTTTTTCGAACATTTATTATTTGAAGGAACCGAAAATATCAAACGTGGAGAATGGTTCAAAATCGTTTCTTCCAATGGTGGAATAAACAATGCCAACACATCGGATGACCGCACTTACTATTACGAAGTATTCCCCTCCAACAACCTGGAATTGGCACTATGGATGGAATCCGAAAGATTAATGCATCCCGTAATCAACACAATTGGCATTGAAACTCAAAATGGAGTTATTAAGGAAGAGAAAAGAAGTCGCTATGACAATCAGCCCTACGGGAACTTTCTTGCCGTAGTAAAAGAAAATATGTTCAAGAATCATCCGTATCGTTGGACAACCATTGGCTCTATGGAGCATCTGGATGCGGCCACCTTGGAAGAATTTCAGGCTTTCAATAAAAAATTCTATGTTCCAAACAATGCCGTATTGGTGGTTGCCGGTGATTTTGAAAAAAACAAAACCAAAGAATGGATTCAAAAATATTTTGGTTCCATTGAAAAGGGGGCGCCGTTAAAAAAACAAACTTATACCGAAGAACCGATAACACAAACCATAAAAGCAACTTATCAGGATCCGAACATTCAAATTCCGATGATTGTCGCCGCCTACAGAACACCTTCGATGAAAACACGCGACGCAAGGGTATTGGACTTGATTTCGTCTTATTTAAGTGATGGAAAAAGTTCCAAATTGTATAAAAAAATAGTGGACGACAAAAAAATGGCATTACAGATCGGCGCCATAGGTTTTAACCAGGAAGATTACGGCATGTACATATTATATGGTTTACCGATGGAATCCAATACAGCCGAACAGGTATTAAAAGAGATCGATGAGGAAATAGTAAAAATTCAAACTGAATTAATTTCCGAGAAAGATTATCAAAAATTACAAAACATGGTCGACAACCGTTTTGTAAACAACAATGCAACGGTAGAAGGTATTGCCGAAAACCTGGCTTCCTATTATCTACTTTATGGAGATGTAGATTTGATCAATACCGAAATCAAACTTTTCCATTCCATTACCCGTGAAGAAATTAGGGATGTGGCTAAAAAATACCTAAATCCAAACCAACGACTACTTTTAGATTACGTTCCTTCGCAAGAAAAGGTTCTAAATTAAACATTTTCATCTCATGAAAAAAACAAGTATTCTATTATTCATTTTGTTCGTAACAGGAATTATGCAGGCACAAAACCGTACACAACCCAAACCTGGAAATGCTCCAGACGTAAATATCAAAAAACCCCAAACTTTTGTTCTTGCAAATGGATTGAAAGTAATGGTTGTTGAAAATCATAAATTACCAAGGGTCACTTTTAGTCTTGCTTTAGACAATGCTCCATTTCTGGAAGGCGACAAAAAAGGCGTAGATGAATTATGCAGTAACCTTATGGGAAATGGCAGTCAAAAAATAGGCAAAGACGACTTCAACGAAGCCATCGATTTTCTTGGTGCCAATATCAGTTTTGGTTCACAAGGCGCTTATGCCAGTTCGCTTTCAAAATACGGTGGAAAAGTGCTCGAGCTCTTAGCCGACGGTGCCTTATATCCTAATTTTACACAAGAAGAGTTTGACAAAGAGAAAGCCAAACTATTGGAGGGTCTCAAAGCTCAGGAAAAAAGTGTCACTGCCATTGCCAACAGAGTGGTTGACGCATTCGCATTTGGAAAAAATCATCCTTCGGGAGAATATATCACCGAAGAGACACTAAAAAAAGTCACGCTTGACGATGTCAAAGCCAATTACCACAACTATTTTGTTCCAGAAAATGCGTATTTGGTAATAGTTGGAGATGTAAAATACCAAAATATCAAACCTGCTGTTGAAAAACTATTTGGCACATGGGAAAAAAGAGCCACGCCAAAGAGCACTTATCCCACACCCGAAAATGTCCCATTCACCCAAATTAATTTTGTTGACGTACCCAATGCGGTACAATCGGAAATCGCATTGGTAAACACACTCCATTTAAAAATGAGTGCCCCTGATTTTTTTCCGGCAGTTATTGCAACCTATATTCTTGGAGGAGATTACAACAGTTATCTGAACATGAATTTAAGGGAAGAACACGGCTGGACATATGGCGCCAACTCAATCATCGGAAGCGGTAAATATGTTACTAAATTAAAATCAGCCTCTGCCGTAAGAAGCAACGTTACAGATAGTGCCGTTGTGGAATTCATCAAAGAAATAAAAAAAATACGAACCGAGAAAGTCTCGGAGGAATTGCTCAACAATGTCAAAGCGGGTTATATCGGCCGATTTGTGATGCAGGTAGAAAAACCGCAGGCGATAGCACGCTATGCATTAAACATAGAAACAGAAGAACTTCCAAAAGATTTTTATGAAAATTATATCAAAACCATAAATGCGGTAACTGCTGATGATATACTTCTCGCTGCCAACAAATATTTTCTAATAGACAATACCCGTATTGTAATTGTAGGGAAAGGGCAGGAAGTGATTCCGGGCTTAGAAAAACTAAAAATGCCGATCTCCTATTTTGACAATTATGGAAATCCGGTAGAAAAACCAGTATTCAAGTAATGTAGCTCAAAAACTAACCGCAAAGAATACAAAGTTTTAGCTACAATATAAACAACAAAACGCAAAGGCCGCAAAGCATAAATAGCTTTGCGACCTTTATGGCTATATCAACACGAAATAAAAACTAGAATTAAAGCCTTGCCATCTTTGCGGTTAAGCTAAACTAAAATTATTTTCTAGCGGAAAGATAAACCCCAACCAGAATAATAAATGCTCCGATAAACTGAACCGGTGTAAGCATTTCATGATCCAACAATCCCCAAAAAAAAGCAACTATCGGAATCAAATAGGTCACCGAAGTAGCAAAAACCGGAGAAGACATTTGGATAAGTTTAAAGAAAAGAATATTTGCAATTCCAGTTCCCACAATTCCCAAAATCATTATAAACAAAATCGAATGTTGCACATTTTCTACATGAATGACATCAAAAAAATCGGAAAAAAATAAAATAAGTAATGCTGGCCCTAGTAATACCGCGAAATTTCCTGTGGTAATACTCAACGAACTCAAATCGTGTAAATATCTTTTTATCAGATTCACATTCACAGCGTAACAAATAGACGCTATCAAAACCAAAATAGCGTAATAGTAATTTTGGTCCGGATGATGCATCGCGCCATTTAAAATTAACAAAGTACTTCCAATTAGACCGATTATAACACCAAAAATCTGATTTCTTCTGAACTCTAAGCCAAAGACCAAAACTCCCAAAACCAAAGTATTCAAAGGAGTAAGGGAATTAAGAATTGAGCTTACAGAACTATCGATTTGGGTTTGCGCAATGGCAAAAAGATAAGCGGGTATAAATGTTCCAAATAACGAGGTCATGGCAATATATTTCCATTGTTGCTTCGTAATTATGGCCAGGCTTTTAAAACCAATCAAAAGCAAAAAAATTGCCGCAAATATGATTCGCAGCGATCCCAATTGAAAAGCGGTCAATCCCACTAATCCCTTTTTTATCAATATAAAAGAACTTCCCCAAATCAAGGAAAGAACCATCAAGTAAACCCACTTCAACTGCTTTGCATTCATATGTAAATTATATTTGTTTTTTTAGCGAAATATGGAATCACCATTCTCAATTTGTGTTAATCTCATCGATTTTACTTCATTTTAACATTCAATGATTTCCAATTTTGATTTGAAATCCTGGCCATTTCACAACATTATTTTGGGTTCAAAATTGTGTTTTTTTTATGAATTACCGGTCCTTTTTTTAATTAATTTCGCAACTGATAATTAGACAACTAATCAATTTAAATCCAATATCAATGAATTTTACCAAATCAATAGCAGCTATAGCTCTTGCCGGTCTTTTGTTTGTAGGTTGTAAAGAAAACAAAAGCGAAACCCTTTCTGCTACCACAGAAACGGATGCCCCGAAAGTAAAAAAGGAAATTGCAGCCGCCAATTTACAAACTGCAAGTTTCACAATAGAGGGAATGACTTGCGCGATAGGCTGTGCCAAAACCATACAGGGAGAACTGACAGATCTTGATGGTGTACAAAAAGCAACTGTGGATTTTGACAAAAAACTAGCTACTGTAATCTTTGACAAGACGGTTCAAACACCAGAAACCCTGACTAAAGTAGTTGAAGCTAGCGCAGATGGAAAAACATACAAAGTCTCGAATATGAAGTCATAAATCTGACTTATTTTCTTTTCATAAAAAAAGCATTCACCACGGTGAATGCTTTTTTTATGAAAACTATTTCCACTTCAAGGTTTCCATCAATCGCTGCATGTCATTTTTGATATAACTGGCGGCAGGCATGACTGAATCGAAATTGGGTTTTGCATAGAAATAAACCGCACCTGTTACAAAATGTTTCGTACTGTCGGTCACATAAAACTGAGAGTTTGTTGCTGCATTCCCATTAACCTGGTAAAACATTCCATATACTTTTTGGGAAGTATTCAAATAAGGTTGTTCGAGGATATCATCAGCCTTGATAACGTGTTCATACGTCAATTTTTGAGCATCACGCAAAAGAACATTAATGTTATTATTCACCGGTTTATAGGTTAAATAAATAGTGGCTTTCATTTTTGGATATGAAATCGTAAACCCGCAATTCTTCTCTCCTTTTATAGTAGCATTAGAATTCATTTCAAATGTAAAAGGACATTCATTTTTAAAACTCACATATTCCGCTTCGGGATAATCCAATCGCAAATAGCTTGATGGCTTAGGCAAAACATCGTCTTTACAACTAAAAACAGAAAACAATACTATAAGAAGTGCTGCAACAGTAGTTATTTTTTTAAACATTTCAGATTTATTCAATTGTTACTTTTATTTGTTTAATACGTTTTTTATCGACCGATTCTATAATGAACAAGCAATTTTGGAAAGTAATTTTTTGGTCTTTTTTGGGAAAATTTCCTAAAATCTCCAACAGAAATCCCGCTAAGGTTTCCGCTTCTCCTTTTTTCAGTTCAAACAACTCCTCGTCAACATCAATAATTCGGTAGAAATCTTTGAGATTTATTTTTCCTTCAAAAAGGTAATTCTTGTCATCAATTTGGGAGAAATTGATATTCTCATCATCAAATTCATCACTGATATCACCCACAATCTCTTCGATTACATCTTCCAACGAAACCAATCCCGACGTTCCTCCGTATTCATCGACCACAATAGCCAGATGGTTTTTCATGTTTTGAAAATCCTTCAGTAAATTGTCCAACTTCTTATTCTCCGGAACAAAAAACGGCTCTCTAATCAATGTTTTCCAGTCGAATTCGGGTGTATTAATATGAGGAAGCAAATCCTTTACAAACAATACCCCCTCTATCTGATCTATATTTTCACGATAAACCGGTATTCTTGAAAACCCTTTTTCTATAATTTTCGGATAAATAACCGAAAACGGTTCGTTTATTTCAAGGGCAAAAACATCTATTCTGGGACTCATCACTTGTTTGGTATCGGTATTCCCAAAAGACACAATCCCTTCCAATATTTTTTGCTCCTCTGTTGAAGTTTCATCCGAAGCCGTAAGTTCTAGGGCTTGCGATAATTGATCTACAGAAAAATTAGTCTTTTGTTTCCCCAGTTTATTGTGCAAATAAATCGTTACCGAACGCATTGGCAGACTAATTGGCGAAAGCAATCTATCGAGAGCTAAAACCGGATAAGCAATCAGTTTGGCGAACTTAACATTATTCCTACTGGCGTATACTTTTGGCAAAACCTCTCCAAATAACAGTAAGAAGAAAGTAACAACGATTACTTCAAATACAAATTTTAAAACCGGCGAAGTTATAGCAGCAAACAAATCTTTCCCCACAAACGAAAACAAGATTACGACAGCTATATTGATGAAATTATTGGCAACAAGAAGTGTAGCTAAAAGCTTTTTGGGTTTTTCCAAAAGCCCGAAAATAATTCTGCCTTTTGACTGATGATTATGCAAGGTATCATCTATATCTTTTTGGGATAGTGAAAACAGCGCCACTTCGGCACCTGAAACCAATGCAGAACAAAAAAGCAGCACAAATATTCCAATGAAACCAAATACTAAATTAGCATCTAGAGTATATACAAATTCTAAACTGGGCTCTGGGTCCAAATTACGAGAGATTAGTTAAACAATCAAAACGGCAAATCATTCACTGGCAAACCGCTGTTTTGCGGGTCAAAGTTAGTGTTTTTTATGGATTTCGAAGATTGGGGCTCCTTGTTGTTTTCGTCTTCCTTCTTAGTGTTCAAAAAAGTAAATTCGGTTACCTGTATTTCGGAAGTATGTTTTACAGAACCATCTTCGGCTTGCCACTGACGTGACTTTATACGGCCTTCCACATATATTTTATCTCCTTTCGAAAGGTATTTTTCACAAATTTCGGCTGCTTTATTGCGCACTACCAAATTATGCCATTCTGTAGAAGTAATTTTTTCGTTGGTCGTTTTATTAATATACACTTCATTCGTAGCCAATTGAAACCTTCCGATACAGTTTCCGCCATCAAAATAATGCATTTTTATATCATCGCCCAGATAGCCTATTAGCATAACCTTATTTAATGTTCCGTTCATGTTATTATATGTGGTATTTCTACCAAAGATACATTTTTTTTGGAAACTTCATTTTAATCCATTTCAATAAAATTATGAATCACGATCGGGAAAGGGAATGTCTTTAAAGTTGCTACATTTATACCTTTTTCGATAATTCCTTCAACTTTTACTTTCCAAAATTTGATATACAAATGTTGATGCGACAGTTTATGAATGATACTTTGCTCATTGAATTCCATTATACTTATAATAGGATACACTTTAGAAAAATCGTTTTGAATATGCTCTGCAATGCAATCAAAATCTTCCACCTTATCGGTTTCAATCAAAGGAAACTCATATAAATTATGCCAAATTCCTTTGGCCGTGCGTTTTTGGATTATCGTATTACCTAGTTCATCAGAAACCACTATGTAATTAAAGTAGCGATTCCTAACTTTTAGCTTCTTGGACTTCACCGGCAATTGATCCACTTTCTTTTTTTGCAGGGCAGCACAACTTTCGTTAAAAACACAGATAGTACAGTTAGGGCTTTTTGGAACGCATTGCAAAGCGCCAAACTCCATAATTGCCTGATTGAACAGCGC
>Ga0137353_1000162_pt1 | contig 12522 bp, 10 predicted proteins | sample EasRivERMLT760_2_FD_104759 | JGI IMG/M metagenome (GOLD analysis project Ga0137353, IMG submission 104759) | Soil microbial communities from meander-bound floodplain in the East River, Colorado, USA - East River MetaG ERMLT760_2 | ecosystem: Environmental > Terrestrial > Soil > Floodplain ...
ACGCGCCGGACGAGGTTCCGCGACGTGATCGACACGCAGCGAACGTTTTCGGTGCGGTCGTCGTGCGTGATACGAGGCGTGATGTCGAAGAGCAACTGCGACAGATCAACGAAGCGCTGCTCGACGATGTCGTTTGCGCACGTCAGACCGACATTGCCGGTCGACTCGATCAGGTGCCCGTCAGCGCACAGCATGCCGAGCCACTCTGCGAGGCTCGGGCTCATGTGCTGCGGGAACGGGATCTGCTTGGCGTTGTTACGCCAGGTGTCGTCGCCGTCGAGCTTCTCGGAGCCCGCACTGTGCGACTCCTCGAAGCGTCCGATGATCTTATCGCCGGGACGCAGCTTGCTCATGAGCCGCCAGCCGTTGATCGTCAACACGCGGTGCGATGCCGTCGCGCCCACAAGCTGCGCACCCGTATCGAACGTGACGCGCGTCGACGGTTTCAGTCCGGCACGGTAGTGCTGAACGACGCGATGGCCGCCGGTCGTAATGTTTCCATCGAGCGCGACGAACGTATCGTCGCCTTCGATGTTAGAGAAATCCTCGATGCGCATAAGACCACGTGACGTCGGCAGCAACGTCCCAGCCGCGAGACACTTGCTGACCGCGTCCTCAGTGTACTGCTGGAAGTTGGCCTGCATGCCAATGTGCGCGTCGGCGTCCAGTTCGTTGGCAATCGCGAACACTGCGCGCCAGTGATCGGGTACGCCGGGCGCGTCCTTGAGAGAGCCTGTCTGACGAACTGTCTCAGCTAGCTCGTCGGACCAAAAACCTTCGCGCTTGGCGATCTTCTCGACGAGCGGATTCACTTCGAGCATCGTCATGCCCGCTTGATCGCGTGTCATCGACAGCGCGTACTGCGGTTCGACGCCCGAGCTGCAACCGGCGATCATGCTGATCGTACCGGTAGGTGCGATGACCGTGACCGTTGCGTGGCGACGCGGCTTGTCGCCACGCTTGGCCCACGTCGACACCGGCCAGTGATGAAACGGCTGGCGCTCCTCGGCGAGCTTCTCGCTGGCGTCGACGGCCCACGTGTTGACGAGCTTCATGACGAGGCTGCCTAGCTCGCGCGCTTCGGGCGAGCTGTACGGCAGTCCGAGCTGAATCAAGAGATCTGCCCAGCCCATCACGCCAAGGCCGATCTTGCGGCACTTCGAGGTGACGTCCGCGATCTCGGGGATCGGGTACTTGTTGACCGACAGCATGTTGTCGAGGAAGCGCACGCTGTGTTGCACCGTCCGCTGCAGTCGTTCGAGATCGATCGAGCCGTGACGTAAGGTCACGTTGCCCATGACCGCGGTGTTGGACTTCTCGACGTAGAACTTCGACAGGTTGATCGAGCCGAGACAGCACGCGTCGTACGGACGCAACGGGACTTCACCGCACGGGTTCGTGGCTTCAATCGGTCCGAGTGCTTCAGACAACGGATCGACAGCGTTGGTGCGATCGACGAACCACAGTCCGGGGTCACCGATGAAGTGCGCGCAGTCGATGATCACGTTCCACACTTCGCGCGAGTTCATCTGACCGACGACGTTGCCGTTCACTGGATGCAGTAGGTCGTAGTCCTTGTCGCTTTCGAGCGCGAGCATGAACGCGTCGGTGATCGCGACCGATACATTGAAGTTCTGCATCTTCGCAGCGTCACGCTTGAGCTTGATGAACTTGAGGATGTCTGGGTGATCGACGCGAAGGATGCCCATGTTCGCGCCACGACGAACGCCGCCCTGCTTGATGCGCTCGGTGGCGAAGTCGAAGACCTCCATGAACGAGCACGGACCCGATGCGATGCCAGACGTCGATGCGACGAAGTCGCCTTCGGGACGTAGCCGCGAGAACGAGAAGCCGGTGCCGCCGCCGGTCTTCTGAACGAGTGCCATGTTGCGCATCGCGGAGAAGATGCCGTCCATCGAATCGGGTACCGGGATCACGAAGCACGCAGAGAGTTGACCTGTACCGTCGGGGCGGCCCGCGTTGACGAGACACGGCGTGTTCGGCTCGAACTCACACGAAGCCATGAGCCGGTAGAAGATGGCTTCCCACTTGTCGTGATCGTGGGGAGTTGTCTCGGCGCCTGCGATGAACCCAGCGACGCGCTGAAACAGCGCCTTCGGAGTCTCGATGATTTCTTGTTGTTCATTGCGGATGAGGTACCGCTTGGCGAGGACGCTCTTGGAAATGTCGGTCAGGACAGGATCGATCATGTGGGCTGTACGCTCCGTCGGGCAGGGTTGGCAGTCGTAGACGATCGAACGTAGGCCGCGGTGCGGGTAGCTAACCCGCGCAGTCTTGTGACCGCTGTTAAGCAAACAACGCGGCAGCGGAACCGCTGACTAGCGAGGCGCCGTCGGACGACCGTTGCCGGGTGCAGCCGGAGCTGCAGGACGGCGCGGAGCGCCGCCAGCCGCTGCCGGAGCAGCAGCCGGCTTCGCCGACGCGGCCGGTGCTGCACCCTCGTAGGTGCGCTCACCGATCCACTTCGTGACGTCGCGCGACACTGGCAGACCGGTCTTCGGATCGATGTCGTCGAACGTATCGATGACGACGTCGCCCGTGAAACGCAGACCGATCAGTGACTCGCGCGAGAAGCCGCCCTGGGCATCGAGCTGTGCGCCTGTTGCCTCGACGATTGCCTTCATACGACGACGTGCGAACTCGTCGTCCGAGATCACGTAGGAGCACACCATCGAGCGCCCCTTCATGTTGTCTTCGGAGACAACGATCGCGGTCACGCGCAGCGTGCGATTGCCCTTGCGGGACTGATCGAACACCGCCTTCGTGACCTCGAAGTCGTACGTACCGGGATCGATACGCTGCGAGCGACCGTCGTGTGCAGTGATCGACGTATCGCCCAGGTTCATGCTGATGTAATCGACAAATTCGGCCATGGTAGCTCTCTCTTTCAAATGGTTACGGTTTCAGTGACTCGAACACTTACCTGGGCGTGCTCCGTCCAGGTTGCGAAACAGGAGGTGTCGGGCGGCCCGTAGCGGGCTTGCCCTTACCGTTGGTGGCACTCACAGCGGCGATTGCATCGTTGGGGACAGTCCCCGCAGCGATCGACGTACCATCAGCGATGGACAGGATGCCCAGCGCCTCGGCGAGCGTGCGGTACGTGCAGTCGGGAACGAAGAAGTCGGATCCGCCTTCTTCCGCCGACGCTTGTACGTAGCCGAGCGGATCAGGGAGACGACCCTCGTCACGTCCGCCCGCTTGGTAGTTCTGATACTTCCGCGTTCGAATCTCGAACTGCAGCGCCGTGTTTGCGCCCGGTGCCTGAAAGCTCCGGTGGTAGAACACGTAGTCGCAGCCGGCGGCGAACTTCGCCGCGTTCTGACCTGACAACATCGGACCGCCGACGGGCGTGTCTTCGCCTGGCGGCTTTTCCAGCGCGAGCCAGACGACGTTGGAGCCGAGCAGGTGAACCTGCTCGCGGAGGTTCTTCAGGTGCTGGCCGAGCTTCTGGTAGAGCTGGCGACCGTCCGCGCGGTTGCCGCCCGCGGCATCGAGCGTGTTGAAGAACAGATCCGCGTAGAACGTGAGTGAGTCGACGACGACGGTGTGAATTTCACCGCGTTTGATCAACGGTTCGGCTTCGTGCACCGCCTGCATCATGTCGGCGGCCTTCTCGATCGACCACACGACCGGTGACCGCTCGGGCTCGAACAGAACGTTACGATCCATGTTCGACAGCGTCGTCCAACCTGATTCCGTCGCGTCGGACAGAAACAGTGGACGTGGCCATGAACCGGCGAAGCGCGTCTTGCCCGCGCGAGACATGCCGTAGGACAGCGCGGTGATGCGCTTGATCTTTCCGGGCTTACTAACGTCGATGACCTTCATGCGTTGCTCCCTTCGCTCTCTGTGGCTGCTGTGTTGTCATCCGAGCCCGAAGCCCGAGACGTTTGCCCTAACGCGTCGCCGTTCGCAAGTCCTTCCCGCGATTCAGTCGCGGCTGCGATCGGAGGACGTGCTTGCGGAGCCCACTCACGCTTGCGAATAGGCACGAGCTTTTGATTTTCCGCGCAGTGATCAAAAAAACTGCACAGACCAAACTTGGTCACGCAGTTCGCGCGAGCCTTCGGCCAAAAGCCGGTGGCTGCGTACATCTGCTGTAGCGCAGACCACATCTTGAGGTCTTCCATGTGCTGCGTGACGTGCCACTTCTGTGCAGGCACGATCGTGCGGTGGAACTGGATGACCTTCTGCTTGCCGACGATGTTGACGATCGTGCCGCGGAGCTTGCCGTACTTCTTGTCGAGCTTGGCGCGCTTCCAGATCATGATCTGGCCGAGGATTTCACCGTCGTTTCGCCAACCTTCTAGCGCATCGGCAGTGAACCGCGCAGCACTCTTGTGCTCGACGATGTACACACCGGGTACGACGCCGGGTTGCGCTTGAGTGACCTCGGCGATCATGTCGTAGCGACAGGTGTTGCCGTCAGGATCCTGCGCCCACTCCTCCATTGCGATCGGCGTCAGATAGTCGCTCTCGTACTTGCTCGCGTACGCTTCGTAGAGCCGCCATCCTTCGATAACCGATTGCGGTCGCGCGCCGGCTGCCAGAAGCGAATCGCGCGCGACGTACGGCGTGAGTGTCAACCCTTCGTCGAGCATCCACGTGTAGTGGAGTGCGAGGAACGTGTGGATCAGCGAGCCGACTTCGAGCGCGACCGATGGCGCGCCGCGCTGTCCTTCGAGGTAGCTCAGCTTGAACAGGTAGGGACACTTTTGGAACGTCGCGTGGCTCGACCAACCACGACCCGATGCGCCGCCGAGTCGTGGCATCTTGTGGTGCTCAAAGATCTCTCCGAGGATGTCGTCGATGTTCCGCGCGTTGGGATCCGGTGACAGGTTGATGTAATCGGCGAGGTTCGCGATCGGCGGTGGCACGATCATGTTCGGCTCGCGGCCTTCGCTGTCGAAGTCATCGGTGTCTGCTGCTTTGGTCATTCCTTCTCCCAGTCGAAATTCCACAGCGTGCCGTGGTAGTCGTTGTCGTCTTCGTCCTCGGGATGGTCTGCGAGGACAGCGCTTGCAAGTGCCGTGAGATCGTCGGGCGTCAGATCGCCGCCACCGATGCCGGTGAAGCCGCTCGCGATGACATCGATCGCGCTCTCGGCTGCAGGCACGCCCATGCGGAACGCCAGCTCACACTTGTTTTGCAACGCTTCGAGAATCTTGCGCTCGATGTCGTGATCGATGATCACGTACGTTGCGGCAATGGGCTGGATGCCGTTGAACGGACGCATCTCAGCCTGTGCGACGATCGCAGGCGTGTAATCCAGCTCGGCAAAGACTTCTTGACGTGCGGCGCTGAGATCGATGCCGACCTGGCCGACGGAAAGTGTGATGCACAGCGGTGACGGACCGTGCGCACGCCATCGATTGAAGATCGGCTCGCGAATGTCTACGTGAGTACCGCCCGAGACGACGAAGCCGGGAAAGCCTTGCTCGGCGAGTGCCGCTTCGATCTTCAGCGCGACATCACGATGCCACGTCCAAACGATCACACGCTCACCGCCGTCGAGAACGCGCTTGGCTGCGTCGACAGCGCCTTCGAGCTTGAGATTCGCGAGTAGGCGACGAAACCGCGCGGTCGCGCCAATCAGTGTTGACTTGCCCGCATGATCACGTACGCGCTCGGCTTCTTTCTCGACGGCAAACGCTTGGCGTTCGGTGATCGGCACGACCTCGACGGTGCGTGTGATCGGTGGAACCTGCCCGAGCACACCCTGCCAAGTGCGCCGGATCATCACTTCCTGCATACGCAGCCGGAACTCTTCCTCGTGCGACGCACCATCAGCCACGAACCCATGCGCGCCCATGCGCCCGTCGGCGTAACGTTTGGCGTACTCGTGGTACTTGCCCCACGCGCCCGGACAGATCGACGCGAGCGTCGTGTAGAGCCCGGCGGGCTTGTTCCACACGGGTGTGCCGGTTGCGCCGATCACACGGTTCGATTGCGCCGAGAGATACAGCGCCGCTTTGCTGCGGCGCGAACTCTTATTCGACAGCAAATGAATCTCGTCGAAGATCAACGTGCCGACGCGACGGTTGCCGAAGTTCTTCCAACCGGCAAGGATGTCGTAGTTCATGAACACGAGCTGCGCGTTCATGAGCATCTCGGTGTCGAAGTACTCGCCTTCGAGCAGATCGTATCCGCGATCCTTGCGACGCTTCGCTGTCTTCTTCGTTTTGGGGTCGACGTAGGCGACGTGCTTACCCTGCAGCACCGTCGGGCGAATGTCCGGCCAGCGGCGGCGGAACCAGCCGAGCCAAACCTCACGGGTTGCAAGTGGTGCGACGACAATCAGTGGACCGTCATCGAGTTCGTGCGAAGCGACCAGCTGCGCGGTCTTGCCGAGACGCATCTGGTCTGCGAGCAGTGTTCCGCGCCGATCGCGGATGAACTCGCGGCCCGTGTGCTGATAGTCGCGGAGTTTCCAACCGTTAGCCTCGGTCGCGTCGTCGAAAAGACCGCGATCGCGGATGCGATCACTTTCCAGTCGCGGGAGCGATCCGTACGTGAGCAAAAAATTTTCGACCTCGGGATGGGTCTTCGCGAGCAGCGGCAGATGCGATCGATGCACCATCGGTCCCCAACGGCCGTCGAGCTGGACGCACGGAGCTGACGACACCTCCGGCGTCCATGCCGGCGGGATCGCAAACCAGTCGCGTCGTGTGGGATGCGCAGCAAGGGTTGCTCTCCCTTGCCACGCGGCAGCAGCTCTCATTGTCGGCCCCTAGGCTCGAAGTCGCTCGGATCAGCTCGAAGACGCACGCTAGGTAAACGGATGTGATCTGTCAAGACCGATTGAACGCCAACGCACGCTCCGGACGTGCGTAGATCTCCGCACGGGATCGCTCCCGCTGTGGGTGCCTGTGAATTGATCGGACCGATGATCGTGATCGACCTGAATTTCTCGACGAGCGATCCCTGTGCATAACTTTCGAGAGCTTGACGTGCGGTTTTTGCTCATGTACGAGAAACATTCCTGCCACGGTGTCCACCATGAGCACAGTGAGTCGCACGAAACGCATCGCAGACATCATGACTCCTGAGGCCGCCGCTGCTGCCCTGGAGATCTCCATCGCTACGTTGTGGCGTTGGCGGAACCAAGGGACGCTGCACGCCAAGCGCGTGCTTGGCCGGACCGTGTTCCTCCGTTCGAACATCGAAGCCGTGCTTCTGAAGCGTCGGCAGATGGCGGCCGGGTAGAGCACGGGGATGGCGGGTAACAACATCATCCCCTTCCCAGGGACGAACGCAAACGCGTCGGGCAACGCGAACACAAGCCCCGGAGGAACCGCTCCAACGACGCCCACAAGCGGCGGTGGCGGCGGTGGCGGTAATCCCACCAGCGATCCGTATGCGTGGACGCGCCAACAGGTGTGGGCGATCCGCTACCACAAGAAGTACAACGAGCATCAGAAGCGGATCATCCTTAGCAACTTCATCGCAACGCAGGAGAACCGCAAGACGCCGCACGGCGCGTTCCTGAAGACGCCCGACAAGCGGGCGTACCTGTTCGACGGTCATCAGTGCAAGCTGTACAGGATCGACGAGAAGGACGCGGAGTTCCGCGGCTACATGCAGGTCGCCTACGGGCTCAACTCCAGCGAACAACTCACGCGCCACCTGATGTCGTCACTGCAGAACGGCACGATCGCGACGGGCTTGCCTCGTGATGTGAGGCGGTTCTCGTACTGGGACCGTAACGCACAGACGCTCTACATCTCGCGCTACGACGGTACGTGCTATCGCATCGACGGTGACGGCGTCGAGATCAGACCTAACGGTTATGGTTCGGCGGTGTTCCTCGACGACGACGGCGGCTTCAACTGCGACGTGTGGCCAAAGGACGGTCCCGAGGTCGGTAACCACCACGAGCTGTTCAAGCATCTGATCGATGATCTCAACTACGTACCGACGGCATCGGGCAGCATGTCACCCGACGTCCAGAAGACGTGCCTTGGGATCTGGATGTTCGCGCTCGCGTTCCCGGATCTGATGCCAACTAAGCCGCTCCTGCTCGTCGAGGGCGCACCAGGCTCGGGTAAGACGTTTGCTTTGCAACGCATCACGATGACGTTGCACGGCAAGAGTTCACCGCTGACGATCCCCAAGAAAGAGGATCCAGATTTCGGTGTGAAGATCTTGCGTTCACCGCTTGCGATCATCGACGACGTCAACACGTCGATCGAATGGCTGCAGGACACGCTGTGTTCATACGCAACCGGTGGCACGTGGTCAAAGCGCAAGTTGTTCACCGACGACAGCGAACACGTGATTCGTCCACAGAGCTTCCTCGCGATCACGACGAACAACCCGGCGACGTTCCGTCAGAACCAGCTCGCAGATCGCTGCTTGATTCTGCGACTCGAACGGCGAGTGGAGAACTTCGGATCGGCCGATCAGCTGCTGGAGAAAGCGCGCTACTGGCGTCCCGAGCTGCAAGGCGAGTGGCTTTACTGGCTCAACGAGATCGTCCGCGAGCTGCGCAAGCCGCAGCCGGTGATGACATCACCGTATCGTATGGCCGACTTCGCGCATCTCGCGCACCTGATCGGCCGCGTGCTTGATCAGCCGGCGGGACCGCCGGGCAACTGGTCCCCCGCGGCGATCGACGAGATGCTCGGAGCTATGCAGGCCGAGCGAGACGCGCTCGTCATCGGTGAAGGTGATCAGCTAATCGATCTGATCGACAAGTGGCTCGACACTGTGTCAAACCAAGGCCGCGAGATGCGTGTCGCTGATCTACACCGCGAGCTAGCGGGAATCGCGAAGGCGACTGGCAACCAAACGTTCTTCAAGTCGGCCAAGGGGCTCGCGGCTCGTCTGCGTGAAGCAGGCGACGCGCTTGGTCGACACTTCCAAGTCACCCGTCAAACCGGGGCAGGTGACGTGATGCTGTACACGTTCCGGCGAGCGTAAACGCAGAGCTAGGGGAAGCGGACAACGACAATGAGCAACTTGACAGCATGCCAACCAGGATGGGTAGCGGTGTTTGTTGATGGCAATGGGTACAGCACCGAGCCGATCGCGTGCTGGCGAATCGACACGGACTACGAAGACGTCCGGCCGATCTGTGCAATGGGCGGCGACGTCTGCGATGCAACGAAAGCCAAGAACTACATTGGCGTCATCGGTCCTGGCGGCGATCCCAAGAAGCTTTACGAAGCCCACTGCACGTCGCTCAAGAAGACGGCATAGCCATGCCACCGGTCGAAACCGTCGTCGTCAACATACGGACGAGCGAATACGACGTCGCAATTGATCGCTCGTCGCCGTTCGGTAATCCATACCATCTCGGCAAGGACGGCGATCGCCAAGTCGTGCTGCAGAAGTACAAGGAATACTTCTACGCGCGCGTCGAGAAGGATCCCGAGTTTAAGCGTCGCGTGCTGACGCTGCGCGGGAAGCGTCTTGGATGCTGGTGTGCCCCACAGCCGTGCCACGGGATGATCATCGCTGAGTACGTTGAGACACAGGAGCGTGCGTCATGACGACCGCAGACAAGGCCCTGCTCACCAAAGAGTTGAACAAGGCATCGGCGGCGCTACAGCAAGCGTTCCGTCTCGCGCGATACAAGGGCAACTTCGATCTCGCGCGGAGTCTCGAACGTCAGCAGAAGACACTCGCTGACGAGATCATCAAGCTCAACGGCGGTCCGGTGAAGCTCAAAGCGGTCGATCTACTTAGCAACTAGTTGGTGCGCCTGCGTAGGGACCGCGCGAGCGGAGCAGGCGAGGAGCGTTCGTGACAGCAACAGGAAAGACAGGCCGAGTGACGAGGCTCAGTGACGTCAAAGGCGTCATGGAGTACCGCTTCGTGCCCGTGGATTGGGTACCGCCTGCGCCGTTCGACAATCACGTGTGCTGGTTCGAGTTCGATTCGGTCAAGCACGCAGACGAGTACGCCAAGATCAAGGCTGACATGATCGCGCGCGCTGAGCGGCTCAAGACGTGGTGCAACACCGACTGGGACGGTACCGGCACGTGGTTCAGCTTTCAGAAACCGTATGTCGCGAAGGTGACGTACGACGAAGTCGAGCGGCCGATCCTCGTATTGATCGGCGGATGCGCTACCGCAGGAATGACACCGTGAAACTCCGAATCGTCGATGATCTGAATCCTGAAGACCTCGCCATGTTGCAGGCACTCTATTCGCGCTCGGCCGAGAGCGTCGATGCGCATCTGGAGAAAGTGAAGCAGTCAGGCTCCGGCAAGTTCATGGCGAACTACTACGTCGGCTACGGCCACAAGAGCATCGCCGACTGCGGCTCGACGACGATGTTCATCGAGGGTGTGAGCTTGCTCGCGGCGAAGGCGATCCAAGACTGGCCGCTGTACTCGGGGCAGGAGACCAGTACGCGCTACATCGACATGGGCAACCAGGACATCGTCGACCCGATCGGGACGAGCGATTCACGGAATGTGCTCGATCGCTGGATGACGTTCTACACGACCAAGCAGAGCGCCGTCGGTGAGATCCTGCGCGCGAAGTACCCCAAGCGCGAAGACGAGAAGCAGTCGGCGTACGACGGCGCGATCAAGGCGCGGACGTTCGACATCCTGCGCGGCTTTTTGCCCGCGGGCATCACGACGCAGTTGTCATGGCACACGAATCTGCGCCAAGCAGGCGATCACCTCACGGGGTTGATTCACCACCCGGCACCGGAGATCAGCCAGCTCGCGCTCGCACTACGTACGCGACTCAGCGAACAGTATCCATCAAGCGGTCTCGGGCTCAACCTCGCATCGGTCAGCGGCGTCGACAACAAAGACCGCGACGCGCGCGACGTACGCCAGGATTGGGAATGGCGCGTCGCGAAGCAGTTCACGTACTCGTCGATGACTGAAGTGTCAGGCTTCACCATGAACGCGAACTTCCGGTTGGGTAAGCGCCACGCTGAGATGCTCGCGACACGGCCCCGTGGTTGCGTGCTGCCGCACGTCATGACCGATCTCGGTCAGGCGTACATCGAGTTCCTGCTCGACTTCGGATCGTTCCGTGACCTGCAGCGACACCGTAACGGCGTTTGTCGGATGCCGCTGCTCGACACGAGCTACGGCTTCGAGCCCTGGTACCTGGATCAGCTCGCGGAGCTACGTAGTGAGGCTGAGACGCTGATCGACGAGCAACGGTTCGCGATCAACAAGCTCGGAACGGATTCGGACCGCTCGATCCTGCGCCAGTACTACACAGTGCTCGGGTTCCGTGTGCCATGCAACGTGACCTACTCGCTGCCGGCGCTGCTCTACGTCATGGAACTACGCTCGGGCAAGACCGTGCACCCGACGCTACGTAAACAGATCCACGCAATGGTGCGCGCGTTCCGGCACGACTACCCCGACGTTGCACTGCACGTCGATATGGACCCCGACGATTGGGACGTTCGGCGTGGCAATCAGACGATCACGGAGAAAAAGGCCTAGCCATGTCCGTGCTCGCGATGGCTGCGACGGACTACGCGCGTCGGAACTGGCGCGTGATTCCGCTACATCATGTTCGCGAGCAAGGCGAAGCGCCGATCTGTAGCTGCTGGAAGCGTGGCGACTGTCATACGCCAGGCAAACATCCGACGATCAAGAACTGGCGCGAAGTTGCATCGACGGACCCAAAGCTCGTCGCAAAGTGGTGGCGCGCGTGGCCGCTGTCCAACATCGGCATCGCAATGGGCGGTCTGTCACGCCTCGTCGCGATCGACATCGATGGCGAGATCGGTCGCGAGAGCCTCGCGAAGATCGAAGAGATGTACGGACCACTGCCTGCAACACTGCGCCAAACGACGGGCCGCGAAGGCGGCGGCGAGCACTACTTGTTCGTGGTCCCGGCCGACTTCGACATGGATCGAATTCGCAACCGTACGAGGATGGCGCTGGGTATCGACGTCCGTGCCGAGGGCGGCTTGATCGTCGTCGCACCGAGCATGCACTCGACGGGTGCACGATATACGTGGGTTGATTCCAGCGTTCCCGTCGCGGAGATGCCCGCGTGGCTAATCAAGCTCACGACGTCGTCGAAGGCACGCCAAGTCGTCATCAGCCCGAACGGCGGTCGGCCGCCAGAAGCAGAACTCGAAGCTGACGGCTATCCATTGTCGCGCCGCACGGCGCTCGCACGCGAAGCGTTAGCTAGCGCTGAACCCGCGATCCAGGGTCAGAACGGATCGCTTTCGTGCCTCAAGGCTGCGTGCCTGTTGATCCGCGGCTGGTGTTTATACAGCGACGGCGCGTTTGATTTGCTCTGGCACAACTACAACCCGACGTGCTTGCCGGCGTGGTCGCAGGAAGAGTTGATGCACAAGCTCGACTCGGCTGAGAACAGTGTCTCAGACGAATCGTATCCGTGGCGGTTCAGGTTCCCGCCTAAAGATCCGTCACCTGGGGGTCGGATGGTGCAGGCCATGATCGATCAGGGCAACCGTGAACTCGATCAGAAACACGGAACGCCTAAGCAGCTCTGGGAAGCGTCGAAAGAGACGTCACCGACCCCCACTGCCGACTACAC
>Ga0137353_1000164_pt1 | contig 12467 bp, 11 predicted proteins | sample EasRivERMLT760_2_FD_104759 | JGI IMG/M metagenome (GOLD analysis project Ga0137353, IMG submission 104759) | Soil microbial communities from meander-bound floodplain in the East River, Colorado, USA - East River MetaG ERMLT760_2 | ecosystem: Environmental > Terrestrial > Soil > Floodplain ...
GTCGCGATGAAGCGCGTGCCGAGTTGCACTGCCGCGTAGCCCATCCGCAGGTGGCGCGTGAACTCCTCGGGCGTGCCGACGCCGCCCGCCGAGACGACGGGGACGTTGAACGGCCGCAGTTCGTCGAGCAGCGCCTCGGGCGACTTGCGCCCCGCATGGCCGCCGGCGCGCGAGTTCACCGCGACGAGGCCATCCACGCCGCCGTCGATGCCCTTCTGCGCCCACTTCTTCTCGGTGACGTCGTGATAGACCACGCCCCCCGCCGCGTGCACGCGATCGCAGACCCACCGCGGATTGCCGAGCGAGGTGAGGAAGAATCGCACGCCTTCGTCGAGCGCGATCTCGATCCACTGCCGCATCCGCTCCATGTAGAGCCTGTTGTTCCCCTCGATGAGCGCGTTGAAGCCGATCGGCTTCTTCGTGATCGCCTTGATGAGCCGCAGCCCGGCGCGGAAGTCGTGGCCGTGCACGTAGGTGAGCGAGATCGGCTGCACGATCCCCAGCGCGCCCGCTTCGCTCACCGCGGCCACCAGCTCCGGGTTGGAGCACGGGTACATCGGCCCGCAGATGAGGGGGATCCGCACATGGGCGTGTCGAGTGAACGGCGTCTCCATCAGTTGCGTCCCACCGCCGCGACCGCCGCCGACTCGGTGGCCGCCTTCACCGGTCCCAGACGCCAGCGTACCGTCGCCTTCGCGACGACCACGCCCTCGCGGTCGCAGCACTCGGCGACGACGTCGAACTCCTGGTCTCGCGTGACGGTCGGCACCTGCACTCGACTCGTCGCCGTGATCGTCCCGCGCGCCTTCTTGAAGTACTCCATGCTCAGGCTCGTCACGATCCCGCGCACGCCTTCAGGCAGCGCCGCCATCATCGCGAGCCCGCTCGTCATCTCGGCGACGTTCATGAGCGCGATCGCGTGCACCGAGCCCAGGTGCTGCCGGTTGGAGCGGCGGTCGGGGATCTCGACCCGGGCGTGGCCGGGCTCGAGGTGGCGGATGCGAGGGCCGACGGAGCCGGAGTAGGGGACCATCCAGCCGAAGACCTGCGAGAAGAGCCATTGGCCGCCGGGGAAGGGGCTCAGTCGGCGCCACAGCTTGAGGAGACGTGTTCCGGTCGCGGAGGCCATTGAACGGCGATGTGGATGTGAGAAGTGAGAGGTAAGCTAACGCCTCTCACATCCCTCATCTCACATCAGTAGTTTGAGGTCGTCCGCCACTCGGAGCCCCCGTGCACTCCCGCATCCTACTCGCCGCACTCCTCTTCGCCGTCCCGATGCAAGCGCAGCTTCCAACCCCTCCCGTCGCCAAGAAGCGTCCCGTCGTCACCGTCCTCCACGGCGACCGCCGCGTGGACGACTACGCCTACTTCAAGGATCGCAACGACCCCGAGACGATCCCCTATCTCGAGGCCGAGAACGCGTACACCGAGGCGTTCATGGCGCACACGGTCGAGCTGCAGAAACAGCTCTACGACGAGATGCTCGGCCGCATCAAGGAGGACGACAGCCAGGTCCCCGTGCCGCGCGACGGGTGGTTCTACTACTCGCGCACCGAGCGCGGGAAGGCGTATCCGATCTTCTGCCGCAAGCGTGGCTCGCTCGACGCGCCCGAAGAGGTCTACTTCGACCAGAACAAGGAGGCGGAGGGCCACGCCTTCTACCAGCTCGGCGGGATGGAAGTCAGCCCCAACCATGAACTCCTCGCCGTGCTCGTCGACACCAACGGCTACGAGGACTTCTACCTCAAGGTGAAGGACCTCCGGACGGGGAAATGGCTCGACGAGGACATCGACAAGCTGAGCTGGGGACTCGCGTGGGCGAGCGACAACCGCACGCTCTTCTACATGACACCCGACTCCGCGAAGCGCGGTGACCGTGTCTGGCGCCACGTGATCGGCGAGGCGCGCGAGAAGGACGTCAGCGTCTACCAGGACACCGACGTGCTGTTCAACGTCGGCGTGTCACGCTCGCGCAACGGGCAGTGGATCCTCATCTCCAGCGGTTCGTTCACGCAGAGCGAGTGGCACGTGATCCCCGCCGACAAGCCGACGACGGCGCTGCGCACGCTCGCCAAGCGCCGGCCGGGCGTCGAGTACGAGGTCGAAGCGGGGGAGCGGGTCTTCTTCATCACGACCAACGAGAACGCGCGGAACTTCAAGGTGATGACGGCGCCGCTCAACTCGACGAGCCCGTCGTCGTGGAACGATTGGCTCGCCCATCGCCCCGACGTCTTCGTCGAGGGGATACTGCCGTTCAAGAAGTACATGGTCGTCATCGAGCGGCGTGAGGGGCTCCGCCACCTGCGCATCACCGCCTTCGACGGCGGCGCGACGCACGATGTGACCTTCCCCGAGGCGGCGTACGGTGTCTTCCCGGGCGGCAACCCCGAGTACGCGTCGGAGCGGTTGCGCTTCAGCTACAGTTCGCTCGTCACGCCGAGCACCGTGTTCGACTACGACATGTCCTCGCGCGCGCGGACGCAGCTCAAGCAGGACGAGGTGCTCGGCGGCTACGACGCGAGCAAGTACGAGATCGAGCGCGTGTACGCGACGGCGCGCGACGGCACGCGCGTGCCGGTCTCGATCGTGCACAAGAAGGGCTTCAAGCGCGACGGCAAGGCGCCGTTGCTGCTGTACGCCTACGGCTCGTACGGGTCGACGACCGAGCCGACGTTCAACTCGCAGCGCTTCTCGCTCATCGACCGCGACTTCACCTTCGCCATTGCGCACGTGCGCGGCGGACAGGAGATGGGGCGCCCCTGGTACGACGACGGGAAGATGTTGCACAAGAAGAACACCTTCACCGACTTCATCGACGTCGCGGACCACCTCGTGCGGGAGCGCTACACATCGCCCGACCGCCTCGCGGCGAACGGCGGCAGCGCGGGCGGGCTGCTCATGGGCGCGATCGCGAACATGCGCCCCGAGCTCTTCAAGGTGATCGTCGCCGACGTCCCGTTCGTGGACGTGATCAACACGATGCTCGATGCGAGCATCCCGCTCACCGCGCAGGAGTGGGAGCAGTGGGGCAATCCCAACAGGCCCGATGAGTACCGCTACATGCTCTCGTACTCCCCGTACGACAATGTCGAGGCGAAGGCGTACCCACGGATGCTCGTGACGAGCGGCCTGAACGACTCACGTGTCGGGTACTTCGAACCGACCAAGTGGGTCGCGCGTCTCCGTGCCACGCGCACCGACGCCAACCCGCTGCTGCTGCGCATGAACATGGGCGCCGGCCACGGCGGTTCCTCCGGGCGCTACGAGCGGCTCAAGGAGAATGCGTTCCGGTATGCGTTCATCATCGACCAGGTCCGGCAGGGGTTGGTGCAGTAGCCACCGCTACTGCAACGACAGGAGCTTTCACCACAGAGAGCACAGAGGACACAGAGAGAGGCGGAGGACTGCACGACGAAAGGGGCCCTGCGGAGCGATCGCTCCGTCGGGCCCCTTTCGAATGCGGTTCTCCGCCCTTCTCTGTGTTCTCTGTGTCCTCTGCGGTGACAGCCGTTCGCAGTTAGCGCTTCTGCAAGCGAACGCCGCCCGAGCCTGTCGAGATCCGCAGCAGCGGCCCACCCGTCCCGATCCGCCCGCGCAGTTCACGCCGCTGGAAGCTGTCGGCGGTCACGGGGAAGTCGGAGGTGATGCCACCCGAGCCCGTGTCGATGTCGAGGTCGGCATTCGCGTCGGCAGGGAGGGTCAGCGTCACGCCACCCGAGCCGGTATCGATCTCGCTGCGCGCCGGGACCTTCACGAGCTCGATCCGCACGCTCCCCGAACCGGTGTCGAGCGAGAGGTCGTCGGTCGTGAGCCCTTCGGCGCGCACGCCTCCCGAACCGATGTCGACCATCAGCCGGTCCGCCTTCACGTTGCGCATCTCGAGGCCGCCCGAGCCCGCGTCCACCGTCACGCGCGTCGCGACGATGTCCTGCAGGGTCGTCGAACCGCTGCCGGTGTCGAGGTCGATCTCTCCGGCCGCGCTCGACACGCGCACCGAACCGGACCCGGTGTCGAGGTTGAGCCGTCCCTTCGTGCCCGACGCCGTGACGCTCGCCGCGTGGACGTCCACCACGATGTCGCCGTCGACGTTCAGGAGCTCGACGTGCCCCACCGCGAGGTGCAGCTCCACACGCTTGCCCGCGGGGACGCGCACGACGAGGTCGGCGTGGGCGTCGAGCCCGTCGCCCCACGTGCGGATCTCGGTCCGGTTCCAACCCATCCCGTCACCGTCGAAGGTGCCGTCCTCGCGGACGCGGAGGTTGGTCGAGGAGCGGCCGTCGCGGTCGCCATCGCGGTAGATGATGCGGTCGGCAGGATACCGCACGACGAGCTGGCCGTCGCGGAGCCGCACTTCGAGCTTGCCGGCATCACGGCCGCCGCGGTTCACGTCGACCGTCACATCGCTGCCGGTGCCGGCCTCGACGCGAACCTGGCCGGCGAGGTTCCAGATGGTCGCCGTGGAGCCGGTGAGTACCTGGCGTTCCTGGGCGGTGAGGGCGACGGGAAGGAGCAGCGTCGCAAGGGCGGGGCGGAGGAGTCGCATCGTCGTCTCGGGGGAAGGTCCGGAGACCCGTACGGGGACGGGACACTGGAGGGTTCACGCCTGTGACATCGCCGGTCCGCGAAGGGTTTGGAGCCGATGCGTCTACGCCTTGCGCCCCGTCACGATCATGGCCCCCGTGATCTCGTCCGCCCGATCCACGTTCAGCGCTCCTTCCTTCGTCAGGAGGTGCTGCACGAACGTGAGGATGTTCCTCGAGAGCATCGCCGACGCATGGTTCGGCATCGTCGCCGCGAGATTGACCGGCCCCAAGACCTGAACGCCGCCGACATCCACGGTCTCGCCCGCGCGCGTGGGTTCGCAGTTCCCACCCGTCTCCGCTGCCATGTCCACGATCACCGAGCCCGGCGCCATCGTGCGGATCGTCTCCGTGCTGATCAACCGCGGCGCCGCTCTCCCGGGGATCTGCGCTGTCGTGATCACCAGGTCCATGTTCGCGAGGTGCGCCTTGAGCGCGTCCTGCACCGCCTTCTGCTGTTCCGCGCTCTGCTCCTTGGCGTAGCCGCCCGCCGTCTGCGCATCGGCCGAGATCAGGTTCTCCGCGACGACCGTCGCGCCGAGTGACTTGATCTGTTCGGCTGCCGCCGCGCGGATGTCGAAGCCGCTCACCACCGCGCCGAGCCGGCGCGCGGTCGAGATCGCCATCAACCCCGCCACGCCCGCGCCGAGCACGCAGACCTTCGACGGCGCGATCGTGCCCGCCGCCGTCGTGAGCATCGGCAGGAACTTCACCATCGTCGACGACCCCACGAGCACCGCCTTGTAGCCCGCGACCGTCGCCTGCGACGAGAGCACGTCCATCGACTGCGCGCGCGTGATGCGCGGCACCAGCTCGAGCGCGAAGGCGGTGACCCCGCGCGCATCGAGCGCCGCGATCGATTCGGTCGACGACGACGGCTGCAGCAGCGAGATGAGGTGCGCGCCCGCCTTCATGCGCGCGACCTCGTCGCCCGTCGGCTTCTGCACCTTGCACACGAGATCGGCGCCCAAGGCAGCCGCCGTGTCGCCGAGGGAGGCCCCGGCCTTCTCATATGAAGTGTCCGGGAAGCCAGCGCGGAGGCCGGCCCCGCGCTCGACGGTCACCTGGACCCCCGCCTTCACCAGTCGGCCGACGCTCTCGGGGACGAGGGCGACTCGGGATTCGTTCTGGGCACGTTCGGACGGGACGCCGATCAGCATTTGTCTGGGAGCGGAAGTGACGTGACGGTGCGGGGGACGAATCGAGTCGTGACAATCTGCCTTCCACCAGCGACCGCGGAAGCTACCTGACCTCCTCACGCGCGAAAAGCCGCGAGTGCTGGGGCGCCAGGACTAAAGTTGTTGAGCCGACCTGCCGAAACAGTAGGTGAACAGGAGGAATCGGCTTGGACAATTCCCTCACAAGCCGCGCACGACACCCTTCCAGGCGGACCGTTCTTGAACCGGTCGAAGGATTGGTCTGAGTCGAGGCTCCAAACCGTCGACTCGGAAGGTGTGGCGATTTGTGACGGCGTTGCGAGACGCTTCGTCATGGAGCGCGAGGGAGACGGTACGAGAATTCCGCCGCCCTGATGGACCCGACCACCCCATTCACCACCCATCCAAAGAGGAAGAACGATGCTTCGCCGCACCATGAAGTTCTTCGTCGTCGCCGCGATCGTCGCGGTGCCGTCGATCAGCCAGGCCCAGACGGTCTGCGCGCAGCAGAACTCCTGCAACCTGCAGCCCGTGGCCACGCTGACGATCCCCACGATCGTCCGCATGCAGGTCCCGGCGCTCGCCATTGCCCTCGACGGCTCGGCGATCACCGACATCAGCGCAGGCGCCGCGGTCATCCCCGGCACCTTCGGTGACGTGAACGTCCGTGCCAACGCTGGCTGGAGCCTCACCCTTGCCGCGAACTCGGCGAACTGGGTCTACACCGGCTCAGAGGGCGGTGTCCGCGCGGCGAACACGCTCGAGTACCAGGTGAACGGCGGCGCCTTCGGCGCCATCTCGACCGTTGCTTCGACGATCGCGTCGGGTGCGGCGAGCAACGGCACCAACGTCAACGTCCAGTTCCAGGCCACCGTGCCGTCCGATTACTCGGATGCCGCGAACCGCCCGGGCTCGTACGCCCTGACCATGACCTTCGTCCTCTCCGCGCCGTGAGCCGCTGGCTCACTCTCGGAGCGACGGCACGATGACCGCTGGCTCCCTGAGCCGGCGGTCACGGGGACGAGCGCACTTCGGTGCGCTCGTCCTCGGCCTCTTCGGGGCCCTCGTCGGCCGCCCCACGATCACCTCGGCGCAGGTCGCCGTGGACGAGCTCGAGCTGCACATGCAGCTCATGCGAGGCCGCAGCGAGCAACTCACGCAGGTCATCCCGGTCCGCAACGAGCTCGACCGCGTGCAGCAGGTCCGCATCACCATCGGCGACTGGCAGCGCGACTCGCTCGGCCGCAACGAGTTCGTCGCGACCGGCTCGCTCGCCTCGTCCTGCCGCGACCGCGTGAAGGCATTCCCGATGACCTTCCAGATCCAGCCCGGCGGCGTGGAGTACGTGCGCGTCACGTATGATCCCCCGGCCGAGCTCGCCGGATGCTGGTCGGTCGTGATGTTCGAGACCGTGCAGCCGCCGCGCCCGGCGACGGCGCAGCAGGGCTCGTTCCTCACCATCGAAGTCCGCACCGGCGTGAAGCTCTACGTGCATGCGGCGAACGCCGTGCGCGCGGGGGAGATCGCCTTCGCCGACGTGGTGCAGGCGTGGGTCCCGAACGAGGTCCCCGTCGGCGCCAAGCGCGATTCCACGAAGGTCTGGCAGGCCGACCTGCGCTTCAAGAGCACCGGCACCGAGCACCTCAAGCTCAAGACCACGGTCGAGATCCGCGACCTCAACGGGCTCCTCCTGAACAAGGTCACGGCACCCGAGGCGTTCATCACGCCCAGTGCCCTCCGCGACCTGCGCGTCACGATCCCCACGCTCGCGAAGGGCGACTACATCGCCCTCGTCATGGTGGACTTCGGCGGCGACGAGATCACTGCGGCACAGGTGGAGTTCAAGGTCCCTTGAACTTCGGCACGGCGCGGCTCGGGATCGTAGGCACGGCGCTCGTTGTGGGCGCCCTTTGCAGTGCGCCCACGTCGCTCGCCGCGCAGGGCGGTCCGCCGCCGGGGACCGGCCGCCGTACGTCGATCACCGTCTCGGGATTCCCGTTCACGGTCACCGGCACGACGCCCGCCGACTTCGACGCGGGCTTCGTCATCCTCGGGACGGCGACGTTCACCGTCGACGCTACCGGCAACACCCCGGTGTTCTCGCCGCGCGTCACCACGGTGAACGTGCGCTGCTTCGCCCCTTGTCCGTCGACGGGCACGACGAGCGCGACCGGACTCCAGTGGCGGCGCGGTGATCTCGGGACCTGGAACGCACTCTCGGCAACGATGACGCTCGTCGAGACGCGCCAGGTCGTGTACCAGGGCACGAACGACCCGTGGTCGAACACGATCCAGTTCCGCTATGCGCTGGACTGGGCGACCACGCTGCCGGCGGCGGCGACGCAGTTCCGCGTCGAGATGGAACTCGTGGTCACCGCACCATGACGCGTCGCGTGCGCCTCATCTTCCTCGCGTTCGCCCTCCCGGCCCTCGTCGCCGCGCGCCCCGATGCGCGCGACGGCGAGGTCGTCCGGCTCCCGTCGCTCGTGGTGGACGCCGAGGCGCGCGCGATCGTGACGGTGCAGGTGCCGGTGCCCGAGTCGATGCGCGACCTCGTCGAGGTCGGCTACGTCGTGCGCCTGATGAACGGCGCGACGGTCGTCGGACCGGCGAGCGGGATCCTCGCGGTGCAGCGCTCGTCCTCGCGTTCGCTCGTGGTCACGCTGCGCGTTCCGGCGGACGTGCGCGCAGGTCCGCTCGATGTCGCAGAGGTCGAGTTCCGCGCGGGCGATCGCACCCCGGTCGTCCAACCGGTCACCGTGCGCATCCCTCTGCGCCGCCAGGTCACCGCGCTCGGCACGCGCGAGGTCCCGGGACTGCGTTCGGGCGACCGCGTGGACCTCACCTTCCGTCTCGTGAACGAGGGGAACGCGCCCGAGGCGCTCACGGTGATGATCCGCACCCCGGAGCGCTGGACCATCAAGCCGCAGGGTCCGCGTACCATCGTGATCCCGCGCGGTGAGCAGGTCGAGGTGAACGCGACGGTCGCGATCCCCGAGAATGCGGGCGTCGGCGACCACTCGATCATCCTCGAGGCGGGCGCCTCGTGGCCGCCCACGGCGGCGCCGCTCACCCAGTTCCGCACCGTGCTGCGCGTGAGCGCGAACGCGTCCACGTCTACGGGCCTCATGTTCACGCCGATCATCGCGACCGCGACGAGCAGCGACGGCAGTGCGACGTTCGCCGGCGCGACGCTCGAGGGCCCGGTCTCCGAGAACGCCTTGCTGCGCGCGCGGCTGCTGCCGCGCGCGCGTCAGTCGGGCATCGTCGCGCAGGGGCTCAGCAGTGTCGGCGCCTTCGCCGCGCCCTTCTCGGCGAGCCTTTGGGGACGCGACTGGGACATCTCGGCCGGCAACGCGCTCGTGCAGCTGTCGGATCTCACGGGCGTGAACATCTTCGGTGAAGGCCTCACCGGCTCAGCGACGCGCGGCAGTTGGCAGGGTCGCGCCGTCGCGAGCCGCCCGTCGTCGATGCAGGGCGCCACCGGGCGTCTCATGGGCGCCGGACTCTGGCGCGAGACCGGGCTCGGCCGCGTGGGCGGTTCCGCCTCGTATCTCTCCGAGGTCGGCGGCATGGCGCGCGGCCGCGACCTCACCGCCGTCGCCGCCGATTACACCTCGCACCCGCTCGGCACGCTCACGGTGAGCGGCAGCCTCGCTTACCGCGAGAGCTTCGGACAGTCGGGCACGGGCGCGACCTTCGTCGCGACGCACGACCGGCCGCAGGATCGCGTCTCGCTGCGCATCGCGCATGCGCCCGGCGGCAGTCTCGCCTTCGCACGCGCGACCGACGAGCTCCAGCTGAGCGGCGGCCGTTCACTCAGCGAGGACTGGACCGTCGACGGCGCGTTCTCGCGCTCGCGCGACCGCGGCAACGTCTTCCGTTCGCTCGCGGTGGACGCGTGGAGCCTCGGCCAGCGCTACGCGTTCACGCGCAGCACCTCGGTGACCCTGCGCGGACAGGTCACCGACTTCAACGCGCGATCGGCCAGCGGGTCGTTCGGCGGGTTCGGCGCGGGCAATCGCGACGTCACCGCCGGTTGGGAGTACCGGAAGGGGCTCGTGGCGCTCTCGGGCGAGGGAAGCCTCGGCGCGATGGTGCGCCGCACCGAACTGCTCGACGGTCGCACGGTGCGCTCGGTCGCCGGCCAGCGCGGCGCGCGCCTCTTCGCCTCACGCGCGCTCGTGCGCCTCGGCGCGCTGGACGGATCGCTCGGCGTGCAGTTCACCGAGGCCGGCGCGGGCGTGCCCGGAGACGTCTGGATCTGGTCGGGCCGCTGGGCGGGGATCCCGCTCTCGAGCGGCCGTCGCAACATCCGGCTCGACACCGAGGCGCAGTACCAGCAACTCGGCGGCATCCAATCGTTCCTCGTCGCGCGCACGTCGGTGGTGATGACGCTGCCGGGCGGCCTCGACCTCGCCTTCTCGGCCGAGCGGAATCCGTACTATCGCGATGCGGCAGGACGCGCGGGCTGGATCGCGGCGATGCGCCTCTCTGCCGCCTCGCTCGTGCGCGCGGCGTCGGCGTCGGGCGATGAAGGCGTGGTCTACGCCGATCGCGACGGCAACGGTCGCCGCGATCCGGGAGAGGACGGCGTCCCTGGGGTCGTGCTGCGCCGCGGCGACGCGCGCGTCGTCTCGGACCGCGATGGCCACTACCGGATGCCGGCGCGCGCGCGTGGTCGCGTGCGCGTGGACCAGGGCAGCCTGCCCGAGGGCCTGCTCGCGCATCCGCTCGTGGCCGCCGACACGCTCGAGCGCCGCGACATCCCGCTGCTCACGACGGGCACCGTCCTCGTCGCGCTGCGACTGGTGCCTTCCGAGGATGGCCGCACGCCCGAAGTCTCCCTCAAGGAAGCGCGCGTCATGCTGCGCGACGACACCGGGTTCGAGTGGGTCGGCCGCCACATGGACGATTCGACGCTCGTCTTCGAGGACATCCCGGTTGGGAACTACGTCCCGCGATTCGACCTTTCGATGGTCGGCGAGCCGTTGCGGTTCGACGAAGCGATCGGCGTGCTCGTGCTTCCGCGCGAACGTCGCACCGTGCTCGTCCCCATGCGCGGTCGCACCGTGCGAGTGACCACGCCGCCCCGCGCGGGCCAGCGCCAGCGTACGCGCCAGTGAGGACGCCGCGCGCCGCGATCGCGATCATCGCGCTGCTCTGTGCCACCGGTTGCGACTTCAGCACGTCGCCGACCGGCGAGGTCGCGGATGTCCGGGGGACTTGGCAGTTCTCGGGGGACCAGGACGCTCCTGCGCTCACCCTCGAGGGCACGCTGCTCATCCAATCCCAGGCCGGCGATGCGGTGAGCGGCCAGCTCTCGTGGCAGGAGCACGACGGGCTCGGCGGCTCGGTCGCGAAGGGCGGTGCGGTGAGCGGACTCGTCATCGAGCACAGCGACGTCGACTTCGACGTGATCCTGCCCGGCGGGAACCGCCGGCATGTCGGGAGCATCACCGGCGACACGATCCGCGGCGCCTGGCTCGAGGTGGGCTCGGGGAAGAGCGGCTCGTGGGCCGCCGTGCGGAGCACTCCCTGATGCGCTGGACGGGAGTCGCGCTCGCCGCGCTTACGCTCGCCGCCGCGCCCCGACAGGCAGCGGCGCAGGTCAGCTGCGCTGTGAACAACCGGTCGAACTGCCAGGTCGGTGGCACGACGGCCTTCGGCATGAACCTCACCATCTCGACCGTCGTTCGGCTGTCGTTCCCCACCGCGACGATCGCCTTGCCCAACGCGACCGGTCTCGATTTCGCGGCGGGCTTCGCGGCGCCGTTCCTCGTGCCGCTCTCGATCCGCGCGAACAGCGGCTGGACCGTGAGCCTCTCGGCGACCAGCGCGCTCTGGTCGGCGACGGGGGCCAGCCCCAGGCTGAACAAGCCGCAATCGGACCTGCAGTGGGGGACGGCCGTCGGCGGACCGTTCACGAACCTCAGCGGGTCGGCGACAGCGATCGGCACCGGGACCGCGACGGCAGGGCAGACGGTGAGCCTCTACCTGCGCACGCGGTACGACTGGACCCTGGACACGCCGGGGAGCTACTCGCTCCCGCTCGTGCTCACGATCTCGGCGCCCTGAGCGCTGAGTCGCCGACGCCCTAGTTCGCGGGCTGGATCGAGAGGATCAGGCGCTCGCCGAGTCCGGCCGCCGTCCCTCGGTACTTGACCCGGACCAGGAGCGGGGCAGGGTTCGAGGGCTCTCGGCGCCCCGTGATCTGGACGCTCTGGCCCGGTCGGAGGCGCACCCAGAGCCCTTCGGCGGTGAGGACCGAGACCTCGGCGGGCGAGTCGCCAGCGACGTGTTTGAGGCTGACCGTCGCGCTCCAATGGAGGTTCGCACCGGCGCGGAATGGGACCTCGAGCTCGACTTGGTCGCCGTCGCGGGACACCGCGCGAGCCGGCCCCGCAGGCTCCATGACCATCCGGACCGGGACGATGAGGCGGGCGCCGACGTCCACGCTCACCCGGCTTTTCCGGGCCTCGACCTGCGCGCCCAGCCCGTCAGCCGGCGCGGCGACAGCCGCAGACAACAGGAGGCTCGCGAGGACGACTCGGTTGCCGGGGGCACGCCACATGCCTTCCAGTATTCATCCGGGCTCCGGCAGCGAAACCCTGTTACCTCCTACAGGGGTCCCCCTTCAGCGTGCCCGGAGCCAGTCCACCATGGCCTCGCCGAACGCCGTCAGGTCCTTGGGGCCGCGCTTCGAGATGATGTTCCCGTCGACCACGAC
>Ga0137353_1000165_pt1 | contig 12436 bp, 25 predicted proteins | sample EasRivERMLT760_2_FD_104759 | JGI IMG/M metagenome (GOLD analysis project Ga0137353, IMG submission 104759) | Soil microbial communities from meander-bound floodplain in the East River, Colorado, USA - East River MetaG ERMLT760_2 | ecosystem: Environmental > Terrestrial > Soil > Floodplain ...
AAAATTTTAAGCGGCCGCGATTTCCTCCTTGGTCCGCTTGAAATCTTCGAAAGCCTTTGCCGCGGCATCTGGATCGCCGCGCCTGGCCGCGGCCGGCCGCGCCGGTTGAGGCTTGCGCCTGGCGGGCGGGTCTATCTTGGTCCGGAGGAGAGCAGACTTGGCGGAAGCAAGTTGCTTATCGGCTTCGAGGAGTTGAGAAAACCATATATTGTGCGCTCGCTCCGCGGCCGCGTAGCGTTTTGGGTTTAGCTGCGCGTCGGACAAATCCGATTCAGCTTTTTTGCACTGCTTGGCTTTCTTCTCAACCTCCACTTCGAGGGACTTAACAACCTTTTCCAGTTCGCTCGGAAAATACATCGTGCCTTGCCACTCGATCCGCCCATCGGATTTTTTGCCTTTGGTCTTTGTGGGCTGATCAACGCCGTATTCTTCGGCCAGGCCGTTCTTTTTCGGTTTGCCTTTGAGCGCGTCAAGATCGTCTTTCTGTTTGATGGCGCGAGCTTCGGCACTGCGCGCGCCGGCGACCGCATTTCGGCGGACAGTCTCTTCGTGCTTGGCCAGCGTCTTGTTAAACTTCAGCCAGGAACGGATTTTGTTTTTGTCGAGCAAGCCACGCTCACGAAACGCAGCAACGATGATCGAAGTCTTCTCGATCGAAATTGGAATGTCTTTCGCCATGCACTTCGGCGCAAAAACCAGTTTGTAAAAATCGGAATCGGTGTAGCCGTTGAAATCTCCGTTTACCTGATTTTCCGCGGCGTAGCCCATCAGCATTTCGAAAAATGTTTGCGCGTGCGTCGCCCATGGCACTTGCTCAGGGACAGCCTTTGCTAAATCCGCCTGAACGTCGGCAATGCGCTTGTTGCCAAAAATTCCGATGCTGACCTTAAAGCTTAAAAGGTTTGGTTTGCTCATGATCAGTTTCCAACAATGACGCCCGCGGAAGCCCGTTCGAGTCTCAGATCGTCGTCTGTCTCGGCAACGCCCTCTTCGATGGCGTTTGAGATGTGGAAATAGTCCGAGGAAATTTCCTCGTCGTCGCGCTTCCAGTAAGCACAGAGCAAAACCAGTCGAGCGAATCGGGTCAGAGCCGCGGCTTGTTTGCGGTTGCGGATACCCGCGTCTGCCAAGATGGCGGGCAGTTCGCGGTACAGGTTTTGGAAGGGATTTTTGCTTGGCATTTTGCGAGAAATTTTCGAGCGTTTAAGCGACTTCAACGCGCCTTTTTTGGAGCATGATCCGCACGTTTTTTTGACGCGCTTCCAATTGTTTCGCAGTGGCAGCCTTGCCCATCAGCGAGGCCGCCCAAGAAAGTTTTCGCCGTTCGGTTTTGGTCATTGGTCGTTTCATGGGTGGTTTGAGACGTGAGGTTGTGCCAGCGGGTTTTTCACTGCCCGTTTGGCCGGTTTGGGGCTTCCGACGCGCTGCATTTTTCTGCGTCACGACCCTATGATCTAAAGCCTCTCGTCCAATGGCAAGCCCTTTTGTTTATTAATCCTTTCCCAATTCTGCACCCCCAAAGGCGGGCCACGATTCAACAGAGTGTTGCAACACTCTGTTGCAACACTCTGTTATTCTTTCTCTTCCTTCCTTTTCATTATATTGATTTTTTTAGAGAACCCCCACGCCCTAGGTGTCTCCAAAGCGCAATTTGAAGAGGTTTTTCGATGCCTGTTTCACTGCTCTGGACAGTCTTTTGTCCGCGTCGAACGAACGGAAATCGGACAGTGATCACGCGATCGGAGCGGCGCTTGACCTTCATGGAGGTGGACGCGGCCGGCCAGGCGTGGAATATCTCGCCACGGAGCCGACAGCCAGGCCGGGAAGCGTTGGAAAAGGACTTCCGATGGTCTATGACGTTGCCGGCGCCCACGGAGCCGTTACAAGCGGAGGAAGCTTTGCGCGAGGCCACGCGCCAATGGAAAATCCGGATTTCGGAGATGACGCCCTTGAACCGCGCGGCCGTTGTTTGCGCGGTTAAACGAGCTAATTACAGAGTTTCGCTTAGCGGCTTGACTGGCGCACGTCTAATGAGAAGTTTCGCCGGCATGAGAAGTGATTTTCACGAATGCTTGCGCTGTGGAAACCGTTGGATGGGTCGATCGAGCTTTAAAGGCGATGCCGGCGCCCCGAAGCGTTGCGCGTTGTGCCGATCGCCACTGTGGAACAAAAAACGTAGCTATGGCCTTTGGAAGAAACCACCGGCCGCGGCCGCGGCCGATCGCATTTCCCGCGGAGTTATGCGCGGCCAGGTGAAACGCCGGCCAAAGTCCAGACGGGAGCTTTGGCAGAAAAAAGGCCGGCCGATTTAATTGCTCATTTCGGCCGAAATGAGCAATTGCGCCCGAGAAGCTCGAGGCGAAATCCTCTCATTTCGATTTGAGGAGAAAAAAAGCCAGAGCAGCGATCGCCAAAATTACAAGGGACAAGCCGCCTGTCCCGCCTGTCCCCTGCCCTGCTTGAAAATTACTCGGGATGAGCGGCGCCATGGCTGCCTGTGGTGGCAACGGTACCGGCGTTTTCGGTTTCGCCGGCGTTTTGGCTTTGCCTGGCTTTTGCGGAATGACGAAAAGGCCGGCCGGCTGTTTCCCGGCCAGGGTTTTCTTCAAATCGGCGGACAGAAACGGGTTGGAGGTGCCTACGATCGCATCGCCCGAGCCTGGCCAGGATATGCGCAGGAAAGGCGCCTTTGTGCCGTACAACGCAAACGCGCGGTTTTTCGGCGCCACTTCGAAGATCGTTGCGCGATTCTGATTGAGAAACGACTTGAGCCGCCCGGCTTGCTTGGCCGCGATCGATCCGTGGATCAAATCGTATTGCTTGGCCAGTGGACTACCGGCCGGAGGTGGCGTTATCGACGCGGAGCCGCGGCTAGGGATGTAGACGCGGTTCAGCCAGTCAACGAGCGCCGGACTTAGAAGGCTTTTCGTCGATGTGTTCATTCAACTGGCGCCGGAGCTTGGCGTTTTGCCATAGGGCAAACGCGTTTAAGGCGCCCAAGACGGCCGCGCCGGCCAATTCTCCGGCCGGACCGCCAACGGTTGCGCCTACGGCCGGCAGAATGCGTGCAACAGCCCCGGGAACCGCCTGGCCGGTGACCGGGTCGATCGTAACGAACGGGTTGCCCTCGCCAGTGGCGCAAGAGGCAGTGACAAGCGCCATAACCGACAGGAAAGCCCCTAGGAGCAAAACCACCACTATCCTAGCCCGCGCCGGTGGCAAAGGCTCGCCTACGCTCAACTGTGTGCTTCGGTTCGGCATAAAAAACGGTTCAGGCCGCGGAATGGAGCTTTTCGCGGAAATCGGTGTCTCCCTTTAAAGCGGCTTCCAGACAGGTTACCCGCGTGTTGAGTCTGTCCACCGTCGTAATGAGCCGGCGTAGGTACCATCCGACAATACCGACGCAGGCGTTGAGCGCGGCCAAAAGGAGAGCTTCACTGCCGATCGTGACGTTCACTTTTCAAGCCGGGTCCGGGTCCGGGACTGGCGCCGGTGCTGGCGCCGGTGGCGGGTCTTGGAAAGCCGGCGTTTCCACCATGGGCGTGAGTTCGGCCAGGGCAAAGTAGTCGAAGCGGTATCCGATTTTAATTCTCGAATCGCCCCATTCGTCGAAGACTTCGAGCTTCGAGGGCAGTTCGCCACTGGCCGGCCCGATTAGGAACACCTGGCCGACATCCACTTGCTTGCCGCGGCCGTCTTGCTTTTGGCCCATGGCAACGAGCAAGCCCACGTTTTGCCCGTCTGTCACAAAAATGTTTTTCTCTGCGGTCTGGCCGTTCTTAAGTTTCATGCGAAGTAATCTTCAAAGGTTGTTTCTCGATCGGGTAGCACGTTAACGCCTGGCTGCGGTTGTGGTGGCGTCAGGCCATCGGCGCGGCCAAATCCCCACTCAAAAGCCGGCGCCAGATATTCTTTCAGATACCACAGTCCGACGAAAACGCCCACGACGGGGTTAAGCACGAAAAGCGCCACAGCAACGGCCACTTTGAGAATCGGTTGCGCTTCCAAAGCCGTGTTAATCGCGGCGATCGGCTTGCCTACGTATTCGCCGACGAAGTCAAAAACTTTGCCGGCCACGTCCACGGGAAGCTTCAGCCAGGTCAGAGTCCTTTGCAGCCAGCCAGCCAGCACATTGTAAACGGCGCCGATCGTCGCGATCACTGGTGGCAGGACCAACAAAAGCAAGAGCAACAGAACCGCGATCGGCCAGTGCTCACGCCAGAATGTTTTTAGGGCTTTCACTTAGCTGAGAGTGTCCATGATCCATCGCCACCGGCCGGTGAAGGCTGCGCTGGAAATTTGGTCCGTCGCTTGAATCGAATCAAAACGCACGTCGAGCCGGCCGGAGTTTGGTACTGGCAGGCCAGTAATCCAGGAATTGAAAATTTCGCCAGAGAGCGCCCCCGTTCCCGCGGTGTTGGCCGTCCAGTAGTAATCCCTTGTCAGGCTTGCGGCTTGCGTCGTAACGGCCAGCGTTGCCCAGATATCGCCCGTGCCATCCCGGCCGGCCACAACGGCCCGACGATTGGCGACATTAGCGTCAGTGACCATTCGAAAGCGCATGGTCTGGAGTTCTTCCAGCATCAAAGCATCCGGCAAAGTATATTGCAGGTTGGCGCCGGCCGCGGGATTGGACGGCCGAATAATTCGCGTGTGCGCTTGCGGAGGTTCGTAAAAGCCGCGCGAGATGAATTTTCCACCGCCCAAGTGTCCACCGCAAATCACGTGAAAGCCCAGAATTGTGCTATCACTTGCGACCACAACGAGATCAAGCACAGCGTAAATCTGTCCCGGCCGAATGTAGGAACTGTCCTGATCGTGGTAGATCGTCGCGTCGGTGATAAAGCCGGCGCCGAGCTGCACCGTGTCATCGGTCACTTGTTCGCTATCCGCGGCCACGGTTGAGCCGGTGAGATGTGCAACGTGATTTGTGCCGTCTTGTCTCCGGAGGTTCACGCGTGCTTTAACCGTGACCGCCTGATCGGCGATGCAACGCAATCTCAAATAGCAATATTTCGGTGTGATCATGCCGGGAAAGTTCTAGCCAAGTGGCGGAGTAAGCCAGAGGTGTCCGACAGCGGCATAAGCCGCGGCCGCGGCCAAGCCAGGGGAATAGCCCAATGCGTAAATGTAAAAATGGTAGACTTCCCAAAATGCCTCATTGTAGCGGTAGTTATTGACGCTGGCGCCCCAGGTGCTCCGGACGGCCGGGTACATGTCCCGATCGAGTCCGAAATAGTAGGTGTAATCGGCGTTGCTTGATGCGTTCTGTGAAATGTCGTCGTTGAGTTCGCCGACACCTTCAACGAGCAAGCCGAGGAAAATTCGCGGCAACTGTGGCGGTTGCACGATCGGCGGTTTTGGTTCTGGCGGAGGGTTTTCAACATTCAGCTTTCCCCTACGTTTTTTTTTAAGCTGAGACAGGCCATGTAGACGCGCACACCGGACACCGTGCCCGATCGCGCTTTCACCTGGCTTATGTTGTAGGTGATTTCGTCAAAATCGCCGTCGATCTCGAAAGGCCCGATCGTTAAACGGTCGTTCTCAAAACTCCGCGGCAATTGCACGCTAAGAGCATTTGGCCCCTGGCCGACAATTCGCGCGGTCGAGTCAACGAGCAATTCGCCGGTTCCGTCTGTGTCCGGAATATCGCGCGCGACACTGGCCGGCAGTTGCCCGACTTCCCGGCCGGAGCGCTTCAGACTGATATAGCCGCGGACGTAGTGATTAACCGGAGGTTGCACGCTCGTGCGCGTTTCAGCGTGGAAATAAATTAGGCGCCGCGTGAGTTCGATCGGCACATTGATTTTGAGAAGGTCCGCGCCGGCCCGCGGGCTGGAGGTGTTTACGAAATCGGCTTCGACAAAGTGCGATATCTGGCCGGAGCCGAATTCCGCGGCGTTGCGCTTGGCGTCGTATGGCCCTTGCCAGGCCCGGCGCTCTTTCAACGAGAGGTGACCGCTATCGCCTACTTTTCTCATTGCCTATTCCAATCGATCACGTAGTTCGGCCGATCGATCGGCCCGGTCAGTGGCCCTTGTGGCCCGGTCAAAAAGCTGTCAAAGGCGTTCCAGTCGTAATAGCTGCCGGCATTCGAGGTCAGAGGGACGATCGACGGCGCGGAGGTGTTGCCCTTCACTGCGGCGTTATTGGACTGTGTCCGCGGCCAGACACTCCCCACGGCGCGGACAAGGTCCGACAGAGCTTTGCCACCGGTGGCGATGTATTGCCCGAGGTTGTCTTGCCGGGAAACGCCGGACACCAAAATGTTTGGTTGCGCGTTTTGGGTCGTGCCGCGTTGGGACTGATACCACGGCAAAAGCCGATCGAGGAAAGAGCCTTCCGGACTGGTTAAACCGCCAGCAGAGGCGGGCTGCGGTTTCCGCATGAGCAGAAACACGATCGCGCCAACAGCCAGGATAACGATCAGGTTTTTGTTATTCATAGGGATTCTTCCGCTTGGACAGAAACGAGAACACGATCAGGCCAGCGAAAACCCAGAGGATTGTTTTGCTACTCATAAGATTAAAATTTGTTCCAGCCCTTTGCGGATCCGGCCGACGTTCGGCTAGGTGACTTCGGCGCCGGAGGTGGATTGTTGCGCGCGATCGCAATCTTTTGCGCCGGCGTTAAGTCCTGGCGCCGGCCGATTTGTTGCGCCGGTGGTGGCGGAGGTCCGACGATGATCGAGGGTTGCTCACTAAACCGGCTTCCGAAGTTGCCGAAAATTCCGCCGAATGGTCCCGTAGGCGCCGGCGCCGAGCCGTTGGCAGAGGGTTGCGCCTGGCCGCCGTTGCTACGAGACAGCCACATGAAGAGTACGACACCGGCAGCCAGGTAAAGCCAAAGTTTGTTTTTCATTTCGACAAAAGGACAAAGGCCACCACAGCAACGATCAGAACGAGAGGCAGAGTGAGATCCATCGCCGGCGCGGCCGCGGCCGGCGCCTGGCCGGCAGGCTGGCCGGCTTTGAAAATCTGATCGCGCCAGCCTTCAAATACTTGTTGCCAGGTTAAACCGCCCGTCGAGTTCTGCGCGTTGCTGTTGCGCTTCTGTTCTGCGGCCGCGAGCCTGGCTTGTTGCTTCTCTCGCTTTTTTGCTTCGCTCTTTGCGTCCGACTTCGCGCCCTCAGTCGCAGCGATTTGGTAGCCGAGTCCGGCCACGCCGGCGGCTGCCGCCACGGCCGTGGCGATCGCCGGCAGAGCTAGGACCCATGCAACGGCGAAAGTTGGTTCGAAGGTAAGCACGCGCTACGCCTGGCCGGCGCCCACAAAATGCAAACGCCGGCCAGGTTCATGGGTTAAAACTTGATCGCCTTGTAGGCGCTCAAATCGCCGAAGAACCGGTGTCCAACGAGATTGATCGAGCTTGCGATCGTTGACGCGGCCGGCGTTGTGACGTTGCCGATCAATTCCAGCTTAAGGCCGGAGTTGGCCGGGATATTGGCGTCCAAACATGAGCCGAGTTCGCTGGCGTCGTGAATCTCGTCAGTGAGAAAATCCAAGAACACACACGACGGCGATTCAACACCGGAGCCGGTTCCCCGGGCGCCGGCGAAATTGGCCGAAATGATATTTGTGTTGGCTGCGACGTCTTCGAGCACATAGGCCGCGGTCAGCGGTCGAGACATATCGTTGATCGTCTTCAAGTGCTTCTGGCGCCAATCTTGGAACACCACTCCGCCCGCTTCCAGGCGCCAGCGTGTTTCCGAGCCGGCCGAAGTGTTGGCTGATATCTCGTCGATCGTGCCTTTGGTCCCGCCTTTAATGTGGTACACGGCCAGGCCGGTATATTCGCCAGGCGTAGGCACTTCGATGCGTTGCTCCACGTCCGTGAGCGAGCCGGCCAAAGTCTGTTGCTTCTCGATCAAGTCACCGTTCAGGAAACCGCCCGTGCTGAGAATCTGATCAGTGACTGCCTTTGGCATTTCGCGCCGCTTCAAAATAATGTCCGTGTGAACGCTCGTAACCGGGTCCGTGTCTGTCCCGTCGAGGTCCGCGGCCGCGCCGGTCTGGATGGTCAAGATCGGGTCTTGCGGGTAGAGATGGACAGGCAGCAAACAACGAGTCCGGAGCGGTTCATTAATCTGCGGAGGTGCAAACGGTATCCGGTAGTCGATGCGATAGATGCCGGTCGTTTCGTAACGCTTTTTGCGCGTGCCGGACAATGCGGCAAGGGTTGAATGAGACAGAGTGTGTCCGGCGTTCGCGCAGTAGATAAGCAAGCCAGGCCCGGACACGTTCACCACGTTTCGAGGCTGGTTGCCGTCGTTGATCTCGAGCGTGAGCTTTTTAACGATGTTCAACAGCCCGAAAGTGATCGCATCCGTCAAAGCCGCGTTGTCAACGAGGACTTCCGTAGAGACAATGATTTCCTCGATCGGCCAGGTGCGATCGATTTTCGCCTGCAACGTCTTCGATGCCAGGTTATCGGCTTCCGTCGTTGTCAGGTTCAAATCGTCGTTGCTGATGTAGGTCAGGCGTTTCTTGAGCAGCATGGCACTGGCAAAGCCGGCGCCGAAAACTGCCTCTTTGATTTCCGGAAAGAAGAGCGAGCCGCACACGGCCAGGCCGGTGAAGATCAGCACAGCGTAAAACGCGCAGTTGACGAGACGATCAAGGCCAGCCTGGCGCTTGGCCAGCTTTCGGCGAAAGTTTGCTTTAGACATAGTCGAGAGGGAAGAGGGTTGCAGTTGCGCCGGTTCGTTAGGCCGGCAGAGGGACGATCGTTTCCGGGTTGTAGAACCAAGCGGACACCGGGATGCCGGTAATGCGTTCCGCGAGCTTCAACGTGAGATTCATCAGCGCGAAAGCCAGGGCAACGCGGACGGTGAATTTGAGAAAGGTTTTGATTTCCATACGGGTTTTCAGTTTTTCACTTTCCCCGGATGAATCGGCGCCAGGCCGCGGAAATACACTGTGAGAAGACACGGTCTGACTAGACAGAGAGGCACCGATCGTGCTCCGTTGACGGTGTGAAAAAGTGGCAACTGCAAGGCGCAAAGGCTCAGTTCTCGCAAGTGGTCGATTTGGCGATCAGTGAGGGTCCGCAATTAATCACGCGTTACGATCGGCCGATCGCCGTCGTTGTGTCCTCCGAGGACTTCGAAATTGACGCGGAGAAGCTTTCGAAGCTGGCAGTCGAGAAAGTCCGGCGCAAAATTAAGCGGCTATTGCCGCACCTGGCCGCGGCCGTGGAAATCGGCGAACCGAAAAAGGAAAAATGACACGAGAGGAAAAGCGTTTGCTGGCGCGTGCTTACCGGGATATAAAATTTTGGTGCGCCGGGACTGGCTACGACGAGCCACATTGGCGCGGAGAAGGATTTGATTTACTCCGAAAGCTTCTTTCCCGGCCATCGCTTGAAGCCTATTTTGACGATGACTACCACTTCGACGGTTTGCCGGCGCGGAGGTTCTGCAAAAAGCTGGATTGCTTTGGCGGGTATTAATCCGGACGCGGCACACAGTTCGCCGAATACCACACCACAAGCTGAGCCAGGGAGCCGTTAACACCCACGCGGCGCCGGAGCTTGGCAATGTGAAAGTCCACCGTGTTAATGTGGATACCGAGGTCGGACGCGATCGCCGATCGTTTCTCACCTTGCAACAGCCTGATCAGGATTTCATTTTCCCGGTTTGTTATTCTCGTTTGGCTCATGCGTTGTCTCCGTGCTGGTTTCGACGTTGCGCCAGATATAGCCGCCAGGGAATTGCAAAGCCTTCACTGTCTCCGGATTAAATCCATCCTCTTCCAGCCAGGCGAGCGGTAGCCTGTCCGTGTGCTGAAAGGTGATTATGTCCGTGATCTGGCCCCGGATGGCGTCGTTCACCTGATTAACCCGTTGCGCGATTATTAAAAGGTCGATTTCGTGGCGCCGGCCAATATCTAGAATTTCCTGAAAAGCCGGAGGGACTCCGCCGCGGCCCGGCCGGGTGAATTTCTGGATTTCATCGACGGCCAAAAGCTTGGCGCCCTTTAATTGTTGCGAGACGGCCAAAACCCAACGGCTGAAAAATGCAAACGCGGAGGGAAAATCGCCGGGGAACATTTCAGCAGGGTCAAAGCAGACAAGGCCGGTTTTCAGCGCCAGGTGCAGATCGTCCAGGGTCCGCGCCGGAGTTATTTTTAATTTCCGGGAAAATTCAAGGTCCGGGTCAAAAATGAATTTAACGGTTCGTTTCCCGAAATAGACACCCAGCAGCAAAAACAAAAAGAGACTGGATTTTCCCGAGCCGGATTTTCCGGTTATCAGGATTTTTTTTGGCCGATGGTTCCAGTTCAAGCGGCGTTAGCAGTTTCCGGAGCCGGCGCGGCCGGCGCGAATTGATAAGCAATTTTTTTGCACTGGATAGAAATTCCACCGAGCCAAAGCGCCACGCCACCAATTAAAGCGGTTTCTTCAACGTACTGAAAATTTAACCCGTATTTTTTCCAGCAGCCCATGGCGCCGACGCGGACAAGGTTTTCGGTTTTGTCACCCATCCTGGCCATTTTGCCGGCTTGCTCCGCAAAAGAATTATTTTTGGAGTGAGTAAAGGCATACGATCGCATCATGCCCTCCGCCATGTCGTTGGCGCAGCCAATTAAGCCGGCGACCACCGCTTTAACCATTTCTTCGTCAAAAGCCGGCTGATTAACGGGCTGGCCAGTCGAAGGATTAACGGCGCCAGGCGCCGAGCCAGGTGTTTTACCGGCGCCATTGCCCACGCCCGCCAGCGGAATTTTTCGCGGCCGTCCGGGTCCGCGTCTGGGTTGTTCGGTAAAATGTTGCTCAAGAGCCTGGCGCCCCACTCCTGAGAGGTCCGGCAGAGGTGCAGTTGCACCAAGAGGGCTCGTTGTTGTTCCGGCGTCAGTTTTCGCGGCGTCAATTCCGGCCGCGGGTTGTTGTTCATCGTTCACAGGGCAAGATCGGTTTCGAGGATTTTTTGCGATGGTCCAAGCCACTGGTAGAAAAACCCGTCCGATTTTTTCCGGAGCCGGTAAATGTGCGGCGAGAGAGAATCGAAAATCAGGGTTTTGCGCCGGGCAGATATTATCCGCCCGTGCAAAGGTCCGCCCTTCGCGGGAATTTTCACCCGAGTAACCACGCAAAATGGTTATCGGTCGAATTTCCGGAAAAATTAATTAAAGAAAAGGCGCCGGCGTTGTTTTCAATCCTTTAGGGATTGAACCTAAACCCCTGCTTTGCTGATCGCAGGTCAAACAACTACCGGCGCCAATGCCAAGCAACAGTTGCCGCGACTACGGACTATCAGGACGGTTTTTTGCCGCGGCTGCATTTTGCGCTGTTGCTTGGAAAATCAAAAACGACTGCCCGCGGAGTTCCGCCGCTTGTCGAATTCCAAAACCGCGCGGCACATTAAAACCGTTGCTTCGTCTTTGACGTGCCACGGCCAAAGAGCTTTGAGCAGGTCAAGGCCGGCGTCGTTGACGCTCACGATACCTTGCTCAAGCGCAACGCGAATCGGACAAGCGAAAGTGACAGTCGGCGGAAAATTAAATTGCACTTTGGCCGTTACGCCAGGATTAGCCGCCCGCCACTTTTGCGCGCGTTCGTACATCTGCTTGAGTTGCGCGCCGTAATTTTTCTGAGCCTTGAGAACCTTTTTCTTGTTCATCTCACTTTTATGGGGATTCTGAATTTTGCGATCACGTAAACCGCGGCCGGCCGGAGGAGGTCGAAGTCATCGCCGCCCGACTGAACGACAGCCAGCGCAAAATTTTTCTGCCAGGCGTGCCCCAACATTCCCGACTGATACGCGTTAACAAAAGTGTCTTTGATAATCTCCTCCGAGCGATCGCCGTGCATCAGTAGTTCGACGTGACGCGCGGCGTCGCTCAGAAGGTTGATTGTTTCAGGACTCAGCATTTTCAGCAGCGTGAGCCTTAAGGCCGCGCCGGATAAATTCCTGCAGAGATTGTAACTGTGTAGCAGAACTAAACAGCGACATGGCCGCGGCTTCAATTTCCGCAATTGGCTCCGGAGTATTCTGCGCGACCTTGGCCGCGTAGTACATGCCAACTTTAAAGCCAGCGAAGAAGATTTTAAATTCTTCCTCAGTCATTGGGGCATCCTCGATGCACGATCGGCCGATCGTCGTTCGCCTGGCGCCGAGGTGCGAAAGGGAATTCCTCCTGGCGCAATTTCTTTTTGCCGTCCGAAGGTTGCGGCCGGTAGATGCGATCAAGGCTGGCAGCCTGGCGTAGTCGTTCGAACAATTTTGCGGTTTTCATTTGCTTGGTTTGGTTTATGATTCCGCCGCTTGGCAGTTTGGAATTTGGCCGGCGCACAGCGGCACAACGCGCCGGCCAAAATTTTAAGCGGCCGCGATTTCCTCCTTGGTCCGCTTGAAATCTTCGAAAGCCTTTGCCGCGGCATCTGGATCGCCGCGCCTGGCCGCGGCCGGCCGCGCCGGTTGAGGCTTGCGCCTGGC
>Ga0137353_1000166_pt1 | contig 12426 bp, 13 predicted proteins | sample EasRivERMLT760_2_FD_104759 | JGI IMG/M metagenome (GOLD analysis project Ga0137353, IMG submission 104759) | Soil microbial communities from meander-bound floodplain in the East River, Colorado, USA - East River MetaG ERMLT760_2 | ecosystem: Environmental > Terrestrial > Soil > Floodplain ...
GATGTAGAGTGAGTCCACGCCGACCTGGCGCGCGCGCAGCATCGGGAAGGACACGGAGAAGACTTCACTCCGGTAGTGGATCATCACCGGCGTGAAGCCCTGGACCGGCTGTCCGGCGCGGTCGCGGGCGGTCGGGGCAAGGGTGAAGAAACTGAACTCCTCTCCCACACGCAGGGTGATCTCGGTAGTCGCGAGCATGATGGTATCGACGGCTGTGCCCCGCTCTTGCTCCCGCGCGATGTCGGCGGCAGTCATCGTACCGCCGCGAACCACTGTCGTCTCGGTGCGGACCCGTGGCGCTCCAACGACGGGAGCGGGAGGCGACGTCCGGCAACCAACGACGACGGCGAATAAGGTCAATACGAGTGGTGCGCGCATTCAGGTCCTCGGTCCGTTGTTGGGTGGTACAACCTGCGACAGGCCAGCTGTGGCCTTCCCATTATAGATGCGGCGCGGCGGCCGCGCTGACCCGCTGCTCCACTTCCTCATGCAGCGTGAACGACATCCTCGGAACCGACACCTAGCCAAGCAGCAGCGTCGTGAGCGCGAGCCCGACGGCGATCGCGATGAAGCTCACCGCAGCGATCGCCCGGTGTCGGCGGCCGACGGCGGAGTAGTAGCGACCCGACGCGGCCAGACCGAGCAGCAGCACGCGATCCCGATGCGCCCTCCCCTCCTCGGACAGATTGCGCAGCGACCGGGCAAGATGGTAGGCGGGAACGACGAGCGCGAACGCGAGGCCCAACTGGATGTAGGCGAGCATGTCAGGGTCCTCTTCGAGCGCGGGTCAGCCAAGAGTGCGGCCGTGCAGTGGCCGCTTCATCTAACTTATCGGACCCGTACGAACTCGCCGCCTGGGGCCTCGAACTGCCGCGCAGGTTGCGTTCGCTCGATTGCCGTCAACGAGTATCGTGCCGCGCGCTCCACTTGCGGAAGCCGGCGCCGCCGAGGGCACCGATCGCGGGCCAGCCCACGAGCATCCACGCGCCATCGCCTCCGACGCCCACCATCATCAGGCCCACGAACGTCCCGCCAAATGCTCCCGACACCACGAAGCGCACGGTGCGGCCGGGCCCGTCGCGTCGCTCCCAGGTGCGCGTCCAGTAGAACATGAACCCGGCAAAGCCGAAGCCAACGATCCATATCGCCGCGAGCACCGGCAAGCGATCCAGCCCGCCCCGCAGCAGGAGACGACCGCCGCCAACGACGATGCCCCAGAGCGCACCGTAGAGCATGCCCTTCAACGCGAAGTCGATCGCGGACGGTTCAGCTCGTGCGGGCGCCGTCTCGCTCGGACGCGAGGGACCGTTGACCACGTCTGGTTCCAATGTTCGCTCCGTGTGCCTCACGCCAGGTTGTGCAGCAGCGGTTCAAATGGTCGCGGCGGCCTCGAGTCACCGACCGCCGCCAGGTCGGCACGCGCTCAACGGCGCCGACGACGCTGCGGCGGAGGCGCGATGGTCACGGGCACGCGAATCCTCATGTCCACGACCGTGAACCGTCCATACGCGTCCGGCCCCACCTCGCCGGGGAGGAACCGCCACTTGGGAAGGACGGCCAGCACCGGCGCCACGAACGCGGTGTCGCTGCTCGAGATCACTTCAACCGTCGTCAGGTCGATGGCGCCGTTCGCGCGCACCAGGAACTCGACGATCACTCGACCAGCGGTCGGTGTCCTCGACGTGTCCTCGAGGAGGGCGCGTGGGTACTCGGGTGCCCGGTTGCTCGGCATCGGCGCCGGTGCCCGCTCGACCCTGACGTCGGCGGACTGTGCCGACGCGGTCCCCGCGAGCGCGACGGCCGAGACGACGAGGATGATGAATCTGGAGAGCATCGGTGAGGTGGTAGGAGTCGGCGTGCTCGGCCGAACATCGTGAATGTCAGTCGCGGGCACCATTGGCGGCTGGGCGAACCAGCGCAGCCAAGAGCGCGACGCCTGCGCACAAGGAGAACACCCAGACGGCCCAGTCCAATGCGTACCAATTGGCCGCCCGGCGCTGCAATGCCGGATCGATAGCGTCTCTATAGCCCACCGCGAGCATCTCCGCGAACGTGGGTTCCAAGAAGACGCCGGCAACGACTCCACCGAGCACGAAGACAGCCATGGCGATCAGCAGGAGGTTACGGCGCTGCGTCTTCCAGTTGGCGGCCAGGGCCACTACCAGGAGAAGTGCAGTGATCGGAGGAACCGTATCCCAGAACCTGCTGCTGTCGTAGCCGTACGCCCCCTCGAACAAGGCGAACGAGCGCGGTGGCGCCTGCACCACGGTCCGCACGATGACAGACACTGCGAACAGCTGGGCGCCGATCTGGATGAAGCAGCTGGCGGCAGCTGCCATCAAGGTCACGTTGCGAAAGTTGAAGTCTCTCATGGACTCGTTCGGTTCATGTCGCGGCGCCTCATCCGTGTTCGAAGTGCGATGGTGGGGCCATCAGTTGATCACGGGCGAACCAGTAGTGCGGTACCAGGCGGTAAGGCAAGCGCGGGATCGTCCCGAAGGACGCGACGCCACGCGGTCTGACGAATCCGCGCTTCAACCAACCGAAACCCGATAGGCAGATACCAGAGCGCAGCGCTGACCGGTCGCGCGTCCGTCGCGGTCGGTCGGCGATCGAATCGAAGATACGGTACTGATCCGCCGTCACAGATGTAATACAGCGACCACTTGTCGTCGGACTCGCGCGCGGGCGGCGCGGAGTGTCGATAGCCATGGGCCAGAGCCCATATCGAGTCGCCCGACGGTGTCTCGTACCGTGCCCACCACAGCACGAGCGTCGAACGCAGGTTCCTCGTCGTGTCTTCGACCACGTGCCACGCGAGCAACTCGGATTCGATCAGGCGTCCCGGTACCCTGACCGGCGGCCCACAGAATCCCGTTGGCGCCGTGACGAGCGTCCGTGATGTCTCCCACTCCCATGCCGGCACAGGGTCCGCTGCGATCTGCGGCTCCGCGCTGGTCGAGCGCGCGTCGCGGAGAGCCAAGGTCGCCACGCTGAGCGCGACGAGGACAACGGAGTGGCGAGGAGGGAACATGATGGATGGTGGGTCGCCCGTCAGGTGGCACGCGGCCGAAGCCAGATCAAGTATCCGGCTCCCAGCGCGGCACCCGCCGTCCCGAAGATCAGCAAGAACAGGAACGCCTCGGGTTTCAGTAGCGCTTCCCGGCGAAAGCCACCAAACGCGGCGAGCACCAGTGTGGCAGCACCCACGCTTTGGATCACCGCCGCGCCCGTCATGATGAGCACGGCTTGCCCGGTCGTGGCAGTGCGGCTCACCAGCCACATTGCCGGCGCGTACACGACTGGCGCGGTCAGGGCGAACATCAGGCCTGAGTATAGGGCCGCGGCGCCGAGATCCCCGGAACCCATCGGGCGACCGCTCGAGATCGAGCCGACGATCCACCAGAGAAGCACTCCCAGCGCCCACGAGCCGACGAACAATCCGAGGAGTCGCATCAGTCCGTTCAGAGCTGTCCAGAGAACGTCGAGTTGTGCTGTGGCCGTTCCGATAGTCGCGGGGTGGCGGCCACGCCGATCCGTGCCGTAAAGAAGAAGGCGGGGCGGCCGCCCCGCCACCGTAGCCGGCCATCGGTCACCAACCGCCGCCAGGTGCCGCGAGCGCCGACACCGGGAGTCGGCTGGTGATGGCCTACGGAGCTGATGCGGGTGGATACGTCGCCTTCGTGCGCTTGAGCATCGCGTTGACGGTTTCGAGCGCAGCTTGGGCACCCGCGCTCGGCGCGCCCATCCCCCGCGGGAACAGGCGCGCGTGCCAGTACACCGGAGCAGGTGATCCGTACTGCGAGAAGAGAAGGTCGAATGCGAACTCGCCCTCCAGCCCCGTCGAGACGCTGTCCGACGACGTCGGCAAGCCGCTGCGCACCGCAGGCGAGGTTGTAAGCGCCAGTGCAAACGAGTCGAGGTCCTCGCGCGCGATGCGAGCTTCCGACTTCCCGGTGATCCGGCCGTGCGGCATCACTAGGCTCGAGACGGCGACCGTGTCCCCCGCCTCGACGAACGCAACCACGTGGTAGCTCCAGAGCGGTCCAACGGGTCCCACGACCAAGAGTGCCCGTAGCTGAACGCCGCAGCGAATCGCCTCGGCTTCGATCCCGACGGCGAGGTCACGCTTGTCGACGTGATAGCTCGTCGGATAGTCCGCGAACATCGGAGTCCGCGCGGTCGCGGCCGCGAACAGGACTTCGCGCATGAACGCGGTGCGCGATGCACCCTCGTTGCGGTCGAGATCCGCAGCGATGCAGGCATCGACCTCCGGACCTGCGGGCCGCCACGTAGCCAGCATAGCGGCAAGAACAACAACCGCTGGCCCGAGCTGCGCCAAGGGAGCCTCCTCCAGTGTTTGGGCGTGCGTCTACCGTCAGGTGGTGCTGTGGCCGTTCAAGAAGTTGCGGGGCTTCCGGGCGTGAGCGTTCGAGTGAAGCGCACCCCGGACCTCGCGTAGCCCAGCCGCTGATAGAACGCATGCGCCTCTTCCCGCTGCAGGCCCGAGGAGACGCTGACGCGTTCTGCGCCGTTCGCCGCAGCCCACGCCTCCGCCGCGCCGACCAGCGCCCGACCGATGCCACTCCCGTGATGCGCGTCGTCGACCGCGAGGGTGGTGAGCCACGCAACGGGAGCGGTGGCGTGAATGGAGTCGAATAGGTGACAGGTGATCACGCCGACGACCGCACCCTGGTGCTCCGCGACCAGCGCCGTCGCACGACCGGTGATGGCGAGTCTCGTGAGCCGCGCGCGAACATCCGCTGCGAGCGCGGGATACCCGAGCTGGGTCAGCAGCATCGCCAGCGTATCGGCATCGGTGTCAGACGCTTCACGAATGCGCATAAGCGGAAGCAGAGTGGGTCCACGGAGAGCTCACCCTGAAACCTGACGCCCCGCGCGAACGTCTGCCATGTATGCCGATGCACCCCACCGCATTGCTGCAGTCGCTCGCGAGCGACGTCCGATTCGCCCTCCGCTACTTCTCGCGCCACAAGGCGACGACCGTGATTATCGTCGCGGTCCTCACGCTCGCCACCGGCGCGAACATCCTGATCTTCTCGCTATTCCAGGGGATGTTCCTGCGCCCGGCTCCGAACGTCCCCGACGATCCGGCGCACGCCCTCGTTTGGATGCAGGAGCGGCCTGCGCCGACTGCGAGCTGGGACCTGATCGACCTCACTGGGGCGCAGCTCGGCCAACTCGCCGAGCGCCGCGAGACCTTCGTCTCGGTCGCGGCCTGGGTGGAGGAGTACGTGATCCTTGCCGGCGGCGACAGCGCGGGAGCGCAGAACGCCCCGGTCACCTTCGTCACCCCGAACTACTTCACGACGCTCGGCGTCCCGATCAGTCGTGGGCGCAACCTGCTGCAGGAGACCGACGGTTCTTTCACCGCCGACCTCAGCGCCGTGATGGCCGAGATCCCCGCCGAGCAGCTGTTCGGGTCACCGGAGAAGGCGCTGGGGAAGCGGCTGCTCGTGAACAAGATCCCGGTCGAGATCGTCGGCATCGCGCCGCGGCGCTTCCGGGGTGCGACGCGCGACGACGTTGAGCCGGTGCTCTTCATGCCGATGAGCGCGCGCAGCGATCTCATCGGTTCCAATGCCCGCTGGATGGACGACGACAAAACCCAGGCCCTCCGCGTCTTCGCGCGGCTGGCCCCGGGAGCGACCTTCGAGCAGGCCACGGCCGTCGCCCAGCAGGTCGCGATCGCCACGCTGCCCGACTCGGCCGACCGCGTCGGCATGACGCGGATGGCTGACGTGCGGCACCTGGGGGACGTGCCGCCATGGGACGCCGGCCTCGAGCTCATCATGATCTTCACGCTGATGGGGGCCCTCGGCCTGCTGATCCTGCTCGTCGGCTGGATGAACGTCAGCTCGCTGATGGTCGCGGCGGCGGTGGCACGCCGGCAGGAGATCGCGGTGCGGCTCGCCCTCGGCGCCTCGCGCTTCCGCATCATCCGCCAGCTGGTCACCGAGTCGGCGATCAGCTCCATCGTGGGGGCGACTGCTGGGGCGATCGCCGCGTTCTGGGTGCTGCAGATGGTGGTGTCCCAGTCGGTGACAGGCGTGAGCCTCACGCCGGACCTCGGGACCTTCGCGTTCGTCTTCGTGCTGGCGGTGGGAACGGGGATCCTCTTCGGCCTGTCGCCGGCGCTCCACGCGACCGGAGGGAAGAACGGGGTGGCGGGCGCCATCCGCGACTCGGGGCACGGCGCCACCCGGAAGTCGCGGCTGCAGCGCACGCTGGTCGTCGCGCAGATCGCCCTCTCGCAGCCCCTTCTCGTGATCCTGTTGATCATGTTGCAGATGGTGGCGGCCGACTACGAGCCGATGGCGCCCGAGACGAGCCGCGAGGTGATCGGCGCGACGTTCAGGCCCAACCTCGACTCGAAGCAATCGGAGCTCGGTCCCCAACAGGTGGAGAAGCTGATCCCGCGGATCGCGGCGCGGCCGGAGGTCCGGGCGGTGGTGCCGGCGTCGGCGGGGTTCGATGTCCGCGGCGTCCACGTCCCGGATCGCGAAGGGCGGATCGCCGCGGGGGATACGGTTCCCACGGTGCTCCATCTCGAAGGCGCCGCGCCGGGGTGGTTCGGCGTGCTCGACGTGCCGATCGTCCTCGGGCGCGACGTGCTGCTGGCCGACACCGCCTCGAGCGACCGTCCGGTCGTCATCGGCTTGGACCTCGCACAGGCGCTCTATGGTGACGCGAACCCGGTCGGCCGGATCCTCTACTCGCCTGCACTCCGCGGCCTCGACCAGGACTCGATCGCCATGACCGTGGTCGGTGTCTACGATTCCCGTGTGAAGGTGCCGGGCATGCTGTGGGCGGGGACCACGTCGCGTTCGAACATCCCGTACAGGATCTACACGGCGCACGGGAAGGCCTGGCAGAAGGACCGGCTGCTGATCCGCACGCGTGGATCGGCGGCGGGATATCTCCCCGACCTGCAGCGGTTCGCGATCGCAGAAGCGCCGCAACTGCCGATCAGTTCGATCCAGACCCTGCAGCAGATGGATGAGCAGGAGTTCCGTGTGACGATGCGGGTCTCGCTCCTGGCCGCACTCGGCGGGCTGATCGCGCTCACCCTCGCCTCGCTCGGGCTCTACGGTGTGGTCGCGCTCTCGGTACGGCAGCGCACGCGCGAGATCGGGATCCGGATCGCGGTGGGGGCCGAACCGCTGCGGGTCGCGCGGATGTTCCTCGCCTCGGGGGTGAGGTCGGCGGTGGTCGGCCTGGCGATCGGGTTGCCGGTCACGCTCGCGGTCCTGCAGGTGCTCATCTCGCAAGGTGAGATGCGGATGTCGGGGACGCAGCCGATGTTCATCGGGGCGGTGATCACGGGGGTGCTCCTGGCGGTCGCGGCGATCGCGACGTGGATCCCGGCGCGTCGGGCGGCGCAGGTCGATCCCGGGCTGACGCTGCGCGCGGAGTAGTGCGGGTTCGGGGCGAGACTCAATCGACGGCCGCGCAAACGCTGCAACTGGTGCACGACGGAGGAACTCTATGCGGCGTGATGCTCAGTGTTGCACTTCAAAGTCGAGTTCAAGCACCGCCAGCACGGGACCACGCCGCGCGGACGAAGGAGAGGACGACCGCCGCGTAGACGGACGCAAGCCCCACGAGTAGTCCGAACGTCTCGCCGAGGAGGCGAGCCTCACCCTTGGTCACCGCCACGAGCCCGAGCACCGAGATGTTCAGACCAAGCAACACCAGCAGAACGACGGTTGTCCCCGTGATGGCGAGCACGCCGGGGAGGCGCGGCCGGTACACCAGGCTCAGGAGCACTGCCGTCGCGAACGCGAAGGCTGCCGTCATTGGTAGTGCGCGACCAATCAACTCGCGCGGCGGCTCGTTCGTCTGCAGCAGCGCCGTGATGGTGGTCACGGGATCGAACACCGCGACGGATGTCGCACCGAGGGCCACAAACATCGCCAGGAAGAGCAGGTTGAACCGCAGCCAGCCGCGCGATGACGGGGTCCTTACCGCCAGGAGATAGGTACCGGCCAGACAGCCACCGCAGACCGCGCCGGCGACCAGCATCGCCGGCAGAGCGAACCAGATCGAGCTGATCAGCAGCTGATGGACGACCGTGAAGACGAGAGCCGAGATGATGCCGGCGATGGCACCTATTCCGACGAGATGCGACGGTCCGCCAAGGCGAGTCACCACGACGATCACCGTTGTGGATGGGACGTACCGCGAACTCCGGGCGTGTGCCGAACGTCAGGTTGTGCTGCCGGCACTCCATAAGCTGCAGCGGCGCAGCCGCCGCTTCCATATCGTGACCGTCTGCACCAACCGTCGTTAGGTCGACGTGGCGCTAGTTGCTCAGCGCAATCATTCGACCGGAGGACGCGTCCAAGATCGCCCAGCCACTCGAATAGTCTTCCCACGCGACGCCGTACTCGGCAAGCACAAATGTCCTCTGGTCACGAGGCAAGCGAAAGAACATCCGCGGCCTGGTTTGGACGAGCTCGCTATTCGGACTCCATTCAGGGTGACCAAAGCTCGCGTGCGTGAACCGTGACTCTCGACGGTCGTACACGAAATAGAACGAGCCGCGCGGATCCCGTCCGTTCGCGATGCCCTGAATCCAAATGTGCAGAATCTCAGGATACTCGGCGGTGCTGAGTACTTCGCGAAGCCCCAGCGAGAGCAGCCGGGAGCGCCTATCTGCCGGGAGGTCGAGTAACGCTGCCGACCAGAGCGAGTCTGCTTTCGTTCTCAGGACCGCCGCGAGCGTCGAGTCGATTGGCGTGGGACGTCCCTCAATGAACTGCGGTTGGTCGGGACCGAACGCAGTGAGGATCGCAGTCGACCTGCCGGTCGCGCTGTGCGCGGCGAGCGCGCGCGAGTTGAGAGCACCGTATCGCTCAAAGAAGCGGCGTGCCCAAGTGGTATCCCGACTCGAGCCTGCGATCATCATGCTGTCCTGCATCACGCGCAGCGAGTCGAACAGTGCGGCGCCAGGATCGCGAACTGCTGATTCGAGCCGCACGTACAATTCGAAGTCAGGAGGCTCGTACGACCGGTTGAGGCTATCAAGGGTCACGCGGACTTGCGCGCCGCTGAAGGTCAGACCTCGTGTAGAGCTGATGGGAGGCAGATCGGCGGTCGAGACGCTGCGCGGAACGACTTGCCCTCGTCGGACGACCACCTGCAGCAGATGTCCGCCCCCGCCTTCAACAACCGCAAGAAGCGTGCTGTCTTGGGCGTCGGCCCTCGAATAGGCCGGCGCAACCATGAGGAGCGGGAGCGAATGGAAGAGTAGCAGAAGAGTGCGCATTTCCTGGTTCGCCTAACGTCAGGTTGTGCTGTGGCCGTTCAAATAGTTGCGGCGGCAGGGCCGCCGCCAGTAGCTGGCCGTCTCACAATAACGCGGCGGCCCTGCCGACGCTTCGCTAGCCGGCCATCAGTCACCAACCGCCGTTAGGTGGTGCTGCGTGGAACCTGCGGAGGCGCGCTCGCGAGTCGTTCACGACGTCGAGCCCAGGCGAGGCACACAGCAAAGAGCACTACGAGACTCGCGAAGAGCGCTGCGGTCAGCGACCACGGCACCTCCCCTCCGTCCTCGATCGCGACCAGGCTGAACAAGAGCAGGAAGTACGTCAAAGCGGTAAATCCGGCCTGAAGCGATTGACCGTGGCGGCCAAGCGCTCGGAACTCGTGACCGGTCACACCGTACACGAGACCTGTCACCGCACCGCCGAGCGCGGTGAGCAATATCGCTTGGAGCTCAACTCGAATAGGATCGAGTCGTTCGGGACGCAGAAACGAATCAACCAGATAACCAAATGCCGCGAGGCCACCCAGCCCGAGGCCGCCGACGAGCGCTCCACGACCGTAGCTGCGCCGCCTGGATCGCTGCGGGTTCAAGTCGATGCTCACAAGGAGGCTCCGAGAGCGAGACGAGTGCACGCCAATTCGCACTTGCGCATGTCCGCACACACACGATCGGTGGTGTCATCCGGTAGAATCAGGTAATCAACGCAACACCTGCTGAATGACCTCGGCCGGGGTCTTCCAGCCGAGGGTCTCGCGCGGGCGGCCGTTGAGGCGATCGGCGACGGCGTCGAGCTGCCGCTGAGTGAAGGTGGAGAGGTCCGCACTCCGAGGGAAGTACTGCCGGAGCAGGCCGTTGGTGTTCTCGTTGGAGCCGCGCTGCCAGGGGCTTTGCGGATCGCAGAAGTAGACCTGCACGCCGGTGGCGACGGAGAAGACGCGATGGTGCGCGAGCTCGGTGCCGCGGTCCCAGGTGAGCGAGCGCTTGAGATGGGTGGGCAGCCGCTTGATCTGCCGAATGAGCGCGGGAATCACGGCGGTCGTCTCCTTGCTCGGCACCTTCACGAGGATGACGAAGCGCGTCGCCCGCTCGACGAGCGTCGCGATGTGGCTGTTGTTCCTGCCCGCGATGAGATCGCCTTCCCAATGGCCGGGCACCGCGCGATCGGCGACCTCGGGCGGACGCTGCGAGATCGGGATGGCATCCACGATCTGGCCGCGCCCCTGCCCCTTCCGCGTCGCCGTGCGCGCGACGCGAACGCGCCGACGGCGGCGGAGCTCCTGGGTGAGCTCCTGCTTCAGGACGTTGCGCGACTGAATGTAGAGCGAGCGGTAGATCGTCTCGTGCGACACATGAAGCTCGGGCTGATGCGGATGCTCCTCGCGAAGCCGCGCGCTAATCTGGCGCGGGGACCACTGCTTGCCCAGCAGGTGCGCGACGCGGCGGCGGAGCGGTCGGTGCGTCGCGAGCCGGCAGACCTTCGGTCGACGCGCGTCGGCCCACGCTGCGATGTCGGCGCGCATCGCATCATAGTGGTCGCGTCCGCCGTGTGCCGCGACCTCCCGGCTTATGGTCGACGGCGCGCAGCCGACCCAGCGCGCGATCTGGCGGAGCGACTCGTCCCGCGCGAGGCCGCGCGCAATCAGCTCGCGGTCCTCGAGCGAGAGGCGATACGGCGAGCGCGTCCGCAGCCGCGGGGCGATGCCGCCGGCGTTGCGAATGACGTCGTGGACGGAGCCGGGGCGCTTGCCGAGCCGACGCGCGATCGTGCGGCGGGACACTCCCTCGCGGTGCCACTTCCATAAGAGGGCGCGCTGCTCCCAGGTGTAGCCGCGCGGCGTGGTGGTTCTCGGGTCCATGCACACCTCCATGCTGAAAGATGGAGGTGTTGCGATGACCATCTGACTCCGGTCCACCTAACGTCAGGTTGTGCTGTGGCCGTTCAAATAGATGCGGGGCGGCGGCCACGCCGACCCGTGCCGTACAATAAGGCGTGGCCGCCGCCCCGCTACCTTAGCCGGCCATCAGTCACCAACCGCCGTTAGGCGGACGAGCGCCAATCTCCCTAGCAGCTCCACGGCGGGCACATCGAACCGAGTGGAACACCAAACCGATACGTCGCTCCGGCAACAACTACCGGTCCGAGAAGACCCCCGAGTACGATCAGCAGCCAGAAGCGAATGGGATGCGCTTCGGGAGTCACCCGCTTGAATCGATACCAGGTGTAGCGCGCGCTAAGGCCGAGCGCCGCAGTCGCGAGCATGCTGACACCCACAAGCCAAACGCCGACGAGTTGAAGCGGCTGGACGATAGCCACGAGCAGGCTCACGACAAGCAAAGACGACGGCACCCAGTAGCCTCGTTCCCACGACAAGATCGCTTGGCTCGCGAGAGACTTGTTCTCGCGATGCGCGAGAAACGCGATCCAGAGGAACCGATATCCGCCGACAAGAGCGAGAGCGGCGCCGACCGCAGCGGATGCGAACACGCTGGTGACAATCGCCAAGACGAGCGTTGCAGCCGTTTCTAGGTCGCGCAGCTGATCCTCGGGTTCCGCCTAACGTCAGGTTGTGCCGTGGCCGTTCCAATAGTTGCGGGGCGGCGGCCACGCCGACCCCTGCCGTAAAGAAAAAGGCGGGGCCGCCGCCCCGCCACCTTAGCCGGCCATCTGCACCAACCGCCGTTAGGTAGCGGCGCGCTCCACTTCAGCCGCGAACCGCATTCCGGCGCGACGTCCAGAACCCGATGATCACGTAGGTCGCTCCACCGTACAGGAGTACACCGAGCGGAATGCTCAGCGCGAACACGAAGAGGTGGAGCGATGTGCCCTCGCACCCACCCCCCTCGCCAAGGTCCAGTGGGGCGCATGGTGCGAGCGCCTGGAGCACGGAGTTGTGCCAGAACAAGGTGCGAGCCACCTCCGCACTTTCCGCCCGACTTGCGCCGACGAGCAGCAGCCCAGTGACTACCACGCCGACGAGGAGCGACAGAGCCACACGAGATTTCATCGTCTACCTAACGTCAGGTTGTGCTGTGGCCGTTCTAATATTTGCGGGGCGGCGGCCACGCCGACCCGTGTCGGTAAGAATAAGGCGGGGCCGCCGCCCCGCTACCGTAGCCGGCCATCAGTCACCAAC
>Ga0137353_1000167_pt1 | contig 12370 bp, 7 predicted proteins | sample EasRivERMLT760_2_FD_104759 | JGI IMG/M metagenome (GOLD analysis project Ga0137353, IMG submission 104759) | Soil microbial communities from meander-bound floodplain in the East River, Colorado, USA - East River MetaG ERMLT760_2 | ecosystem: Environmental > Terrestrial > Soil > Floodplain ...
AAAAATTAAAGCATAGAAATTAATAAAATAATGTAAAAAAAAAAATTTCCAGACTCGGGGAGAAAACTTGCAGAAAAACGAAACACCTCCATAAACTCGTTTATGAAGAACTCCATCAATCAAAGGATTTTTATTGTGGGGAACAATAATTAAATTCTTTTATTAACCAAAAAAACTGCTTAAAAAATAACTTTAAAGCGTTTAAATTAATAAAATAAGGTAAAAACAAAGTTTCCAGACCTGGGAAGAAAACTTGCGGAAAAACGAAACACCTCCATAAACACATTTATGAAGTACTCCATCATTCAAAGATTTTTTATTGTGGGGAACAATAATTAAATTCTTTTATTAACCAAAATACACTGCTTAAAAAATAACTTAAAGCATTGAAATTAATAAAATAAGGTAAAAACAAAAGTTTTCAGACTCGGGGAGAAAACTTGCAGAAAAACGAAACACCTCCATAAATACATTTATGAAGAACTCCATCAATCAAAGGATTTTTATTGCAGGGAACAATAACTAAATTCTTTTATTAACCAAAAAACACTGCTTAAAAAATAACTTTAAAGCGTTTAAATTAATAAAATAAGGTAAAAACAAAGTTTCCAGACCTGGGGAGAAAACTTGCGGAAAAACGAAACACCTCCATAAACACATTTATGAAGTACTCCATCATTCAAAAGGCTTTTTTTGTTAAAAAAAACAAAATAACAAACCCTTTTATTAACTAAAATGAGGCTTTGAAAACACCCAAAATCTGTAACAAAAAGTAACCAATACTAAAATTAGCCTATAAAATAAAAGAGAGAAATATATTAACAAAAAAACCGATAATGTACGATTTTAATCGACAAACGATATATCAACTAAGAATAGTATTACGCAAATAAAAGAATTTCCAGATACTAAACATCTTGTTAATTAATTGATTTTCAGATTATTAAGTACTTTACTATTAACTTTATTTCATTAAATAACACAATATTAACACCTATCCCATTTTAGCTTAAATTCTTTAAAATTTGGTACTCAAAACAGTTATCACTACCAGTGTGCCATTTCGACTCGATTCATCTCTTTTTAATAACTATCGGAACGAACTGAAGTTGATGGATTGAACCGGCGGCAATTGCAAACAATTAGCACAGAAAAAGACCTTCCATCACTGAAAGGTCTTTTTGCTAAAATCTAAAAAAGATCCTGCTCAAAAGCAGAATAAACGATTCACACACTTTTTCTTATGCAAAAAGCGGTTCTCTGCTTACATATTTCTTCTGTATTGTCCACCCACTTCAAATAAAGCGCTCGTGATTTGACCTAGAGAACAAACCTTGGTCGCTTCCATCAGATGCGCGAATAAGTTTTCGTTTTTGATGGCTGCTTCCTGGAGCGTATTCAAATGTTCATTTACCGTATCTTGGTTCGACTGGTGCAAATGGTTCAACATGGTGATTTGATATTGTTTTTCTTCTTCGGTCGCACGGATTACTTCGGCTGGAATCACTGTCGGAGAACCTTTAGAACTCAAGAACGTATTTACCCCAATAATTGGGAATTCACCCGTATGTTTCAACGTTTCATAATACAAACTTTCCTCTTGAATTTTAGAACGTTGATACATCGTTTCCATTGCACCAAGCACTCCTCCTCTTTCGGTAATTCTGTCGAATTCCTGTAAAACAGCCGCTTCCACCAAATCAGTCAATTCCTCGATGATGAACGAACCCTGTATTGGGTTTTCGTTTTTGGCCAATCCCAATTCTTTATTGATAATCAGCTGAATTGCCATCGCACGACGTACCGATTCTTCTGTAGGCGTAGTAATCGCTTCGTCATATGCATTAGTGTGCAACGAGTTACAGTTGTCATAAATCGCATACAAAGCCTGCAAAGTCGTACGAATATCGTTGAAATCGATTTCCTGAGCGTGTAAAGAACGTCCTGATGTTTGAATATGATATTTCAACATTTGCGCTCTTTCGTTGGCTCCGTATTTATTTTTCATGGCTTTCGCCCAAATTTTACGTGCTACACGACCAATCACTGCATATTCCGGATCAACACCATTCGAGAAAAAGAACGATAAATTAGGTCCAAAATCGTTGATATTCATTCCACGACTCAAATAATATTCCACGTAAGTGAAACCATTAGAAAGTGTGAAAGCCAATTGCGTGATCGGATTCGCCCCTGCTTCGGCAATATGATAACCCGAAATAGAAACCGAATAAAAGTTTCTCACATTCTCAGTAATGAAATATTCCTGTACATCACCCATTAAACGCAATGCAAATTCAGTTGAGAAAATACAGGTATTTTGCGCCTGGTCTTCTTTTAGGATATCCGCCTGAACCGTTCCGCGAACTTGTGAAAGTGTTCTTGCTTTGATTTCATTATATACTTCCAAAGGCAATACCTCATCTCCGGTTACTCCCAAAAGCATTAGTCCCAAACCATTATTTCCTTCGGGCAAATCGCCTTGGTAATGCGGTCTTTCTACTCCTTTTTTCTTGTAGATTTCTTTTATTTTTTCCTCAACATCAGCAACCAAATCGTGTTTCTTGATATACAATTCGCATTGTTGGTCGATGGCAGCATTCATGAAAAATCCTAACAGCATCGGTGCCGGTCCATTGATAGTCATACTCACCGAGGTCATAGCATGAACCAAATCGAAACCGGAATATAATTTTTTGGCGTCATCCAAACAACAAATAGAAACACCGGCATTCCCGATTTTTCCGTAAATATCAGGACGAATATGTGGATCATTTCCGTATAAAGTCACACTGTCAAAAGCAGTCGAAAGTCGTTTGGCCGGCAAACCGGCACTTACGTAATGAAAACGTTTGTTGGTACGCTCTGGCCCACCTTCACCGGCGAACATACGCGATGGATCTTCTCCTTCACGTTTAAACGGATATAAACCGGAGGTGAAAGGGAATTCTCCCGGAACATTTTCCTGTAAGTTCCATCGCAAAATATCACCCCAAGCTTGGTACTTTGGTAAAGCTACTTTTGGAATTTGAGTATGCGAAAGCGATTCGGTATGCGTCGCCATTTTGATCTCTTTGTCCCTAACTTTAAAGCTATAAACCGGATTTTTGTATTTGTTTACTTTTTCGTCCCAAGTCAAAATGATTTCCCAATTATAAGGATCTAAATCCATTTTTACCTTATCGAATTGGTTCAGCAAAAGGTTGATGAAAATTCTGTTTTCATCATGTTCCGCTATTACGCTAGGAAGAACAGAAGCATCATCAATTCCAGCTTTATTGAATACTGGCATTTTTCCGGAAACCGTTTCCACCGTTTTGAAAATTCCATATAATTTTTGAGCCACTTGTTCCTGGCTCAATGCCGTAGCATCATATTTTCTGTTGTTTTCGGCAATTTCAGATAAGTATCTTGTACGATGCGGTGGAATAACGAAAATCTTTTCACTCATTTCACGAGTGATTTGGAAAGTCGATTTCAAATCGGCGTTTGTTTTTTCGACAATCTTATCCATAATCGACTTATACAACGTGTTCATTCCCGGATCGTTGAATTGTGAGGCTATAGTCCCAAATACCGGCATCTCATCCGGATTAACATCCCAAAGGTTATGATTGCGTTGGTATTGTTTTTTTACATCACGAATCGCATCCAATGCACCACGTTTATCGAATTTGTTTAATGCTACCAAATCGGCAAAATCAAGCATATCGATTTTTTCCAATTGGGTTGCGGCACCAAATTCCGGTGTCATTACATATAAAGAAACATCTGAATGATCCATAATTTCGGTATCCGATTGTCCGATACCCGAAGTTTCAAGGATTATGATGTCGTATTTTGCAGCCTTAATTACTTGTATTGCATCGGCAACATATTTCGACAAAGCTAAATTCGATTGACGAGTTGCCAAAGAACGCATATACACTCTAGGATTATTAATCGCATTCATACGAATACGGTCTCCCAACAACGCACCACCAGTTTTACGTTTGGACGGATCGACAGAAATTAATCCGATGGTTTTTTCAGGGAAATCGATCAGAAAACGACGAACCAACTCATCTACCAGCGAAGATTTTCCTGCACCGCCCGTTCCTGTAATTCCAAGAACCGGAATCCTCGAAGTGGCGTTCATTTCACGAATACGGTCGAAAGCAGATTGCGCCAACTCAGGGAAATTTTCCGCAGCCGAAATCAATCTAGCAATTGCCGTTGGATTTTTGGTTTCCAATTGATCCAATTCCCCATTCAGTTGATCACCGGTTGGAAAATCGGAACGTTGTACCAAATCATTAATCATTCCTTGTAATCCCATTTCACGTCCGTCATCCGGAGCATAAATTCTGGTGATTCCGTAGGCTTGCAATTCAGCGATTTCAGAAGGCAAAATTACTCCGCCGCCTCCACCGAAAATCTTGATATGTCCAGCTCCTTTTTCTTTGAGCAAATCATACATATATTTAAAATACTCATTATGTCCCCCTTGGTATGAAGTCATTGCAATAGCATTGGCATCTTCCTGGATAGCGGTATTCACCACTTCTTCCACACTTCTGTCATGTCCCAAATGAATTACCTCAACACCCGTTGATTGGATAATTCTTCGCATAATATTTATAGCGGCATCATGACCATCAAAAAGCGATGCAGCAGTTACAATTCTTACTTTATTAACGGGGATGTAAGGCTTTACTAATTCCATTTTATGAATATGATAATTTAAGGGCGCAATTTACGAAATTTTTAAAAAATATTCATCTAAAATAGCATAAAACACAAAATATCATAACGTCATTTTTTGTATGAAAAATAAGATTGGTTCTGGATAAAAACAGGAATAAATAAGCAAATAGAAAAGATAAAGTTCAATCCATACTTAGGTACATTTTTAATGGACTGATATGGCAACGTATTTAATTCGTTAAAATTTAATTTTTTCAATCCAAAAATTGAATTATTCTGTAACAAAACAGCAATTTATACGACTTTTAGTTACTGCTTTTTCACATTCGAAAAAGCAAATCATCATCAATCATCATCAATCAATATTAAAATCAATCACATGAAAAAAATCATTTTTCTGGCTCTGGAAACTTTATTTTCCCAGGGCTCCTTTGCCCAATCCGACAATTCTAATTACCAACTCGATTTTACGAAACACGATCAGAACATTGTTCATATTAAAGCCAATCTGAATTTGACGGCTTCCAAAAACAAAATCTTTATGATTACGCATCCCACGGAACAAAATCCGGAAGGCGAGGCAAAGTTCATCAAAAACCTGATCGCTAAAAACACGAAAGGAAAACAACAAACCGTCAACTATTTAGGAGAGGGAACTTGGGAAATCATCCCAACTTCCGATGGAAACACGACAATAGAGTACGATATTCTTTTGGAACACGATAAAGAAAACTGGGAAAGTGTCGGAGGATATGACGAGGTGGCTTACACAACTCCGGAAGGTTTATTTTTTACGGGATATTCTCTTTTTTTAGTTCCCGATGTCCCTTCTTTGGCCACACTCAAAAATGTAACGGTCGATTTTGTTTTACCAAAAAACTGGAAAGCTTCCACTCCTTGGAACAAAACGTCAAAGCCCAACAGTTTTACCGTAAATGACGATATTCGTTTTATGCTCAACAATTGCATTTTCGTAGGAATTCATTATGAAAAGGAAATCAAACTGGGAAATTTAGAATTGACCTTGGTTCTGGGAAATACGCTACAGAAAAGTGAAAGCAGCTTTATCGAACTGATGGAACCGATCATCCTGTCGACCACCAAAGTTTTTGGCGACTCGCCAAAGAAAAAGTATTTGATTGTGGTCAACGAATCGCAAACCATGACGGATGGCAGCGCATTCCGAAACAGTTTTAGCCAAATCATAAAGGGAGCGGTCAATAAAAACAGCCGAACGGTTTGGGGGCATATTATGGCGCATGAAACCATTCATTTATGGAATGGACTCACACTTATACCGAAAGAACAGGAAGAATGGTTTAAAGAAGGTTTTACCGATTATTTAACCAATATTTTATTGACCCGAAACAAAATTATCGACGAGGCTACTTTTTACAAACGATTTGAGAATGTAATTACAAAATACAACATCACAAGAGATTTGCTTCAAAACAAAATCAGCATTCGGGAATCAGGAAACAACAAAAATCAAAACCGTTATTTGGTTTACGGCGGCGGAGAATTGGTTGCTTTGGCTTTGGATATTGAAATCCGAAAAAGCAGCAATAACACCAAAAGTCTGGATGATTTGTTTGCCGGTTTGTACGATCAATTTGGAAAAACCAACACACCTTACGAACTGGATAACATCATTAATACCACCAATCAACTGGCGAATAAAAACTTACAGTCTTTCTTTGACGATTATGTGACCGGAACCAAACGCATCCCTGTTACGGAATATCTGGCCACGATGGGATTACAACTTGACGGTTATTTGGACGACGTATATCTTTCCGTTGCAGAAAATCCTACAGAGGAACAACTTCAAATTAAAAAAGGAATTCTTGGTCTATAAAAAGAGACCTCGATTTGAACTGCCCCCAAATAGTGTCTAACTTTTTGGGGCAGTTCATATCTTGTGTCTAATTATTTATAAGCAATCGCAGCGCTGGTTGGTCCCGTTAATGCCATGATCGAGGTTGATTTAAAACCAACTTTCTTTGCCCATGTATTAAAATCGGCGAAAGTATAATCAAAACCTTTTCCGGTTTCGATAAGCATATTCAGGCTCATCATCAGTCCGAATGCATTTTGTTTTCTTTCGTCATCAATTACATTTTCGACAGCTACAAATGCACCTCCATCGGGAAGGGCATTGTATGCTTTTTGCAGCAACTGCATTTTTTTCTCTTCGTCCCAGTCGTGGAGAATATTTCCCATTACCACAATATCGGCTTTTGGAATTGGATCCGAAAAGAAATCACCGCTTGCCGTATCGACTCTGTCTTCCAATTGAAATTGTTGGATTTTGGCTTTCGCCAAAGGTTCTACCGCTGACAAATCAAAACTGGTACAACTCATATGAGGTTGATGCTTTGCCACCATCAGGGACAGCAATCCGCTGGCGCCGCCCACATCGGTCAGTGTTTTGTATTTGGAGAAATCAAATTGCTGTGCAAAAGCCATGAAATTCCCAATTTGAATTCCACCCATCGCATTAATAAACTCGGCTAATTTTTCTGGTGATTGATACAACGCATCAAAAAGGTTCTCGGAATCGTTCTTCACTTCATTTTGAGGCAATCCCGTAAGTAACCCTTCTTCCAAATTTCCCCAAAACTCGTACAAGCGATTGTTGAGCATTTCGAGCATCCCTCCAATATAAGCCGGCTTATTTTTATCCAAAAAAGCATCGGTATGGATACTGTTAGAATAAACTGCCGATTCTAAAAGTCCTTCCCGATTCAAAAAACCTAATGCGACTAAGGCATCCAGAAAATCATATACATTCCGATCCGTACATTTCAGGTTCAATAAGCTTTTTATTTCAGCTGCGCTCTGGCTTTTCTTTTTTGCCAAGTGTGTGAACAATTGAAATTTAACGGCGCTCAAAAGCACTTTTGAGGCCCAAAAACCGGTGCCAATTTGCATGATACCCGCAGGTGACGGTTGATTATTTTGTGTTTCCATATTTATACCATTTAAATTCAAAAATTAATCATTATTTTTTCGAATGCTACTCCCTTTTAATCTTTCACAATAACTTACAAAAAAACGCCCTCCTAAATGAGCGCTGTAAATCATAATCAATTACCCTAAAACTTCAAATGTTCTTGTTTCTCCATCATTTTCAAACACCACTTTGGTCCAGAATGACTTTGATTTTTTATCCGTTGGATACCAATCCCGGTTTTCTTCCACAAGGATAAAAAGCCCTGTAACAGTTCCCAGAACAATAAATTTATTCAATTTGGGTTGTTTCGCATAAGCCGTAAGCCCAAATTCATAAAACAACTCGTCACTTTGTTTGGAAACATCTTTGGAAACCAATCCAATCTCGCTCACTGATAAAATTGATGAACCATCAAACGCTTTTTGGGAAGCATTGTCCAAATCATTTCGTGCGATAAATTCTAAGATATTCCCATTATTGTCATAAAAATAAAATGACTTAGCGTTCCAATTGTAAAAATCAGCAATCTTGTCTGGCGGAATCACTTCCATAATTTCCGCTTTCTTTTCAATCCATGCAAAAGCTTCCAACAACTTATTATTGGGTATATCAAAAGCAAAATGATAAATTGGTTTTACGTTATTGGAAGATCTGAATGTTAACCTTGTCAAACCGGCATCAAATGAGACATGAGAAATATCCTTTGAAATCGTTTCCAATCCCAAGACACTATTATAAAAACGCTCTGTTTCGTTGATGTTATCCGATAACAATTCAAGTTCAATTATTCTCATGTTTGTTGTATGGCAAGACTATTGGCTTTTAATAAATTTTCCTTTTCAGCAATTGAACTTTTTCTTTAGCCCCTTTAAAAACATATGCTTTATACGATTAAGCTCATTTGTTGAAATACCGTTTTTTTTCACCTTTCCTCCATATCCACATCAACGCCCAACCCATCGGCAACTCCCGCTCCTAAACGCCCATCGGCACGATACCAATGACACAATTGGCGATTTACGATCTCATTTTTCTTTGGCCCTTCAATTCCAGACATATGCACCACTATATTATTAATCGTATTGGCTTGTTCCTCTGGCGTCATTATTTTAAACAGATTTCCAGGTTGAGAATAATGATCATTTTCACCTTCACAATTCCTGTCATACCAATCGGCAAAATGAGCGTGTATAGGTAATGGAGGCTCTTTATATCTTTGGTCCACTTCCATTTCATCAAAACTGTTTGGGAAATAATTTGGTTTTTCGCCACCATTCCCATCCACGCGCATTTGTCCATCACGTTCGTAATTATTGGTGGCAAAAGGGCAACGGTTTACCGGAATTTGTTCGTAGTTAACCCCCAAACGATACCGATGTGCATCTGGGTACGACAACAAACGTCCTTGCAGCATTTTATCCGGTGAATATCCAATTCCATCTACAATATGCGCCGGCGCAAAAGCGGCTTGCTCAATGTCCTGAAAATAATTGTGGGGAATTTGATTTAATTCCAAAACTCCAACATCGATCAGCGGATAATCGCCGTGAGGCCAAACCTTGGTCAAATCAAACGGATTGAGGTAATAACTTTGAGAATCGGCTTCGGCTTCGGTCATCACCTGTATTTGCAGATTCCATGTTGGAAAGTTTCCAGCGTCTATATTTTCCAATAAATCCCTTTGAGAAAAATCCATATCTTTTGATTTCATTTGCGCCGCTTCCTCATTGGTAAAATTCTTAATCCCTTGTGCGGTTTTAAAATGAAATTTCACGTAAGTCCTCTCATTATTGGCATTAATCATTGAATAGGTGTGACTGCCATACCCATTCATGTGGCGGTATCCATAAGGTGTCCCTCTATCGGACATCAGAATCAAAACCTGATGCAGACTTTCGGGATTTAGTGACCAGTAATCCCACATCATCGTTGGCGACTTCAAGTTGGTATGGGGATCCCGTTTTTGAGTATGGATAAAATCTCCAAATTTTTTGGGATCTTTAACGAAGAAAACAGGCGTATTATTCCCAACCAAATCCCAATTTCCGTCTTCAGTATAGAATTTCATGGCGAATCCCCTTGGATCTCTTTCAGTGTCCGCAGAGCCTTTTTCACCTCCAACAGTGGAAAATCGCATTAAAACTTTGGTTTCCTTCCCTATTTCAGAAAATATTTTGGCTTTGGTATATTTTGTTATATCGTGTGTTACGGTAAAAGTCCCAAATGCACCGGAACCTTTTGCATGCACTACTCTTTCCGGAATGCGTTCCCTATTAAAATGAGCCATTTTTTCGTGTAGAATGTAATCTTGCAACAATAAAGGCCCACGTGAACCCACAGATTGCGAATTTTCATTTTCAACATAAGGCCTTCCTGAGGCTGTCGTCAATTTTTCATGTGATTTCATAATAGTTAATTATATTAATAGTTATTATAGAGATAATAAATTTACATATCTGTACGTATAGATAAAATCGATTACTTTAATGTATTAATAGCTTCATATTATTTTAAAACAGTGACCCAATTTGTTTAGCTTTGAAAACAAATTATAAAACATTGGAAAGAGCGTAATAAAGTTTCAATATAATTGCAAAGCACTCACTGAACTCAACTGCATTTTTCAGTGAAACAGACAAGAATAATGAAATATAGTATCTACTGCCGTTCCAATAATAATTCATAATCGACTGAGTATCAATAAAAATAACAATAATTTCTCACATATGAAAAGAATATTTTTAGTATTTATTTTAGTTCCATTTTTTTGCAACGCGCAATTAATGGGCATTTTTAAAAAGGCGGCTGATAAAGCAAGCGCCATTACAAAAACAAATAACACATTAGACATTGGTGCCGGTTTGAAAGAAGCATTAAATAAAGGGATCACGGAGCAGGTTTCTAAATTGACTGCTGTAGATGGTTTTTATAAAAATGAAGCTGTTAAGATTTTAATGCCCGAAGAATTAGCTAAAGTAGACCGAACATTACGCAAAATGGGAATGTCCAATTTGGCTGACGAGGGAATAAAAATATTAAACCGGGCGGCAGAGGATGCAGTTAAAGAAGCCACTCCTATATTCGTTACGGCTGTAAAAAACATAACGATTAGCGATGCCAAAAGTATTCTGATGGGAAAAGACAACGCCGCGACCGTTTATTTGCAATCTTCAACAACAAAACCATTGTATGCAAAATTCAGTCCGGTTGTACAACAATCTATAGGTAAAGTAGGGGCCGATGTGATCTGGGCTTCTATCATAAAAAAATACAATACCATCCCATTGGTCTCAAAAGTGAATCCTGACATTACGGATTATGTTACCAATAAAGCCCTTGATGGTGTATTTAAAATGATTACTGTTGAAGAGAAAAACATTAGAACCAACCTGAATGCCAGAACATCAGACGTATTGAAAAAAGTTTTTGCACTACAAGACAACAAATAGAGAATTCCTTTTTAATACATAATCGTCCAGATTACGACCTGACCTTTATACTCTATTTTATTAATACTAAAAAACTTAACTTAAACTCAACAAAGTAATAACAAAATCTTAACAGCCAAATAATCGAATTTGCAGCACCTTTGTAGTGTAATAAACTGGTTATTTATTATTTGGTTTTGGTTAGTTAAATGATTGCCGGCTTCGTAAGATGCCGGCATTATTTATTTAAGGAGTATTTTTTATAAAAGAAAGCACCGCCTCATTGAAAACGTTAGGCTGTTCGACATTTACCACATGACCGCAATTTTCTATAACGAACAGTTGAGAAGATTTATAATGGCTCTCAACCACTTTCCTGACTGATGGCAAAAACATATAATCCTCTTCGCCCATTACATAAAGTGTCGGTATATTAAGCTCTACTTGACGAAACCATTTGAGAACAGGGTTAATTTCGGCAGTGAGTTTAAACCATTTTATAAATTCTTTTTGATATAATTTCTTGGCTTCGTTTATAAATAAAACGCGAGACTGTTTGTGACTTTTTTTGGGCATAATCACGAAGGCAAAAAACTGATACAAGACCAAATAAGGCAATACATATTTGAAAGTATTCCCCAATCGCATCAAAATCTGGGACCTGAAATTCATTTTCAAAATAGCCCCTCCAAGTATCATGCTTTGTACCCTTTTGGGATTCATTTCCGCCAATTGCCGAATGAGAATTGTTCCCAATGAAATTCCCACAAAATGTGATTTCTTAATCTTCAGGTAATCTAAAACTTCCAGAATATCATTGGCCAAAGCCGAAAAAGTATATTTATTCTTGAATGCCGTTTTCAGCGGAGATTTTGAGCTACCGTGCCCACGCAAATCCAATAACAACACGTTAAAATCTTTTTGAAAATCACGAATTTGTTTGAACCAAATAGAAGAGCTCCCCCCTGCACCATGCACAAATGTCACCCATTGGTTGCTATTCTCGTTTTTATAAATGGTGTAATTGATCACGTAGTAATATATTTTGAAGGCAAATGTAGTTTTTTAATGGTAAATTATAGCTTTTAATCGCTGCCAACCCAAAACGGGCAACAAATAATATAAATAGGGTCTAAATCAATTGCCCATGCAAATCCTTGAAATAGCCAAACGCTTTCAGCAATCGGCTTCCGTACCAGGAAAACATTTCGCCGTCTACAAATACCATTTTGGCATAGGGGGCAATTTTTTGAATTTCCAAAGCATCTTCTTCCTTGAAGGGAAATGGTTCAGAGGACAG
>Ga0137353_1000171_pt1 | contig 12292 bp, 23 predicted proteins | sample EasRivERMLT760_2_FD_104759 | JGI IMG/M metagenome (GOLD analysis project Ga0137353, IMG submission 104759) | Soil microbial communities from meander-bound floodplain in the East River, Colorado, USA - East River MetaG ERMLT760_2 | ecosystem: Environmental > Terrestrial > Soil > Floodplain ...
AAAATAGAATGAATCAGACTCCGGTTGTCACGCGCAAGATTGGAGATTGTGAATCTTGCGACAAAAAGGACGTTCCAATCCGTCCACTTCATTCAAAATCCATGTGGTTTTGTGATGAATGTTATGAGTCTGAGATACAGACTCAAGTTGAATCTGCTAGGATTCGACTTACTGAAATTCGGGAGAATCCAGTGAATAACGCTATCACTGAGGCCGCAAAGTTAGACAGTTCAATCCAAGTCAGGACTGACCTATTTAATGCCGCTACTGTAGCCATACAGGAATTGAAGGCTACTATAGACGTAGATACGACTATAGTTAATAAGCCCTTTGAATTGGCTACACAATTAAAAGCTCGATTCCTACACTTCCGCGATGTAGTTTTCGAGCTGAACCAGAAAATTGTAGAGGCAGGTAATCAACAGAAGGCCATACAGATTTATCTGAATCAGCTTGCAAACACTCTCAGAATAGAAGAACGTGAGAAACTAAAGCTTTCAGATATCAGCTACAAACCTACCTCTCCCAAGCCCACAGTTAAGACTGTCAAAACTACAGCCAAGAAACTCGATAAGGCTGAATTGAGGAAATTCGCAGGAGAACTTGGAATATCAGAATTTACCCTTCAGATGGTAGTCGTTCAGAAGGGAATTTCTGTTGAAGCGGCTGCGCGTATGCTGCGCCAGTCCATTAACGCTGCTAAGTCTCAATAACATGCCTCGCTGTAAATATACAGTCGGCGCTAACTATTGGAGGACTCGCGCGGCGAACCTTCATATCGCCGGACTATGTATATATTGTGGTAAGAAACCACCCGTGAAAGTAACGGAACTCTACTGTAAAGAGTGTAAGACTAAGAGGAGATACTAATAATGGACCGTCATGCCGCGTCCAAATTCTGTCGTGCTGAATTAGATAGATTCAATCTGTCTAATTGGCACATTCGTCTGACTACAGACCCTAATGCTCCATTCTTGGGACTGTGTGTATATAAGGATAAGACGATTATCCTTAACGCATTCCATATTGACATTCATCCATACGCCGAAGTAATCAATACTATACGGCATGAAGTAGCTCATGCTGCTGTTGGACCAGGCCAGGGACACAATTCGGTATGGGAAGAAAAAGCCCGCGAAGTAGGTTGTGATAACACTTTCCCCTGCTCACATCTTGACTTGCCCGAACATATAATCGACGCTATTCGTTCGGGAGCTACTGTTGAGATGACAGTAGAGGAAAAGGTTGTTACTAACGTCATTAGAACACCGAAGTTTCAGGTAACAAGGTTACAAGAGAAGTGTCCTGATTGTGGTAAGGTAGCCGTTGAGAAGTTCTCGATTGAGAGTGTAGACAAAGAGGGTAATCAAATCAAGCTGATTACTCTTGAATGTTTTCACATCATCAAGAAAGTTATTCCAAGAGCTACACCCTACGAGACAATGGTATCTAATGACTGGAAGCCTGAAGTTAAGAGCTGCCAGCATAAATGGGTAAAGAACCAGTGTTCTAAGTGTGGAGAGTTCAAACTCTTTAACTTTCAGACTGTAGGAGCTAGGGCTGCTGAGATTGCACTAGCTATGCAGAAGGGGTTTGGATTCTTCGATGATATGGGACTTGGTAAGACTGTTGAAGCATTAGCCTTACTCAAGTTCCATTCTAAACTCTACTGTCCTGGACTAATCGTAACAAAGTCTGCTATCAAGTTCCAATGGTTTAAGCAGGCTATTCGTTGGCTCGGACCTGACTTTTTGGCTCAGATTATCACAACCTCGAAAGACTTTGTGATGCCGGGCCTGAAACTATACATCATTCCTTATGACTTATTGAGGAGATTCCCACAGGAGAAACTAGCGAAACTAGGAATCAAGCTTGTTATCCTCGATGAGTGTCAGCAAATCAAGAATGTTGACTCAGCCCGGACACAGGAAGTCCGTAAACTAGTCAACAACAATGGTTGTAAGGTTGTCACGCTGTCAGGAACACCCTGGAAGAATCGTGGTAGTGAATTCTTCCCCGCGCTTAATCTCATGGACCCAATCAAGTTCTATTCTAATCAGCACTTCCTTGATACATGGGTAGAGTATTACTGGGATGGGCCAAAGCGGAAGATGGGTGGTATCAGGAATCCTCAGAAGTTCCGTGATTATACATCCAATCTTCTCATTCGCCGTGAGTATGAAGAAGTAATGGATGAATTCCCTGATGTAAACAGAACAAAGTTGGCTGTTCAGTTAGACGATATCGACCAGTCCACATACGATGATTCTGTGTCAGACTTCGTTGCATGGTATAACGACTATATCATCGACGGCAACGAGGATAAGGTTAGTGGAATCGAAGTTCTCGCTAAGATGGCGAAAATGCGTCATCTTGTTGGTATCTCGAAGATTCCTGCTACACTTGGATATGTAGAGGAATTCATTGAAGAAACTGACAAGAAAATCGTTATCTTCGTGCATCATAAGGATGTCGGGGAGCTGATGATTAGTGCTCTCACTAATACTGACAAAACCACTAATTCTGATTGGTATCAGCTCGCTCAGACCCTCAAAGATGAGAACATCCCTGTATATCAGTATACCTCAGCACACACTGGCAAACCTGAGGGATACATGATTCAGGAGAACTTCAATAAGTCTAAGCGTTGCGTCATGGTAGCGTCTACACTTGCTTGTGGAGAAGGTATTGACCTTCAGACTTGTGCAGACTGTATTCTCCATGAGAGACAGTGGAATCCACAGAATGAGGACCAAGCCGCGCCGGGTAGATTTAGACGTATTGGTCAGCTCTCAAATGTTATCAATATTACTGTTCCTCAGGGTGAAGGAACTATTGATGAACATCTTGACTCTCTTGTGGATACCAAGCGTAGACAGTTCCACGATGTTATGAACAAGGGTCAAGTTCCTACTTGGAATGAAGGTGATATCGCAAGACAGGTTGCACAGAAAATTGTGGCCCGGTTTAATGAGAAGAAGGCTAGGGAATCCAAGAAAAAGGCTGGATAACTACTACTAACTAGAGGAGGAGCGTATGTCAGCTATCGGAAGGCCAGTTCGTGAAATCGTGGCAGAACCTTTGGAATGGCCTATGCCTCGCAAGGTTAATATTCCAGATGAACCTATTATCTGGACTCCTGACCCTGACTTCGCACCTGAGTTTGAAAAGAAAAGGGAACGAGTTCCTGAGAAGGTGGATGTATAATGGAACAAGAATTTCCTACACATCCGCCCGTCAAAGCATGGCGCTGCTTTGATATGATAGACAATCATCTTGAGCCACCACATCTCGTATCGCCCATGTTTGGAGATGAAAAACTATACCCCAATCAGGTATATAAGGCTTCATGTATTCATGATTCATATCATGAAGTTCCAAAGTTTGATTGCACTTGTGGATTCTACGCATTTAAGAAGCGTAGAGATGCAAGAGGATATCTCCGCAAAGCAATCATGGCAGAAGTTCTGCTTGGTGGTAAGATAATCGAGACTGAGACTGGTTATCGTGCCGAGCAGATGATAATTGTAAAGCTCTACCCAATCAAAAAGGAGGTGGACCATGTAGAGAGATACATATAAAAACATAAAAAATTAAAATTATTTCCCACTACTCCATTTGGAGCACGGTCGTTCTAATGCACTATGGGGATGTTATGATTAGTAGATGACTTACGGTATGTGTTGTTAGTTGTTTATTTTAAATCTAAATTTAGGTTTAAAAATGTGTCCCACTACTCATTCTATTATGAATGAGCATGGTCGGCTTTCATGGAGAAGATTGATGAGTCTAGCTGAACTAGTTAAGGTCCATGCAAGGGCTATTGATTTAGTCTATACTAAACTTGGATTTTATGACAGTGTAGGATATGTCGTAAAGTTCGATGGACCTGAATTTCAAGCAGAACTAGCCAAGTCTGGACATAATCATCCAGAAGTAGCTCATTGTAAGTGTATACGAGACTGGAGGGAAGGAAAGTGAAGTGTCAAGTGTGTGGTCGCAAACCTAAACGATGGAGAGCGCCATATGTCATACTCAACAGTGGCAAGTATATGCACTTCATATGCTGGCTATGGGCAGGATTGCCCTACTAAGAGGAAACTAATGCAAACTTATCCCGTCATTAAGCGTGGAACTGCTGTGGAATTCAGCCACAATGGGCTAATCTGTTTTGGTATCTGTGCCAAAACGGGTAAACTTGGTGAAGAAATCGAAATCGAAACTACTAAGGGTATAGTCAAGACTTGGCATATCCTCGCGCATGGTTGGACAGGCTGGATGCCCGAAGAAATCATGCAAATCTGGGAGAAGCATAATCCCACAACTGTTGAATTCGAGTAATGGACCTAGTAATCATCGCAATCTTTGTATCACTATTGGTGATACTAATGGAGGCAATCAAAGATGGCTAACCAAATTAGTGAAGCTGGAATGCAGTATGATAGTAGAATAAGAAGTGGTCCTCCTCAGATGGAAGGACTTAAAGTTGAACCTCGCGCTATTGAGGGAGCTTTAGCTACTTTGAAGGGACATATTGCTGAACTCGGTCAAACTCTTTCTATTCTCGAACAAAGAATGAATCCCTATCTTCTTCCTGAAAATCCTTCGCAGATTAAGGAGAAGGATATAACACAGCAGACAAGAGCTGCCGTAACAACTGAGATTCACGACTCTGCGCGTGAAATCAGTATGGCTATCTCATATCTTCACAGACTAATTGGAAGGATTGATTAACATGATTACTTGGATTGATAAACAAGGAGTAGCACATAATATTAAAGATATGTCTACTTCCTATATCGAAAACTGTCTCTCATTCATTGATGAGAGAATAGCTACGCTCGTAAAGCGTGGACACGTTGCTTATTCTGAACTCTCACTCAAGAGAGAACAGAAAATAGAAATGATGCGAATTCTCGAATCACGTCGAGTCCAGAATCAGAGAGTTTCGCCAGTTACTCCTTACTCTTGTTATAACTGTGCTAATTCAGACACGACTTTTAATGAACTTATCTGCCGTAAGAACAGCATCTTCTGCCGCAACGTGAATTTCACTTGCGGAGCATGGGAGGAGAAACGTGGCAAAATCTCGTAATCGTAGTCGTGATATTCGTAAGCGTGCTGCTAAGAAAAGGAAGAATAAAGAGTATCAAGCACGCAAACTACAGGAAATTGCGAAGGTTCCTGAAACATGGAGTGAACTGGAGAGGAATGATGGAACAAGATAATCGGACTATTGGAGAGACAGATATCCACGAGATTGTGGATATTCCCATGAGTGGTAAGAAGAATGTCATCATGGACAGCCAGATTCTTACCTCTGTCATGAGCTGTCCCTGCCTAACTAATTTCAGGTTCAACCATAACTTTATCTCACTATCAGGGAAATCTAATTCCCTAGAATGTGGTTCCATAGTCCATAAGTTTATGGAGACTTACTATGGTTCCATGATTAAGGGTGTTAGCAGAGATAAGGCTTTCGGATTCGGTATCACTTCTGCTGAACTCTACATTCAGAGCTGTAAGGATTGCACAGGGTTTGTATCTACTCCTGAGCAAAAGAAACCTATATGTGGACATAGGCCCGATGAGTATCCAGGTGTCCAGAATACACCAAAGGATTCAGTTGAATATAAGACTGGATGGCAGTTTGTTCTGGATACTTGTGATGAGTATCACAGATTCTATGCTAGTGACCATTGGGTTCCTCTCGAAGTAGAAACTGTAAAGGGTGAAGTTCTCTACGAAGATGATGAAGTAAGAATCCTTTGGAAAGCTAAGCTGGACCTTACCTGTGATACCAATCAGGGTATCTATCCAGTTGACCACAAGACAATGAAACAGCGTAGGGATACAATCTCCCTGAACAATCAGTTCATGGGACAATGTATTCTTATGCGAACACGTAATGTGTTCATAAACAAAGTTGGCTTTCAGAAATCCTTGAAAGCAGCGGAAAAGTTTGTCCGTGCGCTTATCTCATATAGCGCCGCGCGCCTAATTGAATGGCAATCTGAGACTCTGCCATTCTACGCTAAGATGCTTCTCATGTATGCTGAGTCTGGTCAGTGGCCACAGAACTTCAATCATTGTGAAGGCAAGTATGGTAATTGTAACTTCGTGAAGGTCTGTGAGTCCGACCCCGGTATGCGTGAAGAAGAACTGAAACTTAACTTTATTGTCGGACCTCAATGGAATCCTACGAACGAGGATGACTAATCATGACACTAAGAGAATGTCCTTGTGGTTCAGGTGAATGGCCCGAGGCTCAATATGATGGAAGGGGTATCTTTCTGACATATACTTGTAGTAAGTGTCATAAGGAGAAAATGTCTCGCTTCAATCCTGTAATTCTGGGTTACTACACTCAAGCCGATGTTGATGAGCCTATCGAATCGGAGGACTAATGAAAGTCAAACTAGTTAGATACACTTTCCCTGATAGACCGGACTGGGAAATCATCGAAACTAAAGTTCCTCTCGGAACAGTGTATGAAGTCTTTGGATACGATATGAACTTCTTTATCGTAAATGAGGCACTCCAAGAAGTAAGACCGATTGATGCTTATTACCTAATTGGAAATAATCATCAAGGCTGGCTTCCTACAGTCTGCTTTGAGACTGTGCATGAGGAACAAAATGAGCAAAAAAGTAGCGAATCACATTCACAGATACAAGAAAATTAATCTAGGTGCTAATGGTAAGCAGTTCTATGTATATCGCTGCACTAAGCCTGCTTGCTCACACTACGTTAGGCTTGACTTGTCTGAAGGTAAGCTCTGTGAATGTAATAAGTGTGGCGAACCAATGATAATCACTAAGGTCACACTTACTAGTTCAAGTGGCAAACCTATGGCCCTACCTCATTGTTTGGGGTGCATTAAAAGAAAGAAGGCTGATGATGTGGACAGGATTAAAGAATATCTGGATGGAATTAAGACTCCGTTGTAGTTCCATGAAGAAATCGAAGTCTATTGACAAAGACATTCACAAGAATCTCATGTGGAACTACTTGATTAGAGAGGATACCAATGACTGTTAAAGAACTAGTAGGACTACGTGAATTACTGGAAAAGCCTGAAGTTCAACGTGCAATGATTGAACGATGTGATGTTGAAGGACATCGTTGGGAAAATTGTTGCAGTTCAACTTTTCAGATTTACATGAAATGTGAATGGTGTGGAAAGATTAAGGAGTAACTAATGAATCTTAATGACGTTAAAATGGACTCCCTATTTACCATGCTTAAAGGTGAGCCTGGAACTAGGAAGTCAACTGCTGCGTTGTCATATCCGACACCACAATACTGGTTCTCATTCGACCAGAAAATGGAAGCCTTAACTCTACCTGCAAAGCGTTGGGGAGTTAAGATGAGTGAAATTGAATTCGATGACTATGTAGATTGGGACAAACCTCGCGCTAAGATGGAACAGCTACAAGTCAACTGTAAGGCCAAAACTATCATAGTCGATAGCATCACTTCTAGTGGTGATGGTATGACTCGTCAAGTTAGACAGGCTAAACAAAGAGATAACTCAGGTAAGAAGATTGGCAATATTCCTGTGAGTGGTTTTGAGGAGTTCAATGCTGAGTCCGCAGCTTTTCAGGAGATGATTGCACTTCTGAAAGACATTCACAAGTTTCACAATGTTCATGTCATTCTGATTGCTCACATCCTTGGCGCTCGCAAGGATAATGACGCAAACAAGCTTACTCACCATTCTCGCATCATCGTCACTGGTGCGGAAAAAATCTCTGCCAAGATTGCAGCTTACATGACAGAAGTATATCACTTCAATGTTAAGCCTGCGTTTGAGGCAGACAAGGAGGGTCAATATGCGTTGATGACAGTCCACACAGGTAATGATTATGCCCGAACTTCATTACCTCTACAACAGGAAATCGTGTTTAATAGTGAGCCGTTGTATGACCGTTTCATACTTCCGGCGATTAACAAACTAAAGGCTGAAAAGCCAATAGAGAGGATACCATCACAACCACAACCATCCATTACTATCACTGACCCACTTTCACAAACACAAGTAACCATCCAACCACAATCGTTTATCAAGTAGGAGTGCAGACCAATGCCAGTTATCAGCTTTAGTGAACGTGACCTGATGCGTGGAAAGATTATCACTCCCGCGTGGTATAGGGTGAAAATCGACACTGTGGGTGAAGCTCCGGCTAAACAGTCGGAGAAGGGGCCATCCACAAACTATCCCGTTGAAGCTACTATTATGTTCAACGGTGATACTGGTGATGTGGAATTCAAGGGAGTTCCGCTGGACTGGAATTTCAATAGCAAGGCTATTGGTTTTGCTGTTGGATTCCTCGCAGCTTTCGGTGTGGATGTCAAGTCTGGGACGCGCTTTGACTTGAAGTCTGCCGAAGGTAGGGAGATTGATGTGTTTGTGGAGAACGATACTTACCAGAATCGTCTGGTGAATCGTTGCAATCACAAGTATCGGACTCCTCGCGCTGAAGTTACGGCTGTTGCTTAACTATTAACTACCTGTCAACTATGCAGCTAAACCTATAACCTGCATAGTAGCTGTAGGCTTAACCACTAGGCCAGTGGGGAGAGTGCTTAGAAATGAATGTGTGGATAAAGTGGCCCACACTGACGGGTGCATTAACAATGTTTAATTATAAACCATTTCCAAAACAAGTTGAATTCTTTGAAAAACGCGAAGATAAAATTGTTTTATGGAATGGTTTTCACTCTTTTGAAGTGGAGAGAACTAAAATGGCTAATTTGGAAGTTAGAGTGCGTATCAAGTGTAACAGAGATATCAGTAAAGGCGAAATTTTGGAGCCTTATCCAGAGGAAGTTTATACCAAACCTGGACATAGTTTTACTGCTTGCCTTATGGTGGAAGCAACTATCCACCCCGAAACGCTTTCTGTGAATATTCCAAAAAAGGAAAGTGACTAACCTTAATAGTTAGTAAAATAGGAGAATGTAATGGAACTGAAAGTAGAAGAAACAAAAGAAGAACCAGTCGAAGTAGTGGACATGGACGAAGTATCCCAGTCTGACGAAACCCTCGACGAGTCAGAAATTGACGAGGAAGATGACCCGGAACCTGATGATGTCGAGGAATAAGACCCATTAGTATAACCGGAAAAATATCTGGTTAGTGGGGGTTCTTCTATTCAGGTGTTCTGGATAGAGGTTGCTGGACCACTAATATTAAGCCAAAAGAGGCCAAAAGGTTATATTGATGGTAGGGCACCCATTCGACGTGCCTTTAGTATATTAACTACTGGACGTAAAATACTGAGTGGGTGCCCACTTTTCATGAATGGAGAAACTAATGGGTGACTTTGCTGATGATGGAGAATTTTATTTCCTAACACATGGTCATGAAATGTTCCAAGTTCCAAATAAAGGCGAATGTGACCGATGTGATAATACGGTGGCAACTATGACTGATGAAACTCGTGTAGTAGGAAAAATCATTAAAGTATCTGCCGGGGGATGGGGATTCATCTCCTCCAAAGATATTAAGTTTACTCGTATCTTCTTTCACTGGACTTCACTTAAACAAGACACTCTAAAGTTTCAAGAACTTAAGACTGGAATGAAAGTGGAGTTTACGCCAGTGGAAGTTGATGGAAAAGGCTGGCGCGCAATCAAGATTAACGTCATTCCTCCTTCGATAGAAGAATGACATTCCAAGAGCGTTATGCTAGTGAATCTACATGGCACGGTAAAGTAACCGTAATGGAGATATACCATCTAGCCATGTGTATGAGAGTTAAGGGCTGGACTATCTCTTTAACTGCTGAAGAATTTGGAGTTTCAATAGGACTAGTAAGTGAGAATCTACGCCTCGCACAATCAATTCACTCGGACCCTAAGATTTTGAAATGTGAATCACGTCAGGAAGCCCTCAAAAAGTGGAGAAAATAATGCAACTTCCAGATGAAGTCAAAGAGAAGATTCTACAGTTTGTAAACAAGTATCCTGTTCCCAAGACTACCAATGTAGAGGACTCACAGGTTTGGACACATAGGCTGTGTGAACAGTTGAAGTTTTCCTTTCCAAGTGTAGGGTATGGGCATAAGTCTGCTGGTCCTGGTAGACCTCACTCCTCAGATGTATTCTGTATGGCCTCGCCTTTCATTGGGTGGGACATTATCTTTCAGTCGGGTTCACCTTCCGCCGAACTAAACCTAAATGCTGAGAGTATTGACCTTGGTGGTCAGATTTTTGAGCAGGTTACTGCTTATGACCATGTAGGTGGTGGGGATACACCTCCGCCTCCTCCGTCTGGTGGAACAATTGAAGAAAAGCTGGACAGGATTATTTCTCTGCTGACCACTTATCACAATGAAGAAATGGATGCTATCACAGCTCCGCGAATCACTAGGATTGGATAATGTCTAGGATATGGCAATCACAACCTCGGGAAGTTCTCCAATCTTGGCTTGATGCCATACTGGAAGAAGCGTCTGATGATTTGAATGATTGGGAAAGTCACTTCATTAGTGACATAACTGTTAGACTAGCTAATGGATGGTCTATAACTGAACTACAAGAGAGAAAACTCGAATCTATTTATGCGGAGAAGACTAAATGAATATCGAACAGACATTCACGTATCACAAGCCATTCGGAAGTCAGCCCGAGAGATATGAGCTGATTAGGGGAACTGCTAAACAGCTTGCTGAGACTATTGCTAATTGTTGTCCAGATAGTCGAGAGCGTTCAGTAGCCCTCACTAACTTGCAACAGACAGTTATGTGGGCTAATGCTTCTATTGCTATTAATGAAGAAGATATCAGCGGAAAGTAAAATGAAGAAAAGGGCTTTAACTGTTTATCGACTATTATTTCATTGGTCACTTGGAGCTACTATTGGAGCTACAATAGCAAATAACAGATGGACTGATATATCTTGGTTCTTTCTTGTTATTGCTATGGGTGCTCAAATAGGTGCTAAGATTATTACATACGGAACAGAGAAAATAAAATGAAATACGTTCCCGGCTGTGGCTCTATTGGAGCCAAACTAATGATACTTGGAGAAGCTCCCTCCACACAAGAAACAGCCGCAGGTCTACCCTTTGTAGGACCGTCCGGTAAAGAGTTAGACAGGTTACTATTCGATGCAGATATTCATCGTAGTAACTGCTGGATATCCAATGTATGTAAGTATGAAGTGCCCCCGAATGTGGGAAAGAAAAGAATACCTTTCCCCATTCGGGCGCGCAATATTGGTATTAATATGGAGGAACAAATCCATGAGTTACAAGAAGAAGTTAATCAAATTAAGCCAAATTGTATTCTCGCTCTTGGTGGGACAGCTTTGTGGGCTTTATCTGGGAAAGTCAATATTGGACACTTTCGTGGTAGCATTATGCACGGCATGGGTATTAAGTTCGTTCCTTCTTATCATCCTGCCCACTTACTACATCAAGCCTCAGGTGGAGAGTTCAAAGGATACTGGAACAGACAGGTAATGATATTTGATTTCAAAAGAGCCAAGTATCAGTCAAGTTTTCCGGATTTAGTTCTGCCCTCACGAGCATTAGAAATCTGTCGTAACTCTGCACAATTAGCGGAGTTTCGTGACCGATATAAAGACAATCCACGTATGGCTGTAGATATTGAAGCTAATGGAACTTGTATTCCTGTTTGTATAGGACTAGCTCTATCGAAGTATCATGGAATGACAGTCCCCCTCTGGAACTGTGAGGATATATCACATATACCAGATAGTGATTTAGTTCAATGTTGGATTATTCTCGCGGAGATGTTATATGGAAAACAAATTGTTGGTCAAAACTTTAACTACGATAGAGATAAAATCAAGCGACTCGGATTTGTTATCCGACATTTTGCGTCAGATACGATGCTCAAAGCCCACGCAATTAATCCTGAGCTTCCCAAAAACCTCGCATTTAATACTTCTATCTTCACAGAGGAACCCTTCTACAAGGACGAAGGGATGTATAAGGGCAGCATCAGTGACCTTCTCACAGGATGTGCCAGAGACGCCTGTGTAACATATGAAGTAGATGAAAATATGAATTCTGACCTAGATGAATTAGGTCAACGTCCATTCTTTGAGAACTTCTTAATGAAACTCCCTGACCTCTATTGGAGTATAGAGAATCAGGGAATGAAAGTTGACCCCGCGCTTCGTGATTCCCTAATACGAAAGTATATAGAATGGGATGAAAGGGTGCGATATGAGTTATTCAAACTTGTGGGTGCGGAGATTAATGTCAACTCTCATACACAAGTTGGAACACTTCTATGGGATAATCTAAAACTGCCCC
>Ga0137353_1000173_pt1 | contig 12220 bp, 10 predicted proteins | sample EasRivERMLT760_2_FD_104759 | JGI IMG/M metagenome (GOLD analysis project Ga0137353, IMG submission 104759) | Soil microbial communities from meander-bound floodplain in the East River, Colorado, USA - East River MetaG ERMLT760_2 | ecosystem: Environmental > Terrestrial > Soil > Floodplain ...
ACGAGCGGGGTGCCGCGAGAGCCGGACCCGCCGCGTAGCAAGAGACCGCGGCGCCGTTCGCCGCGGGCTCGCAGCGTGTAAGCGGCTGGTCCGGCGAAGCGGCACCCCGCTCGGAGCGTCGTCGGCGAGCCGAGCCAAACGCCGGCACGGGCGTGCGGCACTAACGGAGCGCGGGACTCGGGCCGATAATGAGAGGTCGTAACCCCTTCACCTCACCGTCCCGTGCGAGACCTCCCAACCCCGCCCACCATCGCCAGCGATATCCTCGACGACGAGGCTCGCGAGCGCGCGCGCGATCAGCGCCGCTTCGTCACGCGTTCGGGGCGGATGGAACCCGAGCTGCGCTTCCGCGTGCTGCTCGCGACGCTGAAGATGGAGACCGACTTCCTCGACCTCGCCGACAAGAAGGCGCGGTTCGCGCTGATGATCATGAGCGTGCTCAACGCGATCACGATCGTGCTCATCGTGAAGGGCGTGGACATCTTCTCCGGCAACGATGGCTGGGCGCTCCTGTTGCGCGTGGAGGCGGCGCTCTACGGTGCGGCCACCGTGTACTACATCTGGCAGGCGATCGAGACGCTGCGGCCGCGCGGCCAGCGCGGCCGGCTCCACGCCGCCCTCCCCACCGAGATCGTCCCCGGCGAGACGATGCGCATGCTCTTCCACGCCGACATCGCCAAGCGCGACCGCGACGACTACCGCGCGCTCTGGAGCGAGCTGCGGCTCGACAACGTGACGACCGAGCTCTCCGACCAGCTGCACATGGTCTCGAGCATCAACGTGCTCAAGTACTCGGCGCTCGCGAAGCTCTACCATGGCGTCGGCGTGATGACGATCATCCTCACGATCGCCTTGCTCCTCGAGGGCGTGCACCGCATCCTCGGCTGAGCATGCGCGGAGGACGAAGGGCCCGGGACGCGACCTTCGCGTCCCGGGCCCTTCGCACGACCTGTCCGTCGCCGACGATCAGCGCGAGCGGCGGAACCCGACCTGGACGACGATCGAGCGCGGCAGGCCGGCCTCGTAGACCGAGGGGAAACCGCCGACGAGGTCGGGATTGATGAACGCGCTGCCGACGTACTTGGCGTCGCCGATGTTCTCCACCGCGACCGAGGCGCGCATCAGGAGCGCGCCCGCCAGCGCCTTCTCGGCCGCGGCCGAAGCGCGCAGCACGGTGAAGCCCGGGACGTCGACGGCGTTGCGGTCATCGGCGAAGTAATCGCTGTTGTGCTGCGCCCCGACCTCGAATGCGAGCCACGAGGCCGCCAGGGGCTGCCACTGCACCGAGGCGTTCACGACGCGGCCCGGCAGGCCCGCGACATCATTGCCGCTGAAGTCGGCCGTCGCACCCGGGACGCCGAGGTAGGTCGAGTCGATCACGTAGCGATCGTACTCGTTGTGCGAGAAGGTCCCCGCGAAGCGCGCCGAGAAGCCCGCACCGAAGTGGCCGGAGAGCGCGAGCTCGAGGCCCGAGCGCCGCACCTCGCCCGCCGTGAGGTAGAAGCGGCCGCCGTTGTACGGCATCGGTTCGTCCTCGACCTTCACGCGGTAGAGCGCGGCGTCGACGTTGAGGCCGCGCAGCAGCGCGCCCTCGAACTGCACGTAGCGGCGCGCACCGAGTTCGATCGTCGCCGAGCGCACGACATCGAGCAGCGGGTTGAGCGCGGTCGCCGAGTTCGGGATGCCGGTCGACGGCGGGTCGGTCTCGTTGCCGGCGGGGATCTCGACGCCGGCGCCGTAGCTCGCGTAGATGTTGGTGCCGCCCTGCATGCGCCAGCTCACGCCACCGCGCGGCGTCACGCGGGTGAATCGCTTGCTCGCGTCGATCGCCGGGGTGATGAAGTCGCGATAGAAGTAACTGAGGTCGTCGTAGCGCGCGCCGACGAGCACGGTGACCGCGCGGCCGATGCCGATCTCGTCCTGCACGTAGAGGCCGGCGTTCTGCGCCGCCTCACCCTTGTTCTGCTGCAGCGTCGTGCCGCGCGTGTTGCCGACGCCGAGGTCGTAGAACTGGATGGAGCCGTCCTGATAGGCGAGGTCGCCGCCGGCGCGCAGGCGGTGCGAGAGCTGCGCCGAGCCGAAGCGCACACCCCACGAGCTCGCCGCGCCGACATGGTAGCGCGTGAAGTCGCGGAAGGTGTTGCGCTCCGAGCGCTGCAGGTACTTCGGGTTCACGAAGACCATCGCGCTCACGTCCTGCTTCTCGCCGACCGGCTGGTCGAGCGTCACGCCGACGCGGAGGAGGCGGTTGTAACGGCGCTCGTCGCGCCCGGCATACGTCGCGTTGGCCTGCCGCGGGTCGGCGTCGTACTCCGCCGGCGTGAGCGGGCCGGGGATGCGGAAGAGGTTGCTCGCGCCGGCGAGCTGCACGCCGATGCGTCCGCCGCGCGACGTGGGCGCCAAGAGACCGCCGACGAGCGCGGTCTTCGAGGCGTCCGAATGCTCGCGCCACCCATCGAACGTGGTGCGCGTGAGCGAGAGCCAGCTCTTCGCGGCGCCGAGGTTGGTGCCCATGCGCGCCACGGTGCGCAGGAGGCCGAAGCCGCCGGCTTGCTGCGCGAGTTCACTGAAGTCGCGCGTGAACTCGGGCATCGAGCTCAGGCTCACCACGCCGCCGCCCGCGTTGCCCCACGTCGCGCTGCCGTTCGAACGCAGCACTTCGATGCGCTCGATCGTCGCCAGGTCCACCTGGTCGAAGGCGGTGCGGCCATCGGGTTCGGTCTCGGGGATGCCGTCGAGCAGGACGCGGATGCCGCGCGAGGTGCCGGCATTGGAGCGGTCGCCCGCGCCACGTGCGCCGAAGCCGCGGATGGTGAGTCGGATGTCGTGCGTGCCGTAGCGCGACTGCGTGAAGACGCCGGGCACCTGCTGCAGCGCCTGGTCGAGGCCGACTCCGGTGCGTCCAGCCCAGCGGTCGGACGAGATGACGGAGACGGCGAAGGGCACCTGCGTGAGGCTGCGCGGCTCGCGGTTGGCGGAGATGACGACGGTGTCGAGGGGGGCGCGAGCGGTGTCGCGCGCCGGGGCCTGCGCGGCGACCGCGGCGGGCAGTAGGAACAGCGCCCCGAAGGCGAGGTTGCGAAGGTGCGGCATCGGATCGAAGGGAAGGTTCGTGGCGTCAGGCGGGCATCACCGCATGACCACTTTACGAAGTGCGGGCGGTCACCGTTGTGATGGGCCTCGTCGATTCAGGGCGCGAGCGGCTGCACCCAGATGTTGCGGAAGCGGACCGGATGCCCGTGGTCCTGCAGCGAGATCGGCAGTTCGTCGGCGTGCTGCGCGTAGGGCGCGCGCACGCGGTGCGACGTGGGGCCGAGCAGCGCGACATCGTCCTGCACCTTCACGCCGTTGTGCCAGACGCTGAGGCGAGCCGGCGCGAGCACCACGCCGGTTGAGTCGAAGCGCGGGCGATGGAACTCTATGTCGTAGCTCTGCCACTCACCCGGCGCGCGCGCGACGTTGACACTCGGCGGGAACTGACCGTAGATCGCGCCCGCCTGCCCGTCGGCGTAGGTGTCGCTCTGGTACGAGTCGAGGACCTGCACCTCGTACGTCCCCATCAGGAAGACGCCCGAGTTCCCGCGATCCTGCCCTACTCCCTCGGCGGGCTTCGGCGACGCCCATTCGACGTGGACCCTGACGTCACCGAAGCCGACGCGCGTCTTGATCCCACCCGATCCCTTCACGACCTCCATCGCGCCGTCGACGACGCGCCAGCCGGCCGCGCTGCCGTCCCACTTCTGCCACCAGCCGAGATCGCGCCCGTCGAAGAGGACGAGCGCGCCGGGGGGCGCCTTCACGGGAAGTTGCTGCGCGGGCGCGGCCTGCACGGGCGGCTTGGGCCGATCCATAGAGTGCTGCGGCCAGGCCTGCTGTGCGCGAGCACTCGGCGCCATGGTGGCGAGCACGAGGAGAGTCGTCGTGAGCGCGGACACGGGGATTCGGCCGCGAAGCGAGCGGTGGCGGGACATCGGTGCCTCGTGAGGATGGACGCGCCGCGCCCCATGCTCCGCGCGGCCCTTCAATATACCCGGCTGACTCGGATCGCTTCTCTCGATCGCGGGCTGCGACTGAGACTTGTTCGGCGGAGCCGCGGGGCGGGGAGGCCCCTCCGCGGGCGGCCTCGCGCTTACACGCTGCGAGCCTCGCGCAGAAGCGCGCGAGTCTCTTGCTACGCGCAGGGCCGCCCGCTGCGGAGCCTCCCCGCCCCGCTAGTCTGCCGGCGGTTCGGCGCTGCGCGGATCGGTGCGGCGCGAGCCCATCCGCGCGCCCACGGACCGAGCGAGGAGGGGAGTGCCGCGAGAGCCGGACCCGCCGCGTAGCAAGAGACCGCGGCGCCGTTCGCCGCGGGCTCGCAGCGTGTAAGCGGCAGGTCCGGCGAAGCGGCACTCCCCTCCGAGCGTCGTGAGTGCACGCAGTTCTCGCGAGCCGCGCCTCAGACGCCCCGCTGGCGCAGATCCTGGGCGCGCGTGCGGCTCACCGCGAGGCGTGTGCCGTCGCGCAGCTCGGCGACCATCCCGCCCTTCCCGTGCCGGCGGAAAGCCGCCACGTGGTCGAGGTTCACGATGTGCGCGCGGTGGATCCGCGTGAAGCGCCGCGGGTCGAGACGCTCCTCGAGGCGCGAGAGCGGCAGGGTGAGCACATGCTTCGCGCGTTCGGCGTGCGCGATCACGTAGTCGCCGTCGGCCTCGAACCAGTGCACCTGTGCGACGGGGAGCGGGACGATCGCATTGCCACTGCGCACGTAGAGCCTCGAGAGCGGCCCACTCGCGAGTGCGTCGCCGAGCCGGTCGAAGACGGCGACCTCCGCGTGCTCACCGAGCGCGCTGCGCACGCGCGCGACGGCGGCGGCGAGGCGCTGCGGACCGAACGGCTTCAGCAGGTAGTCCACCGCGCCGAGCTCGAACGCGGTCACGGCGTGTTGCGCATACGCGGTGGTGAAGATGATGAACGGATGATGCGCGAGCCGCGGCGGCACGTCGGTGCCGAGGAGTCCCGGCATCTGGATGTCGAGGAAGGCGAGGTCGGGCTGCAGCTTGTCGATCGCCTCGACCGCCGCGCGCCCGTTCGACGCCTCGCCGACGACGGTGACGTCGTCGATCGCACTGAGCATGCGCCGCAGTCCCGCGCGCGCGATGGGTTCGTCGTCGGCGATGAGGACGCGGATGGGCGCGCCCAACTCAGTCGGCCTCGCGCTCGAGCGGCAGCGAGAGGACCGCGATGAAGCCGGCACCGGGAGAGGTGCGCGTGGTGAGGCTCGCCTTCGAGCCGTGCAGCGCGTCGAGCCGCTCGCGAAGGCGCCGCAGTCCGGTGCCGCCGTTCGCGATGGCCTCCGGCGCCGCGCCGACTCCGGTGTCGGCGACCGTGAGCACGAGCGCATTGGCGCTCGCGACCGCGCCGACCTTCAGCGAGGTCGTCTCCACTCGCGGAGCGGCGCCGTGGCGCACCGCGTTCTCCACCAGCGTCTGCAGCGCGAAAGGGGGCACCAGCGCATCCTCGAGACCCGGCGCGATGTCGAACCGCGTGAGCAGCCGCTCGCCGAAGCGCAGTTGCTCGAGCGCGAGGTACCGCTCGATGAACGCGCGCTCGTCGCGCAGCGGCACGACGTCACGATCTTCCTCGGTGACCGTGCGCAACAGCGCCGCGAGCAGCTCGGCCGCGTCGGCGGCTCGCGCCGGTTCGACCGGGATGAGCTGCACGACCGTGTGCAGTGCGTTGAACAGGAAGTGCGGATCGAGCTTCGACCTGAGTGCGGCGAGCTGCGATTGCGCGGCCAGCGCTTCGGCTCGCGCGGCGCGTTCCGTCGCATTGGATGCATACGACACGCCGGCCACCGCAACGTAGAGCCAGACGCCCATGAAGACGAATGCGCCGATTCCCGGCCCCTGCGTGCGCACACCCTCCATGCTCACCGCACCCGCGACGGACATCCAGGCGAGCGCATACGTGAACGCGCCGATCAGGTGCCCGAAGATGAACCTCGGATGCATGGTCCGCGGCCACGGGAATCGCTCCGTCGCCTTGAGCACGATCAGCCCGAGCAGCGCCGCGGCGCCGACCGCACGCGCCGCGACGACACCGGCGAGGTGCGCGGAGCCGCCGTGGAACGTGAGGATCATGCTCACATAGAGCACCCACACCGGCGTCCAGCCGATCGCGAGCTGCGCCCAGAACCAGCCGCGCGAGAGGGTCGCCGGGGCGGGCGGGCGAACCGGCATCAGCGCGGCGCCACCGCAGCCACGCGCTTCGCCTCGATGCGCAGCACGGCGGTCTCCCAGGTGCGCTCACCGTCGTCGGAGCGGTCGGCCTGGTACTTGAACGCGGCCGGCGTGATGTCGTAGAAGCGCACGCGCTGCACGTAGGGCTTCCCTTCGGCGTCGCGCCCCACGCTGCGCAGCGTGAACTCGCCGTTCGCCCACGTGCCCGTCGCGGTGGTGAAGCGGCCGCGATACACGTCGAGCGTGGTCTGGGTCCACCTGCCGAGCGCCACGTCGTAGAGCCGCATGCTGTGCGCGAGCGCGCTCGGGTTGCCGGAGCCGTCGATGATGCGCAGTTCGTCCTCGATGCCGAAGCCGTCGAACGCGCGCCATACCTTCCAGGTGCCGGCGAGCGTCGGCGCGCCGTGGATCCGCGCGGCGAGGCTCGAGACCTTCGGCGTCACCTTGAGCTCCCACTGTCCCACGAGGAAGGCGAGCTGCTCGGCCTCCTTCGGCGCCGACATCGACACGCGCGCGGCGCCAGCGCCGGGGGCGCTGTGCTGCGCAGGCGCAGTCGCAGCAGGAACGAAGAGCGAGAGGATCGCGAGCAACGCGATCGATGTGGCCGGGGTGCGCATCGGGGCTCCTCCCGGCTGGGCCGGGTCCGGGAAAGTGAGCGACCGGACGCGCCGAGGGCCAGCGTCGCGATCGTGTCCACAGGCTAGGGAGGCCTCGCGCGCGTGCGAAGGGATGCGTCGCCCAGCGGTGCATCGAGCCCGATGAACGGTGCCACACCGCGTCGCCGGAGCTGCACCGTTCGTCCATGCCCGCACCCACTGCCTCCGCCGCCGCGCCGCTCATCCGCCTGCGCGACATCACCAAGTCGTACCCGGGCGCCGCGGCGCCCTTCACCGCGCTGGACGGCATCTCGCTCGACGTGGCGCACGGCGAGTTCGTCGCCGTCGTCGGGGAGTCGGGGAGCGGCAAGTCGACGCTGCTGAGCCTCGTCGCGGGGATCGACCGCCCTTCGACCGGCGAACTGCAGGTCGGCGACACGGCGGTGCATGCGCTGCCCGAGTCGCAGATGGCGGCCTGGCGCGGCGGCGCGGTCGGCATCGTCTTCCAGTTCTTCCAGCTCATCCCCACGCTCTCGGCGTCCGAGAACGTGATGCTGCCGATGGACCTGTGCGACAAGTGGCCGGCGCGCGAACGGCGCGAGCGCGCGATGGCGCTGCTGCAGCAAGTGGGCGTGCTCGACCAGGCGGACAAGCTCCCCTCGCGACTGTCGGGCGGACAGCAGCAGCGCGTCGCGATCGCGCGCGCCCTCGCGAACGACCCCACGCTGTTGCTCGCCGATGAGCCGACCGGCAACCTCGACTCCAAGACGAGCGCTGCGGTGCTCGAACTCTTTGCCGAGCTCGTGCGCGGCGGGCGAACGCTGCTCCTCGTCACGCACGCGCCCTCGGCGATCGCGCACGCCTCGCGCGCGATCACGCTCGCGGACGGCCGCGTCGCGTCGGACACGCGCTCGACCGTGCGCGCGATGGCACACGCATGAGTCCGCGCTGGAAGAAGGCCATCGGCGACCTGCGCGCGCACCGCGGACGCACGCTGCTCGCGATGGTCGCCATCGCGCTCGGCCTCGCGGCGGCAGGCACCGTGCTCGACACCTGGGCGCTCGTGCGCGTCGCGACACGCGACGGGTACCTGGCGAGCGATCCGGCGGCGGCGACGCTGCGGTTCGACTCGATCCCCGCTCCGCTGCGCGCCGCGGTGCTCGACGCGGTGCGCGGAGTCCCGGGTGTGCGCGCCGCCGAGTCGCGGCGCACGACGACGGCGCGCGTGCAGATGAACGGTGCGGTCCTCACGGCGTTCCTGTTCACTTCCGACGACCTCGCCGGCCAGCGCATAGGCCGGCTCCGCAGCGACCTGGGTGCGTGGCCTCCGGGCGACGGCGAGTTCGTGATCGAACACTCGTCGCTCGACTTCTCGGGCGCGGCGGTCGGTGAACCGGTGCGGCTCACCGCGGGCGACGGTCCCACCGTCGAGCTCATGATGAGCGGCGTCGCGCGCGACGTGGGGCTCGCGCCGGGATGGATGGAGCACGTCGTGTACGGTTTCGTGCCGCGCAGCACGCTGCGCGCGCTCGGCATCAGTGACGCCGACGACGAGGTGCGCCTCGTCGTCGAGGACGGCACGCTCGACCGCGAGGGCGTGCGCCGCATCGCGACGGCCGCGCGCGGGGCGGCGGAGTCGGCGGGGGTGCGTGTCGGCAGCGTCGACGTACCCGAGCCGGGTGAACACGTCCATGCCGCGCAGATGGATTCGCTGCTCTACACCCAGGGCGCGTTCGGCGTACTCGCGCTCTTCCTCGCCGCCTTCCTCGTCGTGAACCTCATCGCGGCGATGCTCGCGGGCCAGGTGCGCGAGATCGGTGTGCTCAAGGCGATCGGCGGGCGCACCACGCAGATCGCGTCGCTCTATCTCGCGGTCGCGGCGATGCTCGGCGCCGCCTCCGCGGCCGTCGCCGTTCCCATCGCGATGCTCGCAGGCGAGCGTTACGCGGCGCTCAAGGCCGACCTGCTCAACTTCGACCTCACCGGGCATACGCTGCCGTTGTGGGTGCCAGCGTTGCAGGTGGCGGTCGGGATCCTCTTGCCGGTGCTCGCGTCCATCCCCACCGTCCGGCGCGCCTGCCGCGTCCCGGTGGGTGAAGCGTTGCGCGATGTGGGCATCCACGACGAGGCGCGCGTGCCCGCGGTGCTGCATCGCGTGAGCGGCGTGAGCCGGCCCGTGCTCCTCTCGCTGCGCAACGCGTTCCGCAAGCGCCAGCGCATGGTGCTCACGCTCCTCGCGCTGAGCACGGCGGGTGCGGTCTTCCTCGGTGCGCTCGGCCTGCGTCGCGGCGTGCTCGGCGCGACGGACCTGTTGTTCGCCGCGCAACGGTTCGACTTCGGCCTGCGTCTGGCCGCTCCGCAGTCGCCCGACTCGCTCAGCGCGATCGTGCGTGAGGTGCAGGGCGTGGAAGCGGCCGAGGTGTGGACCGGCGCGACCGCGACCCTCGCGCGCACCGACGGCACGTTCGGTTCCGGATTTCCCGTGCAGGCACCGCCGGCGTCGACGACGCTGCTCGTCCCCCCGATGCGAGAAGGACGGTGGCTCCGCGCGGAGGACAGCCTCTCGCTCGTCATCGGCCGCGGGCTGTTGCGCGAGGACCCGACGCTGCGCGTGGGTGGCACGCTGCGCCTGCTCATCGCCGGACACACCGACGAGTGGACGATCGTCGGCATCGCGGAGACGGGCACGGGGCCGGCGGCCTTCGCGACGCGCGAGGCGATCATGGCGCGCACCGGCGAGGGCGCGACGACCGTGATCGTGCGCAGCGCGCTGCGTGGCGACGGCGCGCAGCTCGAGCTCATCCAGCGCATGCGCCAGGCACTGCTCGCGAACGCCATGCCCGTAGCGTCGAGCGTTCGCGTCGCCGAGCAGCGGCGCTCCATCGAGGATCATCTCCTGATGGTGGTCGACTTCCTGAGCGTGATGGGCTGGCTGATGCTCGTCGTCGGCGCGCTCGGCCTCGCCTCGACGATGGCGATCGGCGTGCTCGAACGCACGCGCGAGATCGGCGTGCTGCGCGCGATCGGAGCGCGCGACGGCGCGATCCTCGCGATCGTGCAGGCCGAGGGGCTCACGATCGGCCTGCTCAGCTGGGCGATCGCGCTCCCGCTCTCGGTGCCGATGAGCCTCGCGCTCGGCGCGGCCTTCGGCCGGATCATGCTCCCGGTGCCGGTGCGGATCATCCCCGATGGGACGGCGGTGCTCGCCTGGCTCGCGCTCGTGCTCGTCGTCTCGGTCGGGGCGAGTGCCTGGCCGGCCTGGCGCGCCATGCGCGTCCCGGCGGCGCGCGCGCTCAGCTACGAGTAACGGCGGAGCCGCCGGGCGGTACGTTTGTGCGGAGCGGCGTCCCTCTCCCACCTCCGTGCTCCGCCACCTCCCCAACATCCTCACGTCCGCGCGGATCCTCGCGATCCCGGCACTCGTCTGGCTCGCCGTCACGCGCCGACACGACCCGTTCGCGGTGCTCCTCGTCGCCTCGCTCGTCGGCGACATCGTGGATGGCCTCCTCGCGCGCGTGCTGCACGCGTCTTCCGCGCTCGGCGCCTCGCTCGACTCGGTCGCGGACTTGCTGCTGTTCTTCACGGCGGCGTACGGCGCGTGGGCCTTCTACCCCGACGCGATGCGCGCGCACGCGTTCGCGTTCGGGCTCATCCCGGTGCTCTGGATCGCCGAGATCGCCGCCTCCTTCGTACGGTACGGCCGCCCCTCGAGCTTCCACACGACGCTCGCGCGCATCGCGGCCTACGTGATGGGGATCTTCATCGGCCTCCTGTTCCTGACCGGCTTCGAGCCGTGGCTCCTCTACGTCGCCGACGCGGCCGTCACGCTCGCGACGCTCGAGGAGTTCGCGCTGCTCGCCGTGCTGCCCACGTGGACGGCCGACGTGCGCGGACTCTACTGGGTGCTGCGAGCGCGCCGCGCGGGCCAGCCCATCGGGCGCGCCTGATGACGCTGCGCTGGCTCGCCGTCGCGAACCCCGTCGCCGGCGCTCCCGGCAGCGCACCTCGCGCCGCGGAGCGGTTGAGGCGGACTGGACTCGTCGCGGACGTGGCGGTGACTGCGTGCGGCGGCGACGCCACGCGAATCGCGCGCGCGTCGGTAGGGTGCTATGACGGCATCGTCTCGCTCGGCGGCGATGGCACCAACCACGAGATCGTCACGGGGATGGACCGCGCGCGGCAGGCGCTCGCCCTCATGCCGCTCGGTCATGGCAATTGCCTCGCGCGTGACCTCGGGCTCGCGGTGGAGTCCGCGGCCGCAGGGGCGCTCGCGCGCGCTACGGAGTCGGCGGAGGGGATCGATCGCATAGGCCTCATCGACCTCATCGCGCTGACGCTTCACTACGCGGACGGCGCGACCGACGCGCGCATCGCGACCTGCTCCTTCGGCGTGGGCTACGTCGCCGACGCGACCGCGACGGGGCGCGGGCGCTTCGCCGGACTCGGGCGGGCCGCGTACGCTGCGGCGACGCTCGTCACGCGCCCCGCACCGCTCGGCGCGTCACTCTCGGTGGACGGCACCGCGATCGAGGCCGGCGCCTTCACAGGCGTCGTCGTGAACAACACGCTGCACCTCGCGAACTTCCGCGCGCTGCCCATGGCCCGCGTGGACGATGGGCGACTCGACGTGATCGCGCTCGGCGGCGGATGGCTGCGCCAGCTCGCGCACAACGTGAGCATCATGTCCGGCGTTCCCCTCGCCGGCCCGCGCCTCGAGCGGCAGGGCGGTTGCGCGAGCATCACGCTGCGCGCTCCCGCGACCGCGATGCTCGACGGCGAGATGGTCCCCGGCATCGTGCGCGCCGACTGCACCGTGCTCCCGCGCGCCGTGCGCTGCGTGGGCGCCGCGTGACCCTCGGGGCCATCTTCGTCCGGACGCTCGCACTCTTCACCATCGGTGCGCTGTTGATGGCGCTCGGCAGTGTGCGGCAGGTCGCGGCGGTGCGGAAGGCGCGCGTGGTGAAGCTGCTCTTCTATTTCGTCATCGTGCATGGCGTACTCGGGCTCGCGATCGCTGGGCGCACGGCGCTGCTCGGCTTCATCGGCGCGGTGCTCGCCATCTCGGCGTGGGAGGCGCTGCGCGCGTGGCGCGCGATCGCGGCGCCCAGGCCGTGGCGCCTCGCTACGCTCTCGGTAGCGACGTGCGCGGCCGCGGTGTTCGCGGTGTCGCGACGCGACCCCGGCGTGGTGGCGTGGATCTTCCTCGTCACTGCGGGCTGCGACGGCTTCGCGCAGGTCGTCGGACAGCTGCTCGGCACGCGGCCGCTCGCGCCGCGGTTCAGTCCGGCGAAGACGGTCGAGGGATTCGTCGGCGGGTTGGCGGGCGCAGTGCTCGTCGCACTCTGGCTGCGCGGGCTCACACCCTACAGTGCGTTCGGCGCCGCGTCCATCGGTCTTGCAGTGGCG
>Ga0137353_1000174_pt1 | contig 12196 bp, 10 predicted proteins | sample EasRivERMLT760_2_FD_104759 | JGI IMG/M metagenome (GOLD analysis project Ga0137353, IMG submission 104759) | Soil microbial communities from meander-bound floodplain in the East River, Colorado, USA - East River MetaG ERMLT760_2 | ecosystem: Environmental > Terrestrial > Soil > Floodplain ...
CGGCGGACAGGGCACCCGGACCCATCTTTGACGCTCAGCCGGCGCAGCGGGCGAACTGGGTGAGTTGGAAGATCCGTTCTTTGGTCATTCGGGAAGTTGGCAGCAGGCAGTCGACAGTCGACAGTAGAAAGTAGACAGTGTGATGCGGTGGGCAGGGTGCGAGCCGCGCATCGCGGATCCCGCACGAGACTGACAACTGCCTACTGACGACTGCCGACCCTCAAGGCACCTTCGCGACGAGCTCCACCTCGACGCTCACGCCGCGCGGCAGCGCGGCCACCTGCACGGTCGATCGTGCGGGGCGGGCCTCGCCGAGCACGGCGGCATAGACCTCGTTGAAGCGCGGGAAGTCGGCCATGTCCAGCAGGAACACCGTCGTCTTCACGACGTCCTTCCAGCTGCAGCCGGCCTTCTTCAGGACGGCATCGAGGTTCGCGAGCACCTGCTTCGCCTGTGGCACCACGTCGCCCGCGACGATGTCCATCGTCTTGGGGTCGAGCGGGATCTGGCCGGCGGTGAAGAGGAACCCGCCGGCGATCGTCGCCTGGCTGTACGGACCGATGGCCGCGGGGGCCTGGTCGCTGCTGATCGTCTGCACGCTCACGCGAATCTCCTAGAAGAGTCCCGAGATGGAGCCGTCCGGATGGATGGCCATCTTCTCGGCGGCCGGCGCCTTGGGGAGGCCCGGCATGGTCATGATCTCGCCGCACTGCGCGACGAGGAAGCCGGCGCCTGCCACAGGGTACACGTCGTTCACCGTCACGCGGAAGCCCTTCGGACGGCCGAGTTTCGTCGCGTCGTCGGAGAGCGAGTACTGCGTCTTCGCCATGCAGATCGGCGTCTCGGCGAGGCCGATGCTCTCGAGGTACGCGATCGCGCGGTCGGCTTTCGCGCTGTAGTCCGCGCCCTCGCCGCCGTAGACCTTCTGCACGATGGTGTCGATCTTCTCGCGGATGGGCCGCTTGGCATCGTAGAGCGGCGCGAACTTCGACTTGCCGCCCTTGAGGATGTCGAGCACCTCGCGCGCGAGGGACTCGCCTCCTGCCCCGCCCTTCGCGAACACCTCGCAGAGCGAGACGCGCGCGCCGGCCTTCTCGGCGGCTTCCTTCACGATCGCCAGTTCGGCGTCGGTGTCGGTACCGAAGCGGTTGATCGCGACGACGAGATCCATCCCGAACTGGCGCACGTTGCCGATGTGGTGCTCGAGGTTCACGACGCCCTTCCGGAGCGCGGCGAGGTCCTCGGTGGCTAGCTCGGTCTTCTTCGCGCCGCCGTTCATCTTGAGCGCGCGGATGGTCGCGACGAGCACCGCCGCCTCGGGCTTGATGTCGCCGAAGCGGCACTTGATGTCGAAGAACTTCTCGGCGCCGAGGTCGGAGCCGAAACCGGCCTCCGTCACGACGACGTCACCGACGGCGAGTGCGGCGCGCGTGGCGAGGATCGAGTTGCAGCCGTGCGCGATGTTGCCGAACGGGCCGGCGTGCACGAACGCGGGACCGCCCTCGAGCGTCTGCACGAGGTTCGGGCGGATGGCGTCCTTGAGCAGCATCGCCATCGCACCGTGCGCCTTGAGGTCGCGCGCACGGACCGGCCTGCGGTCGGCGCCGTAGGTGGAGCCGACGATGATGCTGCCGAGCCGTTGCTCGAGGTCGGCGGCGCTCGTCGCGAGAGCGACGATCGCCATGACCTCGGACGCGGGGATGATCACGAACCGCTCCTCGCGCACGACGCCTTCGGCGGGGCCGCCGAGTCCGATGATCACCTTGCGGAGCGCGCGGTCGTTCATGTCGATCGTGCGCGGCCACGTGATGCGGCGCGGGTCGATGTTGAGCGCGTTCCCCTGCTGCAGGTGGTTGTCGAGCAGCGCGCTCAGCAGCGCGTGCGCCGACGAGATGGCGTGGAAGTCACCCGTGAAGTGCAGGTTGATGTCGTCCATCGGCAGGACCTGCGCGTAGCCGCCGCCGGCCGCGCCACCCTTCACGCCGAACACGGGCCCGAGCGAAGGCTCGCGGATGCAGAGCACGGCGTTCGAGCCGATCCGGCGCAGCGCCTGCGTGAGGCCGACCGACGTCGTCGTCTTCCCTTCGCCGGCGGCGGTGGGGTTGATCGCGGTGACGAGGACGAGCTTGCCCTTCGCCGGACGCGTCGTGAGCTCGAGGGAGACCTTGGCCTTGTACTTGCCATAGAGGTCGAGGTCGTCGGGCCCGAGGCCGATCTCGGCCGCGACGTCGACGATGGGGCGGAGCTTCGCGGCTTGCGCGATCTCGATATCGGAGGGAACGCTCATGGGTGGACCGCGAGTCCTCGAAGGAAGACGGAGACGACCTGACGCTTCAGGATAACGGGAAGAACCGGCGCGTATTCTGCACCACGCGCTCGGCGAGCGCGATGGGGTCGGCCCCGCGGACCTCGGCGAGGCGCCGAAGCGTATACGCGCACCAGGCGGGCTCGTTGCGCTTGCCGCGATGGGGAATGGGCGCGAGGTACGGACTGTCGCTCTCGACGAGGAGCCGGTCGTCGGGCACGAGGCGCAGTAGCGCGACGTCGTCCCATTTCCTGAACGTGATGATGCCGCTGAACGAGACGTACCAGCCCGCGGCGAGGCCGACCTCGGCGAGCGCGTGCGAGCCCGTGTAGCAGTGGAGCACGCCGCGGATGCCGGCGGCGCCCGCCTCCTTCACCATCGCCGCCGTGTCGTCCTCGGCCACGCGCGTGTGCACGACGACCGGACGGCCGGTGTCCTTCGCGATGGCGAGCTGGTCGGCGAAGGCGCGGCGCTGGAGCGGCCGCGGCGAGTTGTCATAGTGGTAGTCGAGCCCGCACTCGCCGACCGCGACCGCGCCGGAGTCCATCGCTTCGCGGATCGCAGGGGCATCGCGCGACGGGTCGTAGCCCGCGGCATCGTGCGGATGCACGCCGGCGGTCCACCAGGTGAATCCTGGATGGCCTTGCACCACGCCACGTGCCCGCCTGGCGGCCTCGAGCGACTCGCCGATGCAGACGACGCCCAGGCCGCCCGCGTCGCGCAGGCGCTCGAGCACCGCATCGCGGTCACCGTCGAACTCCTCTCCGGCGATGTGGGCGTGCGAATCGATGAACGGGAGTGGAGACGACGAAGCCCCGGCGCGCTCGTCGCGCCGGGGCTCCGGGTGGTGCGTGTCGGTCAAGCTCAGGCCCGGACGGTGGCCTGGCCGGTGCGCGCCTCGTTGTCGCGCGGCCACTTCGCCTCGACCCACATGAGGATCGGGGACGCGACGTAGATCGACGAGAAGGTGCCGGTGAAGATGCCGAAGGACATCACCCAGGCGAACGGCCGGAGCACCTCACCGCCGAAGAACAGCAGCGAGAGCGTGGCCGCCAGCGTCGTGCCGTGCGTGATGACCGAGCGCGGCAGCGTCTCGTTCACCGAACGATTGAGCGTGTCGTAGAGCGACTCCTTCCGCTTCTTGTGCAGGTTCTCTCGCACGCGGTCGAAGATGATGATCGTGTCGTTGAGCGAGTACCCGACGACGGTGAGGATCGCCGCGACGACGGTCAGCGAGATCTCGAGGTCGAGCAGCTTGATGAAGGCGAGCGTCGCGAGGATGTCGTGCGCGGTGGCCATCACGGCCGAGACGCCGAAGCGCCACTCGAAACGGAAGGCCAGGTAGGCCATCGTCACGAGGAACGAGACGAAGACCGCGATCACCGCGCCGCGCCGGAGTTCGCTGCCGACGCGCGGCCCGACGGTCATGCGATCGGCGATCTCGAAGCTGTCCGTCCCGAGTTCGGCCCGGAGCGCCTGTGTGATCACCTTCGAGACGCCCTCGGCCCCGGCAGCCGCCACCTGGGCGAGTTCGGACTCCTGCGCCTTGATGGTGTAGGTCGTCGGGCTGCCGAACTGTTGGATCTCGGCGCCGTGGACTCCGGCCCGCGCGATCGTCGCGCGGAGGCGCGCCACGTCCGGCGCCTCCTTGAACTCGAGCTGGATCATCGTGCCGCTCGTGAACTCGATCGAGTACTTGAACCAGCCGTTCACGAAGGCGGCGCCGAACCCGATGAGGACGAAGGCGGCCGTGACGACGACCGCACCGCGCCAGTGCTTGATGAAGTCGAGCTTGGTGTCGTGGAGGATGCGAAGCATCAGATGCTCAGGGCCTGCTCACCGCGCGTGCGCGAGAGCCAGACGTAGAAGAAGGTCTTGGTCACGAAGATCGAGGTGATCATCGAGGCGGCGATGCCGGCGACGAGCGTCACGGCGAAGCCCTTCACCGGGCCGGTGCCGTACTGGTAGAGCACGGCGGCGGTGAGGACGGTCGACACGTTCGAGTCGATGATCGCGCTCATCGCGTGCTGGAAGCCCTCCTCGATCGCGGTGCGCACGGTCTTCCCGTGGTCGAGCTCCTCGCGGATGCGTTCGAAGATCAGCACGTTCGCGTCCACCGCGATGCCGATCGAGAGCACGAAGCCCGCGAGACCGGGCAGCGTGAGCACGGCGTCGAAGCTGGCGAGCGCGGCCATCGTGAAGAGCACGTAGAGCACGAGGGCGCCGATGGAGAGGGCGCCCGAGAAGCGGTAGTAGCCGACCATGATCACGATCACGCCGAGGATCGCGATCGCGCCGGCGAGCTTCCCCGCGTCGATCGAGTCCTGGCCGAGGATGGCGCCGATCTCGCGCGCCTCGACGACCTTCAGCGGCACCGGCAGCGAACCGGCGCGCAGCACCAGCGCCAGGTCCTGCGCGGCCTGGAGGTCACGGCCGCCCATCGTGATCTGGCCACGCGCGCCGATCGCGCTCTGGATCACCGGCGCGCTCATGACGTTCTCGTCGAGGACGATCGCCATGTTGTCACCGATGTGGCGCTGCGTCTCCTTGCGGAAGCGGCTGCCTCCCTCGGTGTTGAAGACGAAGTCGACCTTCGCGCCCTCGATCGGGTCCTGTGCCGGCGTCGCCGTCTGCAGGTAGGTCCCGTCGATGATCGCGCGCGAGTCGAGCACGTAGAGCGGACGATAGAACTGCGTGCCGAGGGCCAGCGAGTCGCCGCCCCAGCGGACGTCCTTGCCCGGCGGGAGTGCGGCCATGATCGCCGAGTCGGCGAGCAGCCGCTTGATCATCGCGTAATCGGCCGTGCTCACGATGTACTGCCCCGGCATCTGGCCCGGCGAGACGCTACGGCGGAACGGACCGTCGGTCGAGGTGCCCGCGGTGTCCGCCTTGGCGACGGTCGTGTCAGCGGCCCGGAGCAGGTTGCCGAGCGCGCTCGTCTGGCCGGTGTCGGCTCCGACGGTCGTCGGCACGTTGGTCGCGAGGTGCTTCTCCTTCACGATGCCGTCGAGGCGCGGGATCACGCGCTCGAACGACTGCGATTCGTCGGTGATCTGGAAGCGCAGGAAGGCCGCCTTCTGCACGACGTCCGACGCGCGCTCGCGATCGGTGATGCCGGGGAGTTCCACGATGATGCGATCGGTACCGACCTTCTGCACCACCGGCTCGGCAACGCCGAACTCGTCGATGCGCGTGCGGACCACCTTCAGCGCGCGGTCGAGCGCGTCGCTGACGTCGGCGACGACCTGCTTCGACTGGTCGACTTCGAGCGTGAGATGCATCCCGCCCTGCAAGTCGAGTCCGAGCTTGAGCGGGACCTTGGTCACCGAGGTATCGGCGAACGTCCCGTCCGCGCGACGGATCTTCTCGACGACGGTGCGCGGCCAGAGTTGCCAAGCGGAGAGAAGCACGAGCGCCAGGATGACGAGGAGGCGCGTCTTCAGATTCTGCATCGTGGAACTGGATAGGGGGAACTGGCCGGAATGAGCCCTGAAGTGTACCGGGCGAACATACCCAAGTCAATCGCGCACAAGGGGTTGGGACGCATCATGTTGACGCCGCGCGAACGCCACCCAGGGACGCGCGCGCGGCCTGCTCATCGCGCGCCAACTGGGCCTTGAGCGCATCGAGCGAATCGAACTTCCGCGTCTCACGCAACCGCGCGACGAAGTCGATCCGGACGCGCATCCCGTAGAAGTCCTCGTCCACATCGAAGAGGTGCGCCTCGAGTTTCGCGTCGGTCTCGCCGAAGGTCGGGCGCGGGCCCAAGTTCATCATCCCGCCGAACGTGCCGCGCGGCGTCTGTGCGCGCACGGCGTACACGCCTTCGGGCGGCATGAGCTTGTGCGCCGGCGGCAACGCGACGTTGAGCGTGCGGAATCCGAGCGTGCGCCCGCGCTGTGCGCCCTGCTCCACCACGCCACTCGCGCTGTACGGGCGGCCGAGTCCGTCGGCCGCGCGCACGAGATCCCCGCCCGCGATCGCGCGGCGGATGGTCGTGGACGAGATGGGACGTCCGTCGCCGCCGAGCACCGGCGGAACCACCTCGACGCCGAAGCCCCGCGTCGCGCCGAGCGCTTGCAGCACCGTCGCATCGCCGGAGCGGCCGCGGCCGAAGCCGTGGTCGTAGCCGATCAGGAGGTCCTGCAGGCCGAGTCGCTCGCGCAGCACGAGGTCGACGAAGTCGTCGGCGCCGTACGTCATCAGCGTCTTCGTGAACGGGAGCACCACGACGTAGTCGATCGGACTCTCGGCGAGGATCTCGCTCTTCTCCACACCGACGGTGAGCAGCGGTGGCGCGGCGGCGGGATTCACCACCTGCAGCGGATGCGGATCGAACGTGACGAGCACGGCGGGAAGTCCGCGCGCGCGCGCGCGCGCGGCGAGCCGCTCGAGCACGAGGCGATGGCCGCGATGCACGCCGTCGAAGGTGCCGACGGTGCACACGGTCCCGCGCACCTCGGGCGGGAGCCCGAACGCGGCGCTAGGCCTCACGCATCACCACGCGCGGCTGCCAGCGGTCCTCGCGGCGTTCGGCGAGCGCGACGAGCACGCCGTTCTCGGGATTGGTGAGCGCGCCCCAGTGTCCGTCCACCTGCGCCGGGACATCGATGCCACGCACGATGCGCGTGAGCTCGTCGTCGCTCAGGCGCTGCACGGGGAATCCCTCGAGCGCGTCGAGCGCGGGGCGAAGGCGCGGCTTCCCCTCGCGCAGGTCGTTCATCGGCTGCGCGTCGTCCACGGAGAACGGTCCGCTGCGGATGCGCCGCAGCTGCGTGAGGTGTGCGGCGCTCCCGCAGGCGCGCGCGAGGTCGCGCGCGAGCGAACGGATGTACGTGCCACCGCCGCAGGTGATGCGCACGCGCGCCTCAGCCACCGCGGTGTCGTCGAGCGCCTCCGCTCCCGAGGCATCGCGGAGTCCGAGCACGTCCCAGCGGTCGACGCGGATCGTGACCGGCTTGAGTTCGACGGCCTCGCCGCGGCGCGCGAGGTCGTACGAGCGCTCGCCATCGACCCGCTTCGCCGAGTACGCGGGCGGCACCTGCTGGATGGTGCCGGTGAGCGCGGGGATCGCGCCGAGCAGTGCGCGGCGCGCGGGCAGCGGCGCCTCGCGCGTGACGGCGCCCTGCAGGTCCTCGGTCTCGGTCTCCGCGCCGAAGCGGATCGTCGCTTCGTAGACCTTCGGGTCGCCCGGGAGGTGCGGCAGCAGTCGCGTCGCGCGCCCGACGAGGACGACGAGGAGCCCGGTCGCGAACGGGTCGAGCGTGCCCGCGTGCCCGATGCGCTTCTCGCCGAGCGCGCGACGGGCGAGGCTCACGACGTCGTGGGACGAGACGCCGGCGGCCTTGTCGACCAGCAGCAGTCCGTCAACCGTCCCGGTCGTCCTTCGTGTCATCGGCGGGTGGCGGCGGCTCGCGGAGTCCCGCGAGCAGGGTCTCGATGTGCGCGGCGCGCGCCACCGACTCGTCGATCCTGAACGCGATCTCGGGGGCGAACTGGAGCTGGAGCGCCTTGCCCACGCGGCTGCGCAGGTGGCTCGCCGTGCTCTTGAGGCCGTCGAACGTCGCCGCGCGCTCGGTCGCCGAGCCCATGACGCTCACGAAGACCTTCGCATGGCGCAGGTCGCGCGTCATCTCCACCGCGGTGACGGTGACGAGTCCCTGGATGCGCGGGTCCTTCACGTCGCGCGCCAGGAAGGCGGCGACCTCCTCACGCACGGCCTCGCCGACGCGGTCGGCGCGGCGCGGATCACGCGGCGGCACTAGGCGCTCCTCCCGCCCCGCGCGCTCAGCCGGCCTTCGCCGGCTCGAGCGTGCGCGCGACGGACTCCTTGCGGTAGACCTCGATCAAGTCGCCGACCTTGAGGTCGTTGAAGTTCTCGACGCCGATGCCGCACTCGTAGCCTTCCTTCACTTCCTTCACGTCGTCCTTGAAGCGGCGCAGCGAGCCGAGGGTGCCCTCGTAGATCTCGACACCGTCGCGGATGACGCGGGCCCGGCCCTGTCGGTTGATGAGGCCCGACTTGACGAAGCAACCGGCGATGACGCCGATCTTCGGCACCTTGAACAGGTCGCGCACCTCGGCCTCGCCGACGATGACTTCCTTCTCCTCCGGCCGCAGCATGCCCTCGAGAGCCAGGCGCACGTCGGCCACGGCTTCGTAGATGATGCGGTAGAGCTTGATCTCGACGCCTTCGCGGTCGGCGGCGGCGCGCGCCTTCGTATCGGGGCGCACGTGGAAGCCGATGATGATCGCACCCGACGCCTTGGCGAGGAGGATGTCGCTCTCGGTCACCGCGCCGACCGCGCGCGCGACGACCTCGACCTGCACCTCTTCGTTGCTCAGCTGCTGCAGCGCGTCGGCCAGCGCTTCGGACGGACCGCCCTGGTCGGCCTTGATGAGGAGCTTGAGCTGCCGCTTCCCATCGGCGCCCGACGAGGCCATGAAGTCCTCGAGCGAGACGGCGCCCTTCGCGGTGCGGCGGCTGCGCGCCTCACGATCGAGACGCTCGCGGCGCTGCGCGATCTCTCGGGCCTCGGCGGCGTCGGCGACGGCGATGAACTGGTCACCCGCCATCGGCACGCCGGTGAGGCCGAGCACCTGCACCGGCGTCGCCGGGCCGGCGGACTTGATCGTCTTGCCGCGTTCGTCGAGGAGCGCGCGCACGCGGCCCGAGAAGAGGCCGCAGATGAAGTCGTCGCCCACGCGGAGCGTGCCGTTCTGGACGAGGATCGTCGCGACGGCGCCCTTGCCGGCGTCGAGCTGCGCTTCGACCACCGAGCCCGTCGCGCGACGGTCGGGATTCGCCTTGAGGTCGAGGATCTCCGCCTGCAGCAGGATCTGGTCGAGGAGCTCCTTCACGCCGGTGCCCTTCTTGGCCGAGATCTCGGACGCGAGCGTGGTGCCGCCGAAGTCCTCGAGCACGACGCCGTGCTGGAGGAGGTCCTGGCGCACCTTCATCGCGTTCGCGGTCGGCAGGTCGATCTTGTTGATCGCGACGATGATCGGCACGCCGGCGTTCTTGGCGTGCGAGATCGCCTCGATCGTCTGCGGCATCACCGCGTCATCGGCGGCGACGACGAGGACGACGATGTCGGTCACCTGCGCGCCGCGGGCGCGCATCGCCGTGAACGCCTCGTGGCCCGGCGTGTCGAGGAACGTGATCGCGCGGCCATCGGGGAGCGACACGTGGTACGCGCCGATGTGCTGCGTGATGCCGCCGGCCTCGCCGGCGACGACGGTCGCCTTGCGGATGTAGTCGAGCAGCGACGTCTTGCCGTGGTCCACGTGGCCCATGATGGTCACGACCGGCGGACGGAACTTGAGGTCCTCCACCGCGTCCTTCGCCTCCTCCTCGGGGGCGGCGGCGTAGTCCTCTTCCTTCGTCGCGATGAACCCGAACTCGCTCGCGATGAGCTCGATCTGGTCGAAGTCCATGCGCTGGTTGATCGTCACCATCAGGCCGAGATGCTTGAACGCGAACGACACGATCTGCGTCGCCGGGGTCTTCATGACCTCGGCGAGCTCGCTGACCGTGATGAACTCGTTGACGCGGACGAGCTTCTTCTCGCGCTCCGCCATCTCGGCGCGGATCGCCTCGAGCTCCTCGCGTGCATCCTGGCTGGCGCGATCGCGGCGCTTGCCCGGCGCGCCGCCCATCTGGCGCATCGTGCGCGAGATGTTCGCCGTCACCGCTTCCTGGTCGACACGCTTCCCCTTCTTCCCGCGGCGCGGCCCGGACGACGGCGCGCCGGTCGGGGCGCCGCCACTGCCACCACCCTGCGCGGGGCCGCCGGTGCGGCCACGGTCATCGCGACGGCCACCACCGAGTCCACCGCCCGGCGTCGCCGAAGCGATCGGGCGCGGCGGCATCGACATCCCGCTCGTGACCGGACGCGGACGCGGCGCAGAGGGAACGATCGGCTGCGGGCGCGGACGCGACGGCGCGGACGGCGCCGCGGGAGCGGCGGCCATCGGCGGCGCGCCGGAATCGGCGGGACGCTCGGCGGCCGCACGCGCGGCCTCTGCCGCAGCGCGCTGACGCTCGATCTCCTCGGCGCGCGCGCGAACCGCCTCGCGTTCGGCGGCCTCAGCGGCCGCCTTCTCGGCGGCGGCGCGGGCAGCGGCATCGCGCTCAGCCTGCGCGGCCGCCTCGGCGGCCGCCACCGCAGCGGCCTGCTCGGCGGCAGCAGCGGCATCGGCTTCGGCCTGCGCGACATCGGCGGCGCGGCGACGCCGCGTGTGCGGCTTCTCCTCGGCGACCGGCTCGGGGATGGGCTCGGGCGCGGGAGCGGCCTTCTTCTTGGCCGCGGTCTTCTTGGCGGCGGGTGCGGGCTCGCTCGCGGCCTTGGCCGTCTTCGCGGCGGCCTTCTTCTTCGCCGGAGCAGCGGCGGGTGCGGCCTTCTCGGCGCGCACGCGCTTCTCGCGCTCCCAGCGCAGGCGTGCGCGAGCGACCTGCTCGTCCGTGAGCGGGGATGCGGGGTTGCGCACGACGATCTCCATGGCCCGAAGCATGCCCATCACTTCGTCCGCGGGGACGCCGAATTCCGTTGCCAGTTCACCGACTCGAAGCTTCGTCAACCCTTCCTCCGTGAGCTTTCCTGCGCCGCGTCCGCCGGACGGGCGGCCGCGAGTATCCCCTTCGCCAACTGCGCGTCGACCACGCCGATCACGGCCGTGCTCTCGCGTCCCGCCACCTCACCCAGCTCCGACGCCGACGGCACTTCGATCGTGGGCACCTTCTTCGCCGCCAGCAACCCATCGACCTTCGCGCGGCTGTTCTTCGCGGCATCCGCCGCGACCACCGCCACCCTCAGCGTCCCGCGGTGCGCCGCTTCGCGCACCCGATCCACTCCGACCAACGCGAGCCGCCCACGGACGCCGAGCCCGAGCAAACCGAGCAGGCGCCGTCGTGCGACCTCGTCCACTACGCCCCGCGCCCACCCTCGCCGGCGGCGGCATCGCTGCCTTCCTCGGTGAGTTCGTTGATGATCGCCATGATGCGGTCGGCCTCTTCCGGCGCGATGCCGGGGAGCTTGAGGAGGTCCTCACGCTCGAGGTCGATGATGTCGTTCAGCGTGCGATAGCCACCGGACTCGAGCACCGCGACCGTGGCGGTCGCGAGACCTTCGATGTCGGCGAGCGGCACGTCCGCGGCCTCGTCATCGGGCAGCGGCGCGAACAGCGGGATGTCGCCGCCCTTCTCCAGCCACTCGCGGCTCGAGTAGAGGTCGATCTTCCAGCCGGTCAGTTCGGACGCGAGGCGCACGTTCTGGCCGTTGCGACCGATCGCCAGCGAGAGCTGGTCCTCGTCGACGACGGCCTGGATGGTCTTCGTGGTGGGCTCGCTGAACACGCGCGCGACCTTGGCCGGCGCGAGCGCGAGCTTCGCGAAGCGCTCCGGGTCGGCCGACCACGGCACGATGTCGATGCGCTCGCCGCCGAGTTCCTGCACGACGGCCTGCACGCGCGAGCCCTTGAGCCCCACGCACGCGCCCACCGGGTCGATCCCCTCGTCCTTCGAGACGACGGCGATCTTGGTGCGGCTGCCCACTTCGCGCGACGACGCGCGGATCTCGACGATGCCCGACTGGATCTCCGGGACCTCGAGACGGAACAGCGCCTGCACGAACATCGCGTCGGCGCGGGAGAGGATGAGGCGCGGCCCCTTGGGCGTCTCCTCGATCTTCTTCAGCACGGCGCGGATCGGCTCGCCCTGCGTGTACGTCTCGCGGTGGTTCTGCTCGCGGTACGGGATGATCGCCTCGGCCTCGCGGAACTTGTTGAGCATGAGGACGATCTTGCCGCGCTCGATCTGCTGGATCTCGCCGGAAAGGAGGTCACCGACGCGCGACGCGAACTCGTCGCGGATCTTGGTGCGCTCCCCCTCAC
>Ga0137353_1000175_pt1 | contig 12168 bp, 9 predicted proteins | sample EasRivERMLT760_2_FD_104759 | JGI IMG/M metagenome (GOLD analysis project Ga0137353, IMG submission 104759) | Soil microbial communities from meander-bound floodplain in the East River, Colorado, USA - East River MetaG ERMLT760_2 | ecosystem: Environmental > Terrestrial > Soil > Floodplain ...
CGCTTCGGCGCGGCGCACCTCGCGCGATTGCAGGAGGCGGCCGAGTCCGGAGACCTCGAAGGGGGTGCGACCCTCGCGCACACGCTGAAGTCGAGTGCGCGGCAGCTCGGCGCCACCCAACTCGGCGAGACCTGCGCGTCGGCGGAGCTCGCCGCGCGCGGCGGCGACGCGGCGGGGTTCCTCACATGGATCCAGGAGGTCGCGCACGCCTTCGCCGATGCGAGACCCTGGATGGAATCGCTCGCCGCCAAGTGACGAAGGCCCGCCGGTCGGCGGGCCTTCGCGTCCCTGCGGGTCGCGCTGCGGTCAGGGCTTCTTCGTCGGGACGGCGGTGCGCGCACCGGTATCGGTGATCACCGGCGCCGTGGGCTGCGGGAGGTTGTCCGCGATCTCCGCGAAGCGCATCGCGACGGCCACTTCGCGCGTGGTGTCGATGATCTTGTCCGCCTCCGCCTGGCGACCCGACTGCATGAGACCCTCGGCGGTCGCGAGCCCCGTCGTGACGATGAGGTACGGGATCCCGCGCGACGGATAGTCGATCCAGTCGCCCTTCTTGACCAGCGCTGCCGGCGCGCGGAACTCGCTCCAGAGCTTCTGCGACAGGTCGACGTTCACGTAGCCCTCGCCGGGCACGCGCACCATGCCGGCGCTCGCGATGACGCTGTCGGGCATCACGCGGCGCACATGGCCCTGCATCGCGACGTACCCGCCGAGGCCGAGCGACTCGGCGAGATCGGCCGAGGTGCGGCTGAAGTGGAGGGCGCGTGTGTCGTTGTCATTGAGCATGCGCAGCACGAGGATCTCCGCGCGCGGCAGCACGCGTGGCTCGATCAGCGCGCGGATGTGTCCCTTCTCGAAGACCTGCGGCGTCGAGACCTCCTGGTACAGCGGGAGTCGGTCGGCCTCGTCCATCGTCATGTTGAGCACGGACCGCGTCGGCTTCACCCACGTGCGTCCGCGCCAGGCCGAGGGGCCGTTCACGGAGTCGTAGTCGAACACGGGGCGGCGGATCAGCTGCCGCGTGTACCAGTCGGTGTTGAGCAGCGACGTGTTGGCGACGGTGACGTCCTTGCGGACGCCGAGCACTTCCTGCGCGTACCAGAGCGGGAAGGTGTCGTTGTCGCCGACGGTCACGAGGATGCCGTACGGCTCGACCGAGTTGAGCAGGTCGATCGCGAAGTCGGCGGTGTCGGTCTCGCCGTTGCGCGCGCTGGCCTGCCAGTTGCCCCACATCGGGATGAAGGCGATGAGCAGCAGCGGCGAGGCGATGAGGAAGCTCTTCCGCGTGGGGAGCTCGAACGTCTCGAGGCCGACCTTCACCTTCTCGCGGCCGAAGATGACGGCGACCGACTCCCACAGGTACACGAGCCCGAGCGCGGCCCACACGCTCCAGGCCGAGAAGCTCCAGAGGAAGAAGTAGTCCCGGTCCCTGACTTCACGGTCGACCGTGTTCGCGAGCTCCGGGGACTGCGACGCGCCGTACTTGAAGTTCAGGTAATAGATCAGCACCAGCGTCAGCGTGAGCATCAGCGGGCCGAAGAACGAGAAGCTCCGGGGATCTCGTCGGTAGTGGACCCAGCCGCCGAGGATGCCGAGCGCGAGGAAGAGGGCCGCGAGGCCGCCCTGCAACCCAGGCTGCTCACCATGCGCGTCGCGCAGCCACTGCCACTTGAAGTAGAGCCACCACATGCCGATCTGCGCGCTGAAGGGCGCCTGGCGATCGGCGATGGGTGGTTTGGCGTACTGGCCGCGGTCGAAGTTGTACTTGAATGCGTCGTACGTGCCCTTGCTGAACGTGCAGGAGAACTTGAGTCCGTCGCGGCAGGCGGTGGGTTCGCCCTCGTTCATCGCCGGGAAGTGCGCGGCGCGGATGGGCTGCGTGAGGAAGGGGCTGCCGCCGAGGAAGAACGCGCCCACCGCGGCGAGGAGCAGCCTCCAGCGGTAGAGGGTCGACGGCTTGCGGATGAGCACCGCGACGCCGATCGCCGGGATGGCGAGCACGCCGGCCATGTGGTTCGCGTAGCCGAGGCCCGCGATGTACGCGAGCATGACGAGGATGCGGTCGGGCTTCCGGCCATTCGGCTCGTCGCACCAGCGCACGGTGAGCCACGCGCTCACGGCGAGGAAGGCGAGCGAGACGGTGTAGACCTTCTCGTTGACGACGGACTGGCTCCAGACGGTGAACGCGGTCGCGCCGATGAGCACGGCGAGCGAGCCGCCGACGATGCGCTGCCACCGCTGCTCGAACCAGCCGACGAGGACGCGCTCGGTGATGAGGAACCACATCCCCGCGCTCACCGCGCTCGAGATGGCGGCGAGGAGGTTGATGCGCATCGCCACGGTGGGCGCGACGGGAAGGACGGCGAAGACGCGTCCGATCAGCACGAAGAAGGGGTTCCCCGGCGGATGGGGAAGTCCCAGGGTGTAGGCCGCCGCGATGTACTCGCTCGTGTCCCACATCGCCGTCTCGGGGGAGAGGGTGACGAGGTAGAGAAGGAAGGTCAGCCCGGCCGCGACGGCGGCGGCGAGGTAGGACGGGCGGTAGTCGAGTTCTTCGGACATTCGGGGACGGCTGGAGAATGGTGAGTCCGAAAGCTACGGGGCGCGGGGAGCAAGATGAAGGCAGAAGGATGGAAGATGGAGGAAAGGGACCCTGCCCGACCTTTCATCCTCCATCCTCCATCCTCCATCCTTCATCCTTCATCCTTCATCCTTCATCCTTGCATCAGTGCCTGAAGGTCCGCTGACCGGTGAACACCATCGCCATCCCATGCTCGTCGGCTGCCGCGATGACCTCCTCATCCCTCACCGATCCCCCCGGTTGGACGATCGTGCGTACCCCCGCCTGTGCGGCTTGGTCCACACCGTCGCGGAAGGGGAAGAACGCGTCCGAGCCGAGGGCCGCCCCGTCCGTCGCGTGGCCGACCGACTTCGCCTTGTGCACGGCGAGGAAGGCCGCATCCACGCGGCTCATCTGGCCCGCGCCGATGCCGATCGTCGCGCCGTCGCGCGCGAGCACGATCGCGTTCGACTTCACGCTCGCCACCGCGCGCCACGCGAAGAGGAGGTCGCGCAGCTCCGCGCCGTCGGGCTGGCGTTTCGTCACGACCTTCCAGCCGGCGTCGTCGAGTGAGGCCGGCGCGCGTTCCTGCACGAGGATGCCGCCGCGCACGCGCTTGATGTCGTGCGCGCCGATGCCCGTCCGCGCCGTGCCGACGAGCACGCGCAGGTTCTTCTTCGCGCCGAGCGTCGCGAGCGCGTCGTCGCTGAAGCTCGGCGCGACGATGCACTCGACGAAGAGCGAGGAGACGGCCTGCGCGCACGCATCGTCGACCGGCACCGAGAACGCGATCACCGACCCGAACGCCGAGACCGGGTCGCAGGCGAGCGCCTTCTGGTAGGCCTCGAGCGCCGTCGTGCCGGTCGCGAGGCCGCACGGCGTGGTGTGCTTCACGATCGCGCACGCGGTCTCGCCGCGGAACGGATCGATCGCGAGCATCGCTCCCTCGAGGTCGAGGAGGTTGTTGAACGAGAGCTCCTTGCCGCCCTTCTGCTGCAGTGCGCCGAGCCCGGCGCCGGCGCGCTCCACATAGAATGCCGCCGCCTGTCCGGGGTTCTCGCCGTAGCGCAGCGTCTGCGCGCGCTCGAATGCGAGCGTCAGCCGCTCCGGGAACTGCTCGCCGCGCTGTTGTGCGAACCAGCTCGCGATCGCCGCGTCGTAGGCCGCGGTGTGCGCGTACACCTTCTCGGCGAGGTCGCGCCGCATCTCCGTCGCGTCGCCGCCGTTGCGCAGCGCCTCGAGCACGGGGCCGTAGTCGGCCGGGTCGACGATCACGGTGACCGACGCGAAGTTCTTCGCGGCGCTGCGCAGCATCGACGGGCCGCCGATGTCGATCTGCTCGATCACGTGCTCGGGTGCGAGGTCCTTCTTCGCCGCCGTCTCGCGGAAGGGATAGAGATTCACGCAGACGAGGTCGATCGGCGCGATGCCGTGCTCGGCGATCGCCTGCATGTGCTCCGGCAGGTCGCGGCGCGCGAGGAGGCCGCCGTGCACCGACGGATGCAGCGTCTTCACGCGCCCGTCGAGCATCTCGGGGAACTTCGTCACCTCGGCGACATCGGTGACGGCGAGGCCCGCCGTGCGCAGCGCCTTCGCGGTGCCGCCGGTGGAGAGGAGCGTGAAGCCGAGTTCGTGGAGCGACTTGGCGAAGTCGACCAGGCCTTCCTTGTCCGAGACTGAGAGCAGGGCGGATGGCATTGCTATGTCGAGAGGGAGAGAGTGCCTGCGCACAGTGCTGCGATGCACTGTGGATACAACGTGTGCTCCGCTTCCAGCACGCGCGCGGCGAGTTGCTCGGGCGTGTCGCTCGCGAGGACGGGGACCTGCGCCTGCTTGATGATCGCGCCGTCGTCGTACCGCTCGTCGACGAAGTGCACCGTCGCGCCGCTCGTGCGCGCGCCGCTGCGGATCACGGCCTCGTGCACGCGGATGCCGTACATCCCGGGGCCGCCGAACTCGGGCAGCAGCGCGGGATGGATGTTCACCATGCGGCCGCGGTAGGCGCGCACCACGTCGGCGGGGATGAGGCGGAGGTAACCGGCCAGCGCGACGTGCGTGATGTCGCGCGCGGTGAGCACGGCGAGCATCCGGTGGTCCTCGTCGCGCGGGAGCCAGAGTGCCTCGACGCCGTGCTTGCGCGCCCGCTCGAGTGCGCCCGCCGCCTTGCGGTCGCTCAGCACGAGCACGCAGCGCGCGGGCGCGTCGGCGCCGAGTGCGTCGAAGTGGTCGAGGATCGCCTGGAGGTTGCTGCCGCCGCCCGAGGCGAGGACGGCGAGGCGCGCGAGTGATTCCGTCACGCGGGGAATCTACTTCCCCCGCGTCGGAGCCGTCACCGCAGGACGCGCGTCACGAGCTCGTCGAGCGAACCGATCGTCTCCGCCTCGCGGGTCGCGCGCTCCCAGTCGGCGGCCGGCGTGTCCTGGCTGCGGATGAGGAAGCCGCGGCCGCGCATCGCGAGCGCGGGGGCGACGTCGCGCCACCGGTCGCCGACGAACACCGACGCCGCGAGGTCGAGCTTGAGCGTGTCCCGCGCCTCTTCGTACATGAGCGTGCCCGGCTTCCGGCAGCGGCACGGCCCGCTCACGTCGGGATGGTGCGGGCAGTGCTTCACGAGGTCGAGGCGGACGCCCTCGGCGGCGAGCAGCTCGTCCATCCGCGCCTTCACCGCATCGTAGTTCGCCTGCGTGACGATCCCCTGCGCGATTCCGCTCTGGTTCGTCACCACCACCAGCGCCCATCCCGCCTCGGCGAAGGCGCGCAGCAGTTCCACCGCGCCGGGGAGCAGTTGCACCTGCGCGGCATCGTGGAGATAGTGCGCGTCGTGGATCAGCGTGCCGTCGCGGTCGGCGAAGAGCGCACGACGCCCCTTCGGTGTGCTCACGAGCGGGAAGGCACCGGTCTGTCCGTCGTCGGCGGTGGGCATCATCGGCGCGTCAGGCGAGGGCCGCGCGCACGAGCGCGGCGAGCGTGGCGTCGTCGGCGGGGTCGACACTGCGCAGGTCGAGGCGCAGGCGTCCGTCCTCGATGCGGCCGATGACGGGAACCGCACCCAGCCGGAGTCGAGCTTCGAGGGTGACGACATCGCCGCCGAGCGTCACGGCGAACGAGGGGATCCGCGCGGTGGGGAAGGCGCCGCCGCCCACGGTGCTGTCGCTCGGCGTCACCTGCACGTCGCGCGGGGCGCTTGAGTCACTCGCGGCCCTCGTGGGCTCGACACCGCGCAGCACGGCGGCGACCGCCTCTGTCCGTGCGCGGATCAGTTCGGGCGCGGCCGTGAGCATCGCCAGCGCGGGCACCTCGCGACGCGCCCGCTCGGGCTCGCGGTAGAGCGCGAGCGTGGCCTCGAGCGCCGCGAGCGTGAGCTTGTCCACGCGCAGCGCTCGCGCGAGCGGATGCGTGCGCAGCCGCGCGACCGCCGCACGCTGCCCGACGATGATGCCGGCCTGCGGACCGCCGAGCAGCTTGTCGCCGCTCATCATCACGAGCGTCGCGCCTTCGCGCACCGCGTCGCGCACGGTCGGCTCGCCGGTGAGGCCCCAGGGCGAGAGGTCCATCATCAGGCCGCTGCCGAAATCGTGAAGCAGCGGCACGCCCGCCTCGGCGGCGATCGGCACGAGGTCGGTGAGCGAGGCTTCGGCGACGAACCCTTCGAGCGCGAAGTTGCTGCGGTGCACCTTCACGATCGCGCCGGTGCGCGGCGAGAGCGCGCGCCGATAGTCGTCGGCGTGGGTGCGATTCGTGGTGCCGACCTCGACGAGCGTGGTGCCGCTCGTCGCCATGATGTCCGGCACGCGGAACGAGCCGCCGATCTCGACGAGCTCGCCGCGGCTCACGATCGTCTCGCGTCCCGTCGCGAAGCTCTGCAGCGCGAGCACGAGTGCCGCGGCGCAGTTGTTCACCACCATCGCGTCCTCGGCGCCGGTGAGTTCGGCGAGCAGCGGCGCGCAGTGCACGTGGCGCGAGCCGCGCGCACCGGACGCCACGTCGTACTCGAGCGTGGACGCGCCGCGCGCGACCTCGGCCATCGCCTCGAGCGCGGCGGCCGCGATCGGTGCGCGGCCGAGGTTCGTGTGCAGCACGACCCCGGTGGCGTTGATGGCCGCGCGCAGCGAAGCGCGCGTGCGTCCCTCCACGTGCGCGCGCACGGCGTCTGACCACGCGGCGTCGTCGGCGGGCAGTGCGGCGCCTCCCCGTGAGGCCGAGACGATCGCGCGCACCGCCTCGGTCACCAGTGCGCGCGGCAGCGACACGCTCAACTCGCGGATCGCCGGCAGGCCGAGGATGGTGCCGACGGACGGGAGGGCGCGCCGCGTGTCGTTCACGGCTTGGGGCGCGGGCGGGCCGCAGCGGTCGTGTCGCGCGGTGGAGCAGGGGGCCGGATCCTGAGCTCGCGCTCGGACGGACTCACCCTGCCGTTCAATCCGCGCACGCCGCGCACCTTCACGCGATACTCGCCTGGCGGAAGCGGGTCGGCGAACGGGATGATCCAGACCTGGATCGGCACGGGCCGGTCCATCTTCGCCTGCCGGACCGTGACCGTGTCCGCCCCCGTGGAGTCGCCGCCGGCGCGGAGGATCGTCATGCGGGGCGCCTGGCGCGGCGGCGTGCCCGGTGGTGCGCCTGCGGGCGGCGCGCCCGGCGGTGCGGCCGGCGGTGCGGCCGGCGGTGCGGCCGGCGGTGCGGCCGCGACGGTGTCGGGGCGTGGCCTCGCCGCTGGTGCGGGTGCGGTCGTGTCGCGCGGCGGCCTGGTGGTGTCGGCGGCGAGCTTCGCCGCGTCTGCGCTGTCGCGCGCGGCCTGCTTGAGCGAGTCGAACACCTCGGCCGGGATCATCGCGCGGAGCGGCACGCGGCTCGAGTCGGCGCGCAGGAGCGCGATCGTCTCGTCGCCCGGGCGCCATGCGACGTCCACGCCGCGGTCGAACTTCAGGCGGAGCGCCGTGGAATCGACCGCCTCGAGCGACTCGATGCGCGGGCCGAGCGTGTCGTGGACGAAGGTGTAGAGGTCGGCGGTCGTCGCGGTGTCCACCGAGACGGTGGCGGAGTCGAGCAGGTCGCGCGCGTCGAGCGCGCGATTGCCGTTCGCGTCGCTCCAGCCGCGCAGGCGGTAGGTGCCCGGCGCGAGGTCGTGCACCGCGAAGCGTCCGGTCGAATCGGCACGCGCCATCCATCGCAGCGTGGAGTCGGAGACCGTGAAGACCTCGATGCGCGCGCCCGGCATCGCGCGGCCGGCGACCCAATCGAAGATCGCGCCGCGGATGGTGCCTTCGGTGCGCGTCGCGCCGGTGGAGAAGACGATCTCGATCGGCTGCTTGAGGACATTGCCGCGCAGGTCGGAGAGTCCGGCCAGGAGCGTGAGACGATAGGTCGTGTTGGGGCGGAAGCCGCGGCGCGGCTCGATCTCGATCGCCGTGCGCCGCCACGTCACGCGCTCGCGGCCGTCGCCGGGAGAGAGCATCACCAGCGTCGAGAGCGACGAACCCGTCGTGTTGCCGCTGCTCCCCACGCTGTATCCGCCGGTGTTGCCGCCGATGCCACCGCCGAATCCACCGCCACCGACGCCGCCCGAGAGCGCGCTCGCGCCGCCGCCCGCGATCGGCGTCGAGCGTTCGTTGATCACTTCATCGAACCGCAGCACCACCGAGCGGTGCCGCACGTTCAACGCGAATGTGTCGGGCGCCGCGCTCACGAGCACCGGCGCCTCCTTGTCCGGCGGACCGCCGGGCGGGATCCCCGGCGAGGCGCACGCCGCCAGCACGCTCGCCATCGCGCCGAGCGACAGCCGCTCAAGCGCCGCGACGAGCGCAACGCGAACTCCTGCCGATCGCCGCGCGCGACGCGTCACCCGCCGATCTCCGCGATCTTCGCGCGCAGCTGGTCGGCGCGACCGCCCCACTCGCGCTCCTTCGCGCGCTCGGCCTCGATGACGTTCGCCGGCGCCTTCGCCGTGAACTTCTCGTTCGAGAGCCGCCCGCGCAGCGCATCGAGCGCTCTCACGAGCCCATCGAGCTCGCCCTGCAGCCGCGCGCGTTCCTTCGCGAGGTCCACCATGCCGGCGAGCGGCAGTGACAGTTCGAGTCCGCTCGGCAGCACCGCATGCGCGGCCGCGCCTGCCGGCGTCGCACCGACGTGGATCTCGCAACGCGCGAGCCGCTGCACGAGCGATGCGTTCGCGACGAGCACGTCGCCTGCGCCGCCGCCCGCGACGTACGCGTGGATGGGCGCACCGGGCTGCACGGCGTACTCGGCGCGCAATCCGCGGATCGCATCGATCGCCTCGCGCACGATCTCGAAGTCGGCGCCCGCCGCCGCGCCGAGTCGCACCGGCCACGACGCCTGCGCGAGGAAGGTCCCCTTCACGTAGCCGGGCAGCCGCTGCCAGAGCGCCTCGGTGACGAACGGCATGATCGGATGCAGCAGGCGCAGTCCGCGGTCGAAGACGTGCACGAGCACGGCGCGCGCGACGTCTCGATCGGCGCCTGGCGTCGCGAGACGCGTCTTCACCGCTTCGACGTACCAGTCGGCGAGCTCGTTCCAGACGAAGCGGCGCGCCGCCTCGGCGTACGCGTCGAGCCGGAGGCCGAGCTGGCGTTCGTTCTCGGGCCACTTGCCCTTCGCCGGGCGCGACGGTCCGAGCGCCGCATCGCATTCGGCGATGGCGGCGTCGAGGCGACCGAGGACCCAGCGGTCGGCGAGGGTGAGCTCGGTGGGACTCAGGAGCCCGATCGAGGTGACGGGTTCATCCCCCACCTGTATCAGGATGAACCGCCCGATGTTCCAGAGCTTCGTCGCGAAGTTGCGCCCCGGCGCGAACGACTTGTCGAGGTCGTTCGGATCGAGCATGACGTCCACGCCGAGCCCCATCCCCTGGATGACCGTCCAGCGCAGCGCGTCGGCGCCGAAGCGCTGTACGACGTCGAGCGGGTCGATCCCGTTGCCGAGCGACTTGGACATCTTGCGGTGCTGCATGTCGCGTACGGTCCCGTGCAGGTACACCGAATGGAACGGCGCCCGGCCGAGGAACGCGTAGCTGGTCATGATCATGCGCGCGACCCAGAAGAAGAGGATCTCGGGCGCGGTCACGAGCACGTCGCTCGGGAAGAACGCCTTGAGGTCGGCGCTCTCCTCGTCGGGCCAGCCCAGCGTGGAGAAGGGCCAGAGTCCCGACGAGAACCAGGTGTCGAAGACGTCCTCGTCCTGGCTGAGGATCGGCGCGCTGCACTCGCGGCAGGTGCGCGGGTCCTCGCGATACGCGAGCTCGTGCCCCTGCTCGCAGGTGAAGACGGGGATGCGATGGCCCCACCAGAGCTGCCGCGAGATGTTCCAGTCGCGGATGCCCTCGAGCCAGTTGATGTAGACCTTCTCCCACTTCTCGGGGAGGAGGCGGATGGTGCCGTCCTTCACCGCGGCGAGCGCGGGCTTCGCGAGCGGCTCCATGCGCACGAACCACTGCATGGAGAGCCGCGGCTCGACGACCGTGTCGCAGCGGTAGCAGCGGCGCACGCTGTTCGAGTACGACTCCACCTTCACGAGCGCGCCGGCCGCCTCGAGCATCGCGACCGCCTTCTTGCGCGCGGCGAAGCGCTCGAGCCCGTCGAGTTCCTTCGGGATGCGATGCGCGTCGTCGGGATGTCCCGCGCCGATCATGCCGGTCGCGGTGATCACCACCGGCATCGCGAGCCCATGCCGCTGGCCGACCTCGAAGTCGTTCGCGTCGTGCGCCGGCGTGATCTTGAGCGCGCCGGTGCCGAACTCGCGCTCCACGTAGCCGTCGGCGATCACGGGGATCTCGATCCCGACCATCGGCAGCGTGAGCGCGCGCCCGACGAGCGCGGTGTAGCGCTCGTCCTCGGGATGCACCGCGACCGCGACGTCGGCGAGGATCGTCTCGGGACGCGACGTGGCGATGGTGATCCCCTTCGACGGATCGTCGGCGAGGGGATAGCGCACGTGATAGAGCTTGCTCTCCGTGTCGTGGAACTCGGCCTCTTCGTCCGACAGCGAGGTGAGGCAGCGCGGGCACCAGTGGATCACGCGGTGGCCGCGATAGACGAGGTCCTGCTCCCAGAGCCGCACGAACGCTTCACGCACCGCGCGCGAGAGCTCCGGCGAGAACGTGTACGCCGTGCGCGACCAGTCGGCCGACGCGCCGATGGCCTTCAGCTGGCTGAGGATCTGCCCGCCGGTCTCCTCGACGAACGCCTCGGTGCGCTTCACGAACGCCTCGCGCCCGAGGTCGAAGCGCGTCTTGCCTTCCTTCGCGAGCAGCTTCTCGACGACGTTCTGCGTCGCGATGCCCGCGTGATCGGTGCCGGGGAGCCAGAGCGCCTCGTCGCCGGCCATGCGCCGCCAGCGGACGAGGACGTCCTGCACCGTGTTGTTCAGGCCGTGTCCGACATGCAACACGGCGGTCACGTTCGGGGGCGGGATGAGGATCGTGAACGGGTCGCGATCGCCGCCGGCGCGGTTGGTGCGCGAGGCCTCGGCGCGAAAGACGCCGCCCGCCTCCCAGGCCGCGCTCAGGGCGGGCTCGGCGGAGGCGAAATCGAAGTGCGTCGGGAGTTCGGGGGAGGGTGCGGAGTCGGTGCTTTCGCTCATCAACGCAAGTTAGCGGGAGCGTGAACGGACCGTGAGCCGTTGGCGCACGCGCTCCACCCCCGGCACGCCGCGCGCGATCGTGATCGCGTGCTTCACCTCGCGGTCGCTGCGCACGCGGCCGTGCAGGACGATCGACCCATCGCGGTCCTGCTCTATCTCCACCGCGCGCTCGGCGAGGACGGGATCGTTCGCGAAAGCCTCGAGCACCCGAGCGTCGAGCTCGACGACCTCTTCCTCGTCCTCCGCTTCGACCTCGTCGTCGACATCGTCATCACCGTCATCATCGTCGTATTCGACATCGTCGAGTTCGGCGCCCGCGGCCTCCGCATCCAGATCCGCTTCCGTCTCCTCCTCATCGTCATCCGCGTCTTCCTCGCCCCCCTTCCGGAACGACCGCGCGATGTCGAGGATCGGCTCGAGGTTGTCCATCGCCCGCTCGGCGAGGTCGCGCAGCGAGAACTTGCCGCCGCGCTTGCGCCGCGCGATGAGCACGCCCGCGACGAGGCCGAGTGCCGCTCCGGCGGCGAGCCACGCCCAAGTGTGGTCCTGCTCCGATTCGTCGATCTGGATCGTGCGCATGCGCAGGGAGTTCGAGGTTGGCGGGGGCTCAGGCCGCCCGCTACTTTGAACCCTGTCCCCGCGCGTGCGGTCCGGCAAGCGCCGATCTCGCGCCGCGCGCCTCCATCGCACCTCCGGCTCCCCCATGTCGAAGCGATCCTCAAGCTCCCCGCCGGCCGAAGCGCCGCTCCGGCTGCGCCTCGTGCTCGGATGGAGCCTCTTCTTCGTGCTCGTCGTGCTTGGCATCGTCTATGCCTTCTGGCACGGGCCGGCGACGCCGGTGTTGCGCGACGTGATGCCCTCATGAGCGCGGTACCCGCCGCGTTCGTCCTGACACTCCCCGACGGCGCGACCCGCGAGGTCGCGCCGGGCACATTGGCGCGCGACGTCGTCGCGACCATCGGCCCGCGGCTCCTGCTCGCCGCCATCGCGGTCTCGGTGGACGGCGAGGTGCA
>Ga0137353_1000176_pt1 | contig 12064 bp, 6 predicted proteins | sample EasRivERMLT760_2_FD_104759 | JGI IMG/M metagenome (GOLD analysis project Ga0137353, IMG submission 104759) | Soil microbial communities from meander-bound floodplain in the East River, Colorado, USA - East River MetaG ERMLT760_2 | ecosystem: Environmental > Terrestrial > Soil > Floodplain ...
ATCGCGCGGCTGAGCGCGCCCACGGCGGTGCGTCCGGTGGGCATGCTCGAATGTCCGCCCTGCGCCTTCGCGGTGAGGCGCAGCGAGAGGTACCCCTTCTCGGCGATGCCGACGATCGCGGCGCGGCCCGCGAGTCCGGGAAGGAGGCCGCTCGCGAGGAAGCCGCCCTCGTCGATGACGAGCGCCGGCTTCACGCCGCGCTTTGCGAGCGTGTCGACGATCGCGGCGGCGCCATACCGGCCGCCGACCTCCTCGTCGTGGCCGAAGGTGAGGTACACGGTGCGCGGCGGCACGAAACCCTCCGCGACGAGTCCCTCGACCGCTTCGAGCACGGCCAGCACCGTCGTCTTGTCGTCAATCGTGCCGCGACCCCAGATGAACCCGTCGGCGATGTCGCCCGCGAAGGGCTGGTGCTCCCACTCCTTCAGGTTCGGCAGGGCCACGGGCACCACGTCCATGTGGCCCATCAGCACCACCGGCGCCGCGGTCGTGTCGGCACCCTTCCATGTATAGATGAGGCTCAGCCGGTTCACCGTCTCGCGCGGCAACGCCGCGTGTGCGCGCGGGAAGGCGCGCTCGAGGAAGGCGTGGAATCCAAGGAAGGCGACCGTGTCGATCGGCGCGCCCGATTCGTACGAGACGGTCGCGAAGCGCACCGCCTCGGCGAGTCGCTGCGCGGCGACGAGCGTGTCCACCTCGACCGCTGCGCCGGCGGCCGCTGGACCCTCCGGCTCAGGGAGCATCGCGGCGCGCACGACCATCACCGCGAAGACGACGAGTACGAGGGCGAAGAACGCGAGCGCGACCTTCTTCACTGGACCTCCGGGGGAGTGGCGCGCCGTGAATCTACGCGCTCGTCTCCGTTGCGGCGCCGGCATGCCGCGCGGCACCTTTCGACCCCATGACCGGTCCGACGTTCCGCCTCCCGTTCCGTCCGAAGCGCCTGCTCATCGGCGCGACGGCGCATGCGGGCATCGCCGAGTGGATCAGTGCGCGCCGTCCCGACCTCGACGTGCGCAGCGCGAAGCACACCGAGCTCGGCCCGGACGACCTCGCGTGGGCCGACGCCTACGTGGGCTTCCGCCGTCCGCCATCGGCGACGCAGATGGGCAGCGTGCGCTGGGTGCACTGCACCGGTGCGGGCGTGGACTCGTGGCTCGACGCGCCGGGACTCGATCCGTCGATCCTCCTCACGCGGACGAGTGAGAAGTTCGGCCCGATGATCGCCGAGTGGGCGGTGGGGCGTGTCTTCGCGGTGCAGCAGCAGCTGATCGACCTCGCGGCCGCGCAGCGTGAGTCGCGATGGGCTCCGCGCGACCTCGCACGCGTCGCGGGCACCAAGGCGCTCGTGGTGGGCACCGGGGACATCGGCACCGCCGTCGCACGCGCCTTCGCGTCGCTCGGCATCGAGGTGACGGGCGTCTCGCGGAGCGGCAGGGCGCTCGGCGGACCCTTCGATGCGGTGCACCCGGTCTCCGCGCTGGGCGAGCTCGTCGCCGACGCCGACTGGATCGTGCTCGTCGTGCCGTCCACGCGGGCATCGCGCGGACTCGTCTCGCGCGACATCCTCGCGCGATGCCGCGGCGCCGTGCTGCTCAACGCGGGGCGCGGCCCCGTGGTCGAGGAGCGCGCACTGCCCGAGGCGCTCGAACGCGGCTGGCTGCGCGCCGCCGCGCTCGATGTGTTCGAGGAGGAGCCGCTGCCCACGTCGTCGCCGCTCTGGAAGGACCCGCGCGTGCTCGTCTCGCCGCACATCTCGGGGCTCACGACGGTCGAGGGCGCGGCGACCGGCTTCCTCGAATGTCTCGCGGATCTCGAATCGGGACTGCTCCCGAAGTGGCAGGTGGACCGCGAGGCAGGGTATTGAGCGGAATGGCCGCTCACTCGCTCCATCGCACATCCGCCCTCCTCGCACTCGCGCTCCTGCTTCCGGTCCCTCGCCTCGCCGCCCAGGTGGGCGCGCTGCTCGAGGGTGCTGCGGTCACCGTGATCGACTCCGCGACCATCGCGGCGAGTCCGGCGCGAACGCTCGCCGACCTGCTGGCGGGCCGCGCGGCGGGGCTCAACGTGACCTATCCCACCGGCGCGCCGGGCTACGCGCCCGAGATCACGGTGCGCGGCAGCGCGACGATCTTCGGCACCGGCCGGCCGGTGCTGTTCATCGACGGGATGGAGCAGCGAGAGGATCGCCACCTGCTCGGGCCCGCGCTCGACCGGCAACGCCCATCGCACATGTGGAGCCTGCCGACAGAGGAGATCGCCGAGGTGCGCGTGCTGCTCGGGCCCACGGCGGGCACGCTGCTGCCGTTCGGGAGCGCTCGCGGTGCCGTGCTGGTGCGCACCAAGCGCGGCGGCCGCGATCGCTGGACCACGCGCGCCTTCCTCGAGAGCACCGTGCAGCCGGCGATCTCGCCCTTCCGTTCGCGCAGGACCACGCGCGGCGACGTGACGGGTGGCGGCACGACCGACTTCTGCCCGCCCACGGACGTGGCCACCGGCTATTGCACGGCGACCGGGACGATCGACTTCGAACCGTTCGGCGGCGACTCGCCGTTCGATCGCTCGGTCGCGCTGCGCGGTGGTGCATCGGCCTCGGGCGACGTGCGCGTGGCGTCGATGCGCGCCGGCGTGCACTTCGACCAGGCGCCGACGCTCACCGCGTCGAACGATTGGTCGGAGCGACTCGACCTCTCGTTCACCGCGGAGTCGCGCGAGTGGCACGGGCTCACGGCGACGCTCGCCGCGCGCCATGCGCGCTCCGTCGGCCGGTACGCACACTGGAGCGAGAACGGACTCATGCAGCTCGGTTCCATCGCGGTCCAGCCGAACGACTCCACGTTCTCGGCAGGGATCCGCTACGCCGACTCGATCCTCGCACGCGCCCTCCCCTACCGCACCGAGCGCACCGGCGCGACGGCCCAGCTCCGGTACGGCGTGGCGCCGGGGCTCGACGCCTGGATGGACGCGTCGACCGAGCGCGTGACGCGCTGGAGCGAGCTCAAGGGTCCCATCGTCGCCGACTCCGCGGGCGTGCCGGTCGTCATCGGACGCGAGGCCTTCGGCAACGACTACCGACATGGGAGCGGCAGCGCGACGGGCGGTCTGCGCGCCACCGGTCGGCCGCGGCCGAACCTCGGACTCACCGGTGAGATCGGGGCGAGCATCACCAACACCGACCTTAGGGAGACGCGGTACGACTTCGCCGAGATCTTCGGCGGCGGGAGTGCCGGATCGAACAGCGGCTTCACGCCCGACATCCGCAGCCGATCGCTCTTCGCCGATGCGCGGATCGAGTTGGGCGCCAACGCCTCCATCTCCGGCGGATTCCGCAACGAGAGGACGAGGCTGTTCGGCCGGACGTTCGGCGACGACCCATTCAACACGTTTCAGGCGGCGTGGACGATCTCCCGCGCGCGGTTCTTCCCGCGCATCCCCGGGGTCGCCCGCGTGCACCTGCGCGGGGCGTACGGCGAGAGCGGCGACCACGAGGCGGTGATCAACGCGGTCCACGCCTACGGCTTCCAGCCAGGACCGGATGCCGGTGCGGTCCCCCCGCGCCTTCAGCGCACGCTCGAGCGCGAGGCCGGGGCGGATGTCGACCTGCTCGGCGGCCGCGTCCTCCTGCGCGCGACAGCCTTCGCGCGCGCGCTCCGGGACGGCTACATGAACACGAACGCTCCCCCGACATCGGGTGGGGCCGCCATCGGGTTCGCCTCGTGGCAGACGCACGGCAGCGAGTGGACGCTTGCGCTCCCGGCGCGCGGCACCGGGGCGCTCCAATGGGACGCGACCCTCAACTGGTCGAGCGCGCGCACACGCATCACGCAGATGTGGGGCATCACCACCACCAGCTCGCTCTACGGCTACGGACGGGTGAAGTTCGACGAGGGGATGCCCTTCGGTGCGGTCTACGCGTTCGGCTACGACTACAGCGACGCGAACCTGGACGGCATCATCGACGCGAGCGAGGTGACGCTCACGGCCGACCGGCAGCGCGGCGTGACGCAGCCGACCGACCTCCTCGGCGCGACGGTCTCGCTCCGCTGGCGCGAGATCGTCTCGGCGGGCCTCACGCTCGACGGGAAGTTCGGCCACGTGCGCTACGACGCCACACAGCGCGTCACGTGCAGCTTCCTCGTCTGCGACGACCTCTATCGCACCAGCGCGACGCTCGCCGAGCAGGCGCGCGCGGTAGTCTCGGGGTACGCCGGCACGTTCACCGGCCCGCTCGATGACGGCGACTTCGTGCGCGCGCGCGACGTCTGGGTGCGCGTCGCGCTGCCGGCGCGCTTGCGGCCATTCGGCCTCAACGGCGCCTCGGTGACCCTCGCGGTGCGCAACGCCCTCGCGTGGGACCGCACCGGCCACGGCGACGCCGAGACCGGGAGCTTCGTGTTCGGGACGGTGCAGCGCGGCGACTTCTACGTGCCACCGCTCGCGCGCCAGGTCTCGTTGCGGGTGGACCTCGCGCGCTGATCAGCCGGCGAAGAAGCCGATGAAGAGCTGGCAGAAGACGGCGCCGAGGATCGTCATCGACAGCCCCCAGATGAGCAGGCTGCGGAACAGCTTCGCCGGCTCGTGACCCGCCGGCAGCGCCGCGATGCAGAGCGCGCCGAGCGTGGAGAGCGGCGAGACATCGACGAGCGCCGCGCCGACGTTGATGCTCAGCGCGACCTCGAGCGGGTTCCCGCCGCCCAAGCGGTCGACGAGCCCGGGCACCGTCGGCAGGAAGGTCGGGTAGACGACGGCCGCGGTGGAGCTGTACGTCGAGATGCTCCCCGTGATGAACGCGATGACGCCGTTCACCGACGTCGGCGACGCGACGCGGGCGAGCAGGTCGGTGAAGAGCTCCATCCCGCCCGTCCCTTCGAGCACACCGATGAGCACGCTCACGCCGCTCACCATCACGAGGACGCTCCACGGCACAGCCTTCAGCATCGCCGCGTCATCTCCCTTCTTGAGCAGGACGAGGAACGCCGCCGCCGCGAAGGCCGCGAGTCCGAGGTTCACCTTGAGGACGACGACGGCGAGCACCCACGCGAGACCGACGAGCAGCGTCGCGCGCTGCGGCGACGTGAACGGCTCGCTGCGTTCGCGCTCGAGTGTGACTCCCCCGCGCAGCAATCGCGGCCCGCCGAACAGCGCCCACGCGAGCAGCGCGGCGAGCGTGTGCGCGACGAAGTTCGCCGCCCACACGCGCCACTCGTGGCCGCCGAGTCCCGCCTTCGTCATCGCCGACGAGACGATCACGCCCACCGCGCTGAACGGCGACAGGTTCCCCGCGTTCGCCCCGTTGCCGATCATGAGGGCGGTGAGCAGCACGGGGACGCCGGCGCGCGAGCCTGCGGCCATCGCGAGCGGCGCCAGCAGCGCGAGCGTCGCGATCGCGCCGGGGCCCATCGTGCTGATCGCGCAGGCGATCACGAAGAAGAGGAGCGGCAGCAGTCCCGCACGCCCGGCGGCGAGGGCGAGCGAGCGCTGGGTGAGCGCGGCCATGGTGCCGTTCGCCTGCGCGACGCCGAAGAGCAGCGTGACGCCGAGCAGCGTGAGGAAGAGCGAGCTCGGGAAGGTCGCCATCATCCGGTCGGCCTTCCATCCGGCAGCGTAGACGGCGATCGGCCACGCGAGCGCGACGGCGAGGATGCCGACGTTGAGCCGCGTGGCGAAGCTCGCGACGACGACGATCCCGATCGCGAGGAGTGCGAGTGCGGCCGGCGTCATCTGGGCGCTCCGCCGAGCAGGTGCTTCTGGACCTTCCCGAGCGCGGTGCGCGGAAGCGCGTCGAGCCGCACCCAACGTCGCGGGACCTTGAACGAGGCGAGCTCGGCGCGCACGCGCGCCTCGCACACCCCCAGGTCGAGTGACGCGTCGCCGACGATGTACGCCACCGGGACCTCGCCGCGCACGGGATCGCTCTCGCCGGTCACCGCAGCCTCGCGCACGCCGGGCACGGAGAGCAGCAGCTCCTCTATCTCGCGCGGGTAGATGTTGAACCCGCCCGAGATGATGAGGTCGCTGCGCCGCCCCTGCAGCGTGATGTAACCGTCCGGTGCCCGCACGCCGATGTCGCCGGTGCGGAACCAGCCGTCCTTGAACGCCTGCGCCGTCGCCTCGGGCCACTGCCAGTAGCCGGCGCAGACGTTCGGGCCGCGCACCCAGAGCTCGCCCACCTCGCCATGCGCGACGACGCGCCCCGCGGGGTCGCGGATCTCGACATCGGTCATCGGCAGCGGCAGGCCGACGGTCCCGGCACGCCGCTCACCGACCAACGGATTGCTCGTGTTCATCAGCGTCTCGGTCATGCCGTAGCGTTCGAGGATCACGTGGCCGAATCGCTCCTTGAACGCCTCGAGCACCTGCGCGGGGAGCGGTGCGGAACCGGAGACGAAGAGGCGCATCCCCGCCCCGATCGCGCGAGCGCGCGAGGGCTCGGCCTCGAGCAGTCGCACGTACATCGTCGGCACGCCGAAGAAGAGCGTCGGCTGGAACGACTCGAACCAGCCGAGCGCCGCCTCGCGGTCGAAGCGCTCGACGAGCTTCATGAAGCAGCCGCTCGCGAGCCAGCACTGCACACCGTTGCCGAGCGCGTGCACGTGGAAGAGCGGCAGGGCGCACAGGAAGCGGTCGGCCGCGGTGATCTCCCACGCAGCGCGCAGCGCGAGTGCGTTCGCCGCGAAGTTGCCGTGCGCCAGCACCGCCCCCTTCGCGACGCCGGTCGTCCCCGACGTGTAGATGATCGCCGCCGGCGTGTTCGCGGTGGCGCGCTCGGCGACGCGGCCCGTCACGAGGCGCGAGGCCTCGGCGTCCATCGCGTCGATGTCCCAGCACGTGGCGCCGGCGGGGAAGTCCTGCGTGCGGTCCGGTGTCGTCACGACCGCCATGGGCTTGGAGTCTCCGACGATGTGCGCGATCTCGCGGCCCTTGTAGAGCACGTTGATCGGCACGACGATCACGCCGAGCTTCACGCAGGCGATCCAGAGGTCGATCACCGCGAGGCGGTTCGGGAGGCAGAAGCCGAGGCGGTCGCCGGGGCGCAATCCGCGCGACCTCAGCAGGGACGCCATGCGGTCGCTGCGCGCATCGAGTTCGCCGAATGTCAGGGTGCGCACGCCCTCGGCCGTGGCGCATTCGAGCGCGGGCGCGTCGGCGCGGCCGCGCAACGAGAGATCGTAGAGATCGAGGAGGCTCACGATCGGCGTGGGATCCAAGGGCGCGGCTACGGAGTCGGTCGCAGGGCCGCCACCACGGCGGCGAAGAAGGCATCCTCGTCGATGACCGCGCCGCCGGTCGGCTTCGGTTGCGCCGACCACACCACGATCACCACTCGAGCCGCCGGGTTCACGTACACGTACTGCCCGTGGATCCCGACCGCGCTGAACGCGCGGTCGCGGCGGCCCTCGGGCGACGTCGCCGTCCACCACATGTATCCGTAGTCCAGCGGGCGCCCGTTGCGGAGCACCTTCGGCGAGGTCGCCTCGGCGACCCAGCCCGCCGGGAGGATCGTGTCGGCTCCGACGATCCCCTGTTCCATCACGAAGAGCCCGAACCGCCCGAAGTCGCGCAGCGTCGCGCTGAGTCCGCTGCCGCCGATCTCGACGCCGTCGGGCGAGTCCAGCCACCACAGTGCCTCGGCCTCCATCCCCGCGGGTCGCCAGATGCGCTGCGAGAGGTACTCGGCGAGCGGCATCCTCACCGCGCCGCGCAGCACCTCGGCGAGGACCTGCGTCTCGCCGGTGCTGTAGGTGTTCTGGGTGCCCGGCGTGGCGGCACGCGGGAGCGCGCGCATCACCCCGAGTGCGGAACCCGGCACCTGCGAGATCTGCGCGTCGAGCAGTCGGCGCCGATCGCTCGTCGGGTCGGTGTAGCGCTCGGTCCACTTCACGCCCGAGCTCATCATGAGGACGTCGCGGATGGTGACGCCCGCGTACGCGCTGCCGGCGAGCGACGGCACGTAGCGCGTGACCGGTTCGTCGATCGAGCGGACGTGGCCGTCACGGATCGCCGCGCCGACGAGCGTCGAGCTCACCGACTTCGCGATCGACATGCTCATCCAGCGCGTGCGTTCGGTGTTCCCCAGGCGATAGCGCTCGAGTGCGACGCGCCCCGAGTCGAGCACGAGGAGTGCGGTGACCTTGTTGAGCGCAACGAAGCGCTCGAGGTCGTAGGTCGAGTCGCGGTCGGTGAAGCGCAGGACGCCCAGCGGGCGCGGCGAGGGCGGCAACGCCCGCGGCGCCGCGGAAGGCGCGACGCCGCGCGTCGGGAACAGCCGGTGGATGTTGCGGAACGTGTTGACCGCGAGCGAATCGGACAGCGCGCCGTCGTAGCTCTGGCGCACGGTGCCGATTGGTTCCGACTCGTGCGGATATCCATCTCGGCCGACCGACTCGACGGTGCAGGCGGCGAGCGTGATGGCAAGGAGCGCGATGCGCGTGCGGGCCGTCGCGCGCATCGATCGCCTCACTTCTTCAGCCAGACCACGATCCCCGCGGGCTCCGGCGGGCAGGAGCATCCCGAGGACGGTGGGAAACGGCCGCAGAGGGTGCGCGAGTTCTCGGCGTTCGCGGGGAAGATCTCGACGAGCTCCACTTCCGACGCGCGCAGGAACGAGAGGATCGGGCTCGTCGGCACTTCCCACCCGTCGATGAGGACGCACGAGGTGGCGCTGACTGAAGCGCCTCTCGCCATCGTGTTCGTCGTGAACGTCCCGCCACCGCCACCGCCGAGCGTGGTCACGCCGCGCGGCGAGCGGCCGCCGCGGCCGCCCGATGCGTTGAGCTCACGCAGGGCGAGCGCACCCGAACCTTCCATGAGTGCATCGAGCAACGGCGTGTCCTTCCAACGCGCGAGCTCGTCGCGCCCGACGAAGACCGCGCGCGCGCCTGCGAGGCTCTTGCGGCGGTCAGCCTCCTGCGCGACGACCTTCGCGAGCTCCGCGGTGAATCGCGTGTCCGTCGCCGCGCGCAGGCGGATGGCCATGTCCCGCTCGATCCGGCCGACCATCTGCACGCCGCGACGCGAGATCGAATAGCCCGGGGAGCGGACCTCGAGCAGGTAGTTGCCCGTCGGGAGGTCAGTGAAGATGAAGCGGCCGTCCTCATCGGTCGTCATCGACCGGCGCAGGCCGACGATGTCCACCTCGGCGCCAGGGAGCGGCCGGAACCGCTCGTCCAGCACGACGCCGCCCAGCTGGTTGAGCAATTGCTCCTCGATCCGCACGCCTCTCAACTGCTGCACGTCGGAGACGAGCGTCGCGGCGATGATCATGGCGCTGTCGGCACGGACATCGAGCATCGCGCGCCCGGGCCGGTAGCCGATCTTGCGAATGCTGATCTCCTTGATGCCGACCGGCACGCGCGGCAGGACGAAGTGCCCGCCAGTGTCGGAACGGGTCTGCCGCGCGGTGCCGTCGACGGTGATCACCGCGTCGGCGACCGGGCGGCCGCCCTCGTCCTTCACCGTGCCGGCGACGATGCCAGTGGGCTGCGTCGGTTGCGGTGAGGGCGGCGTCCCTCCCTGCGCGCGCGCCGTCGCGGCCCCGAGCGAGACAAGGGCTGCCACTGCGAGCGCGCACGAGCGTGACGAACGCATCAAGGCCTCAGGGGCAGGTGGTGCCCTGCAACAGCGTGGGCGTTCCATTCAGCACGCAACCGCCGTTCTTGTTGATCGTGCCGAAGATGCTCGTACTCGAACCGGTGAACAGCGTGAGAACACCCTGCACGGTGAGCACGGCCGGGGCATTGACGTTCAGCGTGCCGTACTGGTTGATCGCGTGGTTCGCGGTCGTCGAGCTGTTCACCGTGAACGTACCGAGATTCTCGAGCATCAGCATCTGGAGCGTGCGGCCACCGCCTTGGCCGGCGACGCTCGTCAGCGTGGCGCCGGCCGCGTTGGTGAGCGTCGCGCCGGTCATGGTGAGCGTCGCCGAGTAGCCACCGTCGATGGAGGTGAGCTCGATCGCGCCGTTGTTCGTGAAGCCGTTCGCGATCGTGAAGTTCGTCGAGCCCATCGCTGCGCCGCCGCGGACGCGGATGATGGACGTGGCGCCCGTGGTGAGCGCCGTGTTCATCACGCCGCCGGTGCCCTCGAGCAGGAGCAGGCCGTTGTTCGTGAGGCTCGGCGGCGCGAAGGAGCCGTAGACGCGCAGCGAGTCGCCGTTCGCGATCACGAAGGGGTCAGGCAGGATCGAGCCGGCGCTCAAGCCGACGCGCGGCTGCACCGTCTGCGCGGTGAAGCGCACGGTGGGCGTGCCGGTCGTCACGAAGTAGGACGAGCTGCCGGTCACGACGCCGGCCGTGAGGTCGATCGTGCCGTTCGAGAAGGCGAACGAGTTGCCCGGTGCGGCGTTGATCGTGCCGGTGTTGGTGAAGCTCGGGGTCGTCCCTGTCTGCGTGATGTTGAGGTCCGACGCCCCGGTCATCGTGATCGTGCCGCTGTTCAGGTGCGCGGCGCTGGCCCGGTTCAGGTTGAGCGTCGCGCCGCTGGTCATCGTGCCCTGGTTGACGAGCTGCACGGCGAGCACGCGGCCGCCGCCCGCGCCGGCGAACACGTAGAGGTTGCCGGTGGCGCCGTTGGTGAGCGTCGCCGCGGGCATGTTGAGCTGCGAGGAATAGCCCCCGTCGATCGAGGTGAGCTCGAGGTTCGCCGTGTTCGTGAAGCTGTTCGCGATGGTGAAGTTCGCGCTGCCCATCGCGGCGCCGCCGCGCACGCGGATCGTCGAGCCGTTCCCGGTGGTGAGCGCGGTCGTGAGCGTGCCGCTCGCCTCGAGCAAGAGCAGGCCGTTGTTGGTGAGGCTCGGCGGCGCGAAGGCCCCGTAGAGGCGCAACGAGTCGCTCAGCGTCGCGATCACGAAGGGGTCCGGCAGGATCGTGCCGGCGCTCAGGCCCACGCGCGGCTGCATCGATTGCGTGGTGAAGCGCACGGTCGGCGTGCCGGTCGTCGAGAAGAAGGAACTCCCGCCGGCGACCGTGCCCGCGGTGAGGTCCACCGTGCCGTTGGCGATGGCGAGCGAGTTGCTCGGCGCGAGCGTGATGGTGCCGGCGTTCGTGAAGCTCGGCGTCGTCCCCGACTGCGTGACGTTGAGGTCCGACGTGCCGGTCATGAGGATCGTGCCGCTGTTGAGGTGCGCGGCACTCGCGCGGGCCAGCGAGAAGGTCGTCGTGCCGACCACGCTGCCCTGGTTGACGAGCTCGACGGCGAGCGTGCGACCGCCGCCTGCGCCGGCCAACATGGAGATGGAGCCCGCCGGCGCGTTCGTGAGCGTCGCCGCGGGCATGTTGAGCTGCGAGGAGTAGCCGCCGTCGATCGACGTGAGTTCGACGGCACCGGTGTTCGTGAAGCCGTTGGTGATCGTGACGTTCGCGCTGCCCATGGTTGCGCCGCCGCGCACGCGGATCGTCGAGCCCGTGCCAGTGGTGAGCGCGGTCGTCAGCGTGCCGCTCGCCTCGAGCACCAGCACGCCGTTGTTCACGAGGCTCGGCGGTGCGAACACGCCGTAGGTGCGCAGCGAATCGCTTCCCGAAGCAATGACGAACGGATCGGGGAGGATGGTGCCCGCACTCAGGCCGACTCGCGCGTGCATCGACTGCGTGGTGAAGCGGACGGTGGGCGTGCCGGACGTCGTGAAGAAGGAGGTGCCACCGGCGACGACGCCGGCGGTGAGGTCCACCGTGCCGTTCGTGACCTGGAGCGTGTTGTTCGGCGCGAGGGTGATGGTGCCCGCGTTGGTGAAGCTCGGCGTCGTGCCCGACTGGGGGATGTTGAGGTCGGCCGTGCCCGTCATCGTGATGGTGCCGCTGTTCAGGTGCGCGGCGCTCGCCCGGCTGAGCGCAACGGTGGCGCTGGCGTTGACGGCTCCCTGGTTCACGAGTTCGACCGCGAGCACGCGCCCGCCACCCGCGCCAGCGAGCACCGAGACCGTGCCGGCCGCGGAGTTCGTGAGCGTCGCCGCTGGCATGTTGAGTTGCGAGGCGTAGCCGCCGTCGATCGAGGTCAGCTCCACCGTCCCGCTGTTGGTGAAGCTGTTGGTGATCGTCGCGCTGGCACTGCCCATCACGGCGCTGCCGCG
>Ga0137353_1000178_pt1 | contig 12001 bp, 9 predicted proteins | sample EasRivERMLT760_2_FD_104759 | JGI IMG/M metagenome (GOLD analysis project Ga0137353, IMG submission 104759) | Soil microbial communities from meander-bound floodplain in the East River, Colorado, USA - East River MetaG ERMLT760_2 | ecosystem: Environmental > Terrestrial > Soil > Floodplain ...
CGGCGAGGCTCGACACCGTCGTGAGCCCCACCGAGAGCGCGACGTTCCCGCGCGCGCGCCACGTGAGCACGTTCGAGAGCGCGCCGCTCGGGCAGGCCGCGACGAGCATCATGCCGAGCGAGAGCGCGGGGTCCACGCGCAGCACCCACGTGAGCAGGCAGGTGAGCGCGGGCGTCAGTACCGCCTGCGCCGACAGGCCGGCGAGCACGCCCGCCGGCCGCGCCACCACGCGGCGCAGGTCCTCGAGCCGCAGGTCGAGCGACGCGCCGAGGATCATCAGCGCGATGATCGCGTTGAGCACGACGAGTCCCGAGGGGTCGAACTTGAGCGGCAGCGCGTCGTTCATCGACTGTCCTCGCGCCCGGCCTGGTGCACGGAGGGCATCACGCGCCCAGCGCGCGCAGGTGCCGCCGCACCGCGCGCAGGTACGAGTCCTTGTGCACGTAGTACGCCATGCGGTCGAGCGCGAGGTAGTTGAATCCGCCGTCCACGCGGTCGCCGCGCCACGCGCGCTTCTCGCGCTGCAAGGCGAGCGCCGCCGGGTGCCGCTCCGCGAGCCGTCTCAGGTACGCCGCCACGAGTTCCGCCTGCTCGTACCGTCCCTGCCATCCGAGTCCGCTCGCCTCCACCATCCCCATCAGGAACAGTGTGTCGTCCTCGGGATGCATCGCGTTGAGCCAGAGGCGCGGGGCAGCCGCACCCTCGGGCCACGCGAGCGCGCCGCGGTCGATGAACGGATAGTGCAGCGCGTACCCGGTCGCCTGCAGGATCACGTCGTACTCGCCCGACTCGCCATCGGCGAACCGCACGGTGCTGTCCTGCACCGCGCGCACGTCGCGCCGCACGCGGATGTCGCCGTGGCCGACGTGGTGCAGCAGCAGCGAGTTCATCACCGGATGCGACTCGTACAGTCGATAGTCGGGATCGGGCAGCCCGTAGTCGCTCGGCTTGCCGATGACGAGGCGGATCATCGCCGCATCGACCGCCTGCTTGAGGCGACGCGGCAGCTTCACGAGTCCGCCGAGCGTGTCGATCGGACGGCCGCGCACGAACTTCGGCAGGAAGTAGTACCCGCGCCGCAGCGAGATGTCGACCGACCGCGCCTGCCGCACGGCATCCACCGCGATGTCGGCGCCCGAGTTGCCGCAGCCGACGATGAGCACGCGTTTCCCCTCGAACACCGCGGACGACTTGTACTCCGCCGAGTGCATCACGCGCCCGTTGAACGGGCCGGGCAGCGCGGGCTGGTGCGGGTGATGGAGCGTCCCCGTCGCGATGAGCACCGCCGCGAAGCGTCGCGTCCGTGGTACGCCGCCGCGTTCGCTGGTGAGGTCCCATCCCGATTCGCCGACCGGCGCGCGCACGATGCGCACCACGCGCGTCGAGAACTCGTAGTGCCGTCGCAGGTCGAAGCGGTCGGCGAACGCGCCGAAGTAGCGCTGCAGTTCGTCGTGTCGTGGGTAGGGCGCCACCGAATCCGCCATCGGGAACTCGGTGAACTCCGTCATCCGCTTCGACGAGATGAGGTGCGCGCTCTCGTACACGGTGCTCTGCGGGTTCGCGATGTCCCAGAGCCCGCCGACGTCGGCGTGCAGCTCGAATCCCGTGAACGGGAGTCCGTGCTTCTGCAGGGTCCGCGCCGTCGCGAGTCCCGTGGGTCCCGCGCCGATCACGGCGTACATGGCGTCAGCCCAGCGGCTCGCCGCCGATCAGCGCGGCCATCACCGCCTTCTGCACGTGCAGCCGGTTCTCCGCCTCGTCCCACACGCGGCTCTGCGCGCCGTCGATCACGTCGGCCGCGACCTCCTCGCCGCGATGCGCGGGGAGGCAGTGCAGGAAGATCGCGTCGCGCTGCGCACGCTTCATGAGCGCGGCGTCCACCTGGTAGCCCTTGAAGGCGACGACGCGCTGCGCCTGCTCCTCTTCCTGCCCCATCGACGCCCACACGTCGGTCGTCACCACGTCGGCGCCCGCGGCGGCCTCGTTCGGGTCACGCACGAGCGTCACGCGTCCCGTCGCCTTCGCGCGCGCGAGGATCGCCGGGTCGGGATCGTATCCCGCCGGGCACGCGAGCCGCAGCTCGAAGCCGAGCCGGAAGGCCGCGTCGCACCAGCTGTTCGCCATGTTGTTGCCGTCGCCGATCCACGCGATGCGCCTCCCTTCGATGGTGCCGAGGTGCTGCTGCACCGTGAGCAGGTCGGCGAGGATCTGGCAGGGATGCTGCAGGTCGGTGAGTCCGTTGATCACCGGCACCGACGAGTAGCGCGCGAACTCCTCGACGTCGGCGTGCGCGAAGGTGCGGATCATGAGGCCGTCCACCATGCGGTCGAGCACGCGCGCGGTGTCGTTCACCGCTTCGCCGCGCCCGAGCTGCACGTCGCGCGGCGTGAGGAAGATCGGGTGCGCGCCGAGCTGCCAGGCACCCACCTCGAACGACACGCGCGTGCGCGTCGACGATTTCATGAAGAGCATCGCGAACGTCTTCCCCTCGAGCGGACGCTTGCGGTACTCGCCGCGGCGCATGCGGTCGGCGAGCCGGAAGAGCTGCTGCAGCTCCGCGGTCGAGAAGTCGGTGACGGCGAGGAAGTCGCGCTCGTTGCTCATCGCGGCTGTGCGGTGGTGGAGTCGCTCGCACCGCCGGGTGCGCACGAGACGGGTGTCCACGTGGGAAGCAGGTTCGGATTGGGCGCGCCATCGCGCGGCAGCTGCACCGAGAGTGCCTCGCGGCGGATGGCGATGCTGTGGTGTGCGGCGTGCGGGGGCGTGAGCGCCGCGTCGCCCCGCGCATAGCTCGCGGAGACCGACCAGTCGCCGCCGCGCTCCCACTCGGCGACCTCCAGCTCGACTCCGGGGCCCGCGACGAGTCCGCAGTTCGGCGCGACGCCGAGTCCCCCCTGCAGTTCCTTGATCGCCGTCCGCCACCCCGATCGCGCCGACGCGTCGCTCGGCCAATCGCGAGTGGCCTCGATCGCCATGATGAGCGCCTCCTCATTGGGCCAGGGCGCCGAATCGCCGGTGAAACCGGGGACGCTAAAGACGACGGCGTATGCGCCGACCTGCTCACGCAGTCCTGCGGACGGCGCCGGTTCCGCGGCGCGCCGCATCGCGCGCACCATCCCCGACCGCAGCGGCGCGACGTTCATCCCGCGCAACTGCTCGAACGGCGCGACACCGACGGCGAGGTCAGCCGCATCACGACTCTCGCCGCACGCGGCGAGCGAGAGCACGGCGAGCGCTGGCATTGTCAGACCCGAACCCATTCGATACGCCCCCGTCCTAGAGGATGTACTTCCGCAGGTCCTCGTCCTCGGCGATCGCCGTGAGCCGCGCACGCACCATCGCGCCGTCCACCTTCTCGGGCGCCGTCCCGCGCTCGGGCAGCTCGTACATCAGCTCCTCGAGCAGCGTCGTCATCACCGTGTGGAGCCGTCGCGCGCCGATGTTCTCCATCCGCGAGTTCACGCGCGCCGCGATCCGCGCCACCTCGGCGATCGCGTCCTCGGAGAACGTGAGCTCCACGCCTTCCGCGCCGACGAGCGCCGCATACTGCTTGGTGAGCGCGTTCTCGGGCTCCGTCATGATGCGCACGAAGTCCGCCTCGGTGAGCGGCTTGAGTTCCACGCGGATCGGGAAGCGCCCCTGCAACTCGGGGATCAGGTCGCTCGGCTTCGACACGTGGAAGGCGCCCGCCGCGACGAAGAGCACGTGGTCGGTCTTCACCATGCCGTACTTCGTCTGCACGTTCGACCCTTCGACGATCGGCAGCAGGTCGCGCTGCACGCCCTCGCGCGAGACGTCGGGCCCGCCGAAGTCGCCCTTCCCGCCCGCGATCTTGTCGATCTCGTCGAGGAAGATGATGCCGAGCGACTCCACGCGCTCGAGCGCATCGGCGACGACATCGTCGAGGTTGATCAACTTGTCGAACTCCTGGTCGAGCAGGATGCGCCGCGCCTCGCTCACCGGCACGGTGCGCTTCTTCGTCTTCTTCGGGAGGAGCTCGGAGAGCATCTCGGCGAAGTTGCCCATCCCCTCGGGCGCGCCCTGCTGGCCCATCTGGTCGACCATCGGAGACTGCTGCGCGACCTCCACCTCCACCTCGCGCTGCTCGAGCTGGCCGTCGCGGAGCAGCTGCTTGAGCTTCTCGCGCGTGCGCTTGTGCCTCTCGCGCGCGAGCTCCTGGTCCTGCGAGACCTGTCCCTCGGGCCCCGCGACGAACACGCGCTGCGGATCACTGGGCGTCGCGCCAGACTTCTCCTCGGCCGGCGGCGGCAGGAGCAGGTCGAGCAACCGTTCGTCCACGCGGTCGTTCGCGAGGTCCTCCACCTCCTGCTCGCGCTCCGAGCGCATCATGTCGATCGCGCTCTCGACGAGGTCGCGCACCATGCCCTCGACGTCGCGCCCGACGTAGCCGACCTCGGTGAACTTCGAGGCCTCCACCTTGATGAACGGCGCGCCGGTGAGCTTCGCGAGGCGCCGCGCGATCTCCGTCTTCCCCACGCCCGTCGGGCCGATGAGGATGATGTTGTTCGGCGCGATCTCGTCGCGGATCCCCTCGGGCGCGCGCTGGCGGCGCCACCGGTTGCGCAGCGCGATCGCGACCGCCTTCTTCGCCTCGGCCTGCCCGACGATGTAGCGGTCGAGCTCCGCGACGATCTTGCGGGGGGACAGGTCGGCGAGGCGCGCGAGCGCCTGTTCCGTGCGTGGGGACGCCATCAGGCCGAGGGTTCGACGACGGTGATCTGCGTGTTCGTGTAGATGCAGATCTCGCCTGCGATGCTCATCGCCTGCTGCACGATCGCCTTCGCATCGAGCGTCGTCGCGCGCGAGAGCGCGCGCGCCGCGGCGAGTGCGTACGCGCCGCCCGATCCGATCGCGAGGATGCCGTCATCCGGCTCGATGAGCTCGCCGTTTCCGCTCAACGTGAACGCATTGTCACGGTCGGCGACGATGAGCAGCGCCTCGAGTCGACGCAGCGCGCGGTCGGACCGCCACTCCTTGGCGAGCTCGACCGCCGCCTTCGCGAGGTTCCCCGGATGCCTTTCGAGCTTCTCCTCGAACTTCTCGAAGAGCGTGAGCGCATCGGCCGCCGCGCCGGCGAACCCGGCGAGGACCTTCCCGCCCTTGAGCGCACGCACCTTCACCGCGCCGGACTTCATGACGGTGTCGCCCACCGAGACCTGTCCGTCGCCGCCGATGGCGACGCGGCCGTCCTTGCGGACGCAGAGGATCGTGGTGGCGTGGAATGTCGGGAGCGTCATCCGCGTAATATAAGGGCGTGCCGACCCCCCAAGCGCCCTCGACCGTCCCCGCCTGGACCCCCTGGGCGCTGGTCGCCATCACCCTCGCGGCAGGGGCGTTCCGCCTTCAGGCGCTCACCGCCGAGGAGCCCTGGTTCGACGAGGTCTTCAGCATCGTCCTCGCGTCGCAGGACCTGCCGGAACTGTTCCGCCGCGCGATCGCCGACCAGACGAATCCTCCGGGGTTCTATCTCCTGCTGTGGGGCTGGACGCGGCTCGGCGGGTTCGGTCTTGCCTGGATGCGACTGCTGCCGGTGCTCGCGGGAACGCTCACCGTGCCCGCGGTCGCGCTCGCGGCTCACCGGCTTCGGCTCTCGCGCAGCGGCGTGCTCATCGCGGCATCGCTCGCGGCGGCCAGTCCCCTGCTGCTCGCGATGAGTTCAGAGCTGCGCGCCTATGCGATCGTCGCGCTCGTCTCCGCGCTCATGCTCGCGACGGCGGCGCACGGCCGTCACGGACTCGTCGCCGTGGGCGGCGTCGCGCTCGTGATGCTGCACTACTTCGGCGCCTTCGTCGTCGCGGCGCTCGCGGTCGGCACACTCTGGGTCGAGCGCCATCGCGGACGCGCAGCGCTGCGCGCCGCGCTCGTCGCCTCCGTTCCTGCGGCGGTCGCGTTGATGGCATGGCTGATCGTCGTCGCGCGCGCATCCGGTGAGCGGGCCGTGGGCGGCAACGCGTCGTGGATCACCGGCACCGGCGTCCGCGCACTCACGGGGTTCGCGACGCAGGTGGTCGGCGGCTTCGCGACGCCTGCGGGAGCCTTCGTCGCGGCGGCCATCCTCGCCGCGTCGCTCGTCGTCGCGCTGCGCTCCATCCGGGGCACGCCCGCGACCGGCGCGCCCGACCCCGATCCGCATCTCGCGGTGAGCCTCGCCGTCCTTCCGTTGCTCTGCATCGCGGCGATCACGCTGCTCACCGGCCGTGAACTTTGGGTGGGCCGCTATCTCGTCATCACGCTGCCCGGCTGGTGCGTCCTCGTCGCCTTCGCCGTCGCGCGCCTTCGCGGAAGGATCAGCGAAACGGCCGTCGCCGCGCTCCTCACGTGGTCGTCGCTGGCGGGCATCCACGCCGAACGCACACGCGAGAAGAAGACCACCTGGTCCCTCGTCGCACGCGCGATCACCGCCGGCGCAGCGCGCACGATCTGCGTGAACGAGTCCTTCGTCGGCCTGCCGCTGCGCTACCACGCACTCACGAACGACATCCCGCTCACCGTGCTCGACCTGAGCGAGTGCGCCGCCGCCCGCGCACCGAGCGCGATGATCCTGCGTCCCGGGACCGAAGCCGCGCTGGCCAGAGTGACGGCTGCCGGTGCGGAAGCCGGCGCCGCGCGCGACCTCGGCACCACGCTCCCGCCGACGGTCCTCGTCCCACTGCGCTGGCCGTCGCGCTGACCCGGCGGACCGCGACGCTCGCACCGTCCACGGTCGACGGCCTGCTCCGCGCCGCACACCCGCGCGCTACGCGCGCGGGTGTGCGGCGCGATGCACCGCCTTCAGCCGCTCCACCGAAGTGTGCGTGTATATCTGCGTCGTCGAGATGCTCGCATGCCCCAGCAGCTCCTGCACCGCGCGCAGGTCCGCTCCCCGGTCGAGCAGGTGCGTCGCGAAGGTGTGCCGCAGCGAGTGCGCGCTGAGCCCCGCACCCTCGTCGACCTCCGACAACCGCGCGACCACGGCGTTGTGCAGAGTCTTAGGGCTCATGCGCGCACCGCGCTTGCTCAGGAAGAATGCCGTGCGATCCGCCTTCGCACCCACCTGCGCGATGACCTGGTCGCGCGCGCGCTCGTACTCCCGCAGCGCTCGCTGCGCCAGCGTGCCCACCGGCACGATGCGCTCCTTCCGGCCCTTGCCGCGCACCTTCACGAGCCCGCCGAGCAGGTCGAGGTCGCTGCAATTGATGCCGCGCAGCTCCGAGCGGCGCAGCCCCGCCGAGTAGAACAGCTCGAGGATCGCGTGGTCGCGCACGTCGGTGAAGCGCCCCCCCTGCGCGCGCGTCGACGCCGCCGTGAGCATCGTCTCCACCTGCTGCCGGTCGAGGAACCCCGGGAGGTGACGCTCGAACTTCGGTGCGCCCACCGCGCGCGCGGGATTCGTCTCCACGCGGTCGGCGCGATGCAGGAAGCGATAGAAGCTCCGCACCGCCGAGAGCGCACGCGCACTGGATCGCCGCGAGAGCCCGCGCTTGGCGAGGTGCGCGAGCCACGCCCGCATCGTCAGGCGGTCCACCTTCTCCCACGCGACCTCGGCGCAACCGAGGTGCACGCGCAGGAACGCCTCGAAGCCCGTCAGGTCGTGTGTGTACGCCGCGATGGTGTTCGGCGAGACATCACGCTCCTTCTCGAGATGCGTGAGGTACTCGCCGATCGCGCCCTCGACGGCGGGCGCCGTCGCGTTCAGGGGCCGTGCCTCGGTGACGTCTGCTCGCCGAAATGCGCGGCCAGCGAGGAGAGATAGCTGTCCACCGTGCGATACCGGCCACGCAGCTTCATGTAGATTCGTGCGAACGGCGTCTCCGCGAAGCCGTCCTCGACGATCTCCACGGCCGTGCCTGAGGACGTCTGGAAGACGCGGTAGGTCCAGGTGCCGCCCCACGAGAGCGTCGCATCGGACGCCTCCTCGTTCGGGACGACCTCCGTGACGAGCCGCTGGCCGTCGGCGATCGACTTGATCTCGACCGTGATGAGGCCCTGCGAGCCCATGTTCTGCTCCCACGTCTCGCGGCGGCGCCCGGTGATCGGGCGCGTCGACTTCACGTCGCTCCACCATTTGTGCGTGCTGCCGATCGACCGCACGAGTTTCCAGACCGTGTCCACGTTCGCGACGACCGTGACCGTGCTCTTCACGCGGTGCTCACGCGGCAGGCTGCGACCATAGAACCAGACGCCGCCGACGAGCAGCACGACGAAGATGAGGAGCTTCTTCACGGATGGACCTCCGACACGGGGGAACGCAGCATGCCTGAATCCAGACGCCAGGAGTCGAGCGTTCGTAACGCGCGCTCGGCATACTGTTGGCGCTTCAGCGCCTTGTCGCGCGGCGGGTGCTGCAGTTCGTCGAGCAGCCCGAAGTTCGCGTTCATCGGCTGGAAGTGCGCCGGGTCCGCCTCACGCAGGTAGCGGTAGAGCGCCCCCAGCATCGTCGTGGGGGGCGGGAGCACCGGGGCGAGCCCCTGGAGCTGGCGGTCGAGGTTGATCGCGGCCAGGAGCCCGGTGGCGGTGCTCTCGGTGTACCCCTCGACGCCCGTCAGCTGCCCCGCGAACATCGTCATCGGCGCGTCGCGCAGCGCGAGGTGCGGTGCGAGCGAGCCTGGTGCGTTCAGGTACGAGTTCCGGTGGATGCTGCCGAACCGGAGGAACTCGGCGTGGCCGAGTCCCGGCACCAGGCGGAAGACACTCGTCTGCTCCGGGTAGCGCATGCGCGTCTGGCACCCGACGAGGTTCCACATCCGGCCGGCGCGGTCCTCCTGACGCAGCTGGAGCACCGCCCACGGCCGCTTGCCGGTGCGCGGGTCGCGCAGCCCCACCGGCCGCATCGGCCCATGCCGCAGCGTCTCCGCCCCGCGGCGCGCCATCTCCTCCACCGGCATGCACCCTTCGAAGTACGGGATCTCCTCGAACTCGTGCGAGTGGTACAGGTCGGCGGCGATCATCGCGGCGATGAAGGCGTCGTACTCCTCCTTGTCCATCGGGCAGTTCAGGTACGCGCCCTCCGGCCCCGCGTCGGTCATCGTCTCCTTGTCCCAGCGCGCGGCGCGGAAGGCGATCGCCGTGTCGATCGACTCCGACGCGATCACCGGCGCGATCGCGTCGTAGAACGCGAGCGAGCGCCCGCCGAGCCGCGCCGCGATCGACGCGGCGAGCGCATCGCTCGTGAGCGGACCCGTCGCGACGATCCCGGCCTCGGGCAGCCCGGTCACCTCGTCGCGCACGACCTCGACGTTCGCGTGCGCGTGGACGCGCTCGTGCACCGCCGCGCTGAACAGGTCGCGGTCGACGGCGAGCGCGGTGCCGGCCGGGATCCGCGCGGCGTCGGCGCACTCGAGCACCATCGAGCCCAGCGCGCGCATCTCCGCCTTCAGGAGGCCGTGCGCGTTGGTGACATCGGTGCTCTTGAAGGTGTTCGAGCAGACGAGCTCGGCGAGCGTCTCGGTGCGATGCGCCGGTGTGCCACGCCCGCCTTCGGCGCCGCGCATCTCGTGCAACAGCACGCGATGCCCGCGCTCCGCCAACTGAAAGGCGGCCTCGCTCCCTGCGAGGCCGCCTCCGACGACATGGATCGTCTCGCCGCTCACGCTGTCGCCGCCTCCGCTTCCGCATCGGCGCCCTCGGGCGCCGCCACGTCCCACTCGTTCTGGCACTTCAGGCACCGGCGATAGTGGCCGCGCGTCTTCGAGCTCTTCGCCTCGGCGCCGATGTTCCCGCACTCGGGACACTTCTCCAGCACCGGCTTGTCCCAACAGACGAAGTCGCAGTTCGGGTAGTTCTCGCAGCCGTAGAACGCCTTGCCGCGCTTCTTCGAGCGCCGCGCCGCGATGTCGCCGCCGTCCTTCGGGCACTTCACGCCGGTCGGCATCGACTTCGTGCCGCGGCACTTCGGGAAGGTGCTGCAGCCGAGGAACTCACCCGAACGCGAGCGCCGCACGACCATCGGCTTGCCGCAGATCGGGCAGGGATAATCGGTGAGCTGCGGCGGCACGCGCTCGCCCTTCAGCGGCCGCGTGTACTTGCAGGTCTTCGGATGGTTCTCGCAGGCGACGAAGGGACCGAAGAAGCCGCCCTTCGGCACCAGCTTGCCGCCGTCGAGGGGGCAACGCTCGTTCTCGAGCGCCGAGAGGTCGTGCGCCTCACGGATCAGCGCCTCCGCGTCCACCGACTCGACCTTCTTCGCGAACGGTTTCCAGAAATCCTCGAGCACCTTCCGCCAGGGCAACTCGCCTTCTTCGACCTTGTCGAGCTCCTGTTCCATCGCGGCGGTGAAGCCCACGTCGAACTCGCGGGGGAACTGCTTCACCATCACCTTCTCGACCGACTCGCCGAGCGGCGTCGGGAAGAAGCGGCGCTGCAGCAGCTCGGCGTAGTGTCGTTCGGTGAGCGTGGAGATGATGCTCGCGTACGTCGACGGCCGGCCGATGCCGCGCTTCTCGAGCTCCTTCACGAGCGACGCCTCGGAGTAGCGCGGCGGCGGCTCGGTGAAGTGCTGCGACGGGTCGATCGACCGTACCGGGACGTGCTCGCCCGGCTCGATCGCCGGGAGCGCCTGCTCGTCCTCGAGTGCCTTCGACTCGCCTTCCTCACGCGCTTCCTTGTAGAGCGCGAGGAAGCCCTTGAACTTCACGACCGACCCCGTCGCACGGAACAGGTAGCGCCCGAGGTCGAAGTCGACCGTCGTCGTGTCGAACACCGCCGGCGCCATCTGGCTTCCCATGAAGCGCGTCCAGATGAGCGTGTACAGCTTGAGCTGTTCCGGCGAGAGGTACTTCGCGACGCTCTCGGGATTGCGCGACGGATCCGTCGGACGGATGCCCTCGTGCGCGCCCTGCGTCGCATCGTTCGTCGCCGCGGACCAGAGGCGCGGCCCGTCGGCGAGGAACTCCTTCGGGAAATGCGACCCGAGGTAGTCGCGTGCCGCGGTCGCTGCCGTCTCCGCCACGCGCACATGGTCGGTGCGCATGTAGGTGATGAGGCCCACGGCCCCTTCGCTCGGCGAGAGCTGCACGCCCTCGTAGAGGTTCTGCGCGAGCCGCATCGTGCGCTTGGAGCCAAAGCCGAGCTTCTTCGCCGCTTCCTGTTGCAGCGTGCTCGTCTTGAACGGTGCCTCGGGGTTCTTGCGGCGCTCGCGGCGCTTGATGTCGGTGACGTCGAAGTGGGACCGCCCCTTCAGGTCGCCGAGGATCTTCTGCGCAGCGGCCGAGTTCGGGATGTCCGGCTTCTCGCCGTCCACGTGGTGCAACTTGGCCGTGAAGCCCTGCCCCTCGTGCTCGAGCGCCGCCGCGATCGTCCAGTACTCGCGCGGAACGAATGCGCGGATCTCGCGCTCGCGCTCCACGAGCAGGCGCAGCGCCACCGTCTGCACGCGGCCCGCCGAGAGACCCTTCTTCACCGTCTTCCACAGCACGGGGCTCGCCTTGTATCCCACGAGGCGGTCGAGCACGCGGCGGGCCTGCTGTGCATCGACCTTCTTCTGGTCGATCGCGCGCGCTTCGTCGAGCGCCTTCTTCACCGCTTCCTTCGTGATCTCGTAGAAGAGCGCGCGCTTGATCGGCGGCGCCTGCTTCCCCTTGATCTGCTGCTCCACGTGCCACGCGATCGCCTCACCCTCGCGGTCAGGGTCGGTCGCGATGAACACGGCCGATGCCGTCTTCGCCGCGCTCTTGAGCTCGGCGACCGTCTTCTCCTTCCCGGGGATCGTGACGTACTGCGGCTCGAAGCCGGCGTCGGTGTCGATGCCGATGTTCTTCACCGGCAGGTCGCGGATGTGACCCACCGTCGCCTTCACGGCGTATCCGGAGCCCAGGTATTTGCCGATGGTCTTCGCCTTCGCGGGCGACTCGACGATCACGAGCGACTTGCCCGCCGCAGAGCGCGCGGCATCCTCATCGTGCGGCAGTTCGGGCTCCACGGGCGCGGCCTTCCGGCGTGAAGCGGCCTTGGCCTTAGGTGCCGCCTTCACTGCTGCCTTGGGAGCTGTCGCTTTCTTCTTCGC
>Ga0137353_1000179_pt1 | contig 11996 bp, 11 predicted proteins | sample EasRivERMLT760_2_FD_104759 | JGI IMG/M metagenome (GOLD analysis project Ga0137353, IMG submission 104759) | Soil microbial communities from meander-bound floodplain in the East River, Colorado, USA - East River MetaG ERMLT760_2 | ecosystem: Environmental > Terrestrial > Soil > Floodplain ...
ACGCTCTCCTGGGTCGTGCGCGACGGCAAGCGCGTGACGGTGAAGGCGCTCAGCGAGATCGAGCCGGTGCAGTTCGACGCGCCGGTGGGCGAGCTCGAGGCGTTCCACACTGCGGGTGGCCTCTCGACGATGGCGCACCGGTACGAGGGGAAGATCCCGACGATGGAATACAAGACGCTGCGCTATCCCGGGCATGCGAAGATCATGGAAGCCGTCCGTGAGCTCGGGCTGCTCGAGCTCGAGCCGGTGGACGTGAAGGGCACGAAGGTTGTGCCGCGCGACCTCGCAATCGCGCAGATGCAGCCGCGGCTCACGAAGAAGGGTTCGCCCGACCTCGTTGCGTTGCGCGTGGTCGTGAGCGGCACCAAGGGTGGCAAGCCGCAGGTGCACACCTTCGAACTCATCGACCGCTTCGACGCCGCGCACGGCATCAGCGCGATGATGCGGACGACCGGTTACTCGCTGTCGATCACGGGGCAACTGCAGGCGGAGGGGGCGGTGAAGCCTGCTGGGGTGCACACGCCTGACGAGTGCATGCCCGGAGAGCGCTACGTGACCGAGCTCGGGAAGAGGGGGATCCTGATCCGGCAGACGGTCTCGTAACTGCAGCTGCCGTCACCGCAGAGGGCACAGAGGACGCGGAGAACTGCGGAGAAAGGCAACTGCCTTCACCGCAGGGGTCCAGAGGCATAGGGGAGCACAGGGCACGGCGGGGGCTCGGCACGCGATGCGTGCACCGAGCCCCTTCACGTTCACTTGGGAGTGGAACTGCCTCTGTCACGGCTTCCGCTGCTGCACCTTCCGCCGTCCCCAGTGTCGCCCTGTGCCCAGGTGGTGATGCAGTTGAGGGCTGCGTCACGATACGTGCCCGTGACACGATGTCGTCCGCCGTGCTCGGTGTCCTCTGTGACTCCGTGGTGAAAGCGGTTCCCGCAGGGTAGTATGGGAACGCGAGTCGCTTCTCGCGGGTATGTCAGCAGGACAGCAGCAAAGGAGCCAGCACCCGAACCCACCACCGCAGGAGGTCGCGATGCCCGAGCAAGCGTTCGTCGTACGCACCTTCCCGAATAGCGTGGAAGCCGAGTTCGCCCGTGCCGTGCTGGACGCGAATGGCATCGTGTCCATGTTGCTGAAGGACAATGCTGGGGGGATGCTCCCCTCGCTCGAGGTGCTGCATCCCGTGCGACTGGTCGTGCGGCGCACGGACGTGGACACCGCGGTGCGACTCCTCGATGCGACCGCGGCGACCGACCCGAAGGCCAAGCCGCCGCTCGTCAGCTAGTCTCGGCACACCGCAGTGCCGGACCTGGCCCGCTCGCGTCTCAGCGCGAGAAGCTCGCCAGTGTCACGCCCATCGCGTCGATCGCGGCGCGGGCGCGCCAAAGGTCCCGGCCGTTGTAGATGAACGAGAACGCGACCTGCTCGCCGTTCTTCGCCGTCACGTAGCCGCCGAGCGAGGTGACGTCGTTCGTTGTACCGGTCTTCGCGTGCAGGTTGTCCTGCGCCAGTGTGCGGCGCATGCGCGTGCGCAGCGTCTCGCTGCGGCCGGCGACGGGCAACGACGCCTTCAGCACTTCGCCCCAGGTCGCTCCCGCGCTGTAGCCCAGGAGTTGCACCATCGAGCGGGCCGTCACGCGGTCGAGCGTCGAGAGGCCGCTGCCATCGGCTGCATAGACCGCGCCCTGGTCCACGCCGACGCGGTCGACAAGGAAGGAGCGCAGCGATTCGTTCGCGATCTGCGCCGAGCCCACCGAGCCGCCGGCGCGAGCCGAGTTGCGGAACAGGAGTTCGGCGAAGTGATTGTTGCTCTCGCCGTTCATCTTCGAGACGAGCTGCGCGAGCGAGGGCGAGGCCCAGGTCGTGAGCGGCTCCGCGGCGATCGTCGCCGCGCCGGAGCGCACGCGTCCGTCGACCCTGATGCCACGCGCCTCGAGTGCCGCGCGAAAGGCGGCCGCGACGAAGTTCTCGGGCTGCTCGACGACGACCTGATACGTGCGTACGGCGCTTCGCGCGCCGATCCATCCGCTCACGCGGAACTGCTGCGTCACCGTGTCCTGCCAGACGCGGATCGAGGCGCCGCGGCTGTTCGGCCGGACCGTCACCGTCGAGCGGAGCGAGAGGCCGCTCACCGTCTGCCCGAACTCCACCTGCGCGCCGCGCGTGGAGGGGCGCACGCGGATGTGGGCGAGGTTCTCGTTGTAGGAGAGCGCCGAGACGCGCGCCGCATACCCCGCCTGCAGGTAACGCGTGCGCCACCCGGCCGGCACGCGCTCGCCGTCGAAGGCGCTCGCATCACCGATGATGTCGCCGGTGACGCGGCGCACGCCAGCGCGCGCCACCTGCTCGGCGAGCGAATCGAGCGGACGCCCGCCCGGCGTCCAGTCGGCGTAGCGCGGCACGAGTGACGGGTCGCCGTTGCCCTTGATCACGAGGTTGCCGCGCACCACGCCGCCCTCGCCGAGCGTGCCATCACGCAGCACTTCGGTGCGGAAGACATGCGCCGGGCCGAAGCGCTCGAGCGCGACGGCAGACGTGTAGAGCTTCATCGTCGAGGCCGGCAGCAGCAGCTGGTCCTCGTTGAATGCATAGAGGGTGTCGCCGCGCGTGAGCGAGACGACGATCACGCCCCACGAACCGGAGTTCGTCGACGTGCGCATGAGGCCGGCGAGATACTCATGCAGTTCCGTGCTCGACGCCGGCGTGGTGGCGCGGATCGGCGTGCGGAGCGCGACGCGGCGCGGTGCGGTGCGCGTCGCGCTGCGCGGCGCTGCGCGCGTGGCCGTCGGAGCGACCACCGGACGTCCCGCCACCGGCGGCTTGCTCGTGGCCGTCGTTCCTCGTGATGTCTGCGCCTCGCCTGCCATGGGCATCATGGCGAAGAGGGAGACGGTCAGGAGGAGGGCGGGACGCTGCATCGGAGGCTTCGCTTCTTATGAAGGTGACGTACGACAGATAGTCAGGGCCGATAACGATACCCTGCATAGGCCGGGCCAGTACACGCCGGCGCTACGGGACAGTATCGGAGTGACGATTGGACACCTTAGAAGTTGCTTCGCTTCGGGCTGTATTCGGTTTCAATCCCATCAGGTCCGGACCTGGGCGCCCGCCCGGTCGTCGCGCTGGCTCGACACCCAGCGCACGAAGATCAGCGAGGCGAGCAGGTAGAAGAACAACCCGCCGGGGATCCACATGATCAGGCCGCCGAGGCGCTGGTCCTCGAGCGGGGAGAGGCCCCACAACCGCGGCGCACTCGCGTACGCCGGATAGAGCACATGATCCGCGTAGACGATGAAGATCGAGATCACGGTCATCGGCAGCGTCATGAGGAAGCTGTAGAGCATCTGCCCGGGGAAACTGAGCCGCGGCAGCTCGGGAAGCGGGCTCAGCAACGGCCACCACATGATCACCGCCGTCACGAGGAACATCAGGTGCTGCACGATGTGAATCTCGTGGTAGTACATCGCCGAGTTGTACATCGGCGGGAGATGCCAGGCGGCAAGCGTGAGGTTGAAGATCGCGAAGGCGTGCGTGGGCTGGGCGACGAATCGCGCGAAGGCCGCGACGGGCGACGCCGCGAGCGCGGGACGCAGCATCCAGCCCGGCACGCCGAGCAACAGGAGCGGCGGCGCCACGAAGGTGAGCACGAGGTGCTGCACCATGTGGCCGGTGAAGAGGTAGAAGTCGCTGATGTCGTGCACCGGACCATTCAGCGTGAGGAACATCGCCAAGAGGCCCGCGAGGAGGCAGGCGCGCTGGAGGGTGGTCGGCCGCTTCCCGTCGCCGCGCGCGTGCGCCGCCGCGCGCCACTCGTAGATCGCCCACAGGGCGAGGAGGCCGAGCACCGTGCTCCAGTGCACGGTGAAGCCGCCCTGCGACAGGTCGACCTTCGGGTGTAGAAAGAGGAGGGGTCTCGTCACGGCTCTGGTGCGAACGGAGGGGAGACCCCAATCTAGTCATCGAGGGAGCCGGTCCAGGCGCCCTCCAACCGGAGGATGCATGGCCACGACTCGCTCGATCCTCAAGGAAGGCACGATCGCGGGACTGCTCGGTGCGGCGGGGGTCGCCGCCTGGTTCCTCGCCGTCGACGTGATCGCGGGCCATCCGTTCGCGACGCCCGAGCTCCTGGGCCGCTCGCTCTTCAGTGTGCTCGGGAAGGGGATCGCGCTGAGCGCGGCCGGCAACGTCTTCGGCTACACGCTCGTCCACGTCGCGGCCTTCATCGTGATCGGGCTCGTGGTGAGCGCGATCGTCGCGGCGTCGGAGCGCACGCCGGGGGTGCTGGTCGGACTGGTGCTGCTGTTCGCGGTGTTCGAGGTGGGGTTCTACGGGTTCACACTCTTCCTGAGCGAAGCGAGCGAGTTGGGCCAACTCGCGTGGTACCAGGTCGGCGCGGCGAACCTCGTCGCCGCCTTCCTCATGGGACGCTACCTCTGGCGCGCCCATCCCGAGCTCGCGGATCGCGTCGAAGGGGCGCTCTCGGCGCGGTTCTGATCGGCGTGCGGCAAGCGCAGTCAGCGTGCGTCGCGCGAAAGCGGGGGCATGCGCGCGAGCGCAGCAGGTGAGATGCGAACGGGGGAGGCGCCGATGCTGGCGCCGCCCCCGTTCGTGTTGCGGACAACGCGGCCGTCAGAGCTTGATCGAGAGCTGGCCGAAGAGGAAGAGCAGCGCCATGATCGTGCACATCGCGATGATCATCGGCCCCGTGAACAGCGCCCTGTAGAGCTTGTGGTCGAACTTCAGGTGCATGTAGAAGAGCACGACGATCCCGAACTTCACCGCCGACATGATGAGCAGGCCGGGATTGAAGAACGGCGACTCGACGAGCGCCGGGATGTAGTAGGCCCAGACCTCGACCACCGTGATCAGCGTGAGGATGACCGCGACCTTGAGGTACTTGTTGCCGTCCGGGTGCGCGTGCGCGCCACCGTCGGCCCCGTGTGCGTCGTGCTTGGCGTCGTGGGACATGATGTGAGGTTCCTCGGCGCTAACGGATGAGGTAGATGAGCGTGAAGATCGCGATCCAGACGACGTCGACGAAGTGCCAGTACAGCGCGCAGATGTCGACGAGCAGCTCGTCGTTCTTCCCCTGCAAGCCGCGCGAGCGGTCGATCCAGAGCAGCGTCATGAGCCAGAGGACGCCGGCCGTGACGTGCGCGCCGTGGAAGCCGGTGAGCGTGAAGAAGCTCGAGCCGAAGAGGTTGCGCTTGATCGTGAGCCCCTCGTGCACGAACGAGGTGAACTCGTACGCCTGGAAGCCGAGGAACGTCGCGCCGAGCAGCGCGGTCATGAGCAGCCACCCCTGCGACGAGCGCTGGCTGCGCTGCCACCAGGTCGGGTTCGCCGGCAGTGGCGTGCCGCGCAGCTGCACGGCCTGCAGCGCGAGCACCATCGCGAAGGACGACATCAGCAGCACGAAGGTCGAGGCCGACGTGACGGGGATGTCGAGGATCGCGTGGAACTGCTGGCCCGTCTCGGAGGTCCAGGCCTCGTGCGGGAACGGCCCGACGATCGACCGGCCCTTGTAGATCAGGTAGGTCGAGATGAGCGAGGCGAAGAGCATGCACTCGGACCCGATGAAGGTCCAGATCGCGATCTTCCGGTGGTCGAGGCCGGTCGTCGTGTAATGATGATGAACGTGCCCGTCGTCGTGACCGGCGGCGGCAGCGGTATGTGAGGTCGTCACGCGTGTTCTCCGGTTACTCGAGGGGGGCGGTGAGCCACGCGTACAGGCCGCCGATGAGCATCGCAGCGCCGGTCAGCGTGATCGTCATCGCGACGGCGAACATGTCATTGCGGAGGAAGAGCAGGCCGCAGAACATCGTGACCAATCCGACGGCGGTGAAGAGCGGCTTCGCGGTCGGGAAGGGCATCGGGATGCCGAGCTCCTTCGCCGTCTTGCGCTCCGTCTCCTCATGCACCGGCACGGCGTGCGCGTCGGTGATCGTCATCGAGTCGGCATGCGAATGCTCGATGCCGGCGGTCTTCGCGGGGTCCTTGAGGTCCCAGAGCGGGTAGCGCGAGGCGACCTCGGGGATCTGCGCGAAGTTGTACTCGGGCGGCGGCGAGGGGATCGACCACTCGAGCGTCGCTGCGCCCCACGGGTCGTTGCCCGCGATGGCGCCCGTCTTGCGGCTGCGCACGAAGTTCCAGACGAAGAACAGCGTCGCGACCACGAGCAGGTAGGTGCCGTAGGTCGACATCAGGTTGAACGCGTCCCAGCCCTGTCCCGAGTCGTACTGGTAGATGCGGCGCGGCATGCCGAGCAATCCGGCGAAGTGCATCGGGAAGAACGTGAGGTTGAAGCCGACGAACGTCAGCCAGAAGTGCCAGTTGCCGATCTTCTCGCTCATCAATCGGCCGGTCATCTTCGGGTAGTAGTGGTAGATGCCGGCGAAGATGCCCATGATCGAGCCGCCGAACAGCACGTAATGGAAGTGCGCGACGACGAAGTACGTGTCGGTCTGCTGCAGGTCGGCCGGGGCCGACGAGTGCATCACGCCCGAGATGCCGCCGATCGTGAACATCGCGATGAGCGCGATCGCGAACTTCATCGGCACGGTGAAGCGGATCTCGCCCGCCCACAGCGTCGCGATCCAGTTGAAGATCTTCACGCCGGTCGGGATCGCGATGAGCATCGTCATCGTCGCGAAGATCGAGTCGGCGATCGCGCCCATGCCCACCGCGAACATGTGGTGGGCCCAGACGCCGAAGCCGAGGAAGCCGATCATGATCCCCGAGTAGACCATCACGTTGTAGCCGAAGAGCGGCTTCTTCGAGAAGGTCGGCAGCACCTCGGACACGAGGCCGAAGGCGGGGAGGATCAGGATGTAGACCTCGGGATGGCCGAAGACCCAGAAGAGGTGCTGCCAGAGCAGCGGGTCGGCGCCGGCGGCGATCGCGTAGAACGTCGTCCCGAAGAAGCGATCGAAGAGCAGGAAGACGAGCGCGATCGTGATCGGCGGGAAGGCCAGCACGAGCAGGAACTGCACGACGAACGACATCCACGTGAACATCGGCATGCGCATGAGCGTCATGCCCGGTGCGCGCATGTTGATGATCGTCGTGATGAAGTTGAACGCCGCGGCGAGCGACGACACGCCGAGGATCTGGAGGCCGATCACCCAGAAGTCGATGTTCGGACCCGGCGCGAACTGCGGCGATGTGAGCGGCGCGTAGCCGAACCAGCCGGCGTCGGGCGCGACCTGGAACAGGATCGGCACCGTGATGAAGATGCCACCGAGGAGATAGACCCAGTACGAGAACGCGTTGAGCCGCGGGAAGGCGACGTCGCGCGCGCCGATCTGGAGCGGGATCAGGAAGTTGAAGAACGCGGCCGAGAGCGGCATGATGGCGAGGAACACCATCGTCGTGCCGTGCATCGTGAAGAGCTGGTTGTACGTCTCGGCGGAGACGAAGCCCATGTTGGGCTTCATGAGCTGCGTGCGGATGATCACCGCCTCGAGCCCGCCGATGAGGAAGAACGAAAGGGCGGTCCAGAGGTAGAGCGTGCCGATCCGCTTGTGGTCGACGGTGGTGATCCAGCTCCAGATCCCCGTCTGTTCGCCGTAGTCGGCGGCGCCGGCGTGCGTCGGTGCTGCGATGGTCGCCATGAGTAGGGGCTCCGGTTACTTGAGCGACATCAGGTAGGCCACGACGTCGGCGATCTGCCGGTCGTCCAGGCCCGCCGTCATGGTCGACTTCAGGATGGGGTCGTACTCGCCCTTGCCGATCGTGTTCATGATCGCGCCGGGCTTGAGGTGACGCGCGTTCTTGATCCAGCGCGCGAGCGTCGGACCATCGAAGCGGTAGAGGCCGCTCGCGATCGTGTGCCGCGAGGCGACGTGCGTGAGGTTCGGACCGATCGTCGAGACCGCGCCGGGCACCCCGCCGATCGCGTGGCAGCCGATGCAACCGCCGAGCATGAAGCCCTGCGTCGCGCCGCGCGTCGCATCGCCACCGGCGAGGAGCGCATCGTCGAACGTGATGCCCGCCGGGATCGGCGTCTGCGGGATGACGTGCGCGGGAAGCTGGTCGGCCGGGAAGATGTAACCGCTCGACGGGGCCGGCGTCGTGTCGGCGGGCGCCGCGGCGGCGCGGCGGCCGTTCGCCGGCACGACCGGCGTCGGCGCGGGCGCCAGTGGATTGAAGACCGCCGGGCTCGCCTGATGGCGCGCCCACGACTCGAATTCATCGGGCTGCACGGTGTACATGCGGATGCGCATGTTGGCGTGGCTCGCACCACAGTACTCGGTGCAGAAGCCGTTCCACGCCGAGCTCTTCAGCGTGTCGCTCGGCGTGAACCACATGTAGTTCGTGCGGTTCGTGATGAGGTCGCGCTTGCCGCCCATCTGCGGGATCCAGAAGGAGTGCAGCACGTCCTTCGTCGTGAGCTCGAAGCTGATCGTGCGGCCGACGGGGACGTAGACCTCGTTGGCGGTGACGATGCCGAGGTCGGGATAGCGGAACTCCCACCACCACTGGTGCCCGATGACCTGGACGCGAAGCGAACCGGCGGGAGCCGGCGCCTGCGTCTCGAAGATCGTCTTGATGGTCGGGATCGCGATGAGTGCGAGGATGAGCGCGGGGATCACGGTCCACGTGATCTCGAGGGCGGCGTTGCCATGGATCTGCTTGGCCTCCGGGCCGCCCGGGCGCTTGCGGAACTTGATGATCGTGAAGACGAGGACCGTCTCCACGACGATGAAGACGAGCGTCCCCCACCAGAGGAGGCGATCCCACAGCGCGTCGATCGCGGTGTTGTAATCGGTCGTGTGGTTGAACGTCGAGTTGGGATAGTCGTTCATCCCACACGCGGAGAGCGTCAGCAGGACCGCCAAGAGCAGGAAGGCGGGCGCTGCCGAGCGCAGGCGCAGCTTCGGCATCGGAGAGATGGCTGGGGGGAGGTCAGGTGCCGGAGTGCCGCTGCGACGCTGGCTCCGGTCGATCAAAAAGCGACCGAAACTTAGCCCTGCCTCGTGGTCACGGTCAAGGAAAAAGCGCCCCTCTTCGCGGGGAATATCCTCAGGCGCGGCATACACTTGGGCGCGTTCTCCTGCTCGGTGCCCTAACGTCGCTCCTGCTGGCTCCGTACGTCGAAGCCGCGGGGCGGGGAGGCCCCTCCCCGCCCCGCGGGATCCGCGCGCGCGGAGGTCAGTCCGGCGCAACCTCGATCGACACCGCGTGCTGATCCTTTACCTTCGCGCACATGATGTCGAGCGCCTGCCGGATCTGCGCGATGTACTCGCGGAGCGCCCGCACCTTCGTCTGGTCGCCCCCGCCGCGCCCCGTCGCGAGGATCATCCCCGAGACCTGGTCGGCGATCATGCCGAACTGCCCCTTCAACTGTCCCTGCAGCGGCGTCGCGAGGCGCTTCACCTGCTGCGGCAGGACGCCCGCTCCGCGCTGGTTCTTCACCTCGATCGCCATCCGCTCCACGAGTCCGTGGAGCTTCTGGATCGTCGCGAGGGCCTCCTCGAGCGTCTTCATCTTCTGCGCGCCTGCGCCGTCCAGCTTCGTGCCCGCCATCAGTGCCCCTTCGCCCCGGTCATCCGGGACGGGTCGAGGATCTCATCCACCTGCTGGCGGGTGAGCAGTTTCTTCTCGAGCAACAGTTCCACCACGCCGCGGCCGCTCTCGAGGGCGTCCTTCGCGACCTGCGTGCACACTTCGTATCCCAGCTCCGGCAACAGCGCCGTCACGAGGCCGATCGAACGCTCCACCGCCGAGCGCATCACCGCCGGGTTCGCCGCGATGCCGATGACGCAGCGCTCGCGGAGCACCTGGCAGGCGTTCCGCATCGCGCGGATGTTGCCGAGCAGCCGGAACGCGATGAGCGGCTCGAAGACATTGAGCTGCAGCTGTCCCGCCTCGGCCGCCATCGTCACCGAGATGTCGCCGCCGATCACGTCGAAGCAGACCTGGTTCACCGCCTCGGGGATCACCGGGTTCACCTTTCCCGGCATGATGCTCGAGCCCGGCTGCATCGCCGGGAGTCGGATCTCGCCGAACCCCGTGCGTGGGCCGCTCGAGAGGAGGCGCAGGTCGTTGCAGACCTTCGAGAGCTTCACGGCGCAGCGCTTGAGCACGCCCGATACCTGTACGAACGCGCCCGTGTCGCTCGTCGCCTCGACGAGGTCGGGGGCGGTGATCATGATGAGGCCCGTGATGCGGCTCAGCTCGGCGCGCACGCGCTCCGAGTAGCCGCGCGGCGCGGTGATGCCGGTGCCGATCGCCGTCGCGCCCATGTTCATCTCGCGCATCAGTGCCTTCGCTTCCTCGAGCCGCTCGACGTCCTCGGCGATCGTATGGCCGAAGGCATTGAACTCCTGGCCGAGGGTCATCGGCACGGCGTCCTGTAGTTGCGTGCGGCCCATCTTGATGTGCGGCGCGAACTCGTGGCCCTTCTCGAGGAAGGCGTCGACGAGGAGACGCATCTGCTGCTGGAGCCCGCCGATCGCGCTGTGCAACGCGATTCGGATCGCGGTCGGATAGACGTCGTTGGTGGACTGCGCGAGGTTCACGTGCTCGTTCGGGTGCACGCGCTGGTACGTGCCGCGCGGCTCTCCGAGTAGCTCGAGGGCGCGGTTCGCGATCACCTCGTTGGCATTCATGTTCGATGACGTGCCGGCGCCGCCCTGGATCATGTCCACGCGGAAGTGCTCATGATGCCGACCCGACTGCACCTCCTGGCTCGCGCGCACGATCGCGTCGCAGACCTCGTCGGGGAGGTCCGGATGTCCGCGGTTCGCGTGCGCCGCGGCTTCCTTCACCTGCGCGAGCGCGGTGATGAGCTCGGGGAAGTCGCGCAGCGTGACGCCGGTGATCGGGAAGTTCTCGATCGCGCGCATGGTCTGCACGCCGTAGAGCGCGGCATCGGGGACATCGCGCTCGCCGAGGAGGTCGTGCTCGCGCCGCGTCGGTCCGCCGGCGGTGAAGCCGAGGAGGCGGCCCTGGCCGGTGAGCGACGCGTCGGCCTGGCGGAGACGATCTCGGATGGCGCGCGCGCTGCGGCTGACGAGTGCCGCATAGAGGTGCGGCTTGTCCTTGAGGAGCGGTTCGACCGCTTCCTTGGCGAAGCGCATGGTGCGCAGGCTGACGGTCGCGCGGCCGGTGGTGCTGTGGATGTTCTCGTCGAGGAGGATGCTCTCGCCGAGGACCTCGCCGGCGCCGAGTGTGGAAAGGCGATGCGGGATGCCGTTGTGCATGCTCTCGATGGCGACGTTGCCCTCGAGGATGACCCAGAATGCGCGGCGGGGTTGACCGGCTTCGAAGAGGAGGTCGTTGGACGCGTAGTCGATCTGCTCGCCGGCGCGGGTGAGGTGCCAGAGCTGCTGCTCGCCCAGCGCTTCGAAGAAGGGGATGCCTGAAAGGTCAGGTAGGGTCATTCTTGGAAACTACTGTGGGATGAGGGGAGCGGGGGGACAGGGATGCGGAGTGCGGTGGGGGGTGAGGGGAGTCGTGGGGAGCGAACGAAGCGGGGAGAGGGGGAAGGGAGGCGTTTCAACGATGAGTGCTGCGGGCGAGAGGTCCCTGCCTGCCCCGCATCCGCGGAGATCGCGAGCGCATGGACTCGACGAAGACCTACGATCCGCTCGCGCGGGAGCAGGTGTACCAGCTCGCTGTCGCGGCGATCCGGGAAGGGAGGGAGGATGCGCGGGTCGTCGCGGAGGATGCGGTGCTTCGGGACGTTGCGTCGAGACTCATGCGCGCCGTGGCGTCGATCGCGGCGAATGTCGCCGAGGGGTATTCGCGCGCCGGCATCGCGGATCGCCGCCGATTCCTCGAGTAGGGCCTGTACGGAATTCGGTGTGTGAGGCCATACTCACCGGGCCTGTACGGGATTCTGTGTGTGAGGCCATACTCACCCTGAGGAGGGGCCTGTGCGGATTTCTGTGTGTGAGGCCGGTCGGGTGATCAGGTGTGATCCGTGAAGCGACTGTCGAAGAGCATGGCGAGGTACGGCATGGCGGCCTTCCAGGCGTGATTCCCGCGCCGCC
>Ga0137353_1000180_pt1 | contig 11935 bp, 18 predicted proteins | sample EasRivERMLT760_2_FD_104759 | JGI IMG/M metagenome (GOLD analysis project Ga0137353, IMG submission 104759) | Soil microbial communities from meander-bound floodplain in the East River, Colorado, USA - East River MetaG ERMLT760_2 | ecosystem: Environmental > Terrestrial > Soil > Floodplain ...
CGTTTGTAATAATGTATTGGTTGCGATAGTAATAGGTGTAAATTAGCTTATGCAGTGCTGCGCTATATTGCATGGTTCCATCGGTGTCGAAAATTCCGTCCATCTGCTTTTGCAGTACAAGCGGATTGTATTTAATTTCCAGGCTGTCATTCCTTTTTGCAATACCAAGAATATTTTCTCCTGTAGGAGGCTTTTGAGTTCGGAATGCTATCAACTCTGGATTCATGAAAACTATATCCGAAAAATAAAACTTTTTCTCAATGATCACGTTAGCTTTCCAATCGGAAATCAATCCTCTATAAATGACAGGTACTGTCCCGTCAAACACATAAAAGTAAGGAGGACTAATTCGAACCTCAACTGCCTTAAATTTAAAATCTTCACGATCAAGTTGTATCGTATAATGCTTTTCATTTTTGAGATCAGAATCGATTTCAAGAATTTGAAGCGGCGCCAAACGATTGGCTAAATAAATTTTCCCCTTTTCTGCACCAGCTACATAGTACGACATGTTCTTTAAATCTATTCTGGCCACTTTTGCAGCAGTTCCTTGTGGAAAACGACGAATAAAAGGGTTTTCCTTTTGCATGATATCTTCCGAAAGAAGAAATAAACACACAATAATGGAAATGCTCAGTAGCATTACAATTGACAATTGGATTAGAATACGATTAGTCAGGGATCTTAAGAGAATAGCAACCACTCCCAAAACGATAAACACAGTATTAAAAATTAAATGCTCTGTCCATCCTAGTTTTTCAAGAATACCTCCGCACGAACAAGGAACGAAAGAACTAAAATTTAGAATGATGATAATATAAGTGGTAAACATTATCATAAGGGCAACTGCACTCCACAAAGCAAAGTATCTTAATTTTGGAATGCTCAATAAAACAGCAATACTAAGTTCAATAAAAATTACGGCAATAGACACATAATCTGCAAATGGACTTAGGAGTGGCGATTGTCCCAATTGAGCCATGAAGTTTTCGAAATCCAGTAATTTACTGACTGCCGCATAAACAAACAGTATAACATACAAATAGCAGATACTGCTGAGAATAATACTTTTAGTGATTGCAGATAATTTCATATCGATAAACTTTTAATTTATTACGATATAAAATTCCAAAAATTAAAACCATAAGTGTTGCCTAATCAGGATCTTAAATTATCTAAAAAGGAGTTTTTCAATAATCGAGCGTTTTGCTATCCTTGCTTCTTGTCTCTTGCTTCTAATTTCTTGTTGCACTTCTCACTATTCACTTCTCACCGTCATCTCGAGCGTAGTCGAGAGACACTTCTCACTATTCACTATCATCATCTCGAGCGCAGTCGAGAGACACTTCTCACTTCTCCCCTTTCACTGTCATCTCGAGCGCAGTCGAGAAACACTTCTCACTTCTCACTTCTCACCTCTCACCGTCATCTCGAGCGCAGTCGAGAGACACTATTCACCTCCCACTTCTCACCTCTCACTATTCACCTTTGCTATTCTTGCTTCTTGTCTCTTGCTTCTAATCTCTTGTTACACTTCTCACCTCTCACCGTCATCTCGATTAGTTTATGTTGAGCGCAGTCGAGAGACACTTCTCACTTCTCACTTCTCACTTCTCACTTCTCACTTCTCACTTCTCACCTTTGCTATTCTTGCTTCTTGTCTCTTGCTTCTAATCTCTTGTTACACTTTTCACCTCTCACCGTCATCTCGATTAGTTTATGTTGAGTGCAGTCGAGAGACACTTCTCACTTCTCACTTCTCACTTCTCACTATTCACTATTCACTATTCACTATTCACTATTCACTATTTCACCGTCATCTCGATTAGTTTATGTTGAGCGCAGTCGAAACACACTATTCACCTTTCACCGTCATCTCGAGCGTAGTCGAGAGACACTTCTAACCTCTCACTTCTCACCGTCATCTCGATTAGTTTATGTTGAGCGCAGTCGAGAGACACCCCCTGCGCTGCTAAATAAACATTCAGAAAATGCATTAAAATAATATTCAAATAATAAAAGACTAAATTTCAAAATGATTATTAACAGAATAATAGCTACTTTTACTTTCTAACGCTATTTGTAATGATCACAAACGAGAATACCATTATTAAATTCTATACTGCATTTGCGAATGGCGATGCCAAAACAATGTGCGAGTGTTATCATCCCAAAATTCAATTCCGTGATCCCGTATTTGGTTTATTAGAAGAAGGTGAAGTTTGTCAAATGTGGAAAATGCTGATTGAAAAAAGTAAAGGAAATCTAAAAATTGAATTCTCGGATATAAAAACGGACCAATATAGCGGTTCCGCAAGATGGGTAGCCACCTATAATTTTAGCAAAACCAACAGAAAAGTGATAAATGTGATTCGGGCACAATTTCAATTTCGAGAGGGGCTAATCGTATCCCATACCGATCATTTTGACATTTGGCAATGGTCTAAACAGGCATTGGGATTTTCAGGTTTTCTATTGGGTTGGACCCGTTTTTTTCAAAAAAAGATACAAGACCAGGCACTTTTGTCACTAAAAAAGTATCAAAAGCGAAATTATGATGTTAACTGAGACCATAAGAACACTTTTTAACCGAGATCTTAATCGGCTAAAATCCGAAATCGAATTGTACCAAAACGAAAGTAAAATCTGGTATACCGAAAAACACATAACAAATTCAGCGGGAAATCTTTGTCTGCATATAGTGGGAAACCTAAACGCCTACATTGGTGCAGAACTCGGCAAGACAAACTATAGTAGAAATAGAGAACTCGAGTTTTCGCTAAAAGGCATTCCGAAAACGGAATTAGTGAATAAGATTGAAGAAACAATGGTCGTTGTAGATCATGTTCTCAGCAAATTGACAGATGAAATGATAAAGGATCAGTACCCTATTTTAGTTTTTGAAACAAAAACTTCAACCGAATTCTTCTTAATTCATCTCACAACACACTTGACATATCATCTTGGCCAGATAAATTATCACAGACGTTTATTGGATATTTAATTAAATTGGGATGAACAACCTTAAACCCTACTAATGGCCGCAAATAAAGCTCCCCTTTTTAATACAGTTGGCAGTGACCTTCCAGGCATTCTTTTGGAAACCAAAGTACTCGTCTATGATAAATGCGGTTATGAATTTGCAAATCCTCTAATGGAAAACGAAAGCAGGGAATACACAGCCTATACATTTGAACTCAATAATTTGGCGGTCCGGTTCCGTGTGGCCAAAATCACCCCAACAAAGACAGGACAATTCGTTACATTATGGAAAAGAATCGAAAATGGCCCGATCCAACCCTTTGATACCTCAGACGAAATAGATTTAGTTGTCATCAGCACTCGAACGGATCATCATTTTGGACAATTCATATTCCCCAAATCTGTACTTATTGAACAAGGAATTATGTCCGATAATAAAGAAGGGAAACGCGCCATTCGCGTATATCCGCCATGGGACAAGACAACAAATAAACAGGCGCAAAAAACCCAACAATGGCAATTGGACTATTTCTTATCCATTCCAAGCGACGGTTCAATTGACATCAATAAAGCCAAAAAACTGTATTCGCAGAATACATCGGCTGCACTGGTCTGAAATAAATATTCCTTTTATTTAACCATCTGGTGCTCGTTGCAAACGAGCACCAGAGAATGTGGATAAACGAGCGCCAGTGGAGGCTTCTCACTTCTCACTTCTCACTTCTCACTTCTCACTTCTCCCGTCTGGTGCTCGTTTGCAACGAGTACCTACTTACTTAGAAAGAGAAAATAAAGCGTTTGAAACGTGGGGTACTAAAACTTAATATCCTACCACAAAGGTTCTACATTTACATTGCAGAAGACTTTATTTTCTTCTTCGTAATTTCTATAATTTTCTCTTTTTCTGACATTTTTTTCTGATAAAATATAATTAACTTTAAATTATCCGCGTTGCAAACGCTACGTTTTGTCTTTTAATTTAAGAAGGTACTCGCCACAGGCAATCACCAGAACTGCGGACAAACAAACGCCAGAAGGGAAGAGATGCTAAAAAAGCAATTGAAATAGTTAAAGCCGATTTTGTTTTAGAAAAAATAAATGATGAAATATTCTATTTTGATAATTCAGTTAATTCCAATGCTAGTAACACCCCATCCGTGCACTTGCTGCCTACTTTTGATGAATATTTAATTGGTCATAAAAATCGAAGTGCTGTAATTCCGGCTGATAAAATTTCAAAATCTATTAGTAATAATGGTCTATTTCGCCCCATAGTTGTTGTTGATAGACAAGTCGAGGGTTTGTGGAAAGGAACAATAAAATCAAAATCCATAGATGTTGAATACGATATGTTTAAATCTCTCGATAAAAATCAACAAACGGAACTTTAAAAGGCAACGTTCCGATTTAAAAAATTTCACGAGTAAAACAGAAGCAATTTTAAATTTATCATAACTATTCCGTAGTAAAAAAAGATATAACACGAATTGCACAAATTAGCACGAATTTTAGTTTCGGTATTTATAGAAATTACACAAACCATTTTAAAAATCAATACTAATTTATGGGAATTCGTGTAATTCGTGTTTTATTTCATTTTGAATTCTGTTTAAGTGAGGTGCTGAATAGTTCCAAACTATCAATTTTCCCTATTATATTTGTTGCGGTATTCGATTGGAGTAAGTCCGGTAACTTTTTTAAAAATAGTTCGGAATGCTTTACTATCCGTATAACCTACCTCATACATAATTTCATATATATTTTTTCTGGTGGTTTCAAAACCTTTTTTTGCAGCTTCAACTTTTACCCGCTGAACATATTCAAGAACAGAATTATTTGTTGCTTTCTTAAACCTGCGTTCAAAACTTCTCCTTCCAATGGCATACATTTCTGCCAGTTGATCTACTGAAATTTTCTCTTTAAAATTGACTTCAATAAAATCCTGGGCCTTTTTTACTTGATCATCCTGATGCTCCTTTTGCCCCTGAAACATAATAAAAGGAGATTGGCTGGCGCGATCAATATCAATCATAAAAGATTTAGCGATCATAATTGCCATTTCACGACCCGCATATTTTTCGATAAGATAGACCAACAAATTCAAAAATGAATAGGCCCCGCCACTCGTATAAATTCCGTCTTCGTGTGTAAGGATTTTATCATCCACCAAATTCACTTCTGGATAAAGTGTTCTAAAATGATTAGCCGTTCCCCAATGTGTGGCACATTGTTTTCCTTTTAACAAACCAGTAGCTGCCAAAAAGAACGATGCAATACACAAACTGGCTACCTCTGAACCTTCGTTATATTGACTTTTAATCCAAGGTATAAATTCCGAATTTAATTCGATGGCATTTTGTAAATCCCCGTGCATGGCAGGAATAATAATCAAATCGGTTTTCGAAACATCCGAGATTAAACAATCCGGAATAATGGTGTACAAACCATTTCTTTGGCTAATTTCTTTAGAAATACCAACCAACTGAATTTTAAAAATGGGCTCTTCACCAATAGTTTTCGCAAAATTATTTACTTCAGAAAAAATTTGATGCGTGCCATCTATATTAGGCAAACTGCTATGACCCATCGGTACAAGTATGGAGATATGTTTCATATGTATCTAATATTTGTTTTTTAATGGTCCCGATGGTTATCGGGAGGCATCACCATTCATCATTATTGCTTATACTTTTTGAATCATGGCGATTTCATAAATTCCTTATTAAATGTATTTAACAAAGATATAAAAATACATTGTCGCAAACACCCCTAAAATAGTCGTAATCGCACATTTGTAGGAATTAACAACTAATGTAAATTTGTAAAAGAAAAATTAATAACAATTTAAAATTCATCAAAATGGCAACAAAAATCTTTGTTAACTTACCTATTAAAGACCTCAAAAAATCAATTGAATTCTTTAGCAAACTCGGGTTTACATTCAATGAACAATTCACAAATGACAGTTCAACTTGTATGATTATTGGCGAAAATATTTATGCGATGCTTTTGGAAGAAAAGCGTTTCAAGGATTTTACCAAAAAAGAAATTGCTGACACATCAAAATGTACCGAAACGATTATTTGCATTGATGCAGAAAGTCGCGAAAAAGTAGATGAAATTATTCAGAAAGCAATCCAAGCCGGCGGTACTTCTCCTAATGAAAAACAAGATCATGGCTGGATGTATGGTCACGGTTTTGAGGATTTAGACGGACACTTATGGGAAGTTATGTGGATGGATATGAATGCATTTCCCCAACAATAAAGAAGTGGTAAAAACATTTAGTCACAATTATTAAAAATTAATTAATCTCAATCAAAAACCAAATCAAATGAAAAATACAAAAATTATTTTTTGGATAGCCACTATTATTATCTTTCTTTTTGAAGGAGTTATGCCAGCACTTACCTCTCAGACCGAAATGGCAAAAGAAGGAATAAGACGTTTAGGATATCCCGAATATTTTGGAAACGCATTAGTTACCTTCAAAATTCTAGGCGTGTTGGCGTTAATAATTCCAAAAATCCCAGGCCGTATTAAGGAGTGGGCTTATGCAGGTTTTGCTTTCGACTTTTTATTTGCTTCAATAAGCTATTTTGCAATTGAAGGCTTTACTTTCCTAACATTTTTTCCGTTAATTTTTATGGCAATTCTGACAATTTCGTACATTTATTATCATAAAATGATTGAAAATCAAAACAGTAGAATCAAAAATTAGAAAATTCTATGATAGAAGTTTTCAAAACAAATGTTCAAGAAGTAGATCAATCAAAAATAATTATTTTCAAACTTCTTGAACATTTCCCAAATAGCAGAATCAATTTTGATTTAGAAGATTGCGATAAAATTTTGCGGGTATATAATGATTCAATTTCAAATAAAAAGATAATTGAACTTGTTAACTCTTTTGGCTATCAATGTGAAGTGCTATTGTAATTAGCTAGTCCCTTATACAATACAAACAATTAACATTATAACAAATTAAAATCGGCAACTAAATGAGAAAAATAATTTTATTCATGCACACAACACTTGACGGTTTTGTTGCAGGACCAAATGGAGAAATGGATTGGATTAATTTGGATGATGAAATGTTTGATCTTGCAGGTAAACAGACAGACCAAGCCGACACTGCTCTTTATGGAAGAAAAACGTATGAAATGATGAATGCTTATTGGCCAACAGCTGGCGACCAACCTAACGCAAGCAAACACGACATGGAGCATTCTCGTTGGTATAACCAGGTTCAGAAAGTTGTACTCTCAAAAACCATTGACGGAAATGGTTTAAATAACACCCAAATTATAAGTAATAATCTTTTGGAGAACATAAACGAGCTAAAACAAGAAGCAGGAAACAACATAATGATTTTTGGAAGTGCAACAGCTTCTCATTCGCTTTTTAACCTTGGATTGATTGATGAATTTTGGCTTTTTGTAAATCCGGTTGTTATAGGACAGGGAATTCCATTATTTAAGGGAATAACCGAAATAACTAAACTTACACTAATTGAAAGTAAGATGTACTCTTGTGGTGTTATTGGGCTCCATTATGCAAAAAATGTAGCTGTATAATTGAATAACAATTAAAAAGAAAACAATGAAAGCAACACTCAAACAAAATATCGTAGAAACCTTTAGTCAATTAAACGCAATACTTTCTTCTTTCTCAGAAAAGGAGATGAACACAATCCCATTTGAAGGCAGCTGGACTGCAGGACAGGTAGCAGATCATCTTATTATGGCAATGTCAGGTTTGCCTGAACTCTGCAATGGTAAAACTGAAAAATCATTACGAGAACCCGATGAAAAAATCAAAAATATCAAAACAATGTTTCAGGATTTTAGTATAAAAATGGAATCTCCGGAATTCATAAATCCTTCAAAGAAAGAGAATAATAAAAATTCTATACTTTTATCTTTACAAAAAATAGAACAAGATATGTTACATATAGCGGAAACCAATGATTTAACATTGACCTGCCTCGATTTTGAGCTTCCTGTTTTTGGCAAGTTCACAATATATGAATGGGTAAGTTTTGCCCTTATTCATAGTCAAAGACACATACAGCAACTAAATACTATTTTTCAGAAAGTAGCGAAATTGCAATATTAATCTTTAGTACGTAATCTAAATTAATAGATATGAAATCAAAAATTCAAACTATTTTATTAGCAGGGCTTGTTGCAGGTTTATTAGACGGGATAGCAGCAGTTGTATTTCTTGGGAAAATGAATTATTCAGGAGTATTCAAATTTGTTGCAAGTGGCTTATTTGGCAAAAATGCATTTGCAGGTGGCGCTGAAATGGTAATCTATGGAATTATCATTCATTTATTAATTGCCATGGCTTTTGCTTTTTTTATTATTTTATTTTTTCGAAAATTAGTTTTTTCTCAAAAAATAAAATCATTGGCGGTTTGCTTTTTGGCTTATTAGTTTGGATAATTATGAACATCTTAGTTTTACCATTTACAAACATTCCGCATTCGCCAATCATTCTAATTGGAGCCATAAAAAATATATTGATTTTAATGATTTGTGTAGGATTACCAATTTCATTGATTATACAAAAGCAGTACGCATTAATAAACAATCAAAATGAGAAAGTTAACTGTATTTAATTTCGTGACCCTTAATGGTTATTTTAAGGGTGCAAATGGAGATATTGGTTGGCATAAGCACGGTTCGGAAGAAAGTGAATACGCCGCTGAAGGTCTTAAAGCAAATAACACACTTCTTTTTGGTCGTGTAACTTATGAAATGATGGCAGGCTTTTGGCCAACACCTATTGCAATGCAAAATTCACCTGTTATGGCAGAAGAAATGAATAATGCAAGTAAAATTGTCTTTTCAAAAACTTTGAAAAAAACAGAGTGGAATAATACAATATTGATAAAAGATAATATTGTGGAAGAAATGAGGAAAATGAAGCAGTTGCCTGGAAATGACATGACGATATTGAGTAGCGGAAGTATTGTAACACAATTTGCCGAAGAAGGATTAATAGATGAATATCAAATAATGATAGATCCGGTTGCCATAGGAAATGGAGAACCAATATTCAAAGGCATTAAACATAACCTAGACCTAAAACTTACAGAAACAAGAACGTCCAAAAGTGGTGTTGTTCTTCTTTCTTATCAACCCATAGAAAAGTAATAACATAAAAAACAATAAATTATGGCAACAGAATTGACAGTTAATAATACCATTGAAATAAATGCTTCGGCTGCTAAAGTTTGGGATGCATTGACAAATCCCGAAAAGACAAAAATTTATATGTTTGGCTGCGAAACCGTTTCTGATTGGAAAGTGGGAAGCGAGCTTCTTTGGAAAGCCAATTATGAAGGCAAAGATATGGTTTTTGTAAAAGGGTATATTGTAAGTATCGAGCCAAATAAGAAGCTTATTTACTCGACTTTTGACCCAAACTCTACAATAGAAGATCTTCCGGAAAATTATTTGAATGTAACTTATGAGCTGACAGAGAACAACGGGCAAACCATTTTTAATGTAACCCAGGGCGATTACTCAAAAGTGGCCGATGGTGAAAGAAGATATAAAGAAGCATTGAACAACGGTGAAGGTTGGAATCCAATTTTAGTGGAAATCAAAAAATTAGTTGAAGCCTAAGCTTAATTATTACTGTAAATAGTAGATTACCGAAAATTAAGCCACATCAATATTCTAAGAATTTATCCTTATTTTTGATTTGAATTAAAAACCATAAAAGGTTAATAATTCAAATCAGAAACAACTCTTCACATACAAACATGATTGATATAAAAACCTTTGATAATGCTATTGGTTTAGAAAAACCAAGACGAATTCTAAAATATGTTTTGATTTTTTGTACATCTGGTACTGCAACAATTTTTGTGGATGAAAACGAGTTTACACTAACTGAAAATACGGTTCTCACCATAACTTCGGGACAGATCCATTATTTTAAAAATATAAACAAAGCCAAAGGTATTATTCTTGAATTTACTTATGATTTCTTTTGTAAAGGGGATAATGACATTGAGTTAATTTTTCACAATGGCTTGTTTTGTCATTTTGCCATGAATGAAGTCATTCCTGTTGACAATAGCGAAACGCTGCTAAAAGAATTGCAGCTAATAGGAAAAGAATTAGCAAAAACTCCATACCAATATCTAATCTCAGTACACAGCCGAATCGAATTAATACTCATTGAAATTAATCGTTCTAAAATTAACCGAGGTGACGAGATATACAAACCAGACGCCTTATTTCTTGCGTTTTTAGAAGCGATATTAAAGAATTTCGAAAAAAATCTATCTGTAAGTGACATTGCCACGCTCATTGGCACAACAGAATCAAAATTGAATGAGCTTTCTAAACTGCATACCAATAAAACCGCACAAAATGTAATTTTTGGATTGATTGTATCCGAAGCAAAACGTCTTTTTACTTATGAAAAATTATCAGTAAAAGAAGTTGCCTATGCATTGGGTTTTAATGATCCTTTCTATTTCTCCAATTTTTTCAAAAAACACACCAAAATATCCCCGAAATCCTATAAGAAAAAAGTACTGGCTTAATAGTACATGCTTTTTTCCGAATTCTCTATTCTTTAACGGGGAATCCTGCTTCATCTTTGTCCTGACTAATAATTACTAATAATTAAGTAAATGAAAAAGTATCGGGACACAGCAATCTTGTTATTGCGTATCGCATTGGCAGCGGGGTTTTTATCAGCGGTTAGCAGCCGTTTAGGTTTTTTAGGAGAACAATCCTCAGGGTGGGAAAACTTTTTAGCCTATGCCGGAAAAGTAAATTCTATCGCACCCAAAAGCATCATTTTAAGTATCGCAATTACAAGCACAGTATTAGAAACCTTATTTGCTCTAATGCTGTTAATTGGATATAAAACACGTTTGGCATCAATTGGAGCAGCAAGTTTAACGCTAATATTTGCAATAGCAATGACTTATTCTTTTGGCATCAAAGATCCATTAGATTATTCGGTATTTGCATTTTCTACTGCAGCCTTTCTTTTGGCTACTATGCCCCAATACCGTTGGAGTATTGATGAGATAATTCTAAAAAAAACTAATTCAAAATAATTTAAACTAAATAAAAAATGGAAAAACAAATCGCAAAAAGCAGCGAAACAAATTGGAAGCCTTTAGTAGAGGAAGGAGTTAAAACAGATGGTGTTTATGTAAAGATTTTGCGCTTTGATGAAGCTACGCAAAGACCACCCACATTCTTATTAAAATTTGATGCTGGTGCCTCCTACCCTAATCATAGTCATCCCGCTGGAGAAGAAATATATGTTTTAGAAGGTGAAGTGCGTTTTGGTGCAGACCAATTAAACAGTGGCGATTATTTATATATGCCACCAGGAAGTACGCATTCGGCATTTTCAAAAAATGGTTGTACAATGTTGTTTGTTGTTCCTGAAGAAGTTATAATTTTAAAATAAATTCTATAAAAAAAAGAAAAACTTTATAAAACAGCTTGATCTAATAATGGCTGATTCCTAATTTAATACTTTAGGAGTCAGCTTTTATGCATCGAACAACAACAATATTAAGTAATATGAATCAGAATAAAATTTGTGCAGCTTGCGGCACGCAATTCCCAATGAACCCGTCTGATGCTCGTTTGCAACGAGTACCTACTTATTACTTGTATGAACTAAATAAAGCGTTTGCAACTCCTCTCGTCGCCCTTATAATTTTATGCCAAAAAATCACGGTAAGGATTTGCGCGCTGGCCACAGGGAGTGACCCCGGGAGCCGAGTGTGAAACACGAGCGGCTGGGGTCGCGATAAGGAAAATCCGTCCGATGATTTTTGATATAAAAATATTCAGGCTTGAAATCGAAGATTCATGAATACCAAAAAACAATAATAAACCATGAATATTTTTTGTTTCTTTTGAAATCAAAGATTCACGAACTCCAATAAATTATTAAC
>Ga0137353_1000181_pt1 | contig 11880 bp, 11 predicted proteins | sample EasRivERMLT760_2_FD_104759 | JGI IMG/M metagenome (GOLD analysis project Ga0137353, IMG submission 104759) | Soil microbial communities from meander-bound floodplain in the East River, Colorado, USA - East River MetaG ERMLT760_2 | ecosystem: Environmental > Terrestrial > Soil > Floodplain ...
CTCGCGCCACGTGAACGCGCGCGCGAGCACATCCGAGAGTCCGGGTTCCGCTCGCTCGCGGAACGCGCGCGACAGAGCGATCTGGCTGATCATCGCAACACGCTAGTGGTGGACCTCGATCCAACGCAGATCGCTCTGTCGCGCGCGTTCCGCGAGCGAGCGGAACCCGGACTCTCGGATGTGCTCGCGCGCGCGTTCACGTGGCGCGAGGTCGCGCGACCGGTGGGGTCGAGCGATGGACTTCCGATCACGCTGCTTCCGGCAGGCACCGAACGCGACGATCACGTGGCGGGAGAGCAGCGCCAGTCTTTGCTCGCGGAGTTCGCACGCTTTCGCGCGACCTTCGAACTCACGCTCGCGGTCACGCCGATCCCTCAGGTGAAGCTCGCGCTCGGGCTGATCGAGGCGAGTCCGATCCTGCTGGCGGCGGTGATTGGCGAGACGGGCGTGGACGCGCTCGTGAGCCAGGTGGAAGAGCTGCGGAGCGCCGGACTGCGCATCCAAGGGCTGGTGCTCTGGGATGCCCCGCGTCCGACCTTGCCGTCGCGTGGCGAGCTCATGGCGTTGCTCTCGAAGCGGAAAGGCCGGACTCCTGGGGGTTCCTTCGAGGCGGTTCAGCGGGTTATTGCGCAGGAAAGTAGGCACAACAAGAGGCCATAATGTCGCCACAAACAGGACAATGGGCCGATTCACTATTCGCGCTCGAGAAAGTACACCTCCTTCGACTCTTCATCTGGGCCGCCGGAAGCGTCGCGGTCGGCACGGGCCTGATCGCGCTGCTGCGGGTCCGTCAGTTGGAGTCGACCATCCTCTCGCAGTTCGCCATCCAGTCGGTTTCATGGGGACTGGCCGAGATCGCGCTCGCCGTCTCGGAGCAGCGTGATCTCCATCTGCGTGACCTCGCATCGGCGGTCGCCCTCGATCGCTTTGTGTGGCTCAACGTCGGGCTCGCCGCCGGTCTCGTCGGCATCGGCCTCACGCTCGCGATCGTCGGGATCATCCAGGGCCGCCGGCTCGGCTTCGTCGGCGCGGGCGCGGGCGTCATGCTGCAGGGAGTCGCGCTCGCTATCCTCCACGTGCAGTTCGCCGCCGTGATCGTGCGTTGATGCATCGCCTCGTCGCACTGGCTATGTTCCGCCAACACGCGAGATGACAGGCTACTCCGACCGCATCAACCACGCATTCGCCTTCGCGGCGAAGCATCACGACCGCCAGGTGCGGAAGGGCACTCGCCTGCCCTACCTCACGCATCCGGCAAACGTCGCCGTCATCCTGACGCGCTATGGCTGCGACGAGGAGACCGTGATCGCGGGGATCCTCCACGATGTCGTCGAGGATTGCGTCCGCGAGGGGTGGACGCGCGAGATGCTCGAGGAGCGCATCGGCGCGAAGTTCGGCCCGGTCGTGCTCGAGACCGTCACCGCGGTCACGAAGCGCCGCGTCGACGACGACGGGATGGAGTTCTCGCGCGAAGAGGTGCGCGCCGACTACATCGCGCGGCTCGCGGAGGCGTCGAGCACGGCGCACTGGGTTTGCGCAGCGGACAAGGTGCACAATGCGGGCGCGACGCTCGCCGACCTGCGCCGCACGATCGATCCCGACACCGTCTGGGGACGCTTCGGCGGCAATCGCGACGGCACGCTGCAGTGGTACCGCGACGTAAGCGCGCGCCTGCATGCGGTCGGCTTCAGCGCGCCGATCCTCGCCGAGCTCGACGAACTCGTTCGACAGCTCGGCGCGCTCTAGTCGCGCCGCGAACGCCCTGCCCCGCTAGACGCCCGCGCCCGCCGGGTAGGTCCGCGCGACGTACTCATTCAGGATATCGAGGAACTCGGCGACGATGTTGTCGCCCTTGAGCGTCACGCGCAGTTGGCCGTCCACGTAGACGGGCGCCTTCGGTTCCTCAAACGTGCCCGGGAGCGAGATCCCGAGGTTCGCGTGCTTGGATTCCCCTGGCCCGTTCACGACGCAACCCATCACGGCGACCTTCATCTCCTCCACGCCGGGATGCGACTCGCGCCAGATGGGCATCTGGTCCCGAAGGTAGTTCTGGATGTCCTCGGCCATCTTCTGGAAATAGGTCGAGGTCGTCCGTCCGCAGCCCGGGCATGAGGTGACCTGCGGGGTGAACGACCGCAGCTCCAGCGACTGCAGGATCTGCTGCGCGACGATGACCTCTTCGGAGCGATCGCCACCGGGACGCGGCGTGAGCGAGACGCGGATCGTGTCGCCGATGCCTTCGCTGAGGAGGATTGCGAGCGCGGCCGTCGTCGAGACGACGCCCTTGGTGCCGAGACCCGCCTCGGTGAGTCCGAGGTGCAGCGGATAGTCGCAGCGCGCGGCGAGTCGGCGATACACCGTGACCAGGTCCTGGACCTGCGAGATCTTCGCCGAGATGAGGATCTGGTCGTGGCGCAGTCCGACTTCTTCGGCGAGCGCGGCCGAGCGCAGCGCCGATTCGAGCATTGCCTCGAAGTAGACCTCTTTCGCCTCGAACGGCTCGGGACGCAACGCGTTCGCGTCCATCCTCTGCGTGAGCAGGTCCTGGTCGAGCGATCCCCAGTTCACGCCGATGCGCACCGGCTTCTGATGCTCGACGGCGATCTCGACGATGGTGCGAAAGTTCGTGTCGCGATGCTTCGTGCCGACGTTCCCGGGATTGATGCGGTACTTCGCGAGGAGCTCGGCGGTGCGCGGGAACTTCTTCAGCAGCAGGTGACCGTTGTAGTGGAAGTCACCGATGATCGGCACCGAGACGCCAATGTCCTCGAGGCGTTGCAGGATCTCAGGGACGGCCGCCGCTGCTTCGTCGTTGTTGACGGTGATGCGAACGATCTGCGAACCGGCTTTCGCGAGCGCCGCGACCTGGCCGGCGGTCGACGCGGGGTCGGCCGTGTCCGTGTTCGTCATCGACTGCACGACAACGGGATGTGCGGAGCCGACCAACACACCGCCGATGCTGGCGGTGACCGAGTGACGGCGGGACTTGAACGGAAGCACGGGCGGCGACGGAGTAGGGGGCGAACGAGAAGGGCGGGGAAGGTGACCACCCTCGCCCGGACCACACCAACAACTTAGTATCTTCCGCGCGATTCCTCCCCGCCCCAGGAGAGCCCTATGGCCGCCGACGCACCTGCTCCGTCCCCCGCCGCACCCGCCGGGCCTGATTCCGGCGCGCCGGCGCCTGCGTCGAGGGGTTTCGCGCGGCGCCACTGGGGGAAGCTGGCGCTCCTGCTGCTCTTCGGTCTTCCGGTCGCCGGCTTAATCGCGTGGTCGTCGATCGCACTGAGCTACACTTACTCGGAGGGGACACGCACTGGCTTCGTGCAGAAGCTCTCGCGGAAGGGGTGGATCTGCAAGACGTGGGAGGGAGAGCTCTCGATGAGCACGGTGGCTGGCGTCTCACCCGAGATATTCACGTTCACGATCCGCGACGATTCACTCGCGGCGGCGCTCACGAACGACATGGGCCGCGGGCGAATGGCGCTCGCGTACGCGGAGCATCGCGGGGTGCCGATGAGGTGCTTCGGCGATACGCCCTACTTCGTGGTCTCCTACCAACTGCTGAGTCCGGTCGACCCCGTACTGACCCCCTGACGAGAGTCCACGGGAGGGACGGAGACTTAAGTGCCTGCGAGGCTTTGATGTCGCTTGCAGCAGACCCCATTGCGGGGTTGGCCTGGAGGCCCTAGCTTCCTTCCGTCCCTTGGACTCTCTGGGGGTCGGTCCAGCACGGGGGGCCTTTTTTGTCCCGTGAAATCGATTGTGCAGGGTCGGCGCGTTCCGCTCCCGGCGACAATCAACAAAATCAGGAGTAGGGAATGCGTACGACCGGCAAGGTGAAGTGGTTCAACGATGCGAAGGGCTTCGGGTTTATCACCCCGGACAACGGCACCAAGGATTGCTTCGTGCACTACAGCGCGATCCAGGGTTCCGGCTTCAAGTCGCTCGCAGAGGGCGACACCGTCGAGTTCGACATCGTGCAAGGTGCCAAGGGCCCCGCTGCCGAGAACGTCTCGAAGGTTTCGTAAGCCACGCCGGCACGATCGAGAGGCGCCCGGAGCTTCGACTCCGGGCGCCTTTTGCTTCCTGGCCATCTGATCGCAGTTTGAGCGAGTACCTGCGCTAGGACCCCTTGGGTCGTCCGCGCCGGGGGCGGGGCACTGCCTCAATGGCGTGCATGAGGCGCTCGTCGATGGAACGCCGCAACCGCTCGAAATCGACATGGATCGAGACGAATGGTGCCGCAGGCTGCCTCTTCTTCGCGAGGCTCCTCGAGACTTCGTGGGCCTCACGTAGTGGGATCCCGAGCCTGTTGACGAGCTCCGCAGTGAGCAGGAGCTCCGGTAGCGCCGACACCGGAATTTTCCGCTCGATGCCCTGGCGGCCGCGAGGAAGCTCCGGAGCCTCGATTCGACCGATCATGTTGTCGAATTGCTTTCGCTCGAGTCCAAGGACTGCCGCGGCGGTGGACGATGTCACTGCGCGCACCAAAAAATCCTCTCAAAAGAGATTAATAAATGTAGCGCGTAAGTTATTGAAGGCAACGAGATGCAACGACTAGTTCAGCACGCGAAACAGCTGATCACTGACTAGAGGCAACGGTTCTGCGTTTCACGGTAAATTGCGAGAAAATAAGATCACCGATGAGATTATAACATTTCATCGGCGACAACAGCCATACAACATGTTATTCAACAACAACTTAGACTCATCACCCTGCGGTGTTGCCTAAACTCGCGCGAGCGGCCGCGAGTTGATCGCGCACGGCGCGCGGACCAGTCCCTCCTGGCAACTCGCGATGCGCGAGCGAGGCCTCTGGCTCGAGTTCAGTCAGCACGTCTTGACCGAATGCTGAGTGGGCGGCGGCGAAGCTCGCGAACGGCAGTGCAGCGAGCTCGCTGCCATTTTCCTCCGCTTCACGGACGAGCCGGCCAACGGCGCTGTGCGCATCCCGGAACGTCACGCGCCTGCGCACGAGGTAGTCGGCGAGATCGGTTGCCATCATGGTACTCGTCACCGCGGCGCGCATGCGCGCGCGATCAAATGTCAGGGTCGCGATCGATCCTGCGACGGCAGGAAGCAGTATGCTCATCCCGTCGACCGCGTCGAAGAGTGAGCGCTTGTCCTCCTGCAAATCCTTGTTGTATCCGCTCGGTAGGCCCTTCAACGTGGCGAGCAGCGCGGTGAGGTCGCCAAGCATCCGCGCGCTCGATCCGCGCGCGAGTTCAAGCGCATCCGGATTCCGCTTCTGCGGCATCATGGAAGAGCCGGTGGAGAACGCGTCGCCGAAACGCACGAAACCGAACTCACTCGACCCGAAGAGGATCAGGTCCTCGCCGACTCGCGAGAGGTGCGTCGCGAGCACGGTGAGGGCGAACAGCACTTCTGCGATGAAGTCGCGGTCACCCACGGCGTCGATGGAGTTCGGCGAGATGCGCTCGAATCCGAGCGTTTCCCGAATCTCCTCGCGCGGTACCGCGAACGCCGAGCCGGCAATCGCGCCGCTGCCGAGTGGCAGCACGCCGGCGGAGGCGCGCGCTGCGGCGAGACGCGCGAGATCGCGCTGCAGCGGCCAGAAGTGCGAGAGCAGCCAGTGCGCTACGGAGACCGGCTGCGCGCGCTGCATGTGTGTGTACGCCGGCATTATCGCGTCCAGGTGCGCCTCAGCCTGCACGACGATGGCGCGCTGGACGTCGCGAACCATCGCAACGATCCGGTCACACGCGGCGCGCGTCCAGAGCCGCGTCCCCGTCGCCACCTGGTCGTTCCGGCTGCGCCCGGTGTGCAGCCGACTCGCCGGCTCGCCCGCTTCCTCGTGGAGCAGGCGATCGACGAACGTGTGCACGTCCTCATCCGAACCGATCGGCGCTTCGCCAGCACGGATGCGCGCCGCGACACGCTCGAGGCCGCCACGGATGGCGTCGCGGTCGGATGTGCTCAGCACGCCGGCAGAGGCGAGCGCGCCGGCCCACGCAGCCGACAGCTCGATGTCGTACGGCCAGAGACGGAGGTCGGTCGTGATCGAACGATTGACGGCCTCGAGCTCGGGCGCTGGACCGCCGGCGAAGCGACCGCCCCAGAGCTTGTGTTCGGTTCCACTCAATTCCGGTTCCTCGAGAAGAACGCAACGAGCAGGATCGTGCTGGCGGCGTGCCCGCCCCGTGCGAATCCTAATCGCATAAGTATGCGCTCGATAGGCAACGCCTCACCCAGCGCGCTTCGCGAGCATGGAGAGGCGGCGCGCCACGCGCTCACGCGCCTGCTCACTGCGGCAGATCATCAGGATAGTGTCGTCGCCGGCGATGGTGCCCAGGATGTCGGCGCTCGCCTCGCGGTCGAGCGCGTGCGCGACCGTCTGGGCGCCACCGGTGGCGGTCTTCAGCACGATGAGGTGCCCCACGCCGTCGAGGCGCGCGAATAGCTGGGGCAGCAGCGTCGCGAGCGGCGCGCGGCCACCATCCTCGCCCGTGGTGTCGCTGCTCACGACATAGCGCAGTCCATCGCCCGTCGGCACGCGCGCGATCCGCAGGTCGCGCAGGTCACGCGAGAGCGTCGACTGGGTGACGTCCCAGCCGCGCTTGAAGAGGAGCTGGCGCAACTCCTCCTGGCTCCCGATCTCCCTGGTGCCGATCACCTCGAGGATCGCATTCTGGCGGTCGCGTTTGCTGGCCGTCACGAGAGGGCTCTCCGGTTGCCGCAGTCTAGCACGCACGGCGGCGCGCAGTAAGGAAGCGGTTGACATGACCCCGCGGCATTAGTATGCATTAATCGTGCATAAGATTCCAGTCGGCGTCCTCGGCGCCTCCGGGTATGCGGGGCGCGAGCTCTGCGGACTCATCGAGCGCCATCCGGCGCTCACGCTCACATACGCCACGGCCAACTCCCAGAAAGGCGAGACGGCCCAGCTGCCACTCGGCGGCAGGGTCAGGTTCCTGGCGACCGAGGACGTGCGCCTCAACGACGCTCAACTCATCTTCTCCGCGCTCCCGCATGGCGCGAGTGCTCAGTGGGTCGCGCGCGCGCGCGGCGACGGCGTGCGCGTGGTGGACCTGTCCGCGGATCTCCGCATCGGCAACGGCGCGAGCGACGGCGTTCCATACGGCCTGACCGAGTTCCGGCGCGAGGACATCCGCGACGCCGCGTGCGTCGCGAATCCGGGCTGCTATCCGACCTCCGCGCTTGTCGCGATCCTGCCGCTCATCGAACTGGGCCTCGTGGCACCGGGCGCGCGGATCGACATCAACGCAGCGAGCGGCGTGACCGGGGCGGGCCTCTCGCCGCGGCTCGACCTGCTCTTCGGCGAGGTCACCGAGAACTTCCGCGCCTATGGCGTCGGCAACATGCATCGTCACCTGAAGGAGATGCGCGCGATGGTCGGCGAGACTCGCGCAGACGTCGACCTGCTCTTCACGCCGCATCTGCTGCCGATTGCGCGCGGGATCCTCTCGACAATCACCGTACCGCTCGCGCACCCATTGCCCGACCTCCTCGCACCCTGGCGCACGCGCTATGCCGGAGAGCAATTCATCGAGGTGATCGAGGAGCTCCCCGAGCTGCGCCACGTCGCGCATCGCAACGTCGTCCGACTCACCGCGCGCGAGGTCGAGGGCGTGCGCACACCGACGATCCAGGTCTTCAGCGCGATTGACAATCTCATGAAGGGCGCCGCGGGACAGGCGCTGCAGAACGCGAACCTGATGCTCGGCCTCGACGAAGCCGCGGGGCTCGCCGCATGAGCGGACAACGCCGTCGGTCCGATGCATTTCCCCCGGCGCTGCACGCGCGCGCCGACCACGCGCCGCATGTCGCATCGCACCTCACCGCCGACATCCTGATCCGCGTGATCAAGATCGGCGGCCGTGCGCAGGGCGATCCTTCGCTGCCCGCGCGATTGAAGACAGCCGCCGCAGCGCACGGCACGCGACTCGTCATCGTGCACGGCGGCGGCGATGAGGTCAGCGCGCTGCAACGCACGATGGGAGCAGAGCCGAGCTTCGTGAACGGCCGTCGCGTCACCAGCGCGAGCGACCTCGACGCGGTGCGCATGGTCCTCTCGGGCACGGTCAACAAGCGACTCGTCGCGCAGCTCGCGGCGGTGGGCATGCGCGCGGTGGGTGTGAGCGGTGAGGATGGCGGCATGCTGACGGCGCGCGTGACGGACGCGACGCTCGGACGCGTCGGGGGCGAGGTCTTCGCCGACGCGACGCTCGTTGCGGACCTGCTCAATGCGGGCTGGGTGCCGGTGATCTCGCCGCTCGCTCACGATCGCGACTCACGCGAGGCCGCCGGCCTGAACGTGAATGGCGACGACGCCGCCGCCGCGATCGCCGCGGGGCTCGGCGCCGACGAGTTGCTCTTCGTCGCCGATGTCGCCGGCGTACTCGAGAACGGCGTCGCGCTCGCGGGCGTCGACACGGCGGGCCTCGCCGGGCTTGTCGCACGCGGCGTCGTGCAGGGTGGCATGCACGCGAAGCTCGAGGCCGCGACGACCGCCCTGACCAATGGTGTCCGTCGCGTTCGCATCGCCGCGCTCGATGGCGTGACCGACACGCTCACAGGGACGAGCGTCAGGCTTTCTCCACCACCCAGCAAGGACCTCGCATGACCGCTGCCGCCGACACGATGACCGACGCCCTGCTCGGGCTCTACCGCCGCGCGCCGATGGCACTGGTGCGCGCGGACGGTGTCCGGTTGTACGACGCCGACGGACAGTCCTGGCTCGACTTCGCGGCCGGCATCGCCGTCAACTCGCTCGGTTACAACGATGCGGGCGTGAAGCAGGCGATGCTCGAGGCGATCGATACGGGCCTCATCCACACCTCGAACCTCTTTCGCACCGAGCCGGGCGAGCGCCTCGCGGAGAAGCTGGTCGCGACGTCGTTCGCCGACCGCATCTTCCTCTGCAACTCGGGCGCCGAGGCCAACGAAGGCGCGTTCAAGATGGCGCGCAAGTGGGGCAAGCTCGAGGGCGGCGTCGCGAAGCACGAGATCATCTCGCTGCGCGGCGCCTTTCACGGCCGCCTCTTCGGCACGGTCGCGGCGACCGATCGTCCGCAGTACCGCAATCCGTTCCGTCCGCTCGCCGGTGGGATCCACATCCACGAGCGCGACATCAGCGAGCTCTCGAAGGTGATCTCCGACGAGATGACCTGCGCGGTGATCCTTGAGCCGGTGCAAGGCGAAGGCGGCGTGCGCGTGCTCGACACGGGCTTCGTGCGCGAACTCCGCGCACTGACCACCGAGCGCAACGTCCTGCTCATCCTTGACGAGATCCAGTGCGGCTACGGGCGCACCGGCACGCTCTTCGCGTACGAGCAGTTCGGCATCACGCCCGACCTGCTCACGCTCGCGAAGCCGATGGCGGCCGGACTCCCGATGGGCGCGGTGCTCCTCACGCAGCGCGTCGCCGACGCGATGCAGCCGGGCGATCACGGAACGACGTTCGGCGGCGGGCCGCTGGTCAGCCATGTGGCGAACCACGTGTTCGATCGCATCAATGACCCGAAGCTCCTCGCGCACGTCGCGAAGGAAGGGAAGTGGCTCGGCGACCAGCTGCTGAAAATCAAGCAGCGCTCACCGAAGGTGCGCGCGGTACGCGGACGCGGACTGATGTGGGGCATTGACGTGACCGACCCCGCGAAGGACATCGTGGGGCGCGCGCTCGAGCAGGGCCTCGTGATCGTCTCGGCGGGCGACCACACGCTGCGCCTGCTCCCGCCGCTCGTGATCACGCGCGCCGACCTCAAGCTCGGCGTGGAGAAGCTCGAGGCAGCGATCGGTTGAGCCGAATCGACGAGCGCCCCGGCGTCCTCGCTCTCGAGGACGCCGGGGCGCTCGCGCATCCAGCGATCACATTACGATCTTGGGCTTCCTCTTGGGCACGATGAGCCCCGGGACGTTCGCGCGCTCGAGCAACTTGTTGAAGCGCTCGACGTCGGTCGTCTCGAAGGCCTCGACCTCGCCGCTCAGCGAGGCCCAGGCCGTCTCCAGCTCCGCGAGACGTTCCTTCACCTGCACGGTCAGTGCCGGGTTGCCTTCGACCTGCCCGAGAAGGAAGCCGAACTGGCCGTTGATGCCGTTGGCGTAGTTGATGATGTCCTGCCCGTTCGCCGCCTTCGTGGTCATGCGCGGATCGAGGCTATCGGCCTTGGCGTTCAGCTTCTTGCCCTCGGCAGCGATCGAATCGGCGAGCGGGTCGCTCGCGGTGCGAGTGACGATGCCATTCACTTGCGTGCGCACGTCGCGCACGCGGAGCACGGCGTCGTGGATCTCGCCGATGCGCGTGACGAGGAGATTCGCGATCGAGTCGCGCTCGGCGAGCACGGCGGCCGGGATTGGATCGAGGCGCGGGTCCTGGCGCACCTCGAACGGCTGCGTGAGCGTCGTCGTGCCGACGGTGAGGCGAACCTGATAGCGGCCCGGGAGCACCTTCGCACCGCCGCCTGACGGCGCGCCGAAGAGCATGACGCCTTGGAGCGAAGTCGGTGCGGCGCGGCGGAGGTCCCACGAGAAGGAGTTGAGTCCGGCCTTGGGCGCGAGTCGCGTCGCGCCGGTGCCCGTCGTGCTCGAATAGACGCGAAGCACCGTACCGCGCGCGTCAAGGAACTCGAGTGTGGTCTTCGTCGCGGAGTCGGGAGTCGCCGCAAGGCGATAGTGCACGGTCGCGCCTGCCGGCGGGTTTCGGCCAACGCGATTGGTACCGCCGCCGCCGAAGCCATCGCCGCCGCTGATGAGCGTGCTGGTGCGCGGCGCGAACAGATGGACCGCTGTCTTCGCCACGTCGGCCGTCTGCTGACGCAGCGCCGAGAGGTCGTCGAGGATCCAGAAGGCGCGACCTTCGGTGGATGCGACGAGGTCACCGTGGCGCACCTCGAGATCGGTCACCGGAGTGACCGGCATCCCGGTGAAGCGATTCCACTTCGTGCCGCCGTCGACTGAGAACCAGGCTCCGCTCTCGGTACCGGCGTACATCAGGCCACGGCGCTCCGGATCCTCCCTCACCACGCGCACCGGTTCGCCCACCTTGAGCCCCTCGACATGACGCGTCCAAGTGCGGCCGTAGTCGGTGGAGCGGAGGATGTGCGGCGTCGGGTCGCCGACGCGGTCCTTCCGGAACGCGATCCATACCGTCGCAGCGTCGAAGGGCGAGACCTCGATCTCATTCACGAGTCCGTCGCCGGCGGTCGATGGCGTGATGTTCGTCCATGTGGTGCCGCCATCGCGCGTGAGCTGGAGCACGCCGTCGTCCGAGCCGACGTAGACGGTGCGCGCATCGTGCGGCGACTCGCGGATCACGACGATGGTGCCGTAGACCTCGCCGCCGGCTCCTTCGTTGGTGATTGGTCCGCCGCCCCAGCCCTGTCGCGCGGGATCGTCGCGCGTGAGGTCGGGCGAGATCGGCTTCCAGGTCGTGCCGCGGTCGGTGGTGCGGAAGAGCACGTTGCCGCCATGGTAGATCACGTTCGCGTCGTGCTGCGAGACGAGGATCGGCGCGGTCCAGTTGAAGCGGTAGCGCGTGCTGTCGGTGCGTTCGGTGAGGTTCATCGCGGGCCACGGCATGATGTCGCGCGTGAGCGATGTGTGTTGGTCGAGTTCGTCGATGAGGCCCTGGTAGCAGCCGCCGTACACGAAGCGCGGGTCGAGCGCACTCACGCCGACGTTCGCGCTCTCGCATCCCGGGCCGTTCCACCAGTCGCGCACGTCGATCGACCCGCCGGTGCCCCGGCTCCGGATGATGACCGACGAGTTGTCCTGCTGGCCGCTGTAGAGCTTGTAGGGGAAGTCGTCGTCCACCGTGACGTGATAGAACTGCGCGGTGGGCTGGTTGTCCTGCGTGCTCCAGCTCCTGCCGCCGTCGAGCGAGATGCTGGCGCCACC
>Ga0137353_1000182_pt1 | contig 11839 bp, 12 predicted proteins | sample EasRivERMLT760_2_FD_104759 | JGI IMG/M metagenome (GOLD analysis project Ga0137353, IMG submission 104759) | Soil microbial communities from meander-bound floodplain in the East River, Colorado, USA - East River MetaG ERMLT760_2 | ecosystem: Environmental > Terrestrial > Soil > Floodplain ...
AATGGCAATTCTTGTTTTTGTCATTTTAAGCAATCATTATTTCCAGGGGCTTATAAAATATGTTTTTGTGCTTTGTAAGAAGAGCGTACTAACGGTCCGCTTTCCACATGACGGAAACCTAATTCCAGTCCAAATTTCTCGTATTTTGCGAATTGTTCAGGAGTTATAAACTCTTTTACCGGCAAGTGTTTTTTGCTGGGCTGTAAGTATTGGCCAATTGTTACCACATCTACATTGGCGTCTTTTAAATCTCTCATGGTTTGAAAAACTTCTTCTTCCTTCTCGCCAAGACCCAACATGATACCAGATTTGGTTCTGTTGATTCCTTTTTCTTTCAAGTATCTCAAAACTTCCAGACTTCTGTCATATTTTGCCTGGATACGCACTTCACGAGTCAATCGACGAACGGTTTCTACATTATGGGAAACTACTTCGGGGTTGGCTTCTACAATTCGATCTATATTTCTTTCGATTCCTTGAAAATCAGGGATAAGCGTTTCAAGAGTTGTATTCGGATTCATTCGACGAATGGCTTTTACGGTTTCGATCCAAATAATCGAGCCTCCATCTTTCAAATCATCTCTGTCAACACTTGTAATCACGGCATGCTTGATGTTCATAAGTTTGATAGAACGTGCTACTTTTTCAGGTTCATCCCAATCTACATTTTCGGGCCTTCCGGTTTTTACGCCGCAAAAACCGCATGAACGAGTGCACACATTTCCCAGAATCATAAATGTTGCCGTTCCTTCACCCCAGCATTCTCCCATATTAGGGCAACTTCCTGAGGTGCATATTGTGTTTAGTTTATAATTATCAACTAAGCCGCGTAGTTCCGTATATTTTTGGCCAATTGGAAGTTTCACTTTCAACCATTTCGGTTTAGCTACGCTCGGTTCGGCTTTGCCTCGGGTTCCAATCGGTAAAGTATTCTCTAAAACAGTTTCCATAAATCATTTTTTGAAAGCGCAAAGATAAGCAAAGTTGGTTTAAGAATTTAAATTTTGGCACCTAAGCTTTGAATCGGTTCTTAGTTTGTTTTTAATAATTCCGTAAAGATATTTCGTTTTCGAAACTATCTAAATTAAATTTTAAATCCAAGTTTTTTATGGAATAATTCTTTGTGTGCATAACTTTAAAAAACAAGGAACTCGATTTGTAATTTGGATGAAAAATGACTTGTCAGGAAGAATCATAAATTTCTTATTTTGTTATTGGGGTTAAATGCCGTTTCTGTAAAGTTTTTTATATTTGCCATTCAATTTAAGAAATTAAAAAAAAATGAAAAGAAAATCAATAGTATCAGCTATTCTGCTCGCCATGTTAAGTTTTTCAGCGGTTAATGCGCAAATTAATTTTGGAGAAAAAGCTTTAGGAGCCATTCAAAAAGGAATTACGGGACTTACTTTTAGTGATGCCGATGCTGCGGCTTTGTCTAAAGCAGCCGTTCATAAAATGGATTCAACAAATACAGTTGCAGGACCAACAGATCCTTACACCATTCGATTGAACAGAGTTTTTGGAAAATATACCCAAGGGGATGGATTCACCTTAAACTACAAAGTATATAAACTAAAAGAGATAAACGCATTTGCTACTGCCGATGGAAGTGTTCGTGTGTATTCAGGGTTAATGGATATTATGGATGATAATGAATTGATGGCGGTTATTGGTCATGAAATTGGTCACGTTGCCAATCATGATTCGAGAGATGCCATGAAAGCAATTTATCAAAAAGAAGCTTTGATCGATGCAGCCGCTTCACAATCTAATAAAGTGGCAGCAGTAACGGATAGCGAGTTAGGAAAAATAGGCAGCTTAATGATTGACAGCAAATACAGCAGAAAACAAGAATCTGACGCTGATCTTTTTTCTTATGATTTTTTGAAAAAAAATGGATACGATGTTAATGCCGAAGAATCTGCTTTTAGATTATTGGCTAAAATGAGTACGGGAGAGAGCGCTTCTTTTCTGGATAAAATGGCGAGTTCGCATCCGGATTCTAATGAACGTGCAGACGCTGCAAAAGCAAGAGCCGAAAAAGATGGGTTGTACAAACCATACGTGCAGCAGAAAATCATCAACGGAGCTTTACCCGTTGTGAAGACTAAGGCACCTGCTAAAAAGAAAGTTACCAAAAAGAAGAAATAAGATTTACTCTTTGTAAATGAAAAAACGCAGAATCGAAAATTCTGCGTTTTTTTTATCCCGTTAATTCAGCTCCACAATAATCGGCAAATTATAAGCAGTTCGAACTGCTTTTGAATCAATCATTCCCGGTGCCCATTTTGTTTTCAAAGATTTCAAAACCCGGATAGCCTCTTTACCCAATCCATAACCCGGATCTTTTTTTACCTGAATGTCGGTCATGCTTCCGTCTTTTTCGATTACAAATGACACATAAACTTGAATAGTGCCACTGCCTTCAATATCCGATTTTTCAAAATTATTGCCCACATAACTATAGAATTTCTTAATTCCACCAGGAAATTCAGGAAGTTTATCTAATGCGACACTAGCTACAATTGTGTTTCCTGCGTCTACTGCATTGGGGATTTCTGTTCCGGTTCCTAAGGAAGCATTAGCCGTTACACCATCATTAGCCGTTCCGTTTGTAATTACAGTTGTGGTATTTGCGTTTTCAGTGTTTTTTGCAATATCCGGATTGGCTTGTGATGCTTGTACAATTACGGGATTTACCAGTTGATCGCTTTGGATTGGTACTTCGGTTTCCGGATTTTTCATCCTCGGAAGAACTGATTTTTCAGTATTTTGGAGTTCATTAGGAATAATGTCGCTTAATTGAATAGGCGTATTCGTAAAGTCAGGAATTGTTATAGTTGGACTATTTTGAAGCCCAAAACAATTAAGAATCATTGGGATACTGACTATAGAAGTCAAAAGGGATAAGCCCATAAAAAGGGCAAATAATGAAGTTCGAGTGCTTTCCTGACGCAATTGATACGCCCCATACTCCTTGTTTTTTCCCTCAAAAACAAGGTTAATCCAGCCGGTTTCGTAAATACTTAGTTTTGACATGATTCATTGGTTTTAATGGTTAAGTATCAGTCAAATCATAGGCAGGTGTCTTTATAATATACAACGCAAATAACAAGAAATGTAGTATGTAAATTATCGTTTATTTTGAAAATAAAAGAGAGGAGAAGAATGAAAAAACAGATCGAATAGTTATCTTTATGATAATCAATATGATATTAGAATTACCTTTTATTCTGAATGATTTCTGCCAGCAGTTTTTTGGCACGAAGTAATTTGATTTTCACATTACTCAATGGTTCGCCAATTTTGTCGGCGATTTCCTGGTAACTCATTTCCTGAAAATAGCGCAATTGGATCACTTCCTGGTAATGTGGCTTCAGTTCTTTGATGAATTGGAGTAACTGAGAAAGATTTTGTTCGGTAATTAATTCATCTTCTGCCGATGGGGTGGTATCGGCAACATTATAGGCATGCTGATCTTGTTCTTCGGTAATTTCCACAAAAAGACTCGATTTGTTTTTTCGCAATAAATCGATATGCACATTTTTGGCTATAGCAATTAGCCAGGTGTTAAATTGGAATTCCGAATTGTAAGTGGCTATTTTATCAAAAGCTTTCGAGAAAGTTTCGATGGTAATGTCCTCGGCATTGGTTTCGTTTTCGGTACGTTTCAGCATGAAGCCATACACTTCATTCCAATAGTAATCCAATAGAAAGGTGAAGGCAACTTGGTCTCCTTTTTTTGCTTTTTCTATTTGTTGGTTTATTTCCAATGTACCGGTTTTGAAAAAATATTGGCTATAAAGATATTAATTTGTACGAATATAAGTGTTATTTCCATAAAAGGAAACCAATAAACGATATCCTTTTCTTTCAGTTTTCCTGCCGAAAACCCGATGATAATCCATGTAAATAAATACCTAAAAGCAATTAAACCCAATACTAATATCCATTGAAATTGAAAGGCCAATAATATAATTGGTAATAGGAAAAACAGCAGTTGAGAACAATAGAAAAGCCCTAACTGCAACTTGTCAAACGTTTTATAATAGTTTGCGGTGGTAGCGTGTCTTCTTTTTTGTGTAAACCAATCTTTATAGCTAGTCTTTGGTTTAGAATAAGTAAAGCTTTCCGGTGTATATACAATAGCCGTGTTTTTTGAATTTGCTGCTTGATTGATAAACAAATCATCATCACCGGAACGAATTTGTATGTGATTGATAAAACCGTTCACATTAAAAAATTCTTCTTTTTTGTAAGCCATATTTCTGCCCACACCCATATAAGGATGCTTGGCTTTTGCCCAAGAAAAATACTGCATTGCGGTAAGTACTGTTTCGAAACGGATTATTTTATTGAGAAAAGAGTTTTGGATTTTTTCATATCCTCCGTAACCCAAAACAATTGTTTTTTGTTCCGTAAATTGGGCGCTCATGGCCGTGATCCAATTTTTGGAAGTAGGGTAGCAATCGGCATCAGTAAATAAAAGATAGTCTTTCTTGGCCGCTTTTATACCTAAAGTTAAGGCGTATTTTTTGTTTCCCCAAAAAGCCTCAATATTTTCCACTTTTACCAATCGAACATTCGAGTATTGTTTTTCAAAGTCCTCAAAAATTTCTAGGGTATTGTCACTCGAAGCATCATCAATCAGTACGATTTCGAAATTGGGGTAATCTTGTTCCGCAAGTAAAGGAATGTATCGGGCCACATTTTCTTCTTCATTTTTAGCACAAACAATAACCGAGATTGGAAATGTATTTGAACTATTTTTTTGTGCTTTTGCAAAAGCAAATTTGCCAAAAATAACAAGGTAATAAAAAAGTTGGATTGCAACTACAGCGATAAAAAAGTATAGAATGAGTATAAGCATCTGAGTTTAATGTCTTTTAATTCTGGTTCCGAAGAGTCGGAATAGGATGAACAAAGGTAATTATCAATTGTGAAATAGCAATAGTATAACGTAATTTACTTTCTGCATTTTGACATTTCTTTTGCCACAGCAATGGCTTGACTATTTTTTGTTTTTTCTAATTCAGAAATGATGGTTGCATAATTTTTATCGTCGCGGTTTTGTGACATTTTGCGAACTGCCTGAATTTCTTCTATTTCAATTTCAAAAGCCACAATTCCTCGGGCCTGCATCATGGTTTTCTTTGATAAATTTTCAACTCGAACGGGACATTCTGAGTTTCTCTCATATTTATCGACCAGTTTTTTTAACGATTCAATTACGGCTTCCCCTTCTATGATTTTTATTTTTCCATAAACATGAACAGCGGAATAGTTCCAGGTAGGCACATTTTCATGATCGTACCAAGAAGAAGAAATATAAGAATGGGATCCTGCAAAAACAGCTAAAATTTGATCGTTTTGGGTGAATCCTTCCCATTGCAGGTTTTCTTTAGCAATATGACCTTGCAAAATTTCTTTGCCTTCCTTGTTTGTTTCCAGTTCCAATGGGATATGGGTTGCCCACAACTTTCCGTTGGTTTGATTGATGAGAAGGCCAAAAGCATTTTCTTTCAAAAAGGATCTGATCGCTTCTGGGTCTTCGTTTTTGTATAAATCTGGAATGTACATTTCAGTTGTCAGTTATCGGTTATCTGTTCTTCGCTTTTCGGTTTGGAATTTGGAATTTCTGGATTTGGAATTTATTTTAGATAATATTCACTTCCGCCTCAATATGAATTCCAAAAGTCTTGAAAATGGTCTGCTGAATATCTTTGGATACATTCAAAATTTCCTGTCCAGTAGCATTGCCATAATTTACTAAAACCAACGCCTGGTTTTTGTGAACTCCGGCATTACCAAAGCGTTTTCCTTTGAAACCGGTTTGTTCGATCAGCCAACCTGCAGGAACTTTGACTTCGGTTTCAGAAATATCGAAATATCTCATTTCTGGAAATTGCTGATGGATTTTTTCGAAATCGGTTTTTGAGATAATTGGATTTTTAAAGAAACTGCCACTATTTCCCAATTCTTTTGGATCGGGTAATTTGCTTTGTCTAATGGTAATTACGGCATTGCTGACGTCTTTTAAAGTAGGGGAGGTGATGTTTTTTTTCTCCAATTCTCCCGAAATATCACCGTATGAAGTGTTTATTTTATGGTTGCGTTTGGTCAGTTTAAAAACAACAGACGTAATGACGTATTGGTTTTTTGCTTCGTTCTTGAAAATACTTTCGCGATAACCAAAATGACATTCCGGATTGTTGAAAGTTTTCATTTCATGGTTTTCGATGGTCATGGCTTCGCAAGAAACAAAAGTATCTTTTACTTCGGCACCATAAGCTCCAATGTTTTGAACGGGAGTTGTGCCTACATTGCCAGGAATTAAGGACATGTTCTCTAATCCTCCAAAATTCTGATCAATGGTCCAGAGCACAAATTCATGCCAGTTTTCGCCCGCTTGGCCTTCAACCCAAACAAAATCATCATTTTCTTCTATGATTTTTTTTCCTTTCAAATCGACATGGATTACCAACGCCTCAATATCTTTTGTCAAAAGCATGTTGCTTCCACCCCCTAAAATAAATTTCTCCTTCGATTGATTTTGTTTCAAGATGATTTTTAATTCGTCAATACTCTGTACTGCTACGAATTCTTTTGCTTTGGCTTCAATGCCAAATGTATTGTGGTTTTTTAGAGAAAAATCATGTAATATTTCCATAGAAAAAATAGTAATTAGGGTAACAAAAATAGGGATTTAAACTTCAAAATTATTCAGAAGTTAAGGCACGGTTGATAAAATCATTAAGGGGTTTTAAAACAATCAATTTTTTACTCATTTCTGCAACAAAATCTTTTTGGGTCACAGCTGAAATATCAAATTTTTGTGTAGTCGTAAAACTTTTTAATTTTAGTAACTCTATTGCGGGATGCTCTTTTTCGTACCCTCTAGGTGGGTTTTTTAATGCATTTGTTTCGGTAATGTCCAAATTGCCGAATTCTCTTTTGAAATTTTTATCAGCAAGGATTGCTTCTAAATCTTCATGGAAATAAGCAATTTCCTTTCGGACTTTTTTTAAATCCTCGGATTCTGGCGAATAAAAGCCTCCAGCAATAAAGCTGGCTCCTCTCTCGATGTGAATGTAATAACCCGCACGATTTTGCCCTTTTATGCCTGAGGAAAGCCAAATTCCCAAATGCGCTTTATATGGCGATTTGTCTTTGGAAAATCGAATGTCACGATTGATCCTGAAAGTGCAATTTTTTACTTCCAGCATTTCCAAAGACGCATCCATTGGTTTCATGACATCCAGAAAATCGGCAACTAATTGGTGGTATTCTTTTTTGAGCGCTTCATACCTTTTTTTATTGTCCAAAAACCAATCCCGATTGTTATTGGCTTTTAAATCGTCCAGAAATTCTAACGTGTCTTTTGAAAGCATTTTTTTATTTATTGTAATTGTTTTTTCAAATCTTCTTCACTGATAAACCCGGAATGTTTCCATTTAAGATCTTTGTTCTGGTATAACAAAAGAGTTGGGAGTTCGCTTATTTTCAATTGAGAAAGCAAGGTTTTGTTTTGATCGGCATTCAATCGTACGATGACCACTTTGTCCGTTAAATCGTTTTGCATCTGCAAAACGTAAGGAGCCATTTTTTTGCAAGGCGCACACCATTCTGCATAAAAATTAATCAATACTTTTTTATCGGAATTCAATAATTCATTGTATTCCTGACTGCATATGCCGATGATTTTGTTATCCTCCTTGCCAAGACCGGCGGCATTCCATTTCATTATGCCTCCCTGCAATTCGTATATAGTGGTAAAACCTAATTCTTCCAGTTTTTCTGCCGCTTTTTTGCTTCTTCCACCGCTTAGGCAATATACAAAAACAGGCTTTGTCTTGTTGTATTTATCGGTTCTTGGGACAAATCCGTCGCTGTTCCAATTCACATTATCTGCATTTTCAATATGACCTGATACATATTCTTCCGGGGTGCGGACATCCAGAATTTGTGCCTCAGGCGTATTTTTTAATTGTTCGGCAAATGCAGCGGCATCAATAGTTTTGATGTTTTTTGAAGTTTGTCCTATGCAGGATAAAAACGCAAAAGAGAGTAGGAATAAAAATATGGGGTTAGATTTCATTCTGATTTTTAGTATTAAGTTATTGGGGGTAAAATTAATTATTTTTTATATTTTCAACCTTTTTAAAAGCTTAAATAAAAGTTATAAATTAAATATTTTATAACTCTGATGGGTCGATTTCACAATGGTTTCGGTTCGTTCCGGATGGGTGTCCGAAATAAAAAGCTGTCCGAAAGTGTCGCAATTGACCATTTCGATGATTTTTGCGACCCGATGTTCGTCCAATTTGTCAAAAATGTCATCAAACAATAAAATGGGTTTGACACCGCTTTGTTTTTTTAAAAATTCGAATTGAGCCAATTTCAAAGCGATCAAAAATGATTTTTGTTGGCCCTGTGATCCAAACTTTTTGATGGGATAATGGTCAATTTCAAAAGACAAATCATCTTTGTGAATTCCCATGCTTGTGTAATGTAAAGCACGATCTTTATTGATGTTTTCCCGCAGAAGAGTTTGCAGGTCATTTTCAAATAAATGGCTGGTATAGACCAATTGTACCTCTTCTTCCGAACCGGTTATGGCTTGGTGATGTATGTTGAAAATAGGAATAAACAGGTCGATAAATTCTTTTCGTTTTTCAAAAATATAATGGCCAAAACCATGGAGTTGCTCATTATATATAGACAAGGTATTGTTGTCAAAAACATGATTCAGGGCAAAATATTTCAACAACGCATTGCGCTGGCTCATCACTTTTTGATATTGAATGAGTTGTTGCAAATAGTGGGAATCCAATTGCGATATGACGCTATCCATGAATTTACGTCTGGTTTCGCTGCCTTCCACGATCAGGTCATTGTCGGCCGGTGAAATGATGACCAAAGGAATAAAGCCAATATGGTCCGAAAATTTATCGTAAGCTTTTCCGTTGCGTTTCAGAACTTTTTTTTGCCCTTTCTTTAAACTACAAACTATTTGCTCGGTTCTTTCGTTTTTGTCAAACTCAGCGTCGATTACAAAAAACTCTTCTCCGTGTTTGATATTCTGCACCGCCAATGGGTTGAAATAACTTTTTCCGTAGGACAGATGATAGATGGCGTCCAGCACATTGGTTTTTCCGATGCCGTTTTTGCCTACAAAACAATTTATTTTGCTGTCAAACTCAAAATTGGCTTCGGAGAAATTTTTATAATTGAATAAAGATATTTTTTTTAAATACATTTTGTGTGATAGACTGATATTGAGTCTTTTGTGTTTTTGAAAAGACTTTTTGAAAGAGCGTGCAAATTATTGAAAAATATCGATAAATAGACAGGGAATTTGTATTTACCTTATATTTATGCGGCTCAGGGTTTGCGTGAGGGATAGGCCAGGCTACCGAAGTAGCCCAGATAGCCCGACAACAGCCAGGAAAAAGGGCGCTGACTATAAAGAAGCTTGCCCTTTTTTCTGGCTGGTGGCACGCCCGTATGATTTGGGTTTTTGGTTAGGATTTTTGAAATGAATGTATCGGACAAAAAGGACTTTAGCTCTTTTTTTAAGGTGAATTGTTAGGTTTCGATGGGGTAGTTTTTTAGATGAGGGAAAATATTTTTTGAAATATCAATATAAAATCAATTTTTTTGTGTGGGTTTGAATAAAAATTTTATTTTTGCGACTCACTAATTAAAATTTAAATGGCTACTTACAGTAAAAGAGGATATAAAGCACCAAAAGAAAAAGAAGTAAAAGAGATTGTTGAAGAAGTAAAAATTGAAGAAAAAGACAGCGCAACAGCAGGTGTGTTTTCTAAATTAGATGAAACGGCTTCTAAAACAGAGGATTGGGTTGCTAAAAATCAAAAGATAATTATTGGAGTTGTTGGTGCAGTTGCATTGTTTACCGTTGGGTATTTAGTGTATGAAAAATTTGTGGCAACACCTAAACAAGAAGAAGCTGCAAGCGAAATGTTTGTTGCGCAACAAAACTTCCAAAAAGCTACAGATGGAGTTGCAAGTGATTCTTTGTATAAATTGGCATTGAATGGATCTGAAGGTAAATTTGGTTTTGTGAAAATTGCAGATGAATATTCTGGAACGGATGCAGGGAATTTAGCTAATTATTATGCAGGTATGGCTTATTTGAATACCGGTAAATACGATGAAGCTATTGAGTACTTGGGTAAATTTAGTTCAAAAGATATTGTTTTAAGCGCTTTGGCAAAAGGAGCCATAGGAGATGCTTATTCACAAAAAAATGAACCAAAAGAAGCATTAGAAAATTATTTGAAAGCTGTTGAGGCTAATAAAAATGATTTCACAACTCCGCGTTTCTTGTTAAAAGCAGGTAAAACAGCTTTAGCATTAGGAGAGAAAGAGGATGCTTTAAAATATTTCAACGATATTAAAGACAATTACGAAGGAAGTCCAGAGGCTGCTTCAGTGGATGTTTTAATAGGATTGGCTCAGTAAATTAGAAGTTAGAACGAAGAGGTTTGAAGTTGGAGTAGAGAAGTTAGAAAAAAGAAAAAGAGTTTTATTTCAAGATAATTTTTCTTAATTTTATATCTCCGTCCGAGATTTCAAACCTCTTTTTCCGTAAATTAAACATCGTATTTCAATCCTCTAACTTCAAACTTTAAAAAAACATGGCAACTGTAAATAAAAATTTATCCGATTATGATAAAAGTGCGATCCCAAATGCGAAACATTTCCGATTTGGAATTGTTGTTGCAGAATGGAATGGCACCATAACCGAAGGACTTTATAATGGGGCGATTGAAGCATTGTTGGACAATGAGGTTCCGATGGGGCAAATTATTCGCTGGAATGTTCCTGGAAGTTTTGAGCTTATTTATGGTTCCAAGAAAATGTTGCAAACACAAAATGTCGATGCTGTAATTGCGATAGGTTGTGTGATTCAAGGGCAAACAAAACATTTTGATTTTGTTTGTGAAGGGGTAACACAAGGAATCAAAGACCTGAACGTGCAAACGGATATTCCTGTTATCTTTTGTGTTTTGACAGATAATACGATGCAACAATCCATAGATAGGAGTGGGGGAGTGCATGGGAATAAAGGGACTGAAGCTGCTATTGCCGCTATAAAAATGGCATATATTCGTCAGCAAGCGTCGTTGTCACATCAAATAGATAATCAACATTTATTGTCTGCAGGGGCTATCCAAATAGAAGAAGGGTCGCCTTTGGAGTTAAAAGAATAAAAATTTTTAAAAAAAAACTGCGATAAAACCTATACTGTTTAATAAAATAGTATAGGTTTTTTTGTTTTTTTTATGATGAACTAAACTATAAAACACAATAGAAATTCATTAAATTTGTGCACTTTGGTTTTATACCCAAAAAGCAAAACCCCAAACAGAAAATTAATGTCGAGTATCATTCAATTACTTCCTGATCATGTTGCGAATCAAATTGCCGCTGGAGAAGTTGTACAAAGACCTGCCTCCGTTGTAAAAGAGTTGCTTGAAAATGCAGTTGATGCGAGAGCAACCGATATCAAATTAATACTTAAGGATGCCGGGAAATCATTGGTTCAAGTCATTGATAATGGCTCAGGGATGAATGTTACCGATGCCCGTATGTGTTTTGAACGTCATGCGACTTCCAAAATCCGACAGGCCGAAGATTTATTTTCATTGCATACCAAAGGTTTTCGAGGGGAAGCATTGGCCTCTATTGCGGCGATTGCCCACATGGAGATGAAGACCAGACAGGAGCAGGAAGAGTTGGGGACGCATATCGTTATAGAAGGCAGCAAGTTTGTTTCTCAGGACGTGGCCGTTTTGCCTAAAGGGACCTC
>Ga0137353_1000183_pt1 | contig 11784 bp, 13 predicted proteins | sample EasRivERMLT760_2_FD_104759 | JGI IMG/M metagenome (GOLD analysis project Ga0137353, IMG submission 104759) | Soil microbial communities from meander-bound floodplain in the East River, Colorado, USA - East River MetaG ERMLT760_2 | ecosystem: Environmental > Terrestrial > Soil > Floodplain ...
ACGGGCGCATGGTGGTGACCGAGCGCATGCCGCCGGCGTCGACGATGTCGATGAGCTGGGTCCCGGAGCGCGCCGGGAATTGGCTCTTTCATTGCCACTTCCAACCGCACGTCGTTCCGCATCGGTCGCTCGACTCGACCACATCACCGCGGGATGCTCCGGCTGGCGGCGCTGACCACCATAACCACGCCCTGACCGGGATGGCCGGACTCGTCATGGGAATCCTCGTCAAGCCGAGAGCGGGCGAGCGGGTCGCGGCGCCGGGAGTGGTTCGGCGCAGACTCCGGTTGGTGGCGATCAGGGACGCGGGATTCCCCGACTCGGTGCCGTCCATGCGCTTCAGGCTGGAGGAACGTGGGGCGCGCAATCTCGACGCGGGTCCCGGCTTCAGCCCGGCAATCAACCTCACGCGCGGCGAACCGGTGTCGATCATGGTGGTCAACCAGCTCGCCGAGCGTACCTCCGTGCACTGGCATGGCATCGAGATCGAGAGCTACTACGACGGCGTCGCGGGCTTCAGCGGATCCGCACGCCGTCTCGCGCCCGTCGTTGCGCCCGGCGATTCATTCGAAGTCCGCATGACGCCTCCGCGGTCGGGGACATTCATGTATCACTCGCACGTGGATGAGCCGCGGCAGCACCGCGCGGGCCTGGTGGGAGCGCTCATCGTGCGCGACGCCGCGCCGGCCGACAGCGTGGAGGATCACGTCTTCTTCGTGAAGAGCGCGCGCGCCGGGTTGAAGGCAACACCGGAATTCGAGATCAACGGGAAGACGGATCCGGACACCGTGGTGCTCCGCGTGGGACGCCGGTATCGCCTGCGCTTCATCGGGCTCCCGGTGACGAATCCCAACGCGGCGGTGAGCTTGACCGCGCGACCCGACAGCGTGCGGGGAAATCCGCGCGACACGTCGCTCGTCCAGTGGCGGCGCGTGGCGAAGGACGCCATCGAGCTGCCGGAGGCCCAACGCGCGCTCCGACCGGCAAGGGAATCGATCGCGATGGGCGAGACGTACGACTTCGAGTTCGTGCCCATGAAGCGCGGTGAGCTGCGGATCGAAGTGCGTGTGACGGTCCCCACGCCTCGATTGATGGTGCGAGCGCCGATTCGGGTGGAGTAGGCGGAACAGGGAGTCCTGGGTGACCGTGGCAGTGAAGTCACCAAATCGCGAGTCCTCGCCGCCGAGCCGAAAGCGCACCGTGCTACCTGTCACCTGAACGGGGACCACCTGCGGACGCTGCGGTACGCCTTCAGCGAGTTGAACGTACGCGAAGTGCCCCGCGCTCGAGTACGAGATCAGGAAGAATAGGGCGGGGCCGCCGCCCCGCTATCTCTCCCGAGCGAAGGCCCGAGGCCGCGAAATCACCCGACCGGCAGGTCGAACCTCGCCACGCGCTCCGGGTTCGTCAACGCGTAGAGCTGCACGATCCTGCCGTCGCGGATCACCATGGCGAGCACGCTCACCGGGCGGCCGTCGGGCGCGCGGCCCACGAAGCCCGGTGCGCCGTTGACGAGCACGCGGAGTGCGAAGGGCGCCAGGGTGGAGAAGCGGATGGCGCCTTGAGCCACCGCTTGCGCGCCGAGCACCTCGCGGCTCGCACCTGGGCGGACGGTTCCGCCATCCACCCGTAGCACGACATTCGGATGGAGCAAGGCAAGGAGGCCTTCGAGATCACCCTCGCGGACCGCGACGAGGAAGGCGTCCGCGACGCGCTGCTGCGTTGCGCGATCGGGGTCGGGCAGGGCGGCGGTGCGCACCCGCTTCCGCGCGCGACTCGCCAGTTGCCGGGCCGCGGCGGGAGACTTGTCCATGATGCGTGCGATCTCGCCGAACTCGACGTCGAACATGTCGTGCAGGACGAAGGCGAGCCGTTCCGCCGGCGCCAGTGACTCGAGCACCACCAGCAGCGCCAGCCCTACCGACTCCGCCATGATGACCTGCTGCTCGGCGTCGGCCGGATCGGCGAGCTCGATGATGGGGTCGGGCACGTGCAGGTCCACAGCGTGTTCACGTCGCGCCTTGCGTGACTGCAGCGCGTTCAGCGACACGCGGGCGACGACGGTCGTCAACCACGCATTGAGATTCGCGATCTCGCCGGCGTCGGAGCGGCTCAGGCGGATCCACGCTTCCTGCACGGCGTCCTCGGCGTCGTCCACGGAGCCGAGCATCCGGTAGGCGACGGACTTGAGCCGCGCGCGTTCGGCCTCGAAGCGCTCCGCCAACCAGTCAGCGTCCGACATCGACCATGCTCTCCGCGTCCGGAATCCAGTACTCACCCGCTTCGAGCGTCACGAGGGAGAGATGCTCGTCGTCCCATCGCTCGCCGATCCGCTCAAAGTAGTGCGTGACGCCTTCGGGCAGCTTGCCGTCGTCGAGCAGTGTGCGAACATGGGCCGCAGCCTCGTCCCTGAGCACGTCGTCGCAGCGGCGCCTCACGTAGGTCGCGAGCCGCTCGAAGATGTCGTCGGGGTGCGACGCCGTCAGCACGGCGCGCACGCCGTCGGCGGCGTGGACGATCGCGAGCGTCATGGGGGCGCTGGCGCTCGTGGTCGCGAAGGGCGTCGTGGTGGCGGCCGCGGTGCCGCCGGCGTTGTGTACCGTCACGGCAATGTCCCGGGTTTGACGGTCATGAGGAAGACGATCCCGATGAACAGTGCCGTACGGATGATGAGTGACTTACGCAGCGCGGGGATGACGTCGGCCGGCGGTGAGCCATTGGGTCCGCCGCCGAGGTCCTTTTGGAGGCGCTTCACGACTCGGCCGGTCAGTGCTCCGCCGACGGCGCCGATGGCCACGAGTCCGAGGAGGCCGAGTCCCATCCATGCGCCCTGCCAGTGCCAGTAGCGCGTGGCGAGGATGATGCCGGTGAGCGCGAGCGCGAGTGCGCCGAACCCGGCGAGGGGCCGGGTCGCGCCCATGGCGGCGAGTGCGGCGCGCGTGCTCGCCGTGTCGGTCGCGCGGCGGAAGAGCCCGAGCGCGACGGCTTCCATGCCCAGCGCGGCGACCATGCTCATGGCCGAGGTCACATGAATGAACAGTAAGGTGGATCGCAGCATTCCGGTCAGGCTCCAGAGGGGTGTACCCTCTTGACCGGAGCCGGCGGCGGAATGTGACTGGGTCCGGTCATGCCGACCAGGTCGGCGCGGGGCCGGCGGATACTCTTCAGGTCAGGGAAACTGCCCCTGGATTCGGCGGTGGTCGCGTGTCGGCAGCGGGAAGAGGTCGCGCGATCCGAGGAGAGTGCCGCCGGGCGGCACGCGGCCGGTCGTCCGCACATCAGCGTCGTGGAGTCGCCGTTGCGATCCAGCCCGAGCACGTGTCCCAGCTCGTGCGCGACGACGTTGCGGACGGTGTTGAGCATGGAGAGCGGGGGAATGTCCGATCGGCGGAGCCCGACGACGCCTCGGCTGCCTTCGCGCCAGCGCACGCTGAACGAGATGAGGTCCGTGCGTGAGAGCGCGATCACGATGTCTCCCGTGTCGGCCTCCAACGCCCGCAGCAGGCGACTGGTCGCCGGGCCGCGACCGAAGGCTGCCTCCGAGCTCGCCGCACGCAGCAACGCGTCAGGGACGGAGTCCGGGCGGATGATCGCCGAATCAAGGCGAATGCGGCGCCCAAGGCGAAGGAACTCGCGATTCCAGAACGCGATGGCCTCGTGCGTGGGCGGAACGCGCGGATCGGCCGGGTCGCCGATGATGCTCACGCGCAGCACGGGGCCGTCGGCGTCCTGGCTGAATACTGCGGCTTCGACGCGACCCGGATGGCGCCAGAAGTTGACTCCTGCCGCGATGAGCAGTGCGAGCAGCGACAGCCGCCGGATCCGTGGCATTCCCACGCTCACGGCAGGTTCCGAAGCCCAGCCGCGACCTCCTCGGTGTACACGTGCGACTCGCCGAGGTGGTCGCGCAGCGCCGCGTACGCCGCCCGCATGAGCGGTGCAGCTTCGGCGGCGTCACCCGTGCGGAGCAGCGCGAGGCCGAGCGCGCCCCGCGTGCGCGCCGTGCGCCAGTGGCCCGAGGGCAGTCCGGCTTCCTGCATCGCGAGCGCCTGTCTCAGCGGACGCTCGGCCTCTCTCCATCGGAGTTCGTCGCGGTAGAGCAGGCCGAGCTCGAAGCGAGGATCGGCCGCTCCGGGGTGCCTGGCCGGCAGCCACCTGTCGGCCTCGTCGATCGCCTGGAGGAGTCGAGTCTCGGACTCCTTCCATCGCCGGGCGAGTCGCAGCCCCGCTCCGAGCCGCATCGATCCAAGGAACGTCATCGGATGCTCTTTCGCGGCCTCGGCCCGGAAGAGGCTGTCGCCGGCACGCAGCGCGGCGAGCCCTGCCTGCGTCTCGGCGCGATCCATCAGGAGGGTCCCTCGCTGCTGCATGCTGAACGCCACGTCCGACCGGTCCTCATGCGGGATGGCCTCGCGTTGCGCGAGGGCGCTGTCCGCGAGAGCATACGCCGCCTCCCTTTCCCGCCGGAGCCATTTCACCTCGGCGAGCGTGGAGAGATCCTCGGCCGTGGAGAGGTCGCCGGAGGGCCAGGCGGTGGTCTTGTCCTTGATGGAGACGGCGAGCAGGGAGTCCGGCCGCGTGAGCTCGCCGAGCGCGACCATCGCGCGCGAGTAGTTGCCGAGCGCGATGGCCCGGTACTGGTGCCGCTCGCCGAGCAGCGTGGTGTACACGTCGACGGCCTCGGCGAGCTGCGCTGCCGCCTGCTCGTACCGGCCCATCCGCGTGTAGTGCTTGGCGAGGTTGTTCAGCGCATACGCGACCGCATAGCCATTGAATTCCGGGTAGAGCTTGGAGACGCGCACCGCCTCGAGGAAGAATCCCTCGGCTTCGTCGTACCGGCCCAGCGCCGCGAGCAGCGTCGCCATGCCGGAGGTGTACTGCACGAGCTGGTCGTCGACGCCGCCGCCGATCTGGCTGCGTTTCATCTCGAGCGCCCGACGCAACGCCGGCTCGGCCGTCGCGTAGTCGCCGCGCACCCTGGCGGCGAACGCGATGTTGCCGAGCACCATGGTGAGCGCCTCGGGGAAGTCCTTCAGCGTGGAGTCTGCGTGCTCCGATGCTGACTTGAGAAGGTCGGCGACCGTGACCTCACGTGTGCCGCCGCTCTCCGGGGTCGATTCTTGGATGGCCTGCGTGAAGTAGGCCGCCACCGCCTCGGCCTTCCGGGCCTCGAACGCGGCCTTGTCGCGCTCGCGCCGAAGCTGGACGGTGTAGGCGGAGACGGTCACCGCGATGGCGGCCACGGCGGCGACGACTCCCGTCACCGGAACGCGGTTGCGTCGGATGAACTTGCGAGCGCGATAGCCGAATGAATCGCGCGTCGCGCGGATGGGGTGCCCCGAGAGGTAGCGCCGGATATCGTCGCCGAAGGCGCCGGCCGACTCGTAGCGCCTCTCGGGCTCCTTGCGCAGTGCCATCAGCGCGATGTTGTCGACGTCGCGGTCCGACGCCACGGCCGTCGCCGCTTCGCTCGGCGCCGGCGGGGTCGCGGTCAGGATCGCCTTCTCAAGATCGCCCGTGTTGAGCGACTCGCCGTAGGGACTGCGACCCGCGAGCAGCCGGTAGAGCACCACTCCCAGCGCGTACACGTCGGTGGCCGTCGTCACGGGGAGGCCGAGCACCTGCTCGGGCGCCGCGTAGCCGGGACTCATCGGCCGGAGGCCCGTGCGAGTGACGGCCGCCGTTGGGTCGGACTCGTCGCCGTCGACTACCTTGGCGATCCCGAAGTCGAGCAGCTTGACCGTGCCGTCAGGCGTGACGAGGATGTTGCCCGGCTTCAGGTCGCGGTGCACGACGAGGTTGGCGTGCGCGTACCTCACGGCGTCGCACACCGACTTGAAGAGGGAGAGCCGATCGCGCAATGCGAGGTCGCGGCGCTCGCAGTACACGTCGATCGCTTCGCCATCGACGTACTCCATGGAGAACCAGGGGAGTCCAGCGTCGGTGACGCCGCCGTCGAGCAGTCGCGCGATGTTGGGGTGTTCCAGCCGAGCAAGGATCTGGCGCTCTCCGGCGAAGCGGCGCACGATCTCGTCGGTGTCCATGCCACGCTTGATCAGCTTCACCGCGACGCGCTGGGCGAACTCGCCGTGCTCGGCGAGGTAGACGGTCCCCATCCCGCCTTCGGCGACCTTCTCGATCAGCCGGTACGGGCCGATCCGGACGCCTTCGAGATCAGAGCGCGGACCAGCGCCTGCGCCGGGTGAACCGCCGGAGGTGCCGGCCTCTCCGAGGATGGGCCGGGAGACAAGCGCGAGCAGGTCGTCTGCGGAGCCGGAGAGCACCGTGGCCGGATCCGCGTCGGCGGCGAGGAGCTGCTCGACGTAGGCCCGGAGGGCCTGATCGGTCTCGGACCGCGCAAGGAACGTCGCCCGGTCCTCGACCGGACGGTCGAGGGCCGCGAGAAAGAGCTGTCGGACCCTGGCCCAGCGCGCCTGATCCATCCGCGTTCGCCTCCGCTCGGTCTCCGCGCGGCTCGCGGAGCATAGCGCCGACCCAAGTCGCCGGTAAGGGTTCGCGGCCTGATGACACGTTCCGGCGCCGAACTCCGCGTCTCCCTCCGAACAGGGCACGCACCTCTTTCTCGGAGATCATCATGGACTCGCCCGCTGCCGTCACGTCCCGCTCGTGGAACCGCCTGCTCCTGCTGATGATCGTGACCATCAGCGGGGGAAGCGTTCTGCGCGCGCAGCAACCCGCCGCACTGCCGGCCGCCGGCGCCGCAGGGCAACATGGGTTCCACTTCTCGATCGCGATGGGGAGTTCGTCGGTGAGCGCCTCGTGCCCGAGTTGCGCCGTCGACGTCCTCTCCGACCGGATCAACGGCTTCTCGGGCACCGTCCAGGTGGGCGGGGCGATCACTCCGAAGCTCATCGTCGCCGGCGAGTTCATGGGGTGGATGCGCAACGACGTGCCGATCTATCGCCGGATCGCCGCGCTGAACATCGTCGTCATCGGCTATCCGACGCCGGGCTCCGGTTTCTTCGTCCGCGGCGGGGGCGGGGCACTCCGCGCGATCATCGAGGACGACTTCACCCTCGCGCAGACGGACGCGTTCAGCTCACAGATCGGTGTCGGCTACGACTTCCCGATGGGCAACGGTCGACTGAAGTTCACGCCGCAGGTGACGTACATCTCGACCTTCGGGGGCGCCACCACCTTCAACGGCATCTCCAGCCCCGAGGTCGTGGCGCCGAACATGCTCCAGATCGGGATCGGCCTGACGTTCCATTGATGGAGGTGGACGGGCGCGCGGGCGCCAGCGATCAGCCGGGACCGGCCCGGAAGTCGCGCAGTTCGATCGTCAGGAACGCCCGCGCCGCCCTCCACGCCCGGTTGATCGTCGCGAGCGAGTCTCCTTCCGCTTCGGCGATCTCCTCGAGGGTGAGTCCGCCGAAGAACCGCTGCTCCACGACACGTGCGGCTCGAGGATCGATCGCAGCGAGCTTGCCGAGCGCGTCGTCGATCGCGATCACGTCGTCGAGATTCGAGTCCTGCGCCGCGTCGCCTTCGGCGAGGGTGATCACCACCTCGCCGCCCCCGCGCTTCTGTGCCTGCCGCGCGATCGCGTAGTCGAGCAGCACCCGCCGCATGGCGCGCGCCGCGATGGCGAAGAAGTGGGCGCGGTTCTTCCAGTCGGAGTGCTTCTGGTCGACCAGCCGGAGGTATGCTTCGTGCACGAGCGCCGTGGCGCTCAGCGTATGTCCGGCGCGTTCCGCGCGCAGGCGGTCGGCGGCGATGGCCCGCAGGTCATCGTACACGAGCGGCAGGAGCCGGTCGGCGACCCGTCCGTCGGGATTCCGCGCCAGTTCCAGCAGGAGCTCGGTGACTTCGCCCTGATCGGACATGGGTCTCCCGATTCGGTGACTCCGCCGGGGTTCCCCCCGCGAAGCGTGACACGTGTGCGCCGGATCTTCCGCGTCTTCCGGTGAGGCCTGCATCAGGGGCCGATCACCAGGAGACCGCATGAAGATCGCCGACCAGATGATGCGCCACCTGCGCACACTTCCACTCGCGTACGTGATGACCGCCTGCGCCGGGGATGCGACCGGTCCTGCGGATGAACCGGCTCCCGCGTTCGAGCTGCGGTTCAAAGTTACCGTGACGGTGCGGTACCTGGAGGTGAGCAGCCGGGAGGCGTGCGACGGCGTGGCGCTGATCAGTCGAGAGCCGCGCGAGGGACAGTTCCAGTACCGGATCCTGGTGGAGGCCGGGGACAAGTACACCGGATCCACCGAGTCGAACGGCTACGGCTCGGTGCTCGGTGAGGCGTTCTGGCGAGCGCCGGGGGAGCTGATCAACTTCGCCAACCGGGACTTCGAGATCGCGTCGCTCGCGCCCGGGGAGGCGTTTGCGGTGAGCCTGATCGGCAGCGAATGGGACGGGCTCGAGCGAGACAGCCGAATGGACCATCGGAGTGGCGGGGCGTCGGTCGTGCTCACCGAGGGCTCGGCGGCGGGCACGTTCCGGGACAGGAGGGTCGAGGTGGGGGATGATGCCGATTGCGGGCTGGCGTTGGTGTGGGATTATTCGGTCACGAGGCGGATGGTGGCGGTGCCTTGAGGGGCGGCAAGACCCTGACCCGCGCTGGGACGCCTATGCTCAGTACATCCATCGCGCGTCGGTCTCCTTCACTTGACGCAGCCGATACGCGGCGATGCGGCGAAGGAGCGCCTTGGGAAGCGGCGCGCCATAGGGCAGTTGAATCGTGTCCTTGCCGGTCCGGAAGCGGACCAGATCCTTCTTGAACGGCACCATCGCCGGACCTGTCGGCATGAAGTTGATGTGGGACTTGTGCGCGCTGAAGGAGAAGAGGATCCGCTCCTGCTCGTAGGCGGGTTGGCCCCACTTGAGCACTTCGTGCGCCTTGGGCGCGGCCTTTCTGAGCAGCGCGCGCAGCTCGCGCAGGAGGGGCCGGGACTCGGGAGGAGCCGCGGCGATGTACGCGGCGACGGTCTTCGGTTTCGATGGTGGGATCATCGTCAGGTGCCGCTCATGTGAGCATCGCCGTGATCGCTGCGGTCACATGCAGCGCAGTGGTGTCGAGCAACGGCAACGCACTCAGCGAGTCACCGCGCAAGAGCAGCGGCAGCTCGGTCCCGGCGAGGAGCGCGGCTTGGGCACCCGACTCCTTGAACCGACCGATGACGTGCTGCACCGTGGTCCGCGTGGACGGATGGAACTGCCCATGAATCAGTTCGCGCATGTAGAGTTCATGCACCAGTGTCCGGTCCTCGGCCGAGGGCGCGCGCACCTCGATGCCGCGAGTAGCGAATACGTCGTAGTAGAACGCGCCTTCCATGGTGAATCGGGTCCCAAGTAGTCCCACCTTGGTGTACCCGCGAGCCTTTGCCGCATCGGCTGCCACTTCGACGATGCTGATCAACGGTATCGGCGATTCGCGCGCCACGGCGTCGAACACGAGGTGCGGTGTATTCGAGGCCATGAGACCGATGACCGCTCCAGCCTGCGCGAGTCGTCGAACCTCCTGCACGAGCCAATCCGCGAGCTCGTCGAGTCGATCCTCTCCGGCAAGCCGCAAGAGGCGCGCGAGGTCGATGCTGTTGATGAGGATCGATGGGTACTCGGCTCCACCCGCTCGAGTCTGGTACTCGGCGATCAGCAGGCGGTAGTAGTCAATGGTGGAGCCGGGTGCGATGCCGCCGATGACTCCAAGTGTCCTCAAATCGGGTCTCCTATCGTTCCGCGAGTACGTGAATCCGCCGCGCATCCCACTGCGGCGGGTCGCTGCGGCGCTCGACTCCCGTGCTCCAGGCCTGGATGCGCGCGCCCACGCGCAATGCCTCCGACGCGTCTCGCAACCGCAGCCCACTTGCCTCCTGCACGTACACCTCCGCGCCGACGCCCGGGCCGCGCACTTGCAACACGATCCGCGAATAGCCAGCTGTCGGGACCGTGAGACTCTCGACCATGAGCACTACCGCGTTGCCCTCGATGGCGACGGACGAGATGACGCCCACGAGGTCGGGGGCTGTCGGCGGCGCGAGCGGCTCTGCACACGCGCCAAGTGCCCAGGCGGCCGCGACGAGCAACAACCGTCCGTGGCGTGCGATGGACCTGGACATGTGCATGTGCTCCGCGAGAGAAGTCGTCACGAGATAGTACCCGATGTCGGGCACGTCTGTGACCCGGCGCGCCGCCACCTTCGACGGCCATCTGCGCCAGCCGTCGTCAGGCCGCGCGCGAGTCATTGTCGCGCGAGAACCACGGCAAGACCGCCGCCGCGACCGTGAGAACCGCGAGTACCACTGCGATGACGCGACGATCTCCATTGACGACATTCCCAACAGCCATGGCCGCGACGAGAAGACTTAGCACGTGTCGGAGCCACTTCTCGCGCGCGGTAGGTGGCTTCGGGTCATGAAATCGCATGCTCGCTTCGCTCCTTAGCGTGACTGGTCAGGCTGACGCCGGGTCCCGAGCCCGACGCCGGTGAGGCATTCAGCCAACGCCGAGCGAGCGAGCAGGGCGTAGCGCGCCTTGAAGAGCGCACCGTGGTCGGCGAAGAGGAGTTTGGCGGATTCCGTCCTGGCCGTCCCGACGCAGTTGCGCTTTCCGAGGAGGGCGCCCGTGCGTGCATCGAAGAGCTTCACGGCGACCTGGAGGAAGTCGGCCGGCGAGCCGTATTCCAGCGGCCCGGCGCTGACCTCCAGGAGGGCATCGGCGCTCCCGCGTGACTCCGGACCCACAAGTGGTGCCTCCCGCCGGAACCAGGCCCGACGCGGCCGCATCCAGTTCTCCATGTGCCAGGTGGGCTCGCGCGAACTCACGCCGGGGAGAGGAAGCGGCGCCTCCGAGGTGATCGATGCGATGGCGGCGAGGGAGTCGAGGAGCCGACCGGCCTCCGCAGCGAGTGCGCGATCCGGTGACCACGAGTCGCCGCTTCGCGCCCACGCCTCGAAGTGCGCGATGGCGCTACGGCGATCCTCCGCGGCTTCGGGCCACCGCACGGCGAGAGCGTACGCGACAGCGACCGTGGCGAGCGCGCCAGCGCCGCCGCCTGCTGGTGCGGTCGCGGGCGGCGCACTCCCCGCGAGTGCCTGCAGCAACGCCGGCGTCACCGTGGACGGCGGCACCTCCAGCGGAAGCACGCGCACGCTCCTGATGCGTGCGCGCGCCTCCGGCCGCACGCGCGCGGAGCCCAGGCAGGAGGTGAGCACACCCGCGGACAGCAGGACCGTCGCGGCGGCCCGGACGCACGTCGGTCTCATCCCTTGACTGCCTGCGCTGCCGCGAGCCGCGCGATCGGCACCCTGAACGGCGAGCAGCTCACGTAGTCCAGTCCCGCGCCATGGCAGAAGGCCACCGACCGCGGCTCCCCCCCATGCTCCCCGCAGATCCCCACCTTGAGCGACTCGCGCGCCTGCCGCCCCTCGGAGGTCGCCATCTCGATCAGCCGCCCCACTCCTTCAACATCGAGCACCTGGAACGGATCCTCCTTGTAGATCCCCTTCTCGACGTACAACGGCAGAAACCGCCCTGCATCATCCCGGCTCAGCCCCAGCGTAGTCTGCGTGAGATCGTTCGTCCCGAACGAGAAGAACTCCGCCTCGGCCGCGATCGCCCGCGCAGTGAGCGCGGCGCGCGGCAACTCGATCATCGTCCCGACGAGGTACTTCACCGTCAGCCCCGTCTCCTTCGCCACCTGCGCCGCGACTCGATCCACGATCACACGCTGATGCCGGAACTCGTTCACCGTGGAAACCAGCGGGATCATCACCTCCGGCTGCACGATCACCCCGCGCCGCGCCATCGTGGTCGCCG
>Ga0137353_1000185_pt1 | contig 11619 bp, 10 predicted proteins | sample EasRivERMLT760_2_FD_104759 | JGI IMG/M metagenome (GOLD analysis project Ga0137353, IMG submission 104759) | Soil microbial communities from meander-bound floodplain in the East River, Colorado, USA - East River MetaG ERMLT760_2 | ecosystem: Environmental > Terrestrial > Soil > Floodplain ...
GACCACCATTCCGTCCCCACGATGACCACGCGCTCGCCCACTGTGACACTTCCGGAGCATTGAACCGACCGCTCGCGGGTAGCGCCCTCCGTGCAGAGTCAGAGCGCACAGCGCCTTGACCGTCAGCCCAATGGAGGCACCGCTTCGTCACTCGTGAGGGCGTCGATTGCCCGGAGCACGCGTGCACTGCCAAGGCCGAACCGATCCCTGAGGAGCTGGCTTACCGGCAACCTGCCGGCGCGGATGAGTCGAGTAAGAACGGCTGTATGGCGCGGGTTCCACAGAGGTCGCGCGAGCGCGCCCGGGGCCCGGAGAGGAAGCTCAACCGACGGGCCTCCCGTAAAGGTGCTAAAGGAGACATCTACAGTAAGCGGCGGTGAGTTCATGCCGAGTTCACGCTCCGCTTCCATCAGGGTTCTCTCGAGTTCGGCAATTGTCTTGAGAGCCTTTGAAAGGTCCTTCTGTGCCTCAATGGCCGTGCGGTTAAGCGTCTCTCGCAGCGCCACGAACGCGGCATTGTTCCGCACTTGCAGAGCAACCTGTAGCGGAGATATGACTGTCGACGACTCGGCGAAGCACAGGACTGCTGCCGCCGGCATCGCATACGAGAGTGCAAGCACTTCATTCCGTTGACCGAGCATTCTTCGCAGTTTGACGCGACTCTCATTGACCAGTGTGGAAAGGTGGTGCTCAACTCGCGCTCGCCGCGCGGATTGAGAGTGGAGGGTGCGTCGAAGAAGTCGTCCGCGCGCTGGGTGCGGCCAGTACGTGCGATTCGTGCAGTCAGCGATTGCAAGATAATGGGCGGTTCCGTTGATCACCTGACCGCTCACCGTTGGTTCGCCGTCCAACCAGAGCGACTTCGTGCGCGAGTGCTCCTCGGCGATTGCGGGGATGCTGCAGAGTTCCCTGAGGTATCCTTCGTGAGCCTCATCAATCGCGACGTGATCTGCCGACAACGCCCGGATGATCCCGGAGTTCAAGAGCAAGTCCATGTCGGGCGACTGGTCGCGCCAGGGATCCAACCATCCATCGAGTACCATCAGCGAGTCGGCGAACACTAACTGTTCAAGGAAGTCCGCGAACGCAAGAAGCTGGAGCGCGCCGTTTGGCACAACGTGTTCGACGAGCATGCCGGCATCAGACACGTCAATGATCGTCGCATCTCGGTTTGGATCCACCCGACCAAGGAGATGCTCCGCGACGAGCTGAAGTGACCAGTTGTCCGTTAGTGTCGAGCTGAGTGTGGAGGTGCGCATTCGCTCGTATTGTGCCGGTGTACGCCGGACGTGAGGATCTGCTGTGGCTGTTCTGTTGGTTGCCGGGGGCAACCGTGCCCACCCGTGCGAGAAGCATAGGGCGTGGTCGCCGTCCGGCCACCTGTGCCGGCCTTCAGTCGCCGACTGACGTCAAGCTTTGCCGAGAATCGAATCGGCCCGAGCCTCCGACAACACCCAACTTGGTGGAATCGCGTCAGTGGTTCCGAAGCCCGTTGCTCTCGGCCCCCATACCTTTCGTTCGTAGAGAATCGTGTCGCCGCGCCCGTTGGCCGACTCCTTGAGTCGTTGGGCAATCTCCGTCGGCGTCGCGAGGTAGACTCGAGGCAGTGCGTCGATGTCGACTCCCTTGAACTGCACGAGACAGAAGACCGTCTTGGCGCGGTGTCTCGCGAGCCACGCTTCCGCTGCCTTGATGTAGTCAGCGGACTTGATGAAGGACTGAGTGAGCCCCCATTGACCGTCCTGACTACACACAGTGTTCGACGGCTCAACTGAATCCGGCGGCTCAAATGTGGCGCCGATGCAGACTCCAAGCGAACCGATGCCCTATTGTCCGGCGTCGGTTTGATCAAAGACGGAAGACGCCGAGGACCCGACAAGATGCTACGAGCGACTCTGCCCCCAGGAGAGTCAATAGCCAACAAGTGTCTGATTGCGAAGAGACTTGCCGAGTACTGGCCGTAGGCTGCGGGAAGGTGGGCGTGGGCCCTCCGACAGGGCGCTGGCTCGGGCACGAGTATCACCCCTTCGTCGAGGTTCCGCATCCTGTCAGTGCTAACAGGGGTCTGCGGCCGCCTGCTCTTCTGGCGCCGCGTCGACACCGATGCGAATTGGCCGCAAGTACGTGTCCCTCAGGCAATCGCTGACGCTAGTCGACTATCGGTTACGAACCGTCGTGAACCGGCTCCGCCGCCAACGGGGACGCAATTGAACTAACCGGGCGCCGCCTTCTAGCGGCGCGATGGTCCCGCTCTAAGATTGTCCAGCCGCCGTATCGTAGCGGGAGAGCTTGACGCGTTCACCGCCGGTTCCGGGAGCGTTCGTGGAATGGAATGACCTGCTAAGCGACACGCGCCTCGGAGAGGCGAGTCCGACCAAGAACTCGCGCGATGCTCGAAGCGAGTATGAGCGCGACATCGATCGCATACTGTTCTCCGGGCCCTTTCGGCGGCTCAGTCGGAAGACGCAAGTCCATCCACTGGCGCCCAATGACCATGTTCATAATCGATTGACTCACAGCCTCGAGGTCGGACAAGTCGGCCGAGCTCTGGCGGCCAAGACTCATCGGGAACTCGGATCGAAGTTCACGTCGATTCGCACCGCAGCTGATCTGAGTGCGGTCGTGCACGCTGCCTGCCTTGCCCACGATATCGGCAATCCTCCGTTCGGCCACGCTGGTGAAGAGGCGATGACGGACTGGTTCGAGCGACACGCGGGAATGTTCGCTGAACTCGACGAGGAGCAGCAACGCACGGACCTCGCCCATTTCGAGGGAAATGCACAGGGCTTTCGTGTCATCACCCAAACGGAGAACCACGTCTTCTCCGGGGGAATGCAACTCACTTACGCGACACTCGGGACGTTTCTCAAGTATCCGCACCGGAGGATTGGGAAGGAATCCAAGTTCAGCGTGTTCCTGTCGGAGGAGCCACTACTCAACACCGTCGCCACCGCTCTCACACTCCCTTGGCGCGACGACCGTTACGCCCGCCATCCGCTGGCATACCTGGTGGAGGCTGCAGATGATATTTGCTACTGCGTACTGGATCTCGAGGACGCAGTTGAACTTGGCATTGCAGACTACGAACGCGTGCGCAACTTGCTCGTGACGTGCCTCGACAACGAGACCGCGAAGGCAATATCCGACCGACTCGCAGACCCCAAGATGTTCCGCGTCAACTTCGCGCGAATGAGAGGGTCTGTATTTGCAGCGCTCATCGAGGCCGCCGTAGAGGGCTTTCTCCTCCGGTACGATGACATCATGCAAGGGAATGCACTGTTCACCGGTGAAGGCGCGGACGCGAAGCAAGCGAGCGTGTTTGATGTGCTGCCGAAGGACGATCCACGCGCTCGCTTCATCGGCGACTCAAAGACGATGGCGAGGGCAGACATCTACTCGGATGGAAAAAAGGTTGAAATCGAGCTTGGCGCATTTGCCACGCTCGACACGTTGTTGACGGAGTTCTGCAAGGCGGCGCTCCAGGCAACAGCCGCTGGTGGCACACCCACTGCGCGAAGCAAGAAGGTTCTCAGCTTGATGGGCGATCATGCCCCAGGGAAGGCACTGTCTCCGAGTGGAGGAGTGTGGAGCAAATACGATTGTTGTCGGCGGGCAATCGATTTCGTTGCCGGAGCCACGGACAATTACGCCACCTACTTGGGCAAACAGATGAGAGGCGACGCCTTTTCTGGCGGTCAACGCCCGTAGGATTCGAAAGAGACAAGGGACCTGCACAACGCTCCGCCGGAGACCGGTGTGGGCACAGCTCGATTCAGTCGATCAATACGACGGGTTCCACAGGCGACGTTCGTAGCCTGACACGAGGACCTGCAGCTGGTTGTTGACGTCCACCACAGTGCCGGGAATCGCCATGTCGATCAGCGCGCCGCGATCCCAGAGCGTCGCGCGCCCAAAACGGGACCCGAAGATGTGCCCGTTGTCGGTGATCAGGTGTGGCTCGAAAGCGGACGGTAGTTCCCGAGTTGTCCCATACTCCCAGATCACGAACCGGCCATCGATCCTCGCAAGGACCTGATTGCTGTTGTTGATGTCCAACGCCTCGCCGGCCCCCATGTCGGTCAGGACGCCGTCCTTCCACAGCAGCGCGCGACCGTTTCTGGCGCCGACGATCCGGCCACGATCATTGAGGGCAGCCGGGCGGAATCCCAGCTCCGTGCTCATCCCCGCTTGCCAAACGAACCACCGGTTCCCCGAGCAGTCCTCGCCGATGACTTGCGCGACGTTGTTGATCGCGTACGGCCGGTAGATCGCGGCCGTCGGGACCGGGTTGCAGAAGCCGCCAAGGGTGACCATGGTAGCGTGATCCCACATCGCCCCGTTCGACCAGCCGAAGAAGAGCATTCCCACGACCTGGCCCGCGTCGTTGATGTCCGTGCCCCAGAACGAATCGGTGTACATCCCGTAGGGGCCGGCATGGGTCGCTCCATCGCTGTAGAGCATGGTGAAGTAGCAGCCGGTATACCAGAAGGGTTCGAAGATGCAGCCCGGTGAGCCGATCACCTCGCCGAGGTTGTTCATCGCGACCGGCGACCAGTAGATCTCGAAGTCGTCCTCGGGATAGCCGCTAAGCAGGGGGAGCGTGGTGGACGTCCACGCCACCGGCGCGCTCGTCGAGGATGCGTTTGATGAGACCACGGCGAGCGGGGACGTCGGCGAGGCTTCTCCGCACGCCATGACGAGAGCCAGGCTGGCCAGCAAGCTTCGTGCAGGGCTCCGAATCTCGCGCATCGCATGCTCCTGGAACTCGTGAGGAGCGAGCCGATCACCAGGATCACCGTTGATCCACATGACACTCGGCGCAGCGGCTCGCTGGACGGACCACTACACTTGCGGCGGTGCACCGGGGACGCAAGAGCCGGCCCTTTCCCTTGCCCGCTGGGCGCGCGCCCATGACTTCCCTCTGCGGAGCACTGCTCGGGGCCGACTCGTTCGCAAACGCGTGACACAAGCAACGTTTGGCCGCCTCAACCCGCCTGTTCGTCGCGCACAGCCCTGAAGTACCCGTCGAGATCGATCCGCAGCGCGGGAATGTCGCGCCTGTGCTGCCAGAGGATCTCGTCTATCAGCTGCTCCGGACGCGAGATCGAGCGCGCGCTCACCGATCCGAGCGACGAGAGGTGTGCTGCGAGAGCCGGGCCCGCCGCGTAGCAACAGACGGCCGAGCAGTTGAGGCCGACTCGCAGCGTGTGAGCGGCTGGCCCGGCGAAGCGGCAGGCCTCTCTTCGCGACTTCCGGCCGAGCTGTATAGATTCGCCCATGCTCACGCTCGACCGCCTCTCCGCCGCCCTCGCCGACCGCTACCGCATCGAGCGTGAACTCGGCCACGGCGGCATGGCCACCGTCTACCTCGCGCGCGACCTTAAGCACGATCGCGACGTCGCCCTCAAGGTCCTCCGCCCAGAACTCGCGGAGGTCGTAGGCAAAGACCGCTTCCTCGCCGAGATCCGAACCACAGCAAACCTCCGCCACCCCCACATCCTCCCCCTCTTCGACTCCGGCGAAGCCGACGGCCTGCTCTTCTATGTAATGCCGCTCGCCGAAGGCGAGACACTGAGAACCCGCCTCGACCGCGACCGCCAGCTCCCCATCGCCGAGGCCCTCCGAATCACAGCAGAAGTCGCCGACGCCCTCGCCTACGCGCATGCCAGAGGCGTCATCCACCGCGACATCAAACCCGACAACATCCTCCTCGAAGCCGGCCACGCCGTCGTCGCCGACTTCGGCATCGCCCGCGCCATCTCCGCCGGCGGCGGCGATCGCCTCACCCTCACCGGCATGTCCGTCGGCACCCCGGCCTACATGTCCCCCGAGCAGGCCGCCGGCGAACAGGACGTCGACGGCCGCGCCGACCTCTATTCGCTCGCCTGCGTCCTCTACGAGATGCTCGGCGGCCAGCCCCCGTTCATCGGCCCCAGCGCCGCCGCGCTCATCCGCCAGCACTTGGTCGCCGACGCGCCTCCCGTCACGCACCTGCGCCCCTCCGTCCCGCCGCACATCGCGTCGGCCATCTCGCGCGCCCTCGCGAAGAGCCCCGTCGATCGCTTCGCCCTGGTCGCAGACTTCGCAGCGGCACTCATCGGTCCGCCAGTCGCCGATGCATCGGTCGCCGCCGCGTCGGTCGCCACTGCAGCGCCCGTCACGGCAACGCCCATCGCACCGCGCCCCTCGCGCGTCCGCCCCCTCACCGCCCTCGCCGCCGTCGCCCTCGTCGTGCTGGCGTTCATCGGCTGGAAGATGTTCAGGTCGCGCGCGGGCACCGCACCATCGTCGACCAGCATCGCCGTCCTCCCCTTCTCCGACCTGAGCGCCGACCGCTCCCAGGCCTACCTCGGCGACGGCATCGCCGAGACGCTCATCAGCGCCCTCGCACAAGCGACCGACATCACCGTCCTCCCGCGCTCCGTCTCCTTCGCCCAGCGCGAGCGCGACGGCGACCTCAAGTCCGTCGGCCGCGCGCTCGGCGTCGGCACCGTCCTCGAGGGTTCCGTGCAGCGCAGCGGCGACCGCCTCCGCATCACCTCGGCGCTCGTCTCCGTGATCGATGGCGGCGTGCTCTGGTCGCAGACCTTCGACCGCCGTGCCGACGACATCTTCGCCGTGCAGGACGAGGTCGTGCGCGCCGTGCTCGCCGAGCTGCAGGGGAGGATCCGCGCGTCGCGCGTCGCCTTCACCACCACCGCCGGCACCAGCGATCGCGCCGCGTACGAGCTCTACCTCCAAGGACTCTACTTCTGGAACCGTCGCTCCCTCGCCGACTTCGGCCGCGCCGAGGAGATGTTCCGCAGGGCCATCGCGCGCGACTCCACCTATGCCGCGCCGTTGGCCGGGCTCGCGAATGTGTTCGTGACCCTCGCCTTCGTCGACACCGCGCCTCCGCGCGAAGTGCTCGGTCGCGCGCGCGCGGCGGCCGAGCAGGCCGTGCGGCTCGACAGCGCGCAGGGCGACGCCTATGCGACGCTCGCATACCTGCGCTTGCTGTTGGACCGCGACTTCGACGCAGCCGACAGCGCGTTCCGCGACGTCCGCGCACGATTCCCCAAGGTGGTGATGGGCGCCAAGTGGTACGCGGACGTGCTGGCCGCCTCCGGTGCGACGGACTCCGCGATGGTGGAGCTGCGCGCCGCGCTCGCGCTCGACCCCGCGCTCGCGATCACCATGTACAACATCGCCTGGCTGCACCAGCTCGGCGGTCAGCCCGACTCGGCGGCGCTCTGGTACGATCGATCCCTGCAGGCAGCCCCGCGCCTGGTGCTCTCGCTCCTGGAGCAGGCGAGGAACGCCGCCGCCCGCGGCGATTCCGCCACCACGCTCGCGATGCTCGCGCGACTGCAGGACGCCTCGTCCCTCGTCGCCGTCCCCATCGACGAACTCGCCCGCGCCTGGGGCCGCGGCGGCGCGAACGGCCTGGCCCGACTGATGGGCGAACCCCAACGGAACCCTCGCGTGCCCGGCTCCAACGCCACCTGGCTCGCCATCGCCGGTGACTACGACGGCGCGCTGCGCGCGTGGGACGCGGTGATCGCCACGGGCGGCGTGAACGCGCTGTACCTGGCGTCGCGGCCGGAGTTCGATCCCATCCGCGGCGACCCGCGCTTCCGGGAGCGGATGGTGCGGTCGGGGCTGCCGGCGGTGGCGGTCGAGCGGTTCGTGCGGGGGAGATGATGCGCAACGAATAGGCGCCGGTCGCGGGCATCGGGTCGCAGCGGCTGGTCCGGCGACCGCGATCTTCGACTCGGTCGGCCTGCGCACACCGTTGACTCCCACACCGATGACGAAGGCACCATTGACCAGTTTGGTCAGATTCGCCTACCTTGGGCTCATGCCCAGGAAATACTCTCTCTACGAGGCGAAGTCCAAGCTGTCCGAGCTCGTGCGGCAGGTTCGCGATGGCGGACATCCCGTGACCATCACCGTGCACGGACGGCCGGTCGCGGAGCTGCGATCGTTGACGGACGACCGTGCGATCAAGACCGCGGCCGACCGGCACGCCGAGCTCGAACGCGCCGGGCTCATCCATCGCGTGGAGGGCAAGTCAGGCCGCACCGCCTTCCCGCTCGGCATTCGGCGCCCCGGCGCGTTGAAGCGCTTCCTTGAGGGGCGCGATTGAGCATCGCATACGCGGACGCCTCGGTCTTCGCGTCTCTCGCCTTTCGCGAGCCCGATGCCGCCCGCCTTCGGCGACGACTCGTCGGCTTCGAAGGCGTCGTGACGTCGGTACTCACGGAAGCGGAACTCGCGAGTGCACTCAGGCGAGAAGACGTGGTGCTGCCGCATTCACCGTTGGCCGGCGTGCAGCTCATCGGCACTTCGGATCCGCTCACGGAGGAGATCCAGGTGGTCCTGAGCGCGGGATACCTGCGCGGTGCTGACTGTTGGCACGTCGCGGTGGCGTTGAACTACGCGCCCGCGCGCGACCTGACGTTCCTCAGTCTCGACAAGGCACAGCGCGCGGTCGCCGCCCGGTTGGGTTTCGCGGTCTGACCGACGAACCGCGTGCCGCGGACTGAATCGCCCCGGGATTGCCGGAGGTGGCCATCGAGCGGTTCGTGCGGGCGAGGTAGCACGAGGACCACCCCGCAACGCGCCTTGCATATGTATAGATTGTGCTGTGTTCTATACACATCTGACCGACCTGTATAGAATCCCGGAGGCCTGCGCGAGTGCCGATTGCAAAGGATTCATCGGCGATCGAGAACATCGTCACCACCCACGATGAACTCTTCCGGCACCTCTCCGGGGCGGATGGCCGTGCTGCACCACCGGTTCGAGAGCATCCACCCGTTCTACGACGGCTGCGGGTCCTCACGAGGACCCTGAGCGGGTGAGATAGTGCTTCAGTCCATCGCGGTCTCGCTCTACGATCAGGCGGCGCAGGTTCGCTGGATCCTGCACGCCGCATGCGCCGCCACGTTCACGCTCGCGATGACCCTGCTCGCCGTCCGCCTCCGGCGCCCGGTGATGCGCACCATCGCCACCATCTGGTGGTGGCAGTTGCTCATCGCGCTCAACCTCGTCGTCTACTTCTACTGGCGCGAGTGGTTCGTCGAGCACACCCTCGTCCGCTTCCTGGGCACCTTCGCGTTGCACCTGCCGTCCTTTGCGATGGCACCGCTGCTGCGCCGGCTGCGCGCCACCCTCGAGCGCGGCGAGGAAGCGGCTGCGCGCGACTCGGAGCACCTCGGCAGATGGGCGGCCGTGGCCGTCACCACCACCATCCTGTTCGAAGCGGCACGCACGAGTTGGCCCGAGTCGGCCAGCGGGCTGACCTTCATCGTGTCGCGCGTCGTGGCCGTGTTCCCGTACCTCTACGCGCTCTGGCCACACGAACGCCCCGTCGCGTCAGTCTCCGCAGCACCCGCCATCCAGGAGTCGCCGCTCGCCGCCAACGCCTTCCGCCTCGCGCTCGCGATCCGCGCCGTGGTGATCGGGATCGACCTCGTGGTCCGCCTCGTCCCCTGGGACCCCGCGGCCGTCGACCTGCTCACCGTCTTCGTGGTCACCATCAACCTGGTCGGGTTGGTCGCGTTCGGCACCATCCTCCTCTTCGTGGCGCTGGAGAACGAACGGGCGGCCACCATGAAGCAGGCCGACGCCCTGCACGCGGCCGAACTTCGCGACGCCCGCTCTCAGCGCATGCAGAGTCTCGGGCGACTGGCCAGCGGCGTCGCGCACGATTTCAACAACGTGCTGACCGTGGTGGTGAACGCCGCCGACGAGGCCGGCCGCCTGACGGCGCCCGGCACGCCCATCCGCGAGGAACTCGCCGCCATTGACGCCGCCGGTCGCCAGGGGATGGCGCTCACCAGACAGTTGCTCGACTACGCGCGCCAACGGCCGGCCGCGCAGCAGCTCTTCGCCCCCGCCGACGTCGTGCGCGGCATGGCCCCCATCTGTGAGCGGCTGCTCGCAGCGCCCGGCCGCATCCAGTGGGAGGTGAGAGCCACATCCAACGTGCGCATGGACCCCTCGCAGTTCGAGCAGCTCGTGATGAACCTCGTCGCGAACGCGCGCGACGCCATGGAGTCCGCCCCGGGCACGGTCACCGTCACGCTCACCGACGCCGAGGTGACGGAGGTGGCGCAGGCGTCGGCGCAGCTCGCGCCCGGCGCCTACGTCAAGCTCGCCGTGGCGGACACGGGGAGCGGCATCCCGCCGGAGATGCTGCAGAGCATCTTCGATCCGTTCTTCACCACCAAGGCGGCGCGCGGAGGCACCGGGCTGGGCCTCGCAACGGTGCAGGACATCGCGCGCGCCCACGGCGGCGACGCCTTCGTGGAGAGTGCGGTGGGCGTCGGCACCACCGTCACGGTGTGGGTGGCGGCGATGACGGCGACCGCGCCGAGTGACGATCCCGCGACGCCATAAGACTGCGAGCGACATGGTGTCCGCTGAGACGGGTGAACATCAATCGAAATTGATCGCGCATTCATGGACAGCCACGATTCGTTGCCCAATCAGCCGCATGCTCATTACGTCCGCCTCGTCCGTACCTACGTGCGTGCCGTACCGCGAGATCGCCGCGTCGAGCTACTGTACCTGACCGCGCTCGTCGGGACTCGCGCGTGCGAGTTCAACCGTCGCGTCCGCCTGAAAGAACCTAGGCACGCGCCTCCAAGTATTCGCCATGTCGGCCAAGCCTACCAGACACAACGACAGCAAGGCAATCCACATGAGAACCCCGAGAGCAGAGTTCAGTGCAGTTGCGACGCCAGCCTCCTCCACTCGAGAGTAGGATCGCCAGAGTGCGACACTCGGTACAATGAACAGAACGGCTAACACGACGAGCTTGAGGACGATGTAAAGGAGTCCCGCCGCGATTCGGCGAGGAAATCGAAGCCACTCGGCTCCCTCTTGCTTCCACCCGCCGCGAACCCACAGTGCCAAAGGGGCCACGCGGGTCAAGCCAGGAACTCGTAGAATGTCCAAGAGCGCTCGAGCGTCATCTCTTTCCGATGCGGGGAGTTTGGAAACCATGCTGTGCGCCAGCGAGTCAGCGCGGACATGCTCGGCATGGGCGGCCGCAAGCGCGAGCACCAGGATGGCTAGTAACGCAAAGGCAATCGGCAGGAACTGCGCGATCGGCACGCCGCCTAGGAGCGGAACCTCGATGGTCTGACCGACGCTTGCTGCGTCTGCAGTCGGCGGCACAAGGAGGATCACCGACACAGCGACTACGCTGAGCCACGTGCGATTGGCGACTTTCGCTTGTGTCGAGCACCCATCGGCTAGGCTCGTCACCGACAGGTCAGCTGTCTTTAGGGTCATGGACGTCGCGGAGTTGAAGTGGTTGATTGGCCGAGATGGTGCCGAACGCGCGCACCCCCTTGTGCGCGCGCAGCGCCATGACTTCAGTTGTCACGACGACCGGATATCGCTTCGCAGGCCTCGGGAACGTGGGCACCGCCCCTCCGACTGGACCGGGGATCGACGACTAGTATCGTCTCTCGGGCAGCTCTCCTCGCATGCGGTCAGCGCTTACGGGGGTCCGCCGAGCCGTGGCGATCGGAGGAGTGTCACGGGCGAACTATCGGTACAGGGGTGAGACGCTGAAACCTTGTGCTGTCTCCCACCTGGCCGTAACTGTTACTCCCCCAACAC
>Ga0137353_1000186_pt1 | contig 11546 bp, 10 predicted proteins | sample EasRivERMLT760_2_FD_104759 | JGI IMG/M metagenome (GOLD analysis project Ga0137353, IMG submission 104759) | Soil microbial communities from meander-bound floodplain in the East River, Colorado, USA - East River MetaG ERMLT760_2 | ecosystem: Environmental > Terrestrial > Soil > Floodplain ...
ACAACCTCTATCACGGCTTCATGGAAGCGAAGCCGGTGACCGCGACGACCTCGAAGCTCGTCTACACGCTCGTGTACGACGTGTCGGATAAACCCGACCAGGCCGCGAAGGACGCGGCGATGAACCGCATCGCGACCGACACGTCGCTCGATGCCGTGAAGGGCGCGACGGTCGTCATCGAGGCCGCCACCGAGAAGAAGAACCTCAAGTTCCAGATCTTCCGCGACCTCGACGCCAAGGCCGACGCCGGCGCGATCCTCGCCACCAACACCAGCTCCATCGCCATCACCGAGATCGCCGCGCAGACCAGGCGCCCCGAGTCGGTCATCGGCATGCACTTCATGAACCCGGTGCCGGTGATGCAGCTCGTCGAGGTGATCCGCGGCCTCGCGACGAGCGACGCGGTGAACGCGCGCACCGTCGAGCTCTCGAAGGCCCTCGGGAAGGTCCCGGTCGAGGCGAACGACTTCCCCGGCTTCATCGCCAACCGGATCCTCATGCCGATGATCAACGAGGCCTGCTACGCCGTGATGGAAGGCGTCGGCACGCCCGAGGCGGTGGACCAGGTGATGAAGCTCGGCATGAACCACCCGATGGGACCGCTGACGCTCGCCGACTTCATCGGCCTCGACACCTGCGTCGCCATCCTCGAGGTGCTGCACGAGGGGCTCGGCGACCCGAAGTACCGGCCCTGCCCGCTGCTCAAGAAGTACGTCGCGGCGGGCTGGTACGGCCGCAAGTCGGGGCGCGGATTCTACAGCTACGCGGCATCCTGATGCTCCACTGCCGGACCGGAGTCGCGCCGCGATGATGACCGACCTGCGCGACCTCACCGAGGAGCAGCGCGCGATCCTCGAGACCGCGCGCGCCTTCACCGCCGAGCATGTGCGCCCCTTCGCGGCGCAATGGGATCGCGACAGCCACTTCGAACCCTCGCTCATCGGCAAGCTCGGAGAGCTCGGCTTCCTCGGGATGCTGTTGCCCACCGAGTACGACGGCCTCGGCCTCGACACGCGCAGCTACCTGATGGCGCTCGAGGAGATCGCCTCGGCGGACGGCTCCACGGCCGTGATGATGTCGGTCCACAACTCGCTGCCGACGCAGATGCTCAACTCCTTCGGGACCGAGGAGCAGAAGCGCCGGTTCCTCGCGCCGATGGCGCGCGGCGAGCTGCTCGGGGCGTTCGCCCTCTCGGAGCCCGAGGCGGGCTCCGACGCGTCGGCGATCCACTGCCAGGCGCGGCGCGACGGCGACCACTGGGTCGTCGACGGCACCAAGGCGTGGGTCACGAGCGGCACGCATGCCGGCGTGATCATCGCGATGGTCCGCACCGACACGCCCGAGGACCGCCGGAAGTCGAAGGGGATCTCGGCCTTCATCCTCACGCCCGACCTCCCGGGCTTCAAGGTGGGGAAGAAGGAGGACAAGATGGGCCTCCGCGCGTCGCCGACCGTGTCACTCGTCTTCGACGGGATGCGCGTGCCGGCCGACCGGATGCTCGGCGCCGAGGGGATGGGCTTCATCTACGCCATGCAGTCGCTCGAGCATGGGCGGCTCGGCATCGCGGCGCAGTCGATCGGCATCGCGCGCGCCGCCTTCGAGGCGGCGCGCAGCTACGCGGTGGAGCGCAAGCAGTTCGGCAAGCCCATCGCCGAGTTCCAGGGCATCCAGTTCAAGCTCGCCGACATGGCGACCCGGCTCACCGCGGCGCGGTCGCTGTTGCACACCCTCGCCGCCGCGAAGGACCGCGGCGTGCGCGCCCCGGGCGAGGTCTCCATGTGCAAGCTCTTCGCGAGCGAGACCGCGATGTGGGTGACCACGCAGGCGGTCCAGGTCTTCGGTGGATACGGCTACGTGAAGGAGTATCCGGTGGAGAAGTACTTCCGTGACGCCAAGGTCACGGAGATCTACGAAGGGACGTCCGAGGTCCAGCGCATCATCATCGGACGGGCTGTGGCCGCAAGCGCCTGATCAAGGGAGGAAGGTGGAAGGATGGAAGATGAAGGTGAGCCACGTTTGGGCCCGACATCCTGCCTCCTTCCCCGAGTCCCGCATCAACAAGCTTCCATCTTCCATCTTTCATCATCCATCCTGAAATGAAGATCTTCGACACACTGGCAAAGCTCGGCCACGAGCAACTCGTCCTCTGCGCCGACGAGAGCGCCGGCTACCGCGGCATCATCGCCATCCACGACACCACGCTCGGCCCCGCGCTCGGCGGCACGCGCTTCTGGAACTACGCCTCCGACGAGGAGGCCATCACCGACGCGCTGCGCCTCGCGCGCGGCATGACCTACAAGAATGCGGTCGCCGGCCTCAACCTCGGCGGCGGCAAGTCGGTCATCATCGGCGACAACCGCACGACCAGCCGAGAGATGATCTTCCGCGCCCACGGCCGCTTCGTCGAGTCGCTCGGCGGACGCTACGTGACCGCCGAGGACGTCGGCACGAGCACCGCCGACATGGACTTCGTGCACATGGAGACCGACTACGTCGCCGGGCTCGCGAACAAGTCGGGCGACCCGTCGCCGGTCACGGCGCGCGGGGTGTTCCGCTCCATCGAGGCCTCGGCGAAGCACAAGTGGGGTTCGTCGGCGCTCGCGGGCAAGACGGTCACGGTGCAGGGCCTCGGCAACGTCGGCACGTACCTCTGCAAGGAGCTCAGTGCCGTCGGCGCGAAGCTCATCGTCACCGACATCCGCGCGGAGCGCGTGAAGAAGGTCGTCGACGACTTCGGCGCGACGGCGGTGGGCGGCGACGAGATCTATTCGGCCAAGGCCGACATCTTCGCCCCCTGCGCGCTCGGCGCGATCCTCAACGACGACACCATCCCCAAGCTCAAGGTCGAGATCGTCTGCGGCGGCGCGAACAACCAGCTCCTCGAGCCCGAGAAGCACGGCGCGGCGCTCGAGAAGCGGGGCATCCTCTACGCCCCCGATTTCGTCGCCAACGCCGGCGGCGTGATCAACGTCTATGGCGAGGTGGCCGGCTGGTCGCGCGAGCGCGCGCTGCGCAAGGCCGACGAGATCTTCGAGACCATCCTCGGCGTCTACCGGATCGCGAAGGACGAGAGCCTCCTCTCGTACGACGCGGCCGACAAGCTCGCCGAGCGCCGCATCGCGAAGGTGCACGCCATGCTCCGCACCTGGCCGCAGTGGCCGCGGAAGAGCTGACGATGGCCGAGCGCATCCCGATCGCGTCGGACCACGCGGGCTTCGAGATGAAGGAGCGCCTGCGCGCGGTGCTGGCGCAGATGGGCTACGACGTCGAGGACATCGGCACGCACTCGCCGGCCTCGACCGACTATCCCGACTTCGCGCACCCGCTCGCCGAGAAGGTGGAGAGCGGCGAGGCGAAGCGCGGCGTGCTGCTCTGCGGGACGGGACTCGGCATGTCGTACGCCGCCAACCGGCACCACGGCGTGCGCGCGGCGGTGGTGTGGACGCCCGAGATCGCGAAGTTCGCGCGCAGCCACAACGACGCCAACGTGCTCGTGCTCCCCGCGCGGTTCGTGAGCGAGGAGGACGCGGTGTCGATCCTCAAGAACTTCCTCGAGACGCCCTTCGAGGGCGGCCGCCACCAGACGCGGGTGGACAAGATCGAACCGGAGCACGGATGAAGCCCGGCTACAACACCTGGGAGCGGCGCCAGCCCGGCGCCGCCCTCCTCGGCACCGATCCCGAGATCGCCGCGCTCATCGCCGAGGAGACGCGGCGACAGAGCGAGGGAATGGAGCTCATCGCGAGCGAGAACTTCGTCTCGCCGGCCGTGCTCGAGGCGATGGGGTCATCGCTCACCAACAAGTACGCCGAGGGCCTGCCGGGGAAGCGCTACTACGGCGGTTGCGAGGTGGTGGACAAGGTCGAGCAGCTCGCGATCGACCGCGCCAAGCAGCTCTTCGGTGCCGAGCACGCGAACGTCCAGCCGCACTCGGGCGCGTCGGCGAACAACGCCGTCTACCTCGGCTTCCTCAAGCCGGGCGACACCGTACTGGGGCTCGACCTCTCGCAGGGCGGGCACCTCACGCACGGCTCTCCGGTGAACTTCTCGGGACTCACGTACCGCGCGGTGCACTACGGCGTGAACGACCAGGGGCTCATCGACTATCCCGCGATGCGCGAGATCGCTCGCCGCGAGAAGCCGAAGATGATCATCGCCGGCTACAGCGCGTACTCGCGCGTGCTCGACTACCAGCAGTTCGTCGACGCGGCCAAGGAAGTCGGCGCGATCTTCATGGTGGACATGGCGCATTTCGCGGGTCTCGCCGCGACGGGCCACTATCCGAACCCCGTACCGTTCGCCGACGTCGTCACCACGACGACGCACAAGACGCTGCGTGGCCCGCGCGGCGGGATGATCCTCTGCAAGGCCGAGCACGCGAAGGCGGTCGACAAGGCGGTGTTCCCGGGCTCGCAGGGCGGCCCGCTCGAGCACGTCATCGCCGCGAAGGCGGTCGCGTTCAAGGAAGCGCTCGCGCCGTCCTTCGCCGAGTACTGCGGGCAGGTCGTCGCCAACGCACGCGTCCTCGCCGACGAGTTGATCCGCCACGGCGTGCACATCGTCTCCGGCGGCACCGACAACCACCTCATGCTCGCCGACCTGCGCCCCAAGGGCGCGGCCCTCACCGGCAAGGTCGCCGAGCAGGCCCTCGACCGCGCCGGCATCACGGTCAACAAGAACACCGTGCCGCGCGAGACGCAGTCGCCCTTCGTCACCAGCGGCATCCGGCTCGGTACGCCCGCCGTCACCACGCGCGGCATGCGCGAGGCCGAGATGCGGCGCATCGCCGAGCTCATCGATCGCGTGCTGGCGGCGCCGGGGGATGAGGCGGTGCTGAAGGAGGTGAAGGTGGGGGTGAGGCACCTGGCGGAGGAGTTCCCGCTCTATCTGTGATGAAGGATCGAGGATGAAGGCTGAAGGATGGCCGACCGACCTCTCGCCGTTCATCTTTCATCGTTCATCCTTCATCCTGCATCCGCAGCCCGATGTCCGAACTGGCATTCCGCGACGGCGTCATGGACCGCATCAGGCTGCGCGAAGCTCGCTACGACGAGCGCGCGTACCTGTTCGTCCTCGCTGCCCTCGAGTACTGCCAGCAGCGGCTGCCGGACCGGCGGCACCTCACGGGGAGAGAACTCGCCGAGGGATGCCGTGACCTCGCCCTCGCGCGCTACGGCGTCCTCGCGCGCGAGGTGCTCGAGCATTGGGGCATCCGCGCCTCGGCTGACCTCGGGGAGATCGTCTTCGCACTGGTCGACGTCGGGCTCCTCATGAAGCAGCCGAACGACTCGAAGGACGATTTCATCGGCGTCTTCGAGTTCGACGAGGCCTTCGACCGCGACTATCCGTGGAACGCCGCCCCGTCGGCCTGAGCCCGGGGCGAGCCCCATGACCGTCCGCATCACGTCGGCCGAGCAGGCGATGGCGCGCGAGGCCGCCGCGATCGCCGCGGGGACCGGGTCGTTCGCCCTCATGCACGCCGCGGGCGAAGCGACCGCCGCGCTGCTGCTGCAGCGCGTCCCCGAGCTGCGCGAGCGCGGCGCGCACGTCTTCGCGGGCACGGGCAACAACGGCGGCGATGCGTGGGTGGTCGCGGGGCTGCTCGCGCGCGCGGGCTGCCCCGTGAGCATGGACTCGCTCGGCGATCCCAAGTCCGCCGACGCGCAGCGCGCGCGCACCGAGGCCAAGGTCGCGCTCGACGACGCCTCGCCCGCGAAATGGCCCGCGCTCGTGATCGACGGCGTGCTCGGCACCGGCACCAAGGGCGAAGCGACCGGCGAGGCCGCGCAGGCCATCGCACGCATCAACGAACTCGGCGCGCGCGGCACCATGGTCGCCGCGCTCGACGTGCCGAGCGGGCTCGACGCGAGCACCGGCGCGGGCGGCACCATTGTCCACGCGCGGCTCACCTGCACCTACGGCACGCTCAAGCGCGGCCTCCTCCTGCGGCGCGACGAGGCCGGTGCGATCGTCGTGCTCGACATCGGACTCGGTCACCACGCCGACCTCGAGGATGGCGCGCCGCGACTCGTCGACGAGTCGCACGTGCGCCAGTCGGTGCCGCCGATCCCCGGCGACGCGCACAAGGGCGTGCGCCGCCGGCTCGCGATCGTCGGTGGCGGCGACGGCATGGCCGGCGCGCCGATGCTCGCCGCGCGCGGTGCCATGCGCAGCGGCATCGGCATGGTGCAGTTGCTCGTCAGTCCGAACAACGTGCCGGTGGTGCAGGGCGCGCTCCCCGAGACGATGGCTGCGCGCTGGCCCGTCACGCACGAGGACCAGGACCGCGTGCTGCAGTGGGCGCACGTCATGCTCATCGGTCCCGGACTCGGCCGCACCGCGATGACGCGCGCGCTCGTCGAGCGGCTGCTCGTCGCCTGGCGCGGCCCGGTGTTGCTCGACGCCGATGCGCTCAATGTCTTCGAGGGCGAGCCGCGCACGCTCGGCACGCTGCTCGGCGGTCGCCCCGCGATCGTCACGCCACATCCCGTCGAGGCCGGCCGCCTGCTGCGCCTGCCCGTCGCGACCATCCTCGAGCGCCGCTTCGAAGTCGGCGCCGAGCTCGCGAAGACGCTCGGCGCGATCGTGCTGCTCAAGGGACCGCCGACGGTGATCGCCGCGCCTGACGGCCGCACCGCCGTCTCCGCGTCGGGTTCGCCCGTGCTCGGCATGGCCGGCAGCGGTGACGTGCTCTCGGGGATCGCCGCGACGCTGCTCGGGCAGATGCTCGACCCGCTCGCCGCCGCATCGAGTGCCGCCTGGGTGCATGGGCGCGCGGGCGAACGCTGCGCCGAGCTCGGCTCGGTGCGCGGTTCGTCGCTCAGCGACGTGGTCAACGCGCTGCGCGACGTCTGGGCGCTCGACGACGCCGCGCCCGTCGCACCGATCCTTGCCGAGCTTCCCGCGGTCGGTGCGCAGCGATGACGCCGCACCTCACGCTCGGCCCCGGGGCGGAGTTCGACGCCGTGCGCGCGCTGCTCGCGCGCTGGGGCGACCGCGCGATCGGCATCGGTGACGACGGCGCGGTGCTCGACGTGCCGAGCGGCTCGCGGCTCGTGGTCAGCACCGACAGCACGGTGGAGGAAGTGCACTTCCGCGAGGCGTGGCTCACCGCCGAGGAGATCGGCTGGCGCGCGACCACCGCGGCGCTCTCCGACCTCGCCGCGATGGGCGCCGCGCCGCTCGGCGTGCTGCTCGCGCTCACGGTGCCCGCGCGCTGGCGGGCCCGGCTCGACCGCATGGCCGAGGGGATCGGCGCGGCGGTGGCGGCGCATGGCGCGCCCATCGTCGGCGGGGACGTGACCGATGGCGACCGTCTCGCCCTCGCGGTGACCGTGCTCGGTCATACCGCGGCGCCGCTCACGCGCGCCGGCGCGCGCGCGGGCGACACGCTCTTCGTGACCGGCCGGCTCGGCGGCCCGCGTGCGGCGCTCGGGGCGTGGCTGGGCGGCAAGGTGCCCGACGCGGCGGCGCGCGCGCGCTTCGTGCATCCCGAGGCCCGCATCGCGGAAGGACAGTGGCTCGCCGCGCACGGTGCGACGGCGGCGATCGACATCAGCGACGGACTCGCCGGCGACGCGGCGCACGTCGCCGCGGCCAGCGGACTGCGCTGCGTGCTGGCGCTGGACACGATCCCGTTCGTCGCGGGCACGGAGCCGCTCGGGGCGCTCGCGAGCGGCGAGGAATACGAGTTGCTCGTCGCGGTGCCCGCCAACGCCGCTGCGTCGCTCGCCACCGACTTCTCGAAGGCGAATCGCGGCCTCGCCCTCACCGCGGTCGGTCACTTCGAGGCATGTCCGCCGGCGGAGGTCGGGACCGTCGTCGCGGAGCAGGGCGGTACGCGCACGCCGCTGCCCCGTTCGTACGATCACTTCGCCGGTCCACGCGCGTGATCGCGACCATCCGCGCGTTCCTCGTCGCACTCAACTTCGTCATCTCCACCACGATCTTCGGCGGCTGGGTGCTCATCGCGGCGCTGCTGCGCGTGAAGGACCGGCCCGGCTCGCCGTACGACAAGTCCCCGCGCTACTGGGGGAAGTCGCACCTCATCATCGGCGGCGTGCGCGTGGTCGAGCACGACGTGCACCACAAGACCGGCGCCCAGCACATCTTCGTCGCCAACCATCTCGGTACGTTCGACGTCTTCGCCCTCGCAGCCTACCTGCCGTGGATGAAGTTCGTCGCCAAGGCCGAGCTCTTCCGCATCCCCATCCTCGGCCCCGCCATGCTGCGCGCGGGCATGATCCCCATCGAACGTGCGAACCGGAAGTCGGCGTTCAAGAGCTACTCGGACGCGACGGAGCGGATTCATCGCGGCGCGTCGGTGGCGGTGTATCCGGAGGGGACGCGCGGATACGCGTACCCGCTGCGCCCATTCAAGAAGGGACCGTTCGTCCTCGCGATCCAGGCGCAGGCGCCGATCGTCCCCATCCTCGTCTACGGCGCGCTCGACCGGCAGCGGAAGGGCCAGTTCAAGGTCTTTCCCGGCGAGGTCCACATGCACTACCTGCCCGCCATCCCGACCACCGGCCTCACCTACGAGGACCGCGACCAGGTCGCGCGCCTGGCCTACGAGGCGATGGCCGCCTGCCTCCTGAAGGAGTACGGCATCGCCTCCCCCCCCTTCAAGGGCGCGTGAGCGGGCCTGCAGTATCTTTCATCCTCCATCCTCCATCCTCCATCATATGTCCGTGATCATCGGCATCCACGCCCGCGAGATCCTCGACTCGCGCGGCAATCCCACCGTCGAAGCCGACGTCATCCTGGAGGACGGCACCTACGGCCGTGCCGCGGTCCCGAGCGGCGCATCCACCGGTGAGCACGAGGCCAACGAGCTGCGTGACGGCGACGCCAAGCGTTACGGCGGCAAGGGCGTGCTCAAGGCCGTCGAGAACGTGCGCAAGCTCATCGAGCCCGAGCTCATCGGCCTCGACGTCACCGAGCAGGTGGAGATCGACCGCGCGATGATCGCGCTCGACGGCACCAAGAACAAGTCGAAGCTCGGCGCCAACGCGATGCTCGCCGTCTCGATGGCCGCGGCGCGCGCCGGTGCGGCGAGCGTGGACCTGCCGCTGCACAAGTACCTCGGCGGCCCCATGGCGCGCACGCTTCCCGTCCCGATGATGAACATCCTCAACGGCGGCGCGCATGCGACCAACACCGTCGACTTCCAGGAGTACATGATCGTCCCCGTCGGCGCCGAGAGCTTCTCGGAGGCGCTGCGCATGGGCACCGAGGTGTTCCACGCGCTCAAGAAGGTGCTCGTGAAGAAGAAGCTCTCCACCGGCGTCGGCGACGAGGGCGGTTTCGCCCCCGACCTCAAGAACGACGAGGAGGCCCTCGTCGTCGTGATGGAAGCGATCGAGGCCTCGGGCTACGAGCCGGGCTCCGAGATCGCCATCGCGCTCGACTGCGCGGCGAGCGAGCTCCACGTGAAGGGGAAGTACACCTTCAAGAAGAGCCACGCCGGCACGAAGTCGGCCGAGGAGATGGTCGAGATGTACGCGAAGTGGCTCAACAAGTACCCGATCGTCTCCATCGAGGATGGACTCGGCGAGAGCGACTGGGACGGGTGGAGCCACATGACCGACGCGATCGGCGACCGCGTGCAGCTCGTGGGCGATGACCTCTTCGTGACCAACGTCGACTTCCTCGGCCGCGGCATCGAGGAGGATGTGGCCAATGCGATCCTCGTGAAGGTCAACCAGATCGGCACGCTCACCGAGACGCTCGAGACCATCGAGATGGCCGGCCGCAACGGCTATCGCTCCATCATCTCGCATCGCTCGGGTGAGACCGAGGACACCTTCATCGCCGACCTCGCGGTCGCCACGAACGCCGGCCAGATCAAGACCGGCTCGGCGAGCCGCACCGACCGCGTCGCCAAGTACAACCAGCTGCTGCGCATCGAGGCGGAGCTGGGCGCGCATGCCGAGTTCCCGGGCGGCGCGATCTACGGCCTCGGCGCCTGACGCGGGTGGCGGGCAAGCGGAGCGGCGGCGCGCAGTCGGGGGCTCGCAGGAGCTCCGGACGGCGCGCGCCGGGTGCGCCGCTCACGACGAAGCAGATCATCGGCCGCGTGGTGCTGCTCTCGTGCGCGCTCGGCGTGGTCGCGTTCGCGGTGCAGGGCGGGGAATACGGCACCACTGACCTGCTGCGTCAGCGCCGGCAGCTGGCGCGCGAGCGCGTCGTCGTCGATTCGCTCGAGAAGGAGGTCGAGCGCCTCAAGGCGTTCAAGAAGGCGGTGGAGAGCGATCCCGCCACGCAGGAACGCATCGCGCGCGAGGAGTTCGGGATGGTGAAGGGGGACAAGGAGATCCTCTATCGCTTCACCGACAGCGTGCCGCCCGGGTTCGAGCGCTGACAGGCCGCCCGCGGGCCGCGGCTTGAATTCCGCCCGTTTCGGCTTATTATTCCCTCCACTGACGCGGGGTGGAGCAGCCTGGTAGCTCGTCGGGCTCATAACCCGAAGGTCGCGGGTTCAAATCCCGCCCCCGCTACTGGTTCGATGGAGCCGGGCATCCCGTTCGCGGGGTGCCCGGTTCGCTTTTCAGGGGGTCGGGCAGGTGTTCTCGGAGGGCCGGGCAATGGCGCGCGCGCGGCGCTGTCCGGGGTTGGTCGGAAAAGGGAGCCTCCTTATCTTTCTGGGCCGTATGGCTGGGTAGCTCAGCTGGTTAGAGCACGGCACTCATAATGCCGGGGTCGCGGGTTCGAGTCCCGCCCCAGCTATCGTTGTTCAAGACAGTAGAATCAACGGCTTGCCGGGATCCCCCCGGCAAGCCGTTGGCCATTCTCGGGCCGACTTCCCCGCGATGCGCTGTCCGTGGAGAGCCCTCGTGAGCACCTCGCGGCTTGCGCGCCGATCACGAGCCATCCGAACCCATCGCGGGAGACGGCATTCGACACCTCCCGCGCACCGCGATGACCGCAGCCGCCACCGTGTCCTCCCTTCCGATGGATGTGAACGGACTCGAAGTACCTCGTCCTCCCTTGGACTCGAAACTCGTCTTGTAGCTCCCGCGTTCGACCTCGCGGCTCCCTGGTTCGCCCTTGCAGCGTCCTCGTTGAGCCCGGCAGCGCCCAGGATCGACCTGCGCGTTCGCGGGTCCCTACCGGCGCTCCTTCCGACGAGGCGATCGCCGAGGCAGACACGCTGCTGCTCCCAATCCCTAACCATCTTGGCGTCGACTACCGCGCGCACTGCATCGAGTCCACGCTCAAGCACGTCGCGCCGGCGCTCGGCTGGCGATAGGCGCCGAACTGGTCGATCCCTGAACACCTTGGAGTCACATTGCACGCAGGGAGAAGCGCGCAGCGTTCGATAATCGCACGCTAGAGCGTGCCGGACTCCCGCTTCGACTGCCCATCCGCTCTCGTCGACTGCCCGATCTCGCTCGCCGTCGGTCTTTGCAAAGTCGTCACACGCTTATGCATGCTCGTCGCTTGCCCGTCCTCGCTCCTCGTTGGCCCATCGTCGCTCGTCGCTTGGCCATCGTCGCTCGCCGCTTGCCCATCGTCGCTCGTCGCTCGCCCATCGTCGCTCGTCG